>JRYF01002610.1_pt1 | contig 18038 bp, 18 predicted proteins | sample 235331 | NCBI WGS metagenome assembly JRYF01 (sample SAMN03074217, study PRJNA261475) | activated sludge metagenome | biome: Wastewater Treatment Plant; feature: Wastewater; material: Activated sludge; isolation source: activated biomass of a wastewater treatment plant treating hydrocarbon... ...
CCCCTTTTGGAAAAGGGGGGTTGGGGGGGATTTCGCCAAGCTACAAACGCCCGGAATCAGTGTTGGTGGTGGTTTACACAACGGCGGATGAAATCCTGGTGCTGCGCCGTCGCCGGCCCCCCAATTTCTGGCAATCGGTTACCGGCAGCCTGCTTTGGGAGGAAACCGACCCGTTGGACGCGGCGCGGCGGGAGCTGTGCGAGGAAACCGGTCTAAGCGATGAAGTGGAAGTGGTCGCCTGCGGCGCGATCAACCGCTTTCCGATCCTGCCGCCCTGGCGGCATCGCTACGCGCCCGACGTCACGGAGAATGTCGAGCATGTGTTCCGGGTCTGCCTGCCAGAACGCCGCCCCATCATTCTGAATCCCAACGAACACGACGAATGGATCTGGTTACCCCGCGCGGCGGCGGCGGCCAAAGTCACGTCTTACACCAATCAGGACGCCATCCTGGCGTTGCCGTGATTCCCATGCCGGCGATCCCCCTCGCCCCAAAGAGGTGAACCATGGCTGTTTACGCCATCGGCGACATTCAAGGTTGTTTCGACCCGTTGCGACGATTGCTCGACCTGCTGCGCTTCGATCCGACGAGCGATCGATTGTGGCTGGTCGGCGATCTGATCAACCGCGGACCGCACTCGTTGGAAGTGCTGCGGTTGGTGCATGGACTGGGCGAACGGGCTGTGGTGGTGCTGGGCAATCACGATCTGACCTTGCTGGCGATCGCGGCCGGTCAGGTCAAGCCCAAGCGCAAGGATACATTTCATTCGATCCTGGATGCGTCCGACCACGACGAATTGTTGGACTGGTTGCGCCGTTGCCCGCTGCTCCACCATGACCCCGTGCTCGGTTTTACCATGGTTCATGCCGGCTTGCCTCCGCAATGGGATTTGGAGCTGGCGCAACGTTGCGCGGCCGAAGTGGAAGCGGCATTGCGCGGTCCGGCTTATCAGGACTTTCTGGGGCGGATGTTCGGCGGCGAACCGCGCCGCTGGCGGGATGATCTGACGGGATACGACCGGCTGCGCTTCATCGTCAATGCCCTAACCCGGATGCGGTTCTGCACGGTTGACGGTAAGCTGTCCTTTGCCGATAAGGGGTCGCTCGGTAGTCAGAAACCGGATCTGCTGCCGTGGTTCGCCGTGCCGGGTCGGCGCAACACCGATCTCAACATCGTGTTCGGTCACTGGGCGGCGCTGGGTTATTACAGGGCACCGGGTATTTACGCGCTGGATAGTGGTTGCGTCTGGGGCAACCGACTGACCGCCATCCGGCTTGATGCACCGGATGCGCCGGACTGGAGCGTGCCGGCGCTCGATGGGCCGACGCCGCCAACATGATTCCGTATTTAGCCCTCATCGCCGCGCTGGCCCGCAACCGGGTCATCGGCCACGATAACCGTCTCCCTTGGCGGTTGCCGGCGGATCTGCGCTTCTTCAAGCAAACGACGATGGGCAAGCCGCTGCTGATGGGCCGGCTTACCTGGCAATCCATCGGGCGGCCATTGCCGGGGCGGCGGATGATCGTGCTCAGCCGGGCACCTGGCTACCATGCTCCCGGCTGCGCCGTGGTGCGTTCCCTCGACGAAGCGCTACAAGCGGCCGGCGCGGTTCCAGAGATCATGGTCATCGGCGGGGCGTCGGTATACGCGCAAAGCTTGCCGCTGGCCGAGCGGTTATATCTCACGCGGGTGGAGGCCGACGTGCCCGGCGATACCTGGTTTCCGGAATGGGACGAACGGAATTGGTCGCTGGACTGGGAAGAAATGCATCCAGCCGATGCCGAACACGCTTGGCCGTATCGCTTTCAGCGCTGGGAGCGGGTGCGCGTTTTCTAAAGCGCCTGCCCGCAACCCACATCACCCAACTGACCCTGGACCGGCCATCCTGCAAGGCCTTGAATTATAGAGACTACTCGGGTGCTTCTCAGCTTTGGAAGCTTCCGCAGCACAAAAAAGCTACATTTACCATGATTGGTGAATGCGACTTTTGGATGGCGGGGTAGTTGCGAAAAAAGAAAACGGCCTGATTCGCAATTGTCAAGCCGTTGTTTTGATTGGTCGGGGCGAGAGGATTTGAACCTCCGACCACCTGCACCCCATGCAGGTGCGCTACCAGGCTGCGCTACGCCCCGAAGATGGCGGCCGACGATAAGCCGCCGCTAATTCGGCAATCCTAATTTAATCCGCCGGGCTTGCCAAGCGTTTCACGCGCGGACTTACCGGTAACTAACCCTTGAAGGCATCCACCCGGGCCTTGAGCTTTTGTCCGGGGCGGAAGGTCACGACCCGTCGCGCGGTGATTGGAATTTCCTCGCCGGTCTTCGGATTGCGTCCCGGCCGCTGATTCTTGTCCCGCAGATCGAAATTGCCGAATCCGGACAGTTTCACCTGCTGCCCCTGTTCCAGGGCGCTACGAATCTCCTCAAAGAAGATTTCCACCAGTTCCTTGGCCTCGCGCTTGTTGATCCCCAACTCCTCGAACAACATTTCCGCCATGTCGGCTTTTGTTAGTGCCATGCCCCTAAACCCTAAGCGTTGCGCCAAACTGTTCCGTCAATCCGGCCAGAATGCCGGAAACGGCCTCCTCAACCACATTGTCGGTAAGATTGCGCGAGAAATCCTGTAAAATCAATCCAAAAGCCAAACTTTTCCGGCCCTTGGGGATTCCCGGTCCCCGGTAGACGTCGAATAACCGTACTTCACGCAGCAATTCGCCCCCGTGAAGACGGATACTCTCCCGAACCGCCTGGACGGTGACCGCGTCGTCGACCACGATCGCGAGGTCGCGCCGGCTGGCCGGAAATCGGGACAGCGGCTGAAAAACTGGCGTCCGCGCCGCTTGCAAGGCGGTCAACCGCAACTCGAACACGAAGGCATCGCCTTCCACGTCCAGTTCCCGCGCCTCTCGGGGATGCAGCGCGCCCAGCCAGCCGAGCGGCGCGCCCGCCCGGTCGATTCGAGCGCTCCGACCGGGATGCAGGGCCGGATGCGCGGCGGCGATAAAGACAAAGGCTTCCGGCTCGCCAGTTAAAGCCAGCAACGCCTCGACATCGGCCTTGAGATCGAAGAAATCCAGCGGCCGCGCTGGTGCGCCCCACTGCTCCGGCAACGCATCGCCCACCGCCACGCCGCCGAGATAGGCTTCCTGTCGCAGTTCGCTACCGTCCGGGATAAACGTCAGGCCGTGTTCGAACAGCCGCACTCGCGACTGCTGGCGCTTCTGATTGTAAACCAGTGCCTTGAGCAAACCCGGCCACAAGCTGGTGCGCATGACCGCCAAGTCGGCGGATATCGGGTTAGCGAGCGCCAGCGGTTGCCGTTCCGGATCGAGGTGCCGCTGGAACGCCGGGTCCACGAAACTATAGGTGATCGCTTCCTGAAAGCCTCGTTGCACCAGCGTTTCCCGGAGCCGTTCCAACGCGACCCGTCCCTCCGGTTGCGGCGGCATTTCCAGGCGGGTCAGCGGCCGGTTGCCGGGCAGGCGGTCGTAACCATGGACGCGGGCGATCTCCTCGATCAAATCCGCTTCCAGGGTGAGATCGAAGCGGCTGCTGGGCGGAACCACCAGCCAGTGATCCATTTCAACCGCCACCGCCATGCCCAACCGTCGCAGGATCTCCTCGACATCGGCGGCGGGAACCTCCGTGCCCAGCAGCTTGCGGAGGCGTTCCGGCCGCAGGCGGATGGCCGGTTCCGCCGGTAGTTGTTCGCGGGCGACCACATCCACGATTGGCCCCGGCCGACCGCCGGCGATGTCCAGCAACAGACGGGTGGCGCGTTCGGCGGCGCGGCGCTGCAATTGCGCGTCCACGCCGCGTTCGAAGCGGTAAGACGAATCGGTTTGCAGGCCATGGCGCCGGGCGCGACCGGCGATGCCGGCCGGCGCGAAGAAGGCGCTTTCCAGAAACACATCGCGGGTGGCGGCGGTGCAGGAACTGATCTCGCCACCCATGATGCCAGCCAGCGCCAGCGGACCGTTGCGATCGGCGATCAGCAGGGTTTCCCCATCCGGTTCCACCACCGACCCGTTCAGCAGTTCCAGGCGCTCGCCGGGCCGGGCACGGCGCACTTCGATGCCGCCGGCCAATCGGCCCAGGTCGAAGGCGTGCATCGGCTGGCCGAGTTCCAGCATGACATAATTGGTCACGTCCACCAGCGGCCCCAGACTGCGGATGCCGGCTCGACGCAACCGCTCCTTCATCCACCAGGGCGTTTCAGCGGTGGGATTGACCCCGCGAATGACCCGACCCACGTAGCGCGGACAGTCGACGGGATCGAGCAACGCCACCGGGAAGACGTCGTCCAGCACGGCCGGAACCTCATCGGCCGGCAACGGCTGAAATTCGCAACGAGCGATCGTCGCCACTTCGCGGGCGATGCCCTCCATGCCCAAACAGTCGCCGCGATTGGGCGTCAGTTCGATCTCGATGATCGCATCGTCCAGCGCCAACAACTCGCGCACGTTCCGACCGGGCCGGCTGTCTGGCGGCAGCGGCAACAACCCGTCCGCGTTTTCCGTCAGTCCCAGTTCCTTGGCCGAACACAACATGCCCCGCGACTCGACGCCGCGCAGACTGGACGGTTTGATGGTCAGTCCGTCCGGCAGCACCGCGCCGATCAGCGCGGTTGGGGCGCACAGGCCGACGGCGACGTTCGGCGCGCCGCAGACGATTTGCAGCGGTTCCGCCTGTCCCACGTCCACGGTCGCCACTCGCAGTCGGTCGGCGTCGGGGTGGGGAACCAAGGCAATCACCCGCCCGACGACCACCTGGTCGAAGGCCGGCGCGGCCGGTTCGACGTGATCCACTTCCAGACCGGCCATGGTCAAGCGCGCCGCCAGTTCGGCGCTGGACACCGCGGGATTCACCCATTCCCGCAACCATTGTTCGCTGACTTTCATGCTGTGAGCCTTACTGGAACTGCCGCAGGAAGCGCAGATCGTTGTCGAAGAACAGGCGCAGATCGTTGACGCCATAGCGCAGCATGGTCAGGCGTTCGACGCCCATGCCGAAGGCGTAACCGGTGTAGCGTTCGCTGTCGATGCCCACTTTCTCGAACACCGCGGGATGCACCATCCCGCAACCCAGCACTTCCAGCCAACCGCTGTGCTTGCATACTCGGCAGCCTTCACCGCCGCAGATCACGCACTGGATGTCCACCTCGGCGGACGGTTCGGTGAACGGGAAGTAGGACGGGCGGAAGCGCACCGCCAGATCGCGTTCGAAGAAATTGCGCAGGAAATCGTCCAGCACGCCCTTGAGGTCGGCGAAGCTGACGTCCTCGTCGACCAGCAGACCCTCGACCTGATGAAACATCGGACTGTGGGTGATATCGGAATCGCAGCGGTAGACCCGGCCCGGCGCGATGACCCGCACCGGCGGCGCTTGCGTCTCCATCACCCGAATTTGCACCGGCGAGGTGTGGGTGCGCAACAACGTGTGCGCGTCGAAATAAAAGGTGTCGTGCATGGCCCGCGCCGGATGCTGGGGCGGGATGTTGAGCGCCTCGAAGTTACGGAAATCGTCCTCCACTTCCGGCCCTTCGGCGACGGTGAAGCCGATGCGGGCAAACAGCGCCTCGATGCGCGTCAGGGTACGGCTGACCGGATGGTAGCCCCCCGGAGACTGACCGCGTCCCGGCAGGGTCACATCCAGCGCCTCGCTCGCCAGTCGTGCGTCCAGCGCCGCCGCTTCCAGTTCGGCCTTGCGCGCGGTCAGAGTGGTTTCCAGCGCCTGCTTGGCCTCGTTGATCGCCTGACCCGCTTGGCGCCGCTCCTCGGCGGGCAGTTTACCCAGTTCCTTCAGACGCTCGGTGAGCAAGCCTTTCTTGCCCAGATAGTGTACGCGCACTTGATCCAGGGCGGCGAGATCGCCGGTTCTGGCGATGGCGGTCTGGGCGGTCTGCAACAGTTCGGACAAGACGTCCACGCTGGCGAGTCTCTCCATACGATGTCGGGGGAAGCCAATGAAAAAGGGAAGGACCCAGGCCCTTCCCCGTGCGAAATCCCGCGGGCCGCCGGATCGGATTTCGATCCGGCGCGGCGTTCAGGCGATGCCGAGCGCGGTCTTGGCGCGGTTGGCCAGTTCGGCGAACGCCGGCTTGTCGAGCACCGCCAAGTCGGCCAGCACCTTGCGGTCGATTTCGATGGCAGCCTGCTTCAGACCATTGATCAACCGACTGTAGGACAGGCCGTTGTCGCGAGCGCCGGCGTTGATGCGGGTAATCCATAGGGCGCGGAACTCGCGCTTCTTCTGCCGGCGGTCTCGGTAGGCGTACTGACCGGCCTTGATGACGGCCTGTTTGGCGACTCGATACACCTTGCTGCGGGCGCCACGGTAGCCCTTGGCCAGTTTCAGCACTTTTTTATGGCGGGCGTGGGCGGTAACGCCACGTTTCACTCGGGACATGGTGGGTCTCTCCGATCCAGTGGCATCAATCGTAGGGCAGCATCCGGCGTACCGCCGGGACATCCACTGCCGCCAGGATGGTCGTGCCGCGCAGCTGGCGCTTCCGTTTGGTGGTTTTCTTGGTCAGGATATGCCGGAGGTGCGAGTGCGAACACTTGTACTTACCGGACCCGGTGCGGCTGAAGCGCTTGGCCGCGCCGCGATTGGTCTTCATCTTGGGCATTGCATGACTCCGCAATTTAAAAAGAAAATTCTGGGTTAACTCCGGTGGAGGCCGGAGGCGAACGACGCGGCTGGCCTGAAGGGGAATTATTTTTTCTTGATCGGCGCGATGGTCATGACCATTTGCCGCCCTTCCATCCTGGGCCGCTGCTCTATCGTGCCATAGGGTATGAGATCGTCTTCGACCCGTTTGAGAAGCTGGATTCCCAGATCCTGGTGCGCCATTTCGCGGCCCCGAAACCGCAGCGTGACCTTGGCCTTGTCGCCGTCGCTCAGGAACCGAATCAGGTTGCGCAGTTTGACCTGATAGTCCCCCTCGTCCGTGCCGGGCCGGAATTTGATTTCCTTCACCTGAATCTGTTTTTGTTTTTTTCGCGCCTCGCTCTGTTTTTTGGCCTGCTCGAAGCGGAATTTGCCATAGTCCATGACCCGGCAAACCGGCGGCTTGGCGTTCGGAGAAATCTCCACCAGATCCAGTTCAGCTTCTTCGGCGATCCGCCTGGCTTGTACCAGGGAGACGACGCCCATTTGCTCGCCCTCCTGGTCGATCAGGCGCACTTCACGCCCGGTGATTTCGTCGTTGAGCCGGAGTTCGGTATTCGCGGCGATGTTGCAATCCTCCAGTGATTATTCGGTCCGCCCACGACGGGCGATATCGGCTTGCAGCCGTTCCACAAAGGCGGCCAAACTCATGCCGCCCAGATCCTGGCCGGCGCGAGTGCGCACCGCGACGGTTTCGGTGGCCATTTCCCGATCACCCACAACCAGGAGGTATGGAACGCGCTGCAAGGTATGCTCGCGGATTTTAAAGCCGATTTTTTCGTTTCTCAAGTCAGCCGCGATGCGGAAACCTTGTTGCATAAGGGATTTTTCAATCCGGGCCGCGTAATCAGCCTGATGGTCGGTGATATCGAGCACTACCGCCTGTACCGGGGCCAGCCAAGCGGGCAGCGCCCCGGCGTAGTGTTCGATCAGGATGCCAATAAAGCGCTCCAGCGAGCCGAGAATGGCGCGGTGCAGCATGACCGGAACCCGCTTGCCGCCATCTTCGGCGATGTAATGGGCATCCAGCCGGCCAGGCATCGAGAAATCCACTTGAATGGTGCCGCACTGCCAGAGTCGGTCCAGACAGTCGCGCAGCACGAACTCAATTTTCGGCCCATAAAAGGCGCCTTCGCCCGGTTTGAGCTGCCACGGCAGGCCGGTGCGATTCAGGGCCAATTCCAGGGCTTTTTCCGCCTTGTCCCAGACCTCGTCACTGCCGACTCGCTGGTCCGGCCGGGTCGCCAGCGCTAATTGGACCTCGCTGAAGCCGAAATCGGAATAAACCTGGAACAGCAGATCCATGAATGCCGAGACTTCGGCCTGAATCTGCTCCTCGGTGCAGAAGATGTGGGCGTCATCCTGGACGAAGTTGCGCACCCGCATCAGGCCATGCAAGGTGCCGGACGGCTCGTTGCGGTGGCAGGAACCGAACTCAGCCAGCCGCAGGGGCAGGTCGCGGTAGCTCTTCAATCCCTGATTGAAGATCTGAATGTGGCCCGGACAGTTCATCGGCTTGATCGCGTAGTCGCGATTTTCCGAGGCGGTGGTGAACATGTCGGAACGAAACTTATCCCAGTGCCCGGAGCGCTCCCACAGACTGCGGTCGATGATTTGCGGCGTATGCACTTCCTGATAGCCATGCCCGCGCAGCATCTGGCGGATGTAGTTCTGCACCTCGACATAGATGCGCCAACCCCGATCATGCCAGAACGCCATGCCCGGCGCTTCTTCCTGGACGTGGAATAAATCCAGCGCCTTGCCCACCTTGCGATGATCGCGCTTTTCCGCTTCCTCCAGCCGGTGCAGGTAGGCTTTCAACGCCTTCGCGTCCAGCCAGGCGGTGCCGTAAATCCGCTGCAACATCTCGTTGCGGGAGTCGCCGCGCCAGTAGGCTCCGGCGACCTTCATCAACTTGAACGCCTTGAGATAGCCGGTGGACGGGACGTGTGGGCCGCGGCAGAGGTCGATGAAATCGGCCTGGCGGTACAGCGAAATCTCCTCGTTCCCCGGGATGTCGGCGATGATCCGGGCCTTGTACTCCTCGCCCAGGTCGCGGAACAAGGCCACGGCTTCATCGCGCGGCATGACCGAACGGCTGACGGGAAGATCCTGGGCCGCCAGTTCCTCCATCCGCGCCTGAATTCGTTCCAGATCTTCGGGGGTGAAGGGACGCTCGAAGGCGAAGTCGTAATAAAAGCCGTTCTCGATCACCGGACCGATGGTCACCTGGGCGCTGGGATAGAGTTGTTTGACGGCGTGGGCCAGCAGGTGGGCGCTGGAGTGGCGAATGAGATCCAGGGCTTCCGGGTCGCGTCCGGTGACGATGGCCAGGGTCGCGTCGTGCTCGATGACGTGCGAAGTATCCACCAGCCGGCCATCCAGCTTGCCGGCCAAGGCTGACTTGGCCAGACTCGGACCGATCGCGGCGGCGATTTCCCGCACGCTGACGGGCGCGTCGAACGCACGCTGGTTGCCATCGGGGAGCGTAATGACTGGCATCGTTGCGAATCTCTCAAGCCACGCACTATTTTATACTGAGGGAAACGATAAAGGGCGCGCCACAAAGCCCCTCTTTTGGAGGGAAGGCGCGCCCTTTGGAAAACGGTCTCTACTTTGCAACGCACGAAATTCTGGTAGGCGCGATTGGACTCGAACCAACGACCCCCACCATGTCAAGGTGGTGCTCTAACCAACTGAGCTACGCGCCTGAAAATACAGGCGCGGAAGAGTAACCAATGGCGATCAGATTGGCAAGAGGGAAAAATTATCCGCGGTGGCGCGCGGCGTCCACTACCCAGGTCAGATTAGCCAGCGCGCTGGTATCCAGATAAGCGCGCCGCTCAGCGTTCATCGCGCTCGCCGCGAACTAGAACTTCCGAAGATCTCCGATCGAGCGTTATCGCCACGCGATGAACGCCGAGCGTTGCTACGAAAGCTCGTGGGAGACGCGCCTCCGTGATGTGCCCTCTCCGTTCAGTAGACCTTGGGCGCGCCGGGCGGACGGGTCTTGAAGCGCTTATAGGTCCACAGATATTGTGCCGGCAGGGTACGGATTGCCGCCTCCACGCCCCGATTCAGGGCCGCCACGGACTCCTCCAGCGCTGCGGCCCCGGCCACCTCCGGCAGTTCCCGCAAATGGACGAGGAACCCCCGGCCGCGCGGCAGCCGTTCGGCCCAGGTCAGGAAAACCGGGGCGCCGGTCTTCAGGGCCAGGCGCGAAACCAGGGTCATGGTGTTGGCGGCGATGCCGAAGAACGGCGCGAACACACCGCCCTCGCCGCCGGGATCCTGATCGGGAAGAATGCCGAGTACCTCGCCCTCGCGCAGCGCCGCCACCAACGTCCGTATCCCCCGGCCATCGGTGGCGACCACCCGGCCGCCGAGCCGACCCCGGCCTCGGCGACTTACCTCATCGAGTCCCAGCCGGCTGGGACGGTACAGGATGTTCAAGGGGTAACGACTGGCATAGTACAGCCCCGCCATTTCCCAGGCGCCCAGGTGCGGGGTAATCAGAATAGCTCCCTGTCGCCGGCGCACGGCGGCGCTTAAAGCGTCCTCGCCGACGACCGGCGCGCGGACCAGATCCAACACGCGCGCGCCGGGCCATAGCCACAATGGACCCAGTTCCAGAAACAGCTTGCCGGTTTCCAGCAGATTCCGGCGTAATAACCGCTCGCGCTCGGTGGGGTCCAGTTCGGGAAAACACAGAGTCAAATTGCGAATGGCGATCCGTCGCGGCTCGTTGGGGAAGCGCCACAGCAACCCGCCGAGCATCGAACCGATACCGTGCGCCATGGGTAGCGACAACGCCGCAGTCAGGCGCAACAGACCGGTTAGTCCTGCCCGCCGGATCATGATTCCAACTCAAGCTCCCCGGAAAAATCCTGCGCCAGTATCGCTCGGGCGTGCTCCAGATCTCGTTCCGCGACCTGGAGTTCGATTCCGTCGGCGACGATGCCGATTTGCAATAACGAACGATCCACGAGCACGCAGGGGATTTCCTCCGCCAGCAACCGCCCGCGCGCGATTTCCGCGTGCGGCAAGGCGTCGAAGATCGTCAGCGTCACCCAGCGAGCGTTCATTGCGGCGGACTATCCACATCGGTGTCGTCGAAATCGAAGTCGAATTCCGGCTGGGGCGGACTGCCGTCGTACACCAGGCTGCGACGCCGCTGCAGATAGGCGCTGCGTTGGAACGAGTAGGGATCGATCTGCGCGTCGGCGAAGGCCCGTTCGATCCGCAACAAATCAGCCCGGCGGTCGATCAAGTCCAGTCCCCACAGGCTCCACTGGACCGTGCTGGAATCGGTCGCCCACGTAATGGGGTTGACATAGAAATTACCGACCAGTCCAAAAGTATCGCGCACCGTGCTCGGCCCCAGGAGCGGCAGCACGATGAAATAGCCTTCGCTGAATCCCCAGATGCCCAGGGTTTGGCCGAAGTCCTTGTGTTGCTTGGGAAGTTCCATGTGGCTGGCCACGTCAATCAACCCCAGGATCCCAAAGGTGGTGTTGAATACGATCCGGCTGCTGTTCGCGGCGGCGTCGTGGAACTTGAACTGCAACAGGCTGTTGACCAGAACCACCACATCGTTAAGGTTACTGAAGAAATTGCTGATGCCGGTGTTGACCGGCCCCGGCAAAACCGCCTGGTAGGCTCGGGCGACTGGCTTGATGACGGCTTTGTCGGCGGCTTCGTTGAAAGCGAACATCGCGCGGTTGTAACGTTCGAACGGGTCGGGATCGTCGCGCAGGAGTTCGCTGGTCGGGGCGCATCCTCCCACCAGGGCGGCTACAGCGGTCGTCAAAACAAGGCGGCGGAAGGTCTTCATAAGCCTGGTCATGAAAAAAGGCCGAGGCGAAATTGCCGGTGACTATCTTACCTCAACCACGAGGGCGGCGCATGGCACGCCATCGACTTGAAACCCCCGTGGTTCGATGACGATCCGGAATTTCCTTGCGCGAGGCAGCGGCGACGGTGACTATAATGCAAAGGCTCGCCTTCTTCTTACTTGGTCGGGAAGCTATCGGGAAGATATGAGGACTGCTCATGCATCCATCCCACTCCAAAGATCCTTGGCAGTGCCTGGAACAACTTAACCGGATCGGCATCGCCCTTTCCAGGGAGCGGGATACGCCGAAGTTGCTGGAAATGATCCTGCTGGCCGCCAAGCACCTGTTGCGTGCCGATGGCGGTACGTTGTATCGACTGGACGAAGACCATCGTCAACTCAGTTTCGAAGTCTTGCGCAACGACTCGCTCCAGTTGTTCATGGGTGGCAGCTCGGGCGTGCCGATTCCCTTTGCGCCCATCCCGCTTTACGACCCGACGGGGCGGCCCAACACTGGCATGGTGGTGACCTACGCGGTGCTGCACGACACGACCGTTCTGATCGACGACGCCTACGCGGACTCGAACTTCGACTTTTCTGGAACGCATCGTTTCGACCGGAAGACTGGTTACCGTTCCCGTTCCTTCCTGACCGTGCCGATGAAGAATCACGATGAAGAAATCATCGGGGTGTTTCAACTGATCAACGCCCTCGACCCGGAGACTGGAAAGGTGCGAACCTTTTCGATGGCCGATCGGCAACTGGCGGAATCTCTAGCCTCCCAAGCAGCCATCGCTCTGACCAACCATCAACTGATCGACCAACTCCAACACCTGTTCGAAGCATTGATCAAGCTCATTAACACTGCGATCGATCATAAATCCCCCTATACCGGCGCCCATTGCCAGCGGGTGCCCATTTTGACCATGATGATCGCCGAAGCCGCTCGCCGTTCCGAGCGGGGGGGACTGAAGGATTTTCACCCTACCGACGAGGAACTCTACGAACTCAAAATCGCCGGTCTGTTGCACGATTGCGGCAAGATCGCCACGCCGGTGCATGTAGTGGACAAATCCACCAAGCTGGAGACGCTGTTCGACCGCATTCACCTGGTGGATACGCGCTTTGAAGTGCTCAAACGCGATGCCCGGATCGAATGGCTGCAAGCGCGATTGGCTGCGGTGGAATGCGGCGGCGCTGAATTACCGGGTTTGGAACAACGCTTCCGCGAACGGATGGCCCAGTTGGACGCCGATCGGGAGCATCTGCGCCACTGCAATATCGGTGGTGAGTTCATGCGCTCCGAGGATCAGGATCGGGTTCGTCAAATTGCCGGTTATCGCTGGATCGGGCCGGAGGGTCGGGAATGCCCTTTCCTGTCCGAGGATGAAGTCCAAAATATTTGTATCGCTCGTGGAACACTCAATCCCCAGGAGCATGCCGTGATCGAGCAACACGTCGCTTTAACCCTGCGGATGTTGAACGCGTTGCCCTGGCCGAAAACCCTGCGCAACGTGCCCGAATACGCCGGCAGCCACCATGAAAAACTCGACGGTAGCGGCTACCACCGCGGCTTGGGCGAGCAGGACTTATCCATGTCGGCTCGCATCATCGGTCTGGCCGATGTCTTTGAAGCCTTGACCGCCCGCGACCGACCTTATAGACCCGGCAAACCGCTGAGCGAAGTGCTGACGATTCTCGGCCGGATGGTGATGGATCGGCAGATCGACTCCGATCTCTTCGACGTGTTCGTCCGCGAGGGCGTTTGGTTGGACTACGCCCGGCAATACTTGCAACCGGAACAACTCGACGCCGTGGACGTTAACCAGATTCCAGGCTATACCGCCTAGCGCGATTCCAGGATCGGGCAATCATCCCTTGCGACCTCTCCAGGTACCCGACATGCAAATCCACCAAAGCGGCCCCGCCTTAAGCGAACTTATCGAACGGTTCAAATCGATTCCGTTTCTACAAGCCTTCGGCGAGCAACATCTCAAGCAGATCCTCAGCGTCAGTCGCACGCTCGTTTACCAGCCCGATGAACTGATCCTTCCCGAAGGCGCGTTTGGAGACCGTCTGTACGTGTTGCTGAATGGCAAGGTGCGGGTGACCAAGAACCGGAGCCCGATCACGGTGCTGGATCAAGTCGGGGAAGTGTTCGGCGAGCTTTCCGTGCTCGGTAATGAAACCCGCACCGCGTCGGTGTACGCTCTGGAAACGACTTGGTGCCTGGAACTGAGTCCGAGTTTTCTCCAAAAGCTGCCGCCTCCGGAACGCGAGGCCTGCCAAGCCTTGTTGTACCGATCCATCGCCCGGATCGTCGCCGAACGGCTGCGGAAAACCACCGATGAGTTGGTTCTGGCGGTCAAGGAACTGGAAATGACTCGCCGCAAGCTGGCGGAGTTGCGGCGTCACGCCGATCAGAATGCGCGGAACGCTTTCGATAATGAATTGGAACTGGCCATCGAACAACTACGACGCACCAAGGAAAAGTTGTCACGGTTGGGGCGGGCGGACGACGCTTCGCCATCGACTTGAAATCCCGTCGTATCCACTCTGGGAGTCGCGATCATGCGCCACCTATTCCGTTCGCTCGTGTTGGGGCTCGGGCTACTCTGGATCTCGCCCGCTTCAGCGGCCCGACCGGCCGCCGAAGAATTTATTGCGCCGCTGCAATCCACTAATGTTCCACGCAGCGCCGAACGGGTGCGCACGATCCGGGACGAGTTGACCGGAGAGCCGGCCTTGCGAGCCAGAACCGCGCAGGCCGCCATTACGGCGGCGGTCGACCAGCGCGCCGCCGGTTGTCGGATGATCCGGTTTGGCAATGGTCTGGGCTGGGTGGCGACCGGAACGGTCGGCTATCCGGCATCCGAAAACCCGGTGGCGACGCTGCGCCTCCAGCAGGATGCGCGCTTCAAGGCGTTCGTGGATGCCCGAATCCGTCTGTCGGAATGCCTTGCCAGCCTGTCGCAGGATGCTCGACAGCGGGTAACCGAGAGGCTGGAACAGCAGGACAACGCGATTCGGCTGGCCCTGATCAATCTCGCCATCAATGATCGGGAACGGCTGGAACAGGCCCTTAAGATTCTGGCGCGCGGCTTCGTGGCCTATGCGGTTGAGACCGATTCAACCACCCGCGCGGTTTACGTGCATTTGGTCACCACACCCAGGACCGCCACCCGGCTGACGCGACCTGCTCCCGGAGTGATGGAAGCGGTTTCCCTGCAAGAAGGGCTGAAACAGGCGCTGGCCGAGATCGAAGGTCGCCTGATCCCGGTGGCCGGCCACCGCCAGGTCGCGGTCAATGTTACCGGTGAGATGGCGTTCATCGGCTATGCCGTCAACTTGGTCGGCGCCCATCCGGAGCCAGAGGCCCAACAAAAGCTGCGTGCCGATGCCGAGAAAATCGCGTTGTCCCGCGCCACTGGAGCGTTGATGGGTTTAGCCATCGGCGACGATGGGGCATGGCTGAGCGAACTGGATCAGATCAGTCAGGCCGAAATTCTGGCCGCCGCCAGCGGTTACGATGACAGCGAGCCGAGCATGCGCCGCTTCATGCAAATTCGTGATTTGGTCGTGATGGGGGCGCTCAAGGACGATTCTGGACTCCAGTCCTTGCGTGAGAGGCGTTTGCCATCGACGATCGCGATCAGGCGCTTCGAGGGGGAGAATCATATTGCCGTGGCATTGATTTATACGCCGCCCCTCAAGAAGGGCGAGGCCGTTCCAGCGTCCCCACCTCCCGCAACCGATACCGAGCGACCATCGCCCGATTCCGCCGCCCCCTAACACCGAATACAACCGCCGCCATCAACGGCTTCGTCGTCCGCAAGTGGGAGCCACAAGACGTGATCGCCGGGGAAAACGCGCGGCTTGTTCCCCGGTGGGCAAGCGGCTAATCTGATTCTTTAAATCATCACCCCCGAATGGACTGGCGGAGAAACCAATCATGTGCGGAATCGTGGGCGCCATCGCCGAACGTAATGTTACCCCCATCCTGATCGAAGGCCTGCGGCGGTTGGAGTACCGTGGCTACGACTCGGCGGGCATCGTCACTCTGGACAGCCGGGACGGCTGCCTGCACCGGCTGCGCACGGTCGGCAAAGTCCAGGCGCTGGGGGAGCGCTTGCGCCAGGAACCAGTGCGCGGACCGCTCGGGATCGCTCATACTCGTTGGGCTACCCACGGCGAACCCTGCGAGCGCAACGCGCACCCGCACATCAGCAACGATTCGGTGGCGGTGGTGCATAACGGCATCATCGAAAATTACCAGGAACTGAAGGCGGAGTTGATCGCTACCGGCTATCGCTTCGAGTCCGATACCGATACCGAAGTGATCGCGCACCTGATCGACCAGCAATTGCGGGAAACCGGTGGCGACCTGCTGGCGGCGGTGCGACAGGCCGTGGGTCGGTTGACCGGCGCTTACAGTTTGGGGGTCATCTGCCGCGACGACCCGGAGCGGCTGCTGGCGGCCCGGGCCGGCAGTCCGCTGGTGCTGGGCATCGGCATCGAGGAGCATTTCATCGCTTCGGACGTGTTCGCCCTGGCGCCGGTCACCCAGACTTTCGTGTTTCTGGAGGAAGGCGACCTCGCCGAGGTGCGCCGGGAAGGCTTCACGATTTACGACCGCGCTGGTCAGGTTGTGGAACGCCCCTTGTCTTACGCCGGGCAGCCAGGCGGGGTGGTCGGCAAGGGCGGTTACCGCCATTACATGCTCAAGGAAATCTTCGAGCAGCCGGCGGTGGTCGCCGAGACCCTGGAAGGGCGCGTCTATCAGGGCCGGTTGCTGGAGGATAGCTTCGGGGCGGAAGCGGGCGCGCTGTTTGATCGGGTCCAGGGCGTGCATATCATCGCCTGCGGCACCAGTTATCACGCCGGCCTGGTGGCCCGCTACTGGCTGGAAAATCTGGGCGTGCCCTGCGCGGTCGAGGTGGCTAGCGAATACCGCTACCGACGCGGAGTGACGCCGCCGAGTACGTTGTTCGTCAGCATCTCCCAATCGGGCGAGACCGCGGACACGCTAGCGGCGCTGCGCGCGGCCAAGGAGCGCGGCTATCTCTCTACCCTCGCCATCTGCAACGTCGCCGAAAGTTCGCTAGTGCGGGAATCGGCTCTGACCCTGCTGACCCGCGCCGGGCGGGAAATCGGCGTGGCGTCCACCAAGGCGTTCACCACGCAACTGGTGGCGCTGCGCCTGTTGTCTTTGTTGCTGGGTCGACGGCACGGCTTAAGCGAAGGCGATGAAGCGGCGCTGGCGCGCGATTTGGAGCGGTTGCCGCGCCTGCTGGAGGAGGCGCTGGTGCTGGACGGGGCCATCGAGCGACTGGCCGAACATTTCGCCGAGAAGAATCACGCGCTGTTTCTGGGGCGCGGCGCGCAATATCCCATCGCCATGGAAGGAGCGCTCAAGCTCAAGGAAATTTCCTATATCCATGCCGAGGCGTATCCCGCCGGCGAGTTAAAGCACGGGCCGCTGGCGCTGGTGGACGCCGACATGCCGGTGGTTTGTGTGCTGCCGAAGGACGGGTTGCTGGAAAAGGTGCTGTCGAATCTCCAGGAAGTGCGGGCGCGCGGCGGGGTGTTGTTCCTGTTCGCCGACCGCGAGGTGGACACGCACCTGAGCGGCGTCGATACCCACGTGCTGTCACTGGGCGCGGTGCCCGAATCGATCGCGCCCATCGTGTTCGCCATTCCCCTGCAACTGCTGGCTTATCATGCGGCGGTGCTCAAGGGGACCGACGTCGATCAGCCGCGTAACCTGGCGAAGTCGGTGACGGTGGAGTAGTGGTTGGTGGCGCGTGAAGACTCAGGCGACCACGCCAGGCAGGGCATACAGGCTTGTCCAAACCTTATGAATAATCTATATTGACTAATATAGCTATTTACAAGGACACTCGATATGCTCAATGTCGCTGCCACTGAAGTCAAGCAACGTCTCGGTCAATACCTGGAAAGCGCACTGACCGAACCCGTGATCATCGAGAAATCCGGGCGTCCGGCGGTGGTGATGCTATCCGTCGCTGAGTACGAACGCCTTCGTGCGCTGGAGGATGCCTGGTGGGGCGAACGAGCCAGACAGGCCATTGAGGACGGTTTCGCCGGAACGGAGGAAACCCTGCGCCGTCTCCAGGAACGTCTGAATGCTGAGACTTAACCTGACTCGTGACGCGCTATCCTTTCTGGATGGCCTGCCGGGCAAGCAATTCAAGCAGGTGGTCAGCGCCATGTTCGGTCTCCTCAAAAATCCGGAGCCGCATGATTCCAGCGCCTTGCGAGGGTATCCGTATCGACGGGTTGATATTGGAGAGTACCGTATTGTGTATCAGTTGCAGGGTGATGAGTTACAGATCATCGTCATCGGCGGGCGGAATGATGATGCCGTCTATCGAAAACTGACGCGGAAGGAGCAAGCGCCGTAGTCGGGCCGCGCGGTCTGAAACAAGGCGCTGGTTGAGGCAAATTTCCATAACCCATTGAACTCGCAAGTCATGACCTATAAAGGGATTATCCTCGCCGGCGGCTCCGGC
>JRYF01002874.1_pt1 | contig 17991 bp, 17 predicted proteins | sample 235331 | NCBI WGS metagenome assembly JRYF01 (sample SAMN03074217, study PRJNA261475) | activated sludge metagenome | biome: Wastewater Treatment Plant; feature: Wastewater; material: Activated sludge; isolation source: activated biomass of a wastewater treatment plant treating hydrocarbon... ...
CCGTCGGCCGCCAGCCGGGCCAGCCAGCGTTGCACGACCAGCGGGTCCGGCGTAGTATGGGGCGACGGTTCGGTCCGGCCGTATTCGCCCATGCCCAGCGTGCCAAGAATGCCGCACGGTCCGGTGGCATCCACCTCGCTCAGCGCCTGCGCGATGAAATGCGCGCAGGAGGTCTTGCCATCGGTGCCGGTGATGCCCACCACTCGCAACCGCCGGGACGGATCGCCGTAAAACCGGCCAGCGATGAGGCCCAGTTGTCGGCGCAGTTCTGGCACGACCAGCAGCGGCAACGCGGGATCGGTCGGCAACGATCCCGCGTAAGGTGGTTCCCAAACCACCGCCAGCGCGCCCGCCCTCCGCGCCGCGTCGAGAAATTCCAGCCCGTGCCGTTTCGCGCCGCGCACCGCGAAGAACACCTCGCCAGGCAGGATTGCGCGGCTGTCGGCCGTCAGTCCGGGGACCGGTCGGCCGGCCAACGGCGCCGGCACGGTCGCCAGGCCGGCGAGCAGTTCGCCCAGGGTCGTTGCCGGCGTGTGACTCATTGCCGCGCCTCCACCGACACGGCCGCGCCGGCGATTTTCATGGTGGGCATATCGTCCGGCGTGATGTTCAAAATCCGCACGGCTCCACCCATGGTCGCGCCGAAGACCGGCGCCGCCACCATGCCGCCGTAATAGGCCCCACCCTTGGGTTCGTCGATGATGACCACCATCACCAACCGCGGATCGCTGGCCGGGATCATGCCGGCGAACAGGGAAAAATAGCGATTGCGAGCGTAGCGGCCATTCACGATCTTGTGGACCGTGCCCGTCTTGCCCGCCACCCGATAACCGGGCACGGTCGCCCTGATGCCCGTGCCTTCCCGAGTGACCGCCTGTTCGAGCATGACCCGCATCTGCCGCGCCGCCTTGGTCGAAAACACGCGCTGTTCCTCGGCCGGATCGAGGGGTTCCTCACGCTTCAGCAGGGTCAGCGGTCGCCGGATGCCGTCCGCCGCGAGCACGACGTAGGCCTGGGCCAACTGCGCCATGTTGACCGAAAGCCCATAGCCGAACGAATGGTTGGCATGGCCGATTTCTCCACCCCACTTGCTGTAGTGGCGCAGAACCCCCGGTTGCTCGCCGACCAGTCCCAGTCCACTCGGTGCGCCGAAACCGAGATCCCGATACAGTTTCCACAGGCGTTCCGCCGGCATCGACAGGGCGATCTTGCTGGTGCCGACGTTGCTGGATTTGCTGATCACGCGGGTCACATCGAGCGATTTATAGTTATGCACGTCGCGGATCGTATGGCGGCCCACCCGCAGCGTGCCGGGCGCGGTGTTCACGATCGTGTTGGGCGTCCACTTGCCACTTTCCAGAGCCAGGGCCACCGGGAAGGGTTTCAGCGTCGAACCGGGTTCGTACATATCCGTAATCGCCCGGTTGCGCAGTAGTTCGCCGCGCAACTCGGCGCGATTGTTGGGATTGCCGGCCGGCTGGTTGACCATGGCCAGGATCTCGCCGGTCCGGACGTCCGCGATTACCGCCGAGCCAGCACTGGCCCTGTGCTCGGCGACCGCGGCCTTGAGCGCGCGGTAGGCCAGATACTGCAAGCGCCGGTCGATGGTCAAGGTCAAGGCTTGGCCCGGTTGCGGCGCGCGCAGGCTCTCCACGTCCTGCACTACCCGACCCAGCCGGTCCTGGATGACCCGCTTGCTGCCGGGAATGCCCCGCAGTTCTTTGTCGAACGCCTTTTCGAGTCCTTCCTGACCCGTATCGTCGATGTCGGTAAAGCCCAGCAAATGCGAGGTCACCTCCGCGTCCGGGTAGTAGCGGCGATACTCGCGCTGGGAGTACACGCCGGGGATTCCCAGTTGCAGAATCTGCTGGGCGGCGCTCGGCGCCAGGTGCCGGCGCAGATAAACGAACTGGCGGCTTTCACGGCCCGCCAGTCGTCGCTCCAGATCCGCGACCGTCGTCTCCAGGGCCGTCGCCAGCGCGGGCCAGCGATCCCGATGCGCTGCCAATTCTGTGGGTTGCGCCCAGATCGAATCCACTGGCGAACTGACCGCGAGCGGCTCGCCGTGGCGGTCCAGGATCATGCCCCGATGCGCCGACACTTCCACCACCCGTAGATAGCGCCCCGCGCCCTCGCGCTGCAAGCGCTCCCGGTCCACCAGTTGCAAATAGGTCGCGCGCGCGACCATGCCGGTCGCCGCCGCCAATAGCAGACTCAGCAACAATCCTCGCCGGGTCATCGTCCGCGCGGACGCCCATGCTCGGCGCAACAGCGCCGCTGGAGCCTTCCGGACGTTCGACCCCCTGTCGATCCTGTTCATTAAATTTATTCGGGTGTGATGTAAAAAACTTCGTTGGGATCAGGAAGCAACATATTCAGTCGCGTCCGCGCCACCTTCTCGACCGCGGCGTCCGTGATCAACGTACTCTGTTCCAACTGCAACAACTCCCATTCGATTTCCAGATGGTCCCGTTCTTTCTGCAATTTCTGTAATTGAACGAACAACTGCCGATTGGTGTGCTGGATGTGGATCAACCCCACTCCGGAACCCAGCACGACGCTCGCTAGTACCCCAACCAGCAAAATCTGGCTGTTCATGGCAAGCGTTCCGCCACTCTCAGCACCGCGCTGCGCGCCCGGGGATTCGCGGCGATTTCGGCGGCGCCGGGACGCACTGGCCGACCGATGAGGCGCAGGGTCCGCCCCTCCGGCACGCCTCGCACCGGCAGATCTGGCGGCAGTTCCTGGCCCCGCGCCTGCTCGTGCATGAATCGTTTAACCACGCGATCCTCCAGCGAATGGAAACTGATCACCACCAGCCGGCCACCGGGCGCCAACATCCGCACCACCTGCGGCAATACGGCCCGCAACTCGTCCAACTCATCGTTCACCGCGATGCGGATGGCCTGAAACGAGCGGGTGGCGGGATGCTTGCCCGGCTCGCGGGTGGGTACGGCCCCGGCGATGATGCTTGCCAGTCGCACCGTGGTGGTAATCGGCGCCTGCTGGCGGCCCACAACGATGGCCCGGGCCACTCGCCGATAAAATCGTTCCTCGCCGAACTCCGCCAACACGCGCGCCAGTTCCGTCTCCTCGACCCGATTCAGCCAGACGGCGGCACTGTCCCCCGTGGTCGGATCCATTCGCATGTCCAGCGGCCCGTCCTGACTGAAGCTGAATCCGCGCCCCGGATCATCCAGTTGCGGCGAGGACACTCCCAGATCGAGCAGGACCCCGTCCATGCGGCCGGCCAGCCCATGGGCGGATATCATCTCGGTCAATCGGCTGAATGTCCCCTGAACGAACGTAAATCGGACATCGTCTCCAAACCGCGAAGTCGCCCACCGTCGCGCTTCCGGATCCCGGTCCAAGGCCAGCAACCGCCCCCGCGGCCCGAGGGCTTCCAGCAACGCCGCCGCATGACCGCCTCGACCGAAGGTAGCATCCACGTAACAGCCGGATGGATGCACGGCCAGCGCGGCCAAGACCTCGGCCAGCAACACCGGCCGATGCGGCGACACGTCAATGCTGGTCATCTCAGAACGCTAGCGCGTCCAAGTCAGGTAAGGACTCACCGCCGTCGGCCTCATCGCCGGCCAATCGCGCGTCGCGCCAGGCGTACCAGTCCTGCTCGTTCCAAATTTCGAACTTGTTTCCCTGCCCCACCAACACCACGCGCTTCTCCAGATGAGCGAATTCCCGCAACGGCGCCGGCAACAAAATTCGGCTACTGGCGTCCAGCGTGCATTCCTCGGCGTGCCCCAGCAACAGTCGTTTCAGGGTCCGGGCGCGTTGGTTGGTGCTGGACAGTTGGATCAACTGGCGTTCGACGACTTCCCAAACCGGTAGTGGATAGAGCAACAGGCAACGGTCGCGATCGATCGTCAGAACCAGTCGACCTTGGCAGGCGTCCCACAGGGACTGACGGTATTTGGCTGGCATCGCCAACCGACCCTTGCCATCCAGCGCTAGCGGACTGATGCCCCGGAACACAGTTGTTGTACCTTATCGAGTACCTGGCCGCCACCGCGCCCCACTTTATCCCACTTTTCGCCACTTACTATAGGAAGGTCAACTTGCCGTTGTCAAGGAAGGGCGTTGCTTTGGAATTATTAAAAATATTTGAAATACATGATGTTATATTTTAGATAACTGATTGTTTATCCCACTATAATTCAGTGGTTCTCCAAATTTTATCTCGTGGAGCAAGCTCCGGGAGCATGAGTATCCCATCCGCAACATGGCTAATAATCGTGCTGAAGAATGAAGGCTTGAAGAGTCAATTTTGGATCGAGAGGCTAACGTTCGTCCCGGCAGGGACTGTGGAAACGATATGCCACACCTTCTCGCTTGTTAAAGTCGTGGCAAGCAGTTACCTTGAATTCGCGCTGCTCCAAAACAATCAATCATCCGCCACCATGCACCATCGCGACCCCCGCAAGGTATTCTTCCTGAAAATCGGCTGCCCAGCGGTCAACCCATCCGTCTTTACTAATTTCGATTGAACCCATGCACGCCCTGTTCAACCTGTTTCTGGACATCTGCTTGTTCCGCAAGGGCCCACAGGATATTCCAGCCTCGGCGGTCTTGATGAAACTCTGCCTGCTGGCCTACGGCACGTCCGGTTTTCTCGTGCTGCTACTGATGAGGGCGCCGACCCAGGTGGCGCTCTTGCGGATTCTGCTGGATCTGGTGTTACTGGCGGGGTTGCTCCACCTGGTTCTGCTGCTCAACCGACATCTCGGCCGTTTCGAGCAGACCCTGACCGCCCTGGCTGGCGTCGGCACGCTGATGGGTCTGCTGGCGCTGCCCTTGATACACTGGATTTTTCGCCAGGGGACCGGCGGCGATCCCACGCTGCCCTGGTTGCTGATGTGGGGGCTGATGGTTTGGAGCGTCGCGATCATCGCCCATATTCTGCGCCACGCCCTCGACACCTCGGTCTGGACGGGCGCGATGTACGCACTCGGCTACACCGTGCTGTCCTGGACCCTGGCGGGCTGGATTGGCCCGCAAGCCGGCTGATCTCCCTCAAACCCCGAACCGACCCCCCTAACCCGCACCTGGAACGAGCGGAGACAATCCCGTATGCACCTGCACATTCTCGGTATCTGCGGCACCTTCATGGCTGGTATCGCCCTGCTAGCTCGCACCGCGGGCCATACCGTCTCCGGTTGCGACGCCAGCGTTTATCCGCCGATGAGCACACAACTGGCCGAGGCCGGCATCACGCTCCGAGAAGGTTACGAACCGGAACAACTGGTCGAATTTCAGCCTGATATGGTGGTGGTCGGCAACGTCATGAGCCGGGGCCGGCCGATCGTCGAGGAACTGCTGAACCAGGAGTTGCCTTACGCCTCCGGACCGGCCTGGCTGGCGGATTACGTTCTGCGCGGCCGGCACGTGCTGGCGGTGGCCGGCACCCACGGCAAGACTTCCACCAGCAGCCTGCTGGCGTGGATTCTTGAGGATGCCGGGCTGGAACCCGGCTTTTTGATCGGCGGTATTCCAGCCAATTTCGGCTTGTCGGCGCGGTTGGGCCGCGCCCCATTCTTCGTGGTGGAAGCCGATGAGTATGACACCGCCTTTTTCGACAAGCGTTCCAAATTTGTCCACTACCGCCCGCGCACGCTGATCCTGAACAATTTGGAATTCGATCACGCTGACATCTTTCCCGATCTGGCCGCCATCCAGCGTCAGTTCCATCACCTGCTGCGCACCGTCCCCGGCGCTGGCCTGATCGTCACCAATGGGACCGATGCGAACCTGGACGAGGTGCTGGCGATGGGGTGCTGGACCCCGGTGGAACGCTTCGGCGTCGGCGACTGGGAGGCGCGCGCCATCGCTCCCGACGGCGGCGCTTTCGACGCGTACCACCAAGGGACGCCGCAGGGTCGAGTAGAATGGGCGCAACTGGGAATGCACAATGTCCACAACGCCCTTGCCGCGCTGGCCGCCGCTCGTCACGTCGGCATACCCATAGCCACCGCCATCAAAGCCTTAACCGGTTTCCAGGGCGTGAAGCGGCGGCTGGAAGCGCGCGGCGCGGTCGATGGCGTGACGGTCTACGACGACTTCGCTCATCACCCTACCGCTATCGCAACCACGCTGGCTGGGTTGCGCGCTCGAGTCGGCGACCAACCGATTATCGCCGTGCTGGAGCCGCGTTCCAACACCATGAAGTTGGGTATATTCAAGGACAGTCTGGCGCCGGCCTTGGCGGGGGCCGACGCCGTGGTGCTGTACCAGGCGCCCGATCTCGGTTGGGATCTCGGCTCAGTCGTGGCGGCACTCGGTCCGCGCGGGCAGGTTTGTCGCTCGCTTGATGACACACTGGCCGCCATTCACGCGCAGGTCCAGCCGGGAACTCAGGTGCTGATCATGAGCAATGGCGGTTTCGGCGGCATCCACGAACGGCTACTCCAGACTTTGCACCGCATTAATTCTGACAGGTCTTGATCTGGTGTAGGGCGGTGCTTGTGCCGTATCCATCTGCTGGCCCATCGAGCATCGTGGAGCACGGGCCGACCGGGTCGCTGACCCGGCAACGGTGGTTGAGTGAGAAGCCGTCTTCTTAAGAACTGTTATTTGACAAAATCACCGGCTCCGGCTCCAGTTCAATGCCGAAAGCTGTTCGCACCGACTCCTGAATCGCCAGCGCCAGCCGTAGCACGTCCGCGCCCCGTGCCCCGCCGCGATTGACCAGCACCAGCGCCTGATTCTCGTAAACGCCCACCGGCCCGAGCGCCCGCCCCTTCCAGCCGCAGCGCTCGATCAGCCAGCCAGCGGCCAGCTTGACCCCGCCGTCTGGCTGGGGATAGTGAGGCAGATCGGGATATTGGGCCGCCAGCGCGGCGAAGGTCGTGGCGTCCACCCGGGGATTCTTGAAGAAGCTGCCGGCGTTGCCGAGGCGCGCCGGGTCCGGCAGCTTGCGCGAGCGGATGGCAATCACGGCATCGGCGATCTCCCACGCCGTCGGCCGGGCGATTCCACGCGCGTCCAGTTCTCGAGCCAAGTCGGCGTAGCGGGTTACCGGTTGCCAGCGCTTGGGTAAACGGAACGTCACGGCGGTAATCAGATAGCGGCCAGCCGCTTCATGCTTGAACGCGCTGTCTCGGTAACCGAAGCGACAGGCGGCGCGATCGAGCGTAATCGTGGCCCCCGTCGTCAAATCCACCGCCTCCAGTCGTTGGAACCGTTCGGCCAATTCCAACCCATAGGCTCCGATGTTCTGGATCGGCGCCGCCCCGACCGTGCCGGGAATCAGCGCCAGGTTTTCCAGTCCCGGCCAGCCCTGGTCCAGCGTCCAGAGCACGAATTCGTGCCAATTCTCGCCGGCGCCGGCGCGGACCATCCAGGCCTCGCTATCCTCGGCGACCCGTTCCCGACCGGGAATACACACATGCAACACCAGGCCATCGAAATCGTCGGTCAGGAGCAGATTGCTGCCCCCGCCGAGTACGAAGCACCGGAGTTGGCGCCAGCCCGGCGTCCGCACCCAAGCCATCAAAGACTTCGGATCGGTCACGGTCGCGAACCAGGCCGCGCGGGCGGGCAGGCCGAAGGTGTTGAGGCGATCCAGCGCCACGTCGCGGCGGGCGAAATCCGACAGGGTCATGGTGAGGAGTTGGCGAGTAGCAAGCGACGAGCGGCAAGTGAAAGGCCATGATCCAGGCAAGAAAAAACCCGCCGCACGGGCAGGTTCCTGGAAAATGGATTAACCTCAGGCCGGCGCCGGCAAACTGGCGCGCAGCTTCTTCATGGCGTTGCTTTCCAACTGGCGAATGCGCTCGGCGGAGATATGGTATTCGGCGGCTAGATCGTGCAGAGTTGGTTTGTCGTCGTTCAGCCAGCGACGCTGCACGATGTCGCGACTGCGCGGGTCCAGGCGTGCCATGGCCTCGCTGAGCCGGCTGGTGGTCTGCTCTTCCCAATCCTCTCGTTCCAGCGCTTCCGCCGGGTCATCCTGCTCGTCCCGTAGATAGGCCGAAGGCGCATACGTCTCCAACTCGTCCTCGCCATCGGCTTCCGGGACCGGGTCGAACGAGACATCATGGCCGCTCAGCCGCGATTCCATCTCTAGCACGTGCTCGGGGCTAACCCCCAACTCGCGGGCGACCGTGTTGACTTCCTCGCCGTTCAGCCAGCCCAGGCGCTTCTTGGCACCGCGTAGCTTGAAGAACAGCTTGCGTTGTGCCTTGGTGGTGGCGACCTTGACGATCCGCCAGTTGCGGAGGATGAATTCGTGAATTTCGGCGCGAATCCAGTGGACCGCGAAAGACACCAGCCGAACACCGTGGGCCGGGTCGAAACGCTTGACCGCCTTCATCAGGCCGACGTTGCCTTCCTGGATCAAATCACCCAGCGGCAACCCGTAACCGATGTAGCCCCGAGCGATGTGGACCACGAAGCGCAAGTGCGCCATGATCAGCCGTTGCGCGGCATCCAGATCGTTGCGCAGCCGCAAGCGCTGGGCCAGATCCTGCTCTTCCTCGACGCTCAGCATCGGGATCCGGTTGACCGCCTGGATATAGCTGTCCAGGCTATCCACCGGGACCGGTAGGTTTTGCATGCGAAGAACTAGCGCAGTCGTTGTCATGGTCATCCGTCCTCCCTTACTCAATCGCTTTACCTGTACCCTACAATATAGAATTGCAATCTATCTTAGCACTCCGCGCCTTAGAGTGCCAAATCAGCTTGAAAGTTTCATCGCACCTTGCCCCGCTCAAACGCTCGCATCCTCGTCCAACAGCGCGGCGACGAACTCGGTGGCAATGAACTCCCGCAGATCCTCGATGCTCTCGCCGACGCCGATGAAGCGAATCGGCAGCCCCAGCCGGCGGGCGATGGCGAACACGATGCCGCCCTTGGCGGTGCCGTCGAGCTTGGTCAGAATCAGACCGGTCACCCCGACCGCCTCGTGGAATTGCACGGCCTGGTTCAGCGCATTCTGGCCGGTGCTGGCGTCCACCACCAATAACACCTCGTGCGGGGCGGTGGCATCCACCTTGCCCATGACCCGCTTGATTTTCTTCAGTTCCTCCATCAGGTTCGACTGGGTGTGCAGCCGGCCGGCGGTATCGGCAATCACCACATCCACTCGCCGGGCCGCGGCGGCCTGGATGGCGTCGTAGATCACCGCGGCGGCATCGGCGCCGCTGCGCTGGGCGATTACCGAAATTCGGTTGCGTTCGCCCCAAACCCGCAACTGCTCGACGGCGGCGGCGCGGAACGTGTCGCCAGCCGCCAGCAACACCGAATGCCCCTCACCTTGCAGGCGTTGGGCCAGCTTGCCGATGGTGGTGGTCTTGCCGACGCCGTTGACCCCGACCATCAGGATGACGTAGGGCCGGGATTCGCTCGGTCGCCACGGCTGCTGGCAGGGTTCGAGGATGGCCAGCAGTTCCTCGCGCAGCGCCTGGAGCAGGGCCGGGATGTCGTTCAACTGTCGGCGCGACACCCGCTCGGTCAGCCGCTTCATCAAATGGTTGGTGACGTCCACGCCGACATCGGCCAGCAGCAGACGGCTTTCCAGTTCCTCCAGCGCCTCGTCGTCCAGCTTGCGCCCGGCGAACAGTCCCGCCAGACCGCTGACCAGACTTTGCCGGGTGCGCCGCAGCCGGTCGCGCAAGCGGGCGAAGCGTTCGGGTTGGGGCGCGGGTTCGGACGGCGCTCCCGGCGCCTGGTCCTTACCGAACGGGAAGCGAATCGGTCGATTCAGGATCTCGAACAGGCTGGATTTCTTGCGCTCCGGCTCGGCCGGGAGATTAGTGGCATCAGTTTTGGGGTCGGTCATGGGGATCATCCAGGTGAAACCGTGGGCGGAAAGTTTGCCAGGGTCAACGCATCGGCGGGACCAGCAGCGCCGGATCGATCCGCTCCTCGCGCCAGTTCATCCGCCAGTCCAGATGCGCCCCGGTCACCCGGCCGCTGGCGCCCACGGTGGCCACGATTTCACCCTGACGCACTGTCTGGCCGACCTGGGCATGAATGTTCTGTAGGTGCATGAGCGTGGAACTCAGCCGATAGCCGTGATCGATGATCAAGGTGGCGCCGGAATAGTAAAGATCGGGCTCGGCCAGAGTCACGACACCGTCGGCCGGAGCGCGCACCAGCGTACCGACCGGCGCGGCGATATCGATGCCGTAGTGCGGCTGGCGGGGTTCGCCGTTGAGAATGCGCTGGCTGCCGTAAACCCCGGTGATCCGCCCGGTCACCGGCCAGATGAAACCGTTCACAAAATACGGCCGCAGGATGTCCCGCTGGCGCGCCGCGGCCACCCGCGCGTTCTCGCGGCGGATCCGCTCCAGCAATTCTGGCGGAGGCGTGACCTGCCGGGGCGGCAGACCGTCGAGGCGCTGAATCCGGTACTGGCGCTGGGTGATGCTCAGCCGCCGCTCCTCGCGGACACCGTTGGGAAACACCACGCCCAATCGCGCCTGGGGCGGAGCGTCGCGGCCGAAACCGAACACGAAGGCGCCTTCCGGCGTCACCGGGACCGGCTGGCCGTCTAGCGTCAGCCGCGTTCCTGGCGGCGCCTGGCCGACGATGAGTCCGCCCTGCGTCAGTTCCCCGCGCCATTGCAACTCGCCGGCCCCGATCCACAACGGCCACAACAGTAGCCCCATCCATCCCATGAAGATCCGCATCGTCGTCATCTCCAAAAATGTGCGGCACATTCGTCCGGTCCGGGACGGGCAAGCCCGTCCGGACCGCGCTATAGTAACGGGTTATAATGATCACCAGCCCCATTTTGGGAGGATGCATGGCCAAGCATTACGATCTCATCGCCATCGGCGGCGGCAGCGGCGGCCTGTCGGTGGTGGAACGCGCCGCCCGCCACGGCGCCCGCTGCGCCTTGATCGAAGCCGGTCGGCTGGGCGGCACCTGCGTCAACCTCGGCTGCGTGCCCAAGAAGATCATGTGGTACGCCGCCCACCTGGCTCACGCCCTGGATGACGCCCCCGGCTATGGCTTTCGGCTGGATTACTTCGGCTTCGACTGGCAGAAGCTGAAAACCGCCCGCGACCGTTTCGTGCAGGATATCAACGAATGGTATGTGAGTTATCTGGCCGATGCCGGCGTGGACCTGATCCGCGGTTTCGCCCGGTTCGCGGACGCCCGGACCCTCGACGTGGGCGGCGAGCGCTACAGCGCCGATCATCGAGTCATCGCCACCGGCGGCCGGCCCCGGATTCCCGACTTGCCCGGCGCGCAATTCGGCATGACCTCGGATGGCTTCTTCGCGCTGAATGCTTGTCCACGGCGGGTGGCCATCGCCGGCAGCGGTTACATCGCGGTGGAACTGGCGGGGATGTTGCATGCGCTGGGCGCCGAGGTGACGCTGCTGGCGCGCAAGGAGCAGATATTGCGGCCCTTCGACGCCATGCTGCGCGAACAGTTGCTGGAACGGATGCGCGAGGACGGCATCACCGTCCTGACCCAAACGCCGGCGCGCGCGGTGGCGCGGCTGGCCAACGGTTCGCTCAATCTGCACTGCGAGGGCCAAAGCGGCATCTTGAACGTGGACGCGCTGATCTGGGCGATCGGCCGCACGCCCAACACCGATGCACTGCATCTGGCGGCGGCCGGCGTACCGACGCAGCCCAACGGCGTCATTCCCACCGATTTTTATCAGAATACCCCGGTTCCGGGCATCTACGCCATCGGCGATGTGACCGAGCATTTCCATCTGACCCCGGTGGCCATCGCCGCTGGCCGCCGGCTGGCCGACCGGCTGTTCGGCAACCAGCCGGAACGGCGGCTGCCCTATGAGAACATTCCCACGGTGGTGTTTACCCATCCGCCCATCGGTACGGTGGGCCTGACCGAGGAAGCCGCCCGCGTGGAATACGGCGACGCGGTGCGGATTTACCAGACCCAGTTTCGGCCGATGTACCACGCCTTCACCGTCCGCCAGCCCAAGACGGTGATGAAACTGGTCTGCGTGGGTCCGGAGGAACGCATCGCCGGTTGCCATCTGTTCGGCGAAGGGGTGGACGAAATGCTGCAAGGCTTCGCGGTCGCCATCCGCATGGGCGCGACCAAGCGCGATTTCGACGACACCGTCGCTATCCATCCCACCAGCGCCGAGGAACTGGTGACGATGCGCTGACCGGGCTCCATCCCGTTTCCAAAAAACTAACGACCCCGAGGACGCCATGCCAATTCGCCCCTTCGAACACCACACGCCGCTGATTCACCCCAGCGCCTATATCGACGACACCGCCGTGGTCATCGGCGATGTCGAGATCGGCGAGGACAGTTCGGTCTGGCCGCAGTGCGTGATCCGCGGCGATATTCAGAGCATCCGGATCGGCGCACGCACCAGCATCCAGGATGGCACGATCATCCACGTGACGCACGACAGCCGGTTCTGTCCGGGCGGTCAGCCGACGATCGTCGGCAACAATGTCACGGTCGGCCACAAGGTGATTCTGCACGCCTGTCTCATCGAGAATTTCTGCCTGATCGGCATGGGCGCGATCGTGATGGACAAGGCGGTGGTGGAATCGCGGGTGACCATCGGCGCCGGCAGCGTGGTGCCCGCCGGCAAGATTCTGGAAAGCGGCTATCTGTACGTCGGCAGCCCGGTCAAACAGGTGCGGCCGCTGAACGGCCGCGAGTTGGAATTCCTGGAATACTCGCCGCAGAATTATCGGCGCTTGAAGGATCGCCATCGGCGGATAATGGGATTGGGCTAGAATCCTTCACTCGCCGGCGGGCGGGGGAAGTAAACCCTTAACGTGCCGCCAATCCAGCCAACCCAAGGTGCAATACATGAATATCTATTACGACAAAGACGCCGACCTATCCCTGATCAAGAGCAAGACCGTGGCCATCATCGGCTATGGCTCCCAGGGTCACGCCCATGCCCTCAACCTGCGCGACTCCGGGGTTGAGGTGATCGTCGGTCTGCGGCCCGGCTCCGCCTCGGCGGTCAAGGCCGGGAACGCCGGACTGACGGTCAAGCCGGTCGGCGACGCGGTGGCGGCGGCCGATGTGGTGATGATCCTGGCGCCCGACGAGCATCAGAGCCAGATTTACCGGGACATCGAGCCCCGGTTGAAGCAGGGCGCGGCGCTGGCGTTCGCCCACGGCTTCAACATCCACTTCGGCGGAATCGTACCGCGCGCCGATCTCGATGTGATCATGATCGCGCCCAAAGGGCCAGGCCACTTGGTCCGCTCCACTTACACCCAAGGCGGCGGTGTCCCCAGCCTGATCGCCGTGGCCCAGGACGCCTCGGGCCAAGCCAAGGAACTGGCCCTGTCCTACGCCTCGGCCAACGGCGGCGGCCGGGCCGGCGTGATTGAGACCACCTTCCGTGAGGAGTGCGAAACCGATCTGTTCGGTGAGCAGGTGGTGCTGTGCGGCGGACTGACCGCGCTGATTCAGGCCGGGTTTGAAACTTTGGTGGAAGCCGGCTACGCGCCGGAAATGGCCTATTTCGAGTGCTTGCACGAGGTAAAGCTGATCGTTGATCTGATCTACGAGGGCGGCATCGCCAACATGCGTTATTCGATTTCCAACACCGCCGAGTACGGCGACTTGACCCGTGGGCCGCGCATCGTCACCGAGCAGACCAAGGTCGAGATGCGCAAGATCCTCACGGAAATTCAAACCGGTCAGTTCGCCCGCGAATTCATTCTGGAAAACCAGGCCGGGGCGCCGGTGCTCAAGGCCAACCGCCGCCTCAGCCGCGAGCATCCGGTCGAGCAGGTCGGCGAGAAACTGCGCGGCATGATGCCGTGGATCAAGGCGAACCGGTTGGTGGATACGAGCAAGAATTAAAAATCGTACAAAATTCCCCTCTATTCCTACTAGAAGAGAGGGGAAGTCGGATCGGGCGAGTGCAATTCCGTTCGAGTCAGGGCAGGATTGCAAAGAATCCATTACGTTTCTGAAAATCACTCACTTTCCCGAGGCCCATGAAAAATTGCATATTCATCAAAAGATTTACGATAAAAATATTGCGGGGATTGTCGTCGATCTGGAGTAGGACGAAGCCACTTGAGCAGATAAAAGCACGGTACACAGGCTAAGACATGAACACAAAAAAACCAATCGACCGATTAACCATTAACGGTTTTAAGTCGATTCGCCACTTGGATCAATTCAAACTGGAAAGCCTGAACGTACTGATTGGCGCTAATGGGTCAGGTAAAAGCAATCTGGTCTCGTACTTCCGTATGCTGTGGGAAATGACTGAACAAAATCTACAGGTATGGACAAAGAAACAAGGTGGTGCGGACCGTATTTTGAATGATGGAATAAAGGAAACTCAAGAAATTGATTCTTTTATTTTGTTTGGGCTTAATGGATATCAATTTTCACTGGAAGCGACTGCGGAGGGTGGCTTCACATTTACCAATGAAACATTGTATTTTAATGGTCCTTACTATGGAAAAAAGTTTACCAAGATCGGCTCTGGACATATGGAGTCAAAACTCAAAGAAAATTTTGAAAAGTCAAAAAATGGTAGTACTGCTGACTATTGCTTTAGTTCGATTTCCAATTGGAAAGTTTTTCATTTTCATGATACCAGTGATACAGCCGGCGTAAAACGGTTATGTTCCCTTCATCATAGTTATTCTTTACATCAGGATGCCTCCAACCTCGCAGCGTTTCTCTATCGGATGACTAATGAATCTCCAGAGGTTTATCAACAGATTAGAAAAATCGTGACTCTGGCGATTCCATTCTTTGATGATTTTGTACTCAAGCCACAGAAATTACCCACCGAAGAAGAACAAATCCGTTTGCTTTGGCGGCAAAAAGACAGTGACTACGCTCTATGGCCCAGCCAATTGTCTGACGGATCGATTCGTTTTATCTGCCTGGTGACCGCCTTAATGCAACCCGATCCACCGTCTACCATCATCATTGATGAACCGGAACTCGGGCTGCATCCCTACGCCATTACCTTGCTAGGCTCCCTTCTGCGCTCGGCATCTAAACGGATGCAAGTAATTGTTTCCACGCAATCCGTGCCGCTAGTCAATGAGTTTTCGATAGAAGATCTGATCATCGTCGAACGCGAACAGAATGCCACGGTTTTCAAACGCTATACCGAGGAGGAATTCAAAACTTGGCTTGATGAATATTCAGTCGGTGAACTCTGGGAGAAAAATATATTGGGAGGGAGACCACATTCATGATCCGAGTGCATGTGATTTGTGAAGGCCAGACCGAAGAAATGTTTGTCAATGAGATACTGAACAGAGTATTTTTCCTGAAGGAAATCTATTTATATCCATCACTCATAGGTAGTAAGGGTGGTAACTTCAAGTTCGAACGACTGTTTACCGATGTGCGTAAATGGCTGTTAAGCGACCCTACTGCATTTTGCACAACCTTTTTTGATTTCTATGGATTACCCAGAAGCTTCCCAGGTAAAGATGAGGCGAAAAACCATATAAACTATATCGAGAAAGCACGCTGTTTGACAAAAAATATGACCGAAAAATTGAATGAACAGCTAGGTGATAGGCCACTACGCCGTTTCGTTCCTTACGTGCAAATGTATGAGTTTGAAGGTCTACTGTTCAGCGATCCTGATCGTTTAGCTCAAGGAATCTGTCAAGCCAAACTTGCCAAAGATCTTCATGCCATTCGGCAAAATTTCAATTCGCCAGAAGAAATCAACGATAGCCCAACTCATGCGCCAAGCAAACGCATAGTAGCGCTATTCCCGGAGTACGACAAACCGATTCACGGCTCCCTTGCAGCCATCGAAATAGGTTTGGATGTAATCCGGCAGGAATGCGCTCTATTTGATAGCTGGCTCAAACGTATTGAGTCTTTGGCGACACTGAGAGATCGATGATGAACATCAACGCCGCTATCGTCGACCAACGCTTGAGCCAAATTATCGAGGACATCCGCGAGGAAGCAGCAGCCCGACTTAACATCACCGACGCCGGCCGGCTCAAATCGCTGGCCTTTGTCTTCCTGTGCGTAAAAACCCTGCTCGATCTGGAAAGTGCAGAAGCCCTGGACACTCTGACCGATGGCGGCCAGGATTTCGGCGTGGACGCATTGCACATCGCCGACGAACAAGATGGCGAATTCACCGTGACCCTGTTTCAGGGGAAGTATGTCAAGGACTTGAAGGGCAACAAGAACTTCGGCGAAGACGGCATCAAGGCGATGGTCAACGCCGTTCGCTACCTGTTCGATCCTAACGCGGCCGTGACCTTGAACCCGGTGCTGCGCCCGAAAGTGGAAGACGCACGCTCGCGCATCCGCGAAGGATTGCTCCCGCGCATTCGCGCCGTGCTGTGCAACAATGGTCTGCCTTGGAACGCCGAAGGCCAGGCACACATTGATCGGGTGGCATTCGGCAGCCAGGTGACCTGGGAGCATCTCAACCACGATGGCCTAGTCAGCATCATGCAAGCCAGCAAGCCGGTGACCGATACCCTCCGCCTCTCCGGCAAGGCAGTGGTGGAAGACTTCAATTACAGTCGAGTGCTCATCGGCAAGATGTCGGTCGAGGAAATCGCCGCCCTGATGGAACGCCACGGCGAACGATTGTTGGAACGCAATATCCGCCGCTATCTCGGCTTGCAAGGCAATCGGGTCAACGAAGAGATTCGCGCCACGCTCGGCCAACCCGAGGAACAACCCAACTTTTACTTCTATAACAACGGCATCACCCTGATCTGCGGCAAATTCGGTTACAACGCCCTGCAAAGCAGCGACCACCAGGTCCGCGTCGAAAATTTGCAGATCATCAACGGCGGACAAACCTGCATAACCATTTTCCGCACCTTGCAGCATGAGTTGCCCATCGTCGGCGCTCATCTCGACCAAGCTTTTGTTATGGTTCGACTGTACGAGTTGCCGGCGGATCGGGAAGATTTCATCAGGAATATCACCTATGCCACCAACAACCAGAACCCGGTCGATTTACGTGACCTGCGCGCCAACGACGCCCGACAGAAGCGCCTGACCCTGGAGATGGACGGACTGGGCTTCAGCTATCGTCCGAAACGCGCCGAAGCCGCCAGCAAATCCGACACCATCACCAGCGGCACGGCTGCCGAGGCAGTGCTGTCCGTCTGGCGGCGGCGTCCGCACCAGGCAAAATTCCTCGCGCGGGAACACTTCGGCAAGCTGTACGACGAAATTTTCACGCAGACCCTGAATGGCGCGCAGGTCATTGTGGCGACCCTGCTCTACCGGATCACCGAAAACAAGCGCAAGCGTCCCGGTCCCGATGCTCCCGATTTCATCCCCTACGCTTCCTGTTTTCTGGCGATGCAGATGGGTCGGTACTTGCTGGCCGATGCCGGTTTACAATCGGTCGAACAACTGGATCACCGGAACCTGACCGTCGCCCGGCAGTTGATCGAAAGTCGTGGCGAGACCTATTTGGAGCGGGCTATAACGGAGGTCGACCAAGCCTTGCAACGCCTGTATGGCCGGCAAAAGATTTCATTGCAACGACTGTCCGCCACGTTCCGACGCGCCGATCTCATCGATGAACTGGATGCCATCGCCAGGGAACCGGCATGACCTTTTTGGACAAAACGATCGATGGCGGACGACTCTGAATCAAGCATCATGCACCCCGAAAACAATTGGTCCCCAATCCACCCATCAGCACGGCGAATCCATGCCCATATCCGCCGTCTGCACGTCAGTGGGCTCAAGTTCCTGACCGACCAGGATATCGTCTGGTCTCCCAACTTGAACTGTGTGATCGGCGGGCGCGGCAGCGGCAAATCCACGCTGCTGGAATGCCTGCGCCTGGCTTTGGGCAAGGAAGATTCCACTTCCGGAACCGTGGCTAAAAAGCTGCATCGGCTACGCGGCGTTTTCACTTCGGATACGGAAATCCAGGTGGACTGGGAAGGTGTGCCGGGCCAGATCGATACTCTGCTGCTGCGCCCCCATTCGGATGAGCACCGACTGATCGGTGGCGACATACCCGATTTTCGCACCTATCTGCGCCAACTGCCGGTGCAGTTCTTCAGCCAGCAG
>JRYF01009678.1_pt1 | contig 17942 bp, 23 predicted proteins | sample 235331 | NCBI WGS metagenome assembly JRYF01 (sample SAMN03074217, study PRJNA261475) | activated sludge metagenome | biome: Wastewater Treatment Plant; feature: Wastewater; material: Activated sludge; isolation source: activated biomass of a wastewater treatment plant treating hydrocarbon... ...
GTCGGTCGGTGTGTTCTCTTTTTTTAGTCTGAAACTCAGGGTGCTTTTTCTTATATTTAATGAGGCGTCTTCGAGCGCTTGAGGGAGATTTTGTCTTTTTATTTGGCACCGCTTAAAATCTCTAGGTGATCGACTGAAAAGAAGGCCTAAAAAAAGAGAGCGGGAATTACTGCCGGCTCTGCTGGTCCGCGACGCCGAATTGCGCCTGCTGCTGGCGGCCACCGCGCTGACCACCGCCCTGCTTTACCTGTGGGCGCCCGGCCACGGGAACGGACTCGATGCCTTGCTCCTGGCCACGAGCGCGCAGAGCACGACCGGATTCTCCACGACGCCGGTCGCCGCGCTCGACGACGCCTCCAAGCTCACCCTCATCGGATCGATGCTCGCCGGCGGCAGCGTCGGCTCGACCGCTGGAGGATTCAAGCTGCTGCGCCTGTTGCTTCTGCTGCGCGTGCTACAGTTGATCCTGGCGCGCGCCGCCGCGCCGCCGCACGCGGTGTTCGAAGTGTGGCTGGGCGGGCGGCGGGTCGACGACGAAGACCTGTGGCGGGCGCTGCTGTTCATTCTGATGTTTGTGCTGTTGGTCTTCCTGTCGTGGCTGGCGTTCGTCGCCCACGGCTATCCCGCGCTCGACGCGCTGTTCGAGGTGGTCTCCGCCACCGCCACGGCCGGGCTGTCGACCGGCATCACCCGGCCCGACCTGGAGCCGTTGCTCAAGCTCGTACTATGTTTTGACATGCTGGCCGGGCGGCTGGAAATCTTCGCCCTGTTGATGGTGCTTTATCCGGGCACCTGGTTCGGCAAGCGTTCGGAGGCTGTATGAGATCTGTGTTCGTGGGCGCGGGCGCCCTCGCCGTGATGACCGCGCGGCGCCTGCTGGAAAGCGGGCATGAGGTGGTCATGATCGACCGCGACAAGGAACGCATCGAAGCGCTGTCCGCGGAACTGGACTGCGGCATCCTCCACGGCGACGGCAGCAAGCCGGCCCTGCTGCGCGAGGCCGATCCGACGGTTACCGACTTCCTGTTCTGCCTCACCAGCAACGATCAGAGCAACATCCTGGCGAGTCTGGCCGGTCGCTCGCTCGGCTATCGCCGCGTCGTGACCCGGATCGACGACCCCGAGTTCGAGCACCTCTGTCTCGAGCTCGGCCTGGAGGACATCATCATTCCCTCGCGAACGATCGGCCGTTACTTGGCCGACATGTTCGAGGGCCGCGATCATCTGGAGATCATCGCCCTGATCAAGGGCGACGCACGGGTGTTTTCCTTCGTCGCGCGCCCCGAGGACGAAAAACCGATCAGCGAATTGATACTGCCGGAGGACAGCCGGGTGATGTTCTTCTACCGTAACGACCAGTTCACACTGCCGGAACCCGGCACCCGCCTGAAGCGCGGCGACGAGGTCATGATCGTGACCCACAGCAGGAACCTCGAAACGCTGCATGCCCGTTGGAGCAGACTGCCGGAGAAAAAGCCGGGGATGGATCAGGACGTCCCGCCGAACGACCGGAAGGGGTGAGGGTTACCGTAAGAGGCGGTCGGAGGGGATTTCAACCGGAGATTGCACGCATACCGATGAATCGCGATTCCAGGCAAACCGGTTGGATCACCGCCGTGCGCGGCAGTGTGGTGGACGCATGCTTTCCCGGCCAACCGCCAGCCCTGCGCCAGCAGCTGCGCGCCGGTTGGGATCAGGGGGTTATCATTGAGGTCAGCGCCCATCTGGCCGCCGATACCGTGCGCGGCATCGCTCTGACGTCCACCCAGGGATTGGCGCGCGGCGATCCGGTGCAAGACGGCGGCGGTCCCCTGACCGTGCCGGTTGGGCCGGAACTGCTGGGGCGAATGATCGATGTGTTCGGCCGGACCATCGACGACGGCCCGCCGCTGGCCGGCGGCGAGCGGCGTTCGATTCATCAGCCGCCGATTCCATTGGCGCAACGCCGGGTCGGGCTGGAAATGTTCGAGACCGGCATCAAGGTGATCGATCTGCTTTGTCCCCTGGAGCGCGGCGGCAAGGCGGGCCTGTTCGGCGGCGCCGGGGTGGGCAAAACCGTGGTGATCACCGAGCTGATCCACAACATGGTGGGGCGCTACCAGGGCGTCAGCCTGTTTTGCGGCATCGGCGAGCGTTGCCGCGAGGCGGAGGAGTTGTACCGGGAGATGCGCGACGCCGGGGTGCTGGACCAGGCGGTGCTGGTGTTCGGCCAGATGGACGAGCCGCCGGGCGCGCGCTTTCGGGTCGGCCACGCCGCGCTCACCCTCGCTGAATACTTCCGCGATGTGGCCCGCCGCGACGTGCTGCTGTTGATCGACAATATCTTCCGCTTCATCCAGGCTGGCGCCGAAGTCTCGGGACTGATGGGCCGCATCCCGTCGCGGGTCGGTTATCAGCCGACCCTGGGCACCGAGCTGGCCGAACTGGAGGAACGCATCTGCAACGCCGCCGGCGGATCGATCACCTCGGTGCAGGCGGTCTACGTTCCGGCCGACGACTTCACCGATCCCGCCGCCGCCCATACCTTCGCTCATCTCTCGGCTTCACTGGCCTTGTCGCGCAAGCGGGCCAGTCAGGGTTTCTACCCGGCGGTGGACCCGCTGGCCTCCGACTCCAAACTGCTGACTCCAGCATTGGTGGGCGAACGCCATTACCGGATCGCCCAGGCGGTGCGCAAAACGCTGGCCGAGTACGAGGAACTCAAGGATCTCATCGCCATGCTGGGTTTGGAAGAACTATCGCTGGCCGACCGCCGCACCGTCAACCGTGCCCGGCGGCTGGAACGCTATTTGACCCAGCCGTTTTTCACCACCGAGCATTTCACCGGTCGTCCGGGCCGGAATGTGTCGCTGCCGCGGGTGCTGGACGACTGCGAGCGCATCCTCGACGACGGCTGCGCCGACTGGGCCGAGGCGGAACTGTACATGATCGGCGGTCTGGACGAGGTGCGGCGATGATCCGGTTGAAAGTGTTGACGCCGACCCAGACGCTGGTGGACGAGCCGGCGCTCAAGGTCTACGCCGAAGGACAGGAAGGCGCTTTCTGCCTACTGCCGCGCCATCGCGACTGGGTGGCGGCGCTGCGACCGGGGATCGTCGGTTTCATCACCCCCGCCGGGCGGGAACAGTTCGTCGCGGTGGATCAGGGCGTCCTGACCAAAAGCGGTTTCGAGGTGTTGATCGCGGTGCGGCGGGCGGTGCGGGAGGGCGATCTCGCGCGCTTGCGCGAGGTGGTGGAAAGAGAGTTTCGCCACCTGGACGAGCAGGAAAAAATCGCCCGAAGCGCCCTGGCCCGCCTCGAGGCCGGCGTCATCCGCCGGTTTCTGGAATTGCCGGAATCGCCGCGATGAAGCCTCCGCCTGTTCCTCCCGATCACCTGCCGGAAGAAGTCGGGCGCAAGGCCGAGCGCAAGCGGCGCGCGCGCGCCGCTGGTCAACCCAGCGTCTGGTTCGGGCTGGGTCTGTTCGGCATCGTCGGCTGGACGGTGGCGTTGCCGACTGTATTGGGCGCGCTGTTGGGGCTGTGGCTCGATCGAAACTGGCCCAGCCGGCATTCCTGGACGCTGACCCTGCTCGTCGCGGGGCTGATGCTCGGTTGTTTTACCGCTTGGCAATGGTTGAAGAAGCAGAATCCCCATGACTGAGCTATTCACCGGGTTGCTGGCCGCCCTCGGCGGGTTGGTGCTGGGCCTGTTTTATTTCGCCGGCCTATGGTTCACCCTGCAACGACTGCCCGGCCATCCGCATCCCGCTCTGTGGGTGGGGGGCAGTTTTATCCTGCGGTTGGCGGTGAGCGTGGGCGGTTTCTATCTCATTCTCGGCCCCGACCGCAGTCTAAACCGCCTGGGAATCGCGCTGCTGGCCTTCCTGGTGGTGCGGGTAATGCTCGTTCGATACCTGCGTCCGACGCCGGAGCCGCGACCATGACCATCAGCCCCGATCAAAGCGTGCTGTTCGAGTTCGGCTTCATCCGCATCACCGCCACCCTGCTGTTCACCTGGCTGGTCATGACCTTGCTGGCGCTGCTGGCCCGGTGGATCACCAGTCGCCTGTCCAGCGACACCACGCTGTCTACGGGCCAGTACGTGCTGGAAGTGCTGGTCGAGGGTATGAGCGACCAGATCCGCGACATCGCCCGGCAGGACCCCGCGCCCTATCTGCCCTTCGTCGGCACCCTGTTCGTCTTCATCGCCACCTGCAACCTGCTGGCCATCGTCCCCGGTTTCGAACCGCCGACCGGTTCGCTGTCCACCACCACCGCGCTGGCGTTGTGCGTGTTCGTCGCCGTGCCGCTGTACGGCATTCGACGGCGGGGCGCGCGGGCCTATCTCCGGGATTATCTGGAGCCATCTCCCATCATGTTGCCGCTGAACCTCGTCGGCGAAGTCGCCCGCACCTTGGCGCTGGCGGTGCGGCTGTACGGTAACGTGATGAGCGGCAGCGTGGTGGTGGCGATTCTGCTGATCGTGACCCCCCTGTTCTTCCCGGTACTGATGCACGCCCTGGAACTGCTTACTGGGCTGATCCAGGCATATATTTTCGCGGTGCTGGCCACGGTCTATCTCGCCGCGGCGACGACGGCGCATAATGCGCCAACCCAAACCCAAGGCCCTTCGCCGGCCAAGTGAGTAGGAACGTATTGACGGATTTTGAGAGCCTGTACGAAAACTCCCCTCTCCCGGTGGGAGCGGCGTGGTCGTTCCGCGAGCGGGGGGTGTCAGCCCCCTGTTTCCCGGAACGCGGAAAGGCGTCGGCGCTATCGGCGGGCGCGGAAACAGCGGACTCACGTCCGCCGCTCGCCGGCGATCCCAAGGCGATATCGGCGGGCGCGATTTCGTGGGGTACGCCATGCGCATCCTACGGAGTTTTGATCGATCAATCGGTTAGTTTATATACAGCTTCTGACTGAGGAACTTCATCCATGGACCCCGCGCTCCTGATCGGCCTCGCTTCGATCGTTACCGCCGGACTGACCATCGGCCTGGGCACCGTTGGCCCGGCCTTGGCGGAGGGACGAGCAGTCGTGCAGGCCCTGGCTTCCATCGCCCAGCAACCCGACGAGGCGGCTGTTCTGAGCCGCAGCCTGTTCGTGGGCTTGGCGATGATCGAATCCACCGCCATCTACTGTTTCGTGGTGTCGATGATCCTGATCTTCGCCAACCCGTTCTGGAATCACTTCATCACCGTTGTCGGCCAATAGCCATGCAGATCGACGGATTCACCGTCGCCGCCCAGATCGTCAACTTTCTGATTCTGGTGTGGTTGCTGAAGCGTTTTCTCTATGGCCCCATCACCCAGGCGATCGCCGCGCGCCAGCAGAAGATTGCGGCGGCGCTGGAAGACGCCCGGCTTCAGACCCAGCAAGCCGAAGCCGAGCGGCAAGCGTATCAGACCCACCAGGCCGAACTGGAGACCCAGCGCGAGACGTGGCTGGCGCAGGCTCAGCAGGAGGTTGCGGCGCAACGCGAAACGTGGTTGGCGGCGGCGCGGCGCGAAGTGGAAACCCAGCGCGCTGACTGGCTGGCGGCCTGGCAACGGGAACGGACCGAAAATCAGCGCGCCCTGCAACGGGAAGCCGCCCGCCGCTTGACGGCGGCGGTCCGTCAAGCCCTGTGCGAGTTAGCCGACGCCGATCTGGAACAGCGAATGCTGGAACCGTTGCTGGCGCGACTGCGTGCTTTGGAGGCCGGCGAGCGCGCGACCCTGGTTCGGGCGGCGCAAAGTGGCTGCGTGGTCGGTACCGTCTTTCCGCTGGACGCGGCGCGGCAGAACCAATGGCGGAACGCGCTGAGCGAATGTTTGGGAAACGAGATTTCCTTCATCTTTCGCCACGATCCGGAAACCTCGTGCGGCGTCACCCTGGAAATGCCCGGACACCGGCTGACCTGGACGCTGGACAGTTACCTGGACAGGTTCAGCGAGCAGTTGGACGCCGCGTTGAACCGGTCGGCGCCCATCCTGGCCGATCATCATGCGCGGCCCTGAGCTGTTTGCCCCCTTCGACGCGGTTCTGGCCGCCTATCGCCCCACAGTGGCGGCGGTGGAAACTGGGGTGGTGGAACAGATCGGCCAAGGCATCGCCCGGGTGAGCGGCCTGCCCGGCGTGGCGGCGATGGAGTTGGTCCGCTTTCCCCAGGGCGTTCTCGGAATCGCCTTCAATCTGGACCCGGAAGAAGTCGGCGTGGTGCTGCTCGGCGACAGCGCCAGCCTCAGAGCCGGCGATCCGGTCGAACGCACCGGCCGGGTGGTGGATGCGCCGGTCGGTTTCGAACTGTTGGGGCGGGTGGTCGATGCCTTGGGCGAACCGCTGGACGAAGCCGGCCCGCTGGCGACCGCCGAACGTCTGCCGCACGAACGGCCGGCGCCGCCGATCGTGCATCGCGCGCCGGTCAGCGTCCCCCTAGCCACCGGCCTCAAGGTGATCGATGCCGCCATCCCGGTCGGGCGTGGTCAGCGGGAGTTGATTCTGGGCGACCGCCAGACCGGCAAAACCGCCCTCGCCGTGGACACCATCCTCAATCAGGCCGATCAAGGGGTGATCTGTATCTACTGCGCCATCGGCCNNCGCTGCTGCTGCGCCGGCCGCCGGGGCGGGAAGCCTATCCCGGCGATATTTTCTACCTGCATTCCCGCCTGCTGGAGCGCGCGACCCGGCTGCGCCCGGAGTACGGCGGCGGTTCCCTGACGGCGCTGCCCATCGTCGAAACCGAGGCGCAAAACCTCGCGGCCTACATCCCCACCAATCTGATCTCGATCACCGACGGCCAGATTTTGCTCTCGCCGGAACTGGCGCGCAAAGGCGTGCTGCCGGCGGTGGATGTCGGCAAGTCGGTGTCGCGGGTGGGTGGCAAGACCCAACTACCGGCCTATCGCGCCATCGCCGCCGAACTGCGGCTGGCCTATTCCCAGTTCGAGGAACTGGAAACCTTTGCTCGCTTCGGGACCCGGCTGGATGAGGCGACCCGCCGGATCATCGAACGGGGCCAGCGGGTGCGGGAAGTTCTGAAGCAGCCGCAATACCAGCCCTTGCCGGTCGCCGCGCAAATCGCGGCGCTGCTGGCGGTCACCCACGGCGTGTTCGATGCCGTGCCGCTGGAGCGGATCGCGGCGGCGGAACAGGCGGTGCGGGAGCAAGTCGTCGTTCGCTGCGCGGAAATTTGCCAGCGGCTTGCGGCGGGATCATCGTTGAGCGAGGCCGATCAAAATGCGTTGCTGGCGGCGGCGCGTGCGGTTGTGGGCGCAAGCGTGTCATGAGGGGCGGACTGGGGTGAAGGGATAGCCGCCATGCCCACCCTGGAAGCGTTGCGGCATACCTTGGCCGTGGTCGAGGAACTGCGGTCCATCGTCCACACCATGAAGGTCTTGGCGGCGGCCAGCATCCGTCAGTACGATCAGGCGGTGAGCGCGTTGGCGGACTACGATCGCGCGGTGCGGCGTGGCTTGGCGGTCGTGCTGGGTGAATCGAACGGCGAAGCGGCCAAAGCCGAGTTTGCATCCGCGAAACGCAACCAGTCGTTGACTGGAGTCCTGGTGTTCGGCTCCGATCACGGTCTGTGCGGTCGCTTCAACGAAGTGCTGGCGGCGCAGGTTCGAGAAACCCTGCAAGCCTTGCCACTCAGTAACCACCGGGTCGTGGCGGTCGGTCTCCGCCAGGCGGCGGCGCTGGAAGAGCAAGGCTTGTCGCCCGAACAGCAGTTCCCAACGCCCGGCGCCGCCAGCGCCATCCACCACACCGTGCGTCAATTGCTGCCGGTCCTGGAACAGTGGCAGGCGGTTGACGCGACTGAAGTCCGGTTGTTCCATAACCGCCATCGCGGCGGCAACAGCCACGAACCCACCAGCTTCGCGCTCCTTCCGCTCGATTCTACAGTCTGGTCTCGCGAGCCGCCCTCGGTATCGCATTCCCTGCCCGGCTATGCCGCCGACCGCGCTGACCTGCTGGCCGCGTTGTTGCGGGAGTGGTTTTTCGTGGAGCTGTTTCGCGCCTGCGCCGAGTCGCTGGCCAGCGAACATGCCAGCCGCCTGCTGGCGATGCAGACCGCCGAGCGCAACATTGAGGAACGGCTGGCGGATTTGAACATCCTCTACCGCCAGCAACGCCAGGAGGCGATCACCGCGGAATTGCTCGATGTAGTCGCCGGGTTCGAGGCGCTGGTGGGTTCGAGAGTCAACGGTTAACCCTGTCGTTCGCGGTACATGCCGTCCTTGTACCTTTTCAATCATTTCGATAATATTGGAAATATGGATAAGTCAGCCGCCATCGCTGTACTCGGAGCGCTCGCGCAGGACACTCGCCTGGAAATTTTCCGCCATCTGGCGCAAACCGGCCCGCAGCCCGCCGGCCAAGTTGGCGAGCGGTTCGGCCTGCCGCTCGCGACCCTGTCGTTTCATCTGAAAACCTTGCAGCAGGCCGGGCTGCTCGACTGCCATCGGGAAGGTCGGCAACTGATCTATCAGGCCCGGTGCGACGTGGTCACCGAGTTGATGGGCTATCTCACGGAACATTGCTGCACCTTGCCGCCGTTCCCGGTGCATCACCCAATCGCTGTTTCTTATCGAACCCAGACCCAGGAGTCCGCCGTCATGAATCAGGAAAAAGTCTACAACGTGCTGTTTCTTTGTACGGGTAATTCCGCCCGCAGCATCCTGGCGGAAGCGACCATGAACCATCTCAGCAAGGGCCGATTCCGCGCCTATAGCGCCGGCAGCTTCCCTGCGGGCCAGGTCAATCCCTTCACACTGAAACTGCTGGCATTGCAGGGCGTTCCCATCGAGGGCCTGCGCAGCAAGAGCTGGAACGAGTTTGCCACACCCGATTCTCCGCCACTGGATTTTGTATTTACCGTTTGCGACAAGGCCGCCCACGAAGTTTGCCCGGTGTGGCCGGGGCAACCGATGTCGGCTCACTGGGGCGTGGAGGACCCGGCGGCGGTGGAAGGCGACGACGCGCAAAAGATGCTGGCGTTTCGCAAAGCGCTGCGCGAACTGGAAAACCGCATCAAGATTTTCATGAACCTGCCCATCCGCTCGCTGGACAAGATCAAATTGCAAACCAGACTGGACGAGATCGGTCAGACCGTGCTGGAGAGCAACGGATGAGCGCCGCCTGTGAAGTCAACGCCAAACAGGCCGATGGCGCGCAACTCGGCGTATTCGAGCGGTACCTGACCCTGTGGGTCGCGCTGTGCATCGTCGCCGGCATCGTGCTGGGTCACTTCCTGCCGGGGATGTTCCAGACCATCGGCGGCCTGGAAATCGCCCAGGTCAATCTGCCGGTGGCGGTGCTGATCTGGCTGATGATCATCCCGATGCTGGTCAAGATCGACTTCGCCGCGCTGCGCGAGGTCGGCCAATACTGGCGCGGGATCGGCGTTACCCTGTTCGTCAACTGGGGCGTCAAACCGTTTTCGATGGCGCTGCTGGCCTGGCTGTTCGTCGGCTGGCTGTTCGCGCCGCTGCTGCCGGCCGAGCAAATCGAGTCCTACATCGCCGGGCTGATCCTGCTGGCCGCCGCGCCCTGCACCGCGATGGTGTTCGTCTGGAGCAACCTGACCAAAGGCGAGCCGCATTTTACCTTGAGCCAGGTGGCGCTGAACGACGTGATCATGGTGTTCGCCTTCGGTCCCATTGTCGGGCTGCTGTTGGGGCTGGCCTCGATCGTGGTGCCGTGGGAAACCCTGTTTCTGTCGGTGGTGTTGTACATCGTCGTTCCGCTGATCATCGCTCAGGTGATCCGCGGCGCCGTCCTCAAGCGCCAGGGTGCGGCCGGCCTGCAACGGCTGCTCGACGTGCTCGGCCCGACCGCGCTCGTCGCGCTACTGACGACGCTGGTGTTGCTGTTCGGTTTCCAGGGCGAGCAGATCGTGGCCCAGCCGCTGATCATCTTACTGTTGGCGGTCCCCATCCTGTTCCAGGTGTTTTTCAACTCCGGGCTGGCCTACTGGCTGAACCGCAAGGTCGGATCGCCACATTGCGTGGCCGGCCCGTCGGCCCTGATCGGCGCCAGCAACTTCTTCGAGTTGGCGGTGGCGGCGGCGATTGCCCTGTTCGGCTTCAATTCCGGCGCGGCGCTGGCCACGGTGGTCGGAGTGCTGATCGAAGTCCCGGTCATGCTGCTGGTGGCCCGGATCGTCATCCGCAGCCGCGACTGGTACGAGCGGGGGTTGAATGTCCCGGCGGTGGAGACCCGTCTGAAATTTCGTGAGGAGGAAAGTTGAAGCATGAACGTCCTGTTTCTCTGCACCGGCAATTCCTGTCGCTCGATTCTGGGCGAAGCCACCTTCAATCATCTCGCACCGCCGGGCTGGAAGGCGCTGAGCGCCGGCAGTCAACCCACCGGCAAAGTCCATCCGCGTTCGCTGGCCCTGCTGGCGCGCGAGGGGATTTCGACCGAGGGTTATTACAGCAAATCCTGGGACGCCCTGCCGCTGACGCCGGATATCGTGATCACGGTCTGTTCCAGTGCGGCGGGGGAGACCTGCCCGGCGTATCTGGGACCGGTGCTGCGCACCCATTGGGGCGTGGAAGACCCGGCCCACGTCACCGGCACCGAAGAGGAGATCGACGCGGCCTTCCTGCATGCGTATCGGGTGCTGCGGACCCGCATTGAAGCTTTTTTCGCGTTGCCGCTGGCCGAGTTACAAGACGACCGCGCCCGCTTGAAGGTCGATCTGGATCGCATCGGCACGCTGCTGCCCTAATCCTCTGGAGATTAGGATGAGCGCGAGCCCGCCAAACAGCTCGGTTCATCTCACGACTTCCGATCCAGCCACCCATCTGGTCGAGTCGCTGGACGGCGCGCGGGAAGAGTTAACCGCGAGCCGCATCGATCCCCACGCCGAAACCGAACGCTATCACCAGCAGGTCTTGGCGAGCAAGGGCCGAGACCTGGACAAATCCGGCCGGGCGTTGCTGGAAGAAGATCTGCGTTCGCCCTGCACCGGGGAGATTGCGGTATTTCAGGCGTTCTCGCGCCTCAGGAACCACAAATCCATTCAAGCCTTTTCTCGACGTGCGTGTCATTGACGGAATAGATGGCTTGGGTGGTCGATTCGTAATCCGAAGATTTGACTATGATTTCTAGAGCCCCGTCACCATTGAGATCAAGCGTCCCAATGATTTCATGAACCGCCAAGGCACATTCGGCGATACAGGTTTCGGGATAAATCTCCGACTTGAGAGGTATGGTATTGACTTCATCACCTACGAGTTTTCGCATCAGCAGTATGGAATAGTCTCCGGACATCGTGGAGGTTTCGCTCCCCCGATGGCGTGATGCGGCAATAAAAACTTCTTCATGACCATCGCCTTCCAAATCGATGCGCCACAGTTGGGAGAGAGTAGGTTTCGGGTCATCTATTCCTTGATCCCGGAGCCAGATTGAAACGAACTCGCGATAGAGCGAACTCTCTTTATCGAGCAATTTTGGTTGGCGCGGAGCCGCATTCCAAGTGGCGCCGACCAGAGTGGTAGAGCGTGGAGGTAATGCTGTATTTTTGGGACGATAGGTGGGATTTGAACAGATCTCGCTCGTCTTTACCCGAGACAGCATCGTTTTTTTCAAAAAGAGTCCATCGTTGGTATAGGCGTGGAACACCGAATTTTTTTTCACGAATTTTTCGGCGTCCCGCGCGGTCATCCAGTCGCTTCCCACCGCGGCGCCGTACAGTTGCCCTGAAGCGACATCGACGATGGGCGCGACCGTCGCGGATTTGGTTGGGTCCGCATGAACTACTTGCCCAAGTCCAATCAACCCTATCAGCACAAGCAATGGTCGATAATTCATCGCTATTGAGTCCTTTTGTCACGTTGACGAATCTAAATTTCCGCCACGAAAAGTTTTATAGCCGAAGCAGACCGTAAGGGCGAGCCACCATGGAGAGCGTCGACGAGAGGGTCGACGAAAGATCCCCCGTACAGGGGATCTCAAGCCCAGGGAGAACACGAGGGATATGATCAACGTCTGATACAGTCGTGATCGGCGGCCCTAGGGGTTCCCCTTGTTTCTCCCAAACCGCGGCGAGCGGCTGCGTCCAAGAACTGATTCCAATTGGATAAGGTCGACAAGGGTGTCGAGACGCCGAGTTCTTGACATGCTTCTTCCAGCGCGGTGCGAGTGGCTGAGCCGTAACCACCGTCCACATTTCCCGTGAAGCGCATCCCCAGCATGTAGTAACAAACCCCTTGTACGAACAAAGTATGGCTCCGAGTCGTGCGGAAACCGACGCTGGTTCCATCATCGATATGGAAATGGTCGCGATGCTGTGGATTGTAATTATAGGCAAGCACGGTACCAAAGTGTTTTCGCAACACCGCTTCCACGCCCAGGTAGAAATCGGGATACTCCTCGAATCTGTTGGTGATAAATGTTTTTCCAGGCCAGAATATCGCGTCGAGATCAAAGGCGCGACCCATTCCGTGGTAGCCAGATTTGTTGACATATGCGCCAGCAGATACGATGGCTTGCGCGCGACCATAGGGGTATACTTGCCACAACTCATTGAAAAACGCTTCGAGTTTACGATAAAAATCGTTGGTGCAGCGAAAGGTGCGTTGCTGGCCGATGGTGCCGTAGGCGGCTACCGGTTGGCGCGCGTAATGGGTGGGCACTAGGCTGATTGTATTAAAACTTTTTTCTGTTGCGGACATGTGATCTGACTCCAGAGACAAGGAAATTTTAATCGTACCGTAACGCTAGATCCCATGGGGTGGGCACGAAGCACGTGAGACAAGATATGGGAGTCACATTACCATTGGGTTGCTCGATAGCGAATTGCTCGAGTGCAAGTTGATTGAGTTGAAATCCGGGGATTATGTCAACCAAGAGTTCCTTTCACACTCTTTTCTCATTCCAGTTCAATCTCTTGGATACAGGAAAAATCCAATACCCGGATTTCATTCCATCCAAGCGCTACTGATGCCAACCAGGGAAAAGCATTTTATATACCAGATCGTAATAATCTGGTCTCCGTGGTGGTTCACTACCGATTAAGTAAATTAATAGCTTGGAAATCTGTCCAAAATGAACCTACTCAGATCGTTTTGGACCGGTTCATTGCGATTTAAACTGGCTCCCATATCGGTTTTACCCGTCAATACTGATTTTCGTTAGAGATCGCTGGCGAACGGCGATGGCGGAGTCGACACAAGAGTTTTGCAATCCCAATTGTGGGAGTTGTCAAGCAGTCAGTCCTCCTTCAGAACAGACCGAACGGCAGACCACTCCCCAATAATCCCGTCGTCAGCGCCGCGCCCGCCACCAGTCCCCAATCCCGCGACCGGAATCGGTATTCCGCCAACGGAGTGCGACGCGGACCGCCGAAGCCACGGATCTCCAGTGCCTCGGCCAGATCGTCGGCGAAGCGCATCACGCTAGCCAGTAGCGGTGTCAACAAGGCAGGGCTGTTGCGGAGCAGATAAAACCCGTCCAGGCGAATGCCGCGGCTTTCCTGGGCCTCGCGCACCTCGCGGGCCAAATTCGCCATGGCCGGCGTGAAGCGCAGAGTCCCCTCCAGCAGAAATACCACCTGGGGTGACAGGCCACTGGCCAGCAGCGCATCGCCCAGTTCTTCCGGTGGCGTGGCGGCGAAAAACAGTACGCTGGCGGTGACCAGGGCCAGCAGTCGCAGCACCGCCCCGGCCGCGGCTTCGGGACCGCTGCTAAACCCAACGATCACCGCGAACAGCAGAAAAGTTGGCCATAGCAGGCGCACGACCCGCCACCACTCCTTCCCGTAACGCCCGAGCGCGATTCCCAGCAACGTCGCCCCGGCCAGCGGCGCCAGTTCCACGAGCCGAAGCGTCGCCAGGATCAGGCCACAGCCGAGCAGGTAAACCACCAGCTTGGCGCGAGGATCGAAGCGACCGGTTCGCGCCGGCAGCGGCGCCAACGATTCCTCCATTTCAGGTGCGATCATCAGGCGGCGACCGGCCACGCGCGCAATCCGGCATGGTGCAAGACCTCCCGCTGCGCCAATACGGTGGCGGGATCGGCATCGGCGGTGATCCGACCCTCGGCCAGAATCGCCCAGCGCTGGCAGAGCGGGTAAGCCCAGAGCGGATCGTGGGTCGCCACGGTGATCGCCGCGCCCTCGGTGGCGCAATCGCCGAGCAGGATGCGCAGGATGGCGCGAGCGCCGGCGTCCTGACCGGCGGTCGGCTCGTCCAGCAGCAGCGCCCGAGGCCGGGAGGCCAGCACCGCCGCGATCGCCACTCGCCGCTGTTCGCCGGCGCTCAGGGTCTGGGGAGGACGGTCCAGCAGCGGATCAAGGTCGAATCGCTCGCTCAGTCGCGCGCACCAGGCAGGATCGTGACGACCCAGGGCGCGGGGTCCGGCGGCCAGTTCGGCGCGCACCGTGGGCGCGAACAGCATCCGCGCCGGCTGTTGCATCACCAGCCCAACTTCGCGAGCCAGTTCCGCCACTGGCCGGCGGCCGATCGCCCGTCCCAGCACCCGCACCGCCCCGCCTTGGCCGCGCAGCAGGCCATTGCCGTGCCGGAGCAGGGTACTTTTGCCGGCTCCGTTGGCGCCCAGCAGGGCCACGATCTCGCCGGCCGCGCTGGTCAGGCTGGCCCCTCGTAACACCGGACGACCGTCGCGTTCGCACCAGATCCGCTCCCACTCCAACACCGGTTCCGCAGGAGTCGCCGGCGGGGCAGGTGGGAGAGGGGGAGTCGTTCCAGGTGCTTCCAACCCCCAGGCAGCGACTTGGCCGGCCAGCACCTGACGCGGCGAACCATCCGCCACCAGTCGGCCTTGATGCAATACCAGCATCCGGCTGGCCGCGTCGGCAATCTCGTGCAAGCGATGTTCGGCGACGATCAGCGTGACTCCGGTGGCGCGCAGGCGATGCAATAACTCGCGAAGCCGGGCGGCGCCGGCCGCGTCGAGAAAGGCGAGGGGCTCGTCCAGCACTAGCAGGCGCGGCTCCATGGCCAGGATGCCGGCCAACGCTACCCGCTGCTGTTCGCCGCAGGAGAGAGTATGCGGCGCGCGGTCCAGCAGGTGGGTGATGTCCAGTCCGGCTGCCGTCTCGCGCACTCGCCGGGCGATGGTCGGTCGGTCCAGACTCTGACCGGCCGGACCGAAGGCGAGATCGCGGACCACCGTGGTCGCCAAGCACTGAGCGTCGGGGCGCTGCAACAGCAGGCCGACCGCGCGACTCATCTGACGCGGCGAGATCAGGCGCGGGTCGGCACCGGCGACGGTCAAGGCACCTCGCGCCTCGCCGCCGTGCAGGTGGGGAATCAGTCCGTTCAACAGCCGGCACAGGGTGGACTTGCCGGAACCGCTGGCCCCGGCCAGCAGCACGAACTCGCCGGCTTCAATTCGAAGATCCAGATCGCGCAGGGTCGGGGCATTACTAGCCGGGTAGCGATAACTCAAGCCTTGGCAGGCGATCAGTACCTCGCTCATCGCCGCTTCAGCGCAGATAACCGAGTCGTCGCAACACGTGCAGACCGATGATGCCCAGCACCGCGCCCACGAACGACGACAGCAGGAACGGCAGGATCAGCACGGTCAGAGCCATGTCTCGGCCCATCAAGTAGGGCGCGACCAGCAGCGCGCCGACCGTCGCGCCGACCAAGCCGGTGCCGATCACTTCGCCCAGAGCGGTGAAGTAGACGTTGCGGGTATAACGAAAAGCCAGTCCGGCCAGCAGCACGCCGAACACGCTACCAGGAAAGGCCAGAGGGGTGCCCAAGCCCAGGGCGTTGCGCACCAGGGAGGTCACGACCGCGACCGCCAGCCCCCACCAGGGACCGACTAGCGCCCCGGCGATGACATTGATGAAATGCTGGGTGGGCGACACCTTGGCGATGCCGATCGGAATGCTGAGCGGCGATAGCGCGACCGCCAGCGCCGCCAGCGCCACGCTGTAGGCGACCAGCCGGGTTGACGCCGAGGTTCCAGCGCCGGGAGCGTGAGGAGTCATTCCAGTCAGGTCCTTCGGTAGGGTGGGGGTTCAGGTGAACTCGGCCGGCCGGGCGGTGCGAGCCAGTCGATCGAGCATGCCATTGACAAAACGATGGCCCTGCTCGGCACCGAACATCTTGGCCAATTCCACCGCCTCGTTAATGATAATCCGGTAAGCAAGTTCGGGATGGTGCAGCAGTTCATAGCCGCCGATCCGGAGAATAGCGTGTTCTACGGGATCGACTTGTGCCAGCGGCCGATCCAGAAACGGCTCCAGCGCGGCATCGAGTTCCGCCGCGTGCGCGGGAACCTGATGCACCAATTCTCGGAAGTAGTCCGGATCAGCCTTGTGCAAATCCTCATCCGCCAGAAATTGTGCCGCGATCTGGCTCGGATCCTGGCCGGTCATCTGCCATTGGTACAGGGCCTGCGCGGCGCAACGTCGCGCCCACGCGCGCCTGCCAGGCTGATTTTTTTTACGAACGGCGCCGGTCACGCTCAACCTTCCAGCCGCCGCAGCAGGCTAACCATTTCCAGCACCGACATCGCCGCCTCGGCGCCTTTGTTGCCAGCCTTGGTGCCGGCTCGTTCCACCGCCTGATCGATGGTGTCCACGGTTAGCACGCCAAAGCCGACCGGGAGATTATATTCCAGCGAAACGCTCGCCAACCCTTTGACGCACTCTCCAGCGACGTATTCGAAATGTGGGGTGCCGCCGCGGATCACCGCGCCGAGGGCGACGATGCCGTCGTAGCGCTCGCTGGCGGCCAACCGTTGGGCGGCCAGCGGCAGTTCGAATGAACCGGGCGTCCAGATCAAATCGATTTGCGAGTCGGGAACGCCGTGACGGTGCAGGGCATCCACCGCGCCATTGATCAGGTTCTGCACGATAAAGCTGTTGAAGCGAGCCGCCACCAGGGCGAATCGAGCGTCCTGGAGCGGCGTGAAGTCGCCTTCAATGGTGTTGATCGGTTGCATGGGGGTTTCCGTGACAGTGGATGTAAGGATGGAATTCAGGAGACGTATTCCACGACTTCCAGATTAAATCCCGATAAGCCGGTGATGCGCTTGGGGGCGCTCAGGACCCGCATTTTTCGCACGCCGATGTCGCGCAGGATCTGCGCGCCGATGCCGTAGGTGCGCAGATCCTGCGGCGCGTTGCGGCGGCGCGGCGGCGGCGGCTCGGCGGGCAGCAGCTGCTGCATCAGGCCGTCGGCGTCGCAGCCGCAGTTGAGCAGCACCGCGATGCCGTAGGGCGCGGCGTGCAGCGTCGCCAGCGCGTGCGGCAGCGGCCAGGAGTGCGCGTTGCCGCCGGCATCCAGCAGGTCGACCGCGTTGAAGGGCTCGTGCACGCGCACCGGCACCACGTCCGCCGCGCCCCAGCTGCCGTGCACCAGCGCCAGGTGCAGCCCGCCGCCGTGGTCGCGGTAGGCGATGCAGCGGAACTCGCCGTAGGGCGTGGCCAGCATGCGCTCGCCGGCGCGCGCGATCAGCGTCTCGTGGCGGCTGCGGTACTCGATCAGGTCGGCGATGGTGCCGATCTTCAGCCCGTGCTCGCGCGCGAAGCCCTGCAGGTCCGGCAGCCGCGCCATCGTGCCGTCGTCCTTCATGATCTCGCAGATGACGGCGGCGGGTTCCAGCCCCGCCATGCGCGCGAGGTCGCAGCCGGCCTCGGTGTGGCCGGCGCGCATCAGCACGCCGCCGTCCTGCGCCTGCAGCGGGAAGACGTGGCCGGGCTGCACCAGGTCGGCGGGCTCGGCATCGCGCGCCACCGCCACCGCGATCGTGCGCGCGCGGTCCGCCGCCGAGATGCCGGTGGACACCCCCTCGGCGGCCTCGATCGAGACCGTGAACGCGGTGCCGTGGCGGGTGCCGTTGCGTGTCGCCATAGGCGGCAGTTGCAGGCGCTGGCAGCGGTCGCGCGTCAGCGTCAGGCAGATCAGCCCGCGCCCGTGGCGCGCCATGAAGTTGACCGCCTCCGGCGTCACGTGCTCGGCCGCCAGCACCAGGTCGCCCTCGTTCTCGCGG
>JRYF01012008.1_pt1 | contig 17929 bp, 9 predicted proteins | sample 235331 | NCBI WGS metagenome assembly JRYF01 (sample SAMN03074217, study PRJNA261475) | activated sludge metagenome | biome: Wastewater Treatment Plant; feature: Wastewater; material: Activated sludge; isolation source: activated biomass of a wastewater treatment plant treating hydrocarbon... ...
AGGTGGTGACACAGAGGCACCAAGTGTATTGACACAAAACATTACCCTATTTTTGGATATAAACGGAGAAGCAACCATGGCAGACGCGGATATAGATAATGGCTCATCTGATAATTGCAGCGGAATGTTGATGTTTAGTGCAAGTAAAACCAGCTTTACATGTGATGATATCGGAGAGAATATGATTACCCTTACAGTTACAGATGCTTGTAACAATTCTTCAACAGCATTGGCTATAGTTTCGGTTGAGAGTATTACAACATTAACATGCCCGTCTGATATTGAAGTATGTACCAATGATATGGCTTTCACTCTTGATCAGGCCTTGCCTGTAGGTGGTGATTATTCAGGTGATGGAGTAAGCGGAAACACAATGGATGGCTATGAGTTTGATCCCGCAACGGCAGGAACAGGTATGCATACGATTACATATACGTTTGAGGATAGCAATGGATGTGAACTCACCTGCACTTTTTATATCACAGTAAGCGATCCGCCAACTGTTACTGCAGGCACTTACGGCCCGGTATGTGAAGATGCAGCAGATATAGATCTGGTTGGTTCTCCAGCCGGAGGAGTATGGATAGGTACGGGAGTGAGTGGAGACCAGATAGATGGTTATGTTTTTGATCCATCGGCAGGTACACAAACGCTGACGTATACCTATACAGTCGGAACCTGTGAGGACAGCGACATGACGACGATTACAGTGAATCCGCTTCCGATGTTGACATGCCCCGGAAACTTCTCCGTATGTGTCGATGATATGGCATTCCTCCTCGATGAGGCTATGCCTGACGGTGGAGATTATTCCGGCGATGGAGTGGATATGAATGAGTTTGATCCAGCTGTGGCCGGTACAGGAATGCATACGATTACGTACACTTACGAAGATGAAAACGGATGTGAGAATACCTGTACTTTCGTCATCACAGTGGAAACCTGTACAGAACCAGGTGATTGTGTGGATGAACCTCTGGTCATCAACGATATGCCGATAGCAGCAGATACCTATCACTCCACCACCACCGTGACTTCGGCAGGTCTGGTGGAAGATGGCTCAACCGTGGTTTTCAAAGCAGGCACATCCATCACCTTACTACCCGGATTCCATGCAGAAGAGGGAAGCAGCTTCCATGCGCTGATCGAGGAGTGTGTCCCTGCGTCCAGCAGTATGTTTGCCAGGCAATACGAAAGTGTGGAGACGACAACGCTTCCAGCTCCCGTAAACCTGTTCGAAATGACCATGAATATTTATCCGAATCCGTTCTTCCATGAAGCCATTATCCATATCGGCCTCTCCGAAGAAGCGGAAGTGGAAATCCACCTCTTCGATATGACAGGGTCAAGATTGCAGATCGTCCAGCCTCAACGCATACTGCCCGGAGGAGAGCATCGCTTCACGATCAATGGTTCGATAATGGATCCAGGCATGTACTATGTGTTTATGCGGGCAGGTAAAGAAATCATCACACGTAAAATTGTGCTTATCAGGTAAAGGATTGAGTATAAAACTATGTATTGGAATTGTTTAAAAAAGGGATCCATGGCTATGGCTGTGGATCCTTTGTTTTTACCTTTTCTTCAGACATCATACGCTGTCACGACATCATATGACGATGCCTTATTGGACTGGAATTGAAATTTCAGCACCTGTAATGTTCATGATACTTTAAAGCACCATGAATGAATTTCCATAAAGTTACTTTTTTCTTTATTTGACATTAATCAATGAATCAAAACAATTTAGACTATGTTACATTATCACCTTATTTCAATATGTTCATTCAATGAAACAACTCAAGTTTCTGCATTAAACCCTTTATATGGTTGTCTCTATCAATTGGAAAAGCCAAAAAGTGGGCTTTTCGAAGAAATCTATATATTTTCCGTAGGAAATATTCATGATACATTGAAAACTGATAAATTCATAATTGCCGATTTCTTTTATATGCAAAAAGAAGAGGTGAGGAGATGTTATGTACTTTGTCCCATTACGGAAAGCAATGAGGAATGGGTTCATTATTTCGATCATGTTTATAAAATGCCTTTGAAAATGGATCCTATTATAATGGTCCCTGGGAATACCTCTTGCAGTCCCAAAGGATATGCTTATCATGATGGGAAAGTGTTATATCAATTCAACATAAAGGATGAGAATTATGCTGCAATGCTATGTTTTCCCTATCAACAAAATTCTCTAATTCGTACCTATTTTGCATTCTGTAAAGTGAAGGAAGAGCACATTCACATGATTGATCGTGAATGGTCCCATGAAGATGATCCGGTTTTTTTCGAAACAAAGGATAGCAATCTGAATGTTAGAAGAAAAAAATTCTTGCACCACTTAAAAGTAAAGCCAGGCAACCCCTCTCATAGCAATGATGATCATTAAATAACGCCCGCCCAATAATAAGGATGGGTAAAATTAGGGTATTGGCCGATCAGGTGCAGCTTGGCTTCCCGAAGACTTTTCACCGGATCCTGCGTAACCCGCAACTGTTGGTAAAAATGTCGAACCCATAATCCGGCAGCTGTATCGTCAAGATCCCATAAAGAACGGATTACATAATGACTGCCTCCCTGAATAAAATATCGGGCAATAGAGAAAACGCCCTCCCCGGTAATATATTTGCCCTTACCGGTCGTACAAGCTGTCAGCATGACCAACGGAGGAAAGCGGTAATTGAGCAATTCATCACCATATAAGGTGTCAATTCCACCCGATGAGCTCCTGAATAACAAGTATAATTCACTCCGGTCGTTACCACTCGCATACCCATGCATGCCCAAATGCAATACATCGGAATGTCGGGACAATTCACGCATAAACCGGGTTTTGGTGCATTGAAGGCCGGGAAATATGCGTTTTTGTGGAAATTTTTGATCGATGACTTGTTTTTCCATAATATTGCCCGGCAATTCCTTTAATCCAACCCCATAGTTTCTGATCGTTTGTACATCAGAATGCAGAAATGCAAGGATCCGGTCGAATGGGAGTTGCTGCACTTCGGTTTCTACCATATAGAGTGACTCGGTACGCTCCCACACATAATGGTATATCAGATAATCCAGATCTTTAAATTTTTTTGACTCCTGACTGCTTTTTACCCAGGATTCAGGATTCAGATCGTGAAACCCAAAATGAGCGGAATACAATATATGATTGTGTTGCCCTAAGATATCTTCCAGCAATGTCCGGAATAAATACAATGCTGAATTCTGATATGTTTGGACATCGGTATTTGAGAAGCTTTTCTGTACATCATTCACCCTTTGCATATGCCGGGCTAATGTAGAATCCTGGTCCACTATTTTTATTCCAAAGTGATTCTTATCAAGATAGAGTAGGGCGGGCTTTCCATTGAGATAATGAAAATCGAGATAGATCTGTCCCGGTAATAATTTATTTCTCAATACATTGATATCGGATATCTTCTCCTTTTCTGCCAGCATTTCTTTCCCTGCGGCCTGATAAAAATCAGTAAATAAAACATCCAGCTTTTTACTATAGACCATGAGGCTGTCCCATTCTCCACTCCTTTGATAAATATTGATTTTCTTCCGGTAATCTTGTTCCTTTAAATATAACTCTTTGCTTACCTGATCATTGCTTTTCATTCTTACATCCCGGTAAAGTATTCTGGATCGGTTTTTCTCCTGCCAGTACAGATATTCACAAAAATTTTCTTCCGAGGGTTGGAGTAAATATAATTCCAGAGCGATGGACGCACCGGTTTCATATACTTCAGACGAGGAGTTATGAATAATGATCAACACCTGATCATCAAAAGATTGAAATTCATCTTTTACTTTTTCATCTGCCATTTGAATCAGCCGATGGGCTGTTAAAAGATCATCCAGTTGACCAAATTTCCAGTATTTTCTCAAAAAAATGGAAGCATAGGATTCAAGTTGGATGTAGTAGTACCTTCTTCCCAACATTCTTGGAGCCAATGCTTCTTCTAATGAGAATGAAAATATATTCTGTGGTCTCTTTTCGTAATGGGAAGAAAAATTCAAATCCAGCGCTTCATCAAATCGTTCCTGGCTTAAATAATATCTATACAAAGCGTGGATGACAGTGAATATCTGAAAAGTATTGACAGGTTTATTTTCTAAAATATAGGTAAAACCCCTTTGCAGATAAGCCCCGGAGCCGGCAATATCAATCTCCCGCCAAAAGTAAAATTCTCCTTTCACCTTACCATAATTACAAAAGTCTCCGTCCATGTTTACTATGGAATCTAAACGGTACACCCATTGTACATCTTCAGGATCATTGCTGAAATAGGATTTAACAGATAGCAATAATTTAAACACTTCCTGCTGATGATAGGTGCATGGGATCGAATCGGACATGGACACTGCACTCTCAAACAATTCATCTCCCATTTTTTTATTATTTAATCTTTGGTAGCAAAATGCTTTTAATGCCACCTGCATGACTTTATTGTCTTTTCTTTCCCGGTAGCCCGGCGGTGTCCGGGAAAATAAGTTTTCAGCATATCCCAATGTTTTATGATCCTTTCTTATAGCGATTTGTATATATACCAATGCTCTTTGGGTGAGAATATCATTGTAGGATGCGATCCGACCTTTATCTGACGTTTCCAATGAAAGGGAAAAATACAGATCGGAGCTGTCGGGCTGGTTGCCTTCAAACATATAGAATCGACCGATTTCACTATACATTTCACTGACCAATGCATGATCCTCATGGTGATCCTTGATGAAAGACAATGCAGCAATTTTTAATGAATCTTCATCAAACAATTCATTTAAAGCATAATGCCGGTTGAATACATCAAATGGTGGTGCCAGGCTGTCAAAAGGAACGAAATCGAGAATCTCGCACGGATAAAAGTAATTGTGGAAGAAAATGCTTTTATTTAATTTATAAATCAGATAAGAATGAACCAGGTGTGGATGCGAACCTGGTGGTATTTTTGAATAAAATTCCAAAGCATCTTCAATTCTGTTCGTATTGATCAGTGAGTCCAACATCTGGTGTCCAGGGTCAATCAATAGTAATGACCGGGAAAGTCGGGGAGACGGGTTTACAGATTCATACGGAGTGAAGCGGCAGGCAAATTCGGTTGATATGCCTGCAGCGAGTAAAAGTATAACGAGCCAATAGACGTGGTAAGAGGATTTCAAATCTTCATTTATGGGGGCTTAAAAAATGTTGCATACAGCACATGAATTTTATCATGCGAATAAATATAACGCTAATTCTCCTTTTCAGGAAATGAACAGGACAATGAATTGCCATTCAATCTGATGGAATGAGATGTTTTACTTAATGCACCCTTATTATTTCTCTAAGTCATTCATATTTTACACAGAAAATGAAATGAAATAGAGAATCACAACAAAAATTTCGAAAGGATTGGAAAATGATCCGGCAGGTTTCAATCAAAATCATTACTTTCATTAAACATTTAAAGTTTTTGAGTTGGTTTCTCTTTCCATGCGTTTGGTCAAATGGTTCTTTTTCGGGCTTTCACTTTCATTATTAGCATGTTTGTGGGATTCTGGAAATGAGCAAAGTTTATATTTAAACACTTCATATCCCTATCCCATAGAACAAGGAAGTATAAAGAAACTTTTAACAAAAGCCGACTCTTTGTTCATTCACCAACGCTATAATGCTATTCCTGCTTATTATACCATTTTGGAAGAAACGGTGGATATTAATCTCTACCAATACTGTGTTTTCCAAATCCGATGGATTCATCATATAGCAAAGCATTTCATGAATGCTAACTTCCCTCCTCCTCCGGATTTTAATCATTCTGTTACATCATTTTCTTTACTTTTAAAAAGCATTGATTCGGTTTTTTATTATAGCAAGATAAATGATCATGCATTAATGAATCGAATACTTGATGAAAATGTGGGAGAATACTTTAAAGGTCTGGGGTATTTTGCACTGGGAATGAATGCCAAATACTTTCTCGACGAAGACGAAGATTCACTTAAATATTTTCTTGAAACCATCAGGGTTCTAAAAAATACACCTGCCGGTGAAGGTATTTTGGTATGGACAGCATATGAAGGGATACAACCGGCTAAAAATTGCAGAGAATATAAGTTGGCCAGGCATTTTGGTGATTTGGCGCTGGAAACAGCTAAGAATAATCCCCGGGATTCTCTGATGCTGAGTTTGGGGAATGTCGCAGCGGGTTTTTGTCTTTTGTACTATGACACACAGACCAGTAAGCGGTTTTATCAAACGGCTTTGGAAATCGTTCAACATTCACGGTTTAGTATGATGGAGCAGAAAGTACTGAACCTTCTAATCAGATATTTAGTGCAAGGAAGTAAGGATGATAACATTGCTAAATATCTGGAGAACTACCAACTCTCCATTCAGAAGATTGGGGATCATTTTAATGTGGAAAGGGTATTGGGACAAATGGCTATGAACGAAGAGAGATGGGAAGATGCAATCTTTCATTTTCATAAAGCGATTTCTTTTCATGAGAAACGACCACTTGAAAGTAAAGTGTCAATTTCTGTAATTTACATCGATTTGTACCGGTCATATTTGCAACTCCAACAATTCGACCTTGCAATACAATCCTGTCTTGCTCAAAATTTTTATATGGTTGAAGATGTGTCTGATATAGAAAATTTGTTTCGCATAATGAAAGACTCTTTGGTTGAAGAAGCCAATAATTATATTATATCGCATGAGATATCTCTCATACTTTTTAGAAAATATCGGGCTTTTGGAAATCCAGCGGATCTCCAATGGTCTTTTCAATTCAGTAAACTTGCAATAGAACATATATCCAATCCCATCAATACCATCGAGGAAAGCAAGAAGATCATTATTTTGAATGATTTTGCTATGCACTTTATTCAGCATTGTGCCAAAATCTTATATACAATGTATACAAAGGAAGAGGATATAGCAGGGGTTTTGGAAGATTATATTCAATGGATAGAAAAAGAAAAGGCTACCATATTATATGGAGACCATATTGACCTTTACAGAAAATACAATATACCTCTTGATTGGGTTAAGGAAGAAAAATCATGTCATTTTCATTTGGAAAGAATAAGGCTTAGGGATGACTATACGAATGAAGAATTAGTGTATTGGCAGGAAAGACTGAAGACATTGTATGCAATGTATTATGAGCACTATCCTGAATTTTTAGATGAGAAATTGAAAAAGACAAAGATTACATTACGTGATATACAGGATGCTATGAGCGAACAAGAAGCTCTGATCAGCTATCAGGTTCTTCAAGATACGATGCTTGTTTTCACAATTACCAAGCGCAATTCACATTTGCATGCACGACCATTTTCTCAGGAATCATTGGATTCACTGATCTATATGCAAAGAGATCCCCGGCAAATTAATTATGAATCTTTAGCTTTTCGATGGTACCAATTGCTCATGCCGGAGGAGATAAGGGGATTTTCACGAATAATATGTCATCCATCAGGAAAACTCCACGATCTTAGTTTTGACGCACTGATTACTCGACCGTCTGATGCCACTGCATTCGCTATTAATTCCTATACTTTCCTTATGGGCTATTCCATTTATGGGTCGCTGCAAAGAGAAAGAATGAATTATACTTTACATCCCGGACAATCTGTGTCTGTATTTGCATTTTCTGATCCATCGACCATGATACGTCCTCATAAAAAGCTTAAAGAAATTCCCGGATCGTGGAAGGAAGCTGAATTGATCAGAAATCTCTTTCCCAGACACAATGTGTATGTCGGGAATAAGGCAACCAAAAAGGAATTTGTACAATCTTATCAAAAAGCAAATAGAGATGTTTTACATATAGGGTTGCATGGAAAATCCGATGCAGATCGAAAAAATGCTTCCTGGCTTTATTTTAGAGAGAAGAATAACAATTTCGAATTGGATTCTATTTTTTCATTCGAAATTGAAGCTATGATTTCGCAGGTTAAATTAGTGGTGATTGCTGCCTGTGAATCGGGTACCGGTAAAATCATTGAAAGTGAAGGGGCGTATTCATTAGCGAGAACTTTCCTTCGAAATGGAGCATATGCAGTGATCAATTCACTTTGGAATCTTGATGACATTACAACCTTGTTGATTTTTAAAAATTTTTACGATAATCAATCTTTACCCATTGGGGAGAGTTTGCGAGATGCAAAGCTTAAAACCCTCTCTGAATTTCCCGGGCGTAATCATCCATACTACTGGGCTTCACTGGTAGTCACCTTTTGAAGTGGCCAGCCGGCTACATAATGAAAACTGGAAGTTCAATGTAAAAACCGCACCCATTCTCTTCATATTGTATTTGATTGTCGGAACTAAATTCTTGATTTGGGTCAATATTGAATAATGATAAGTCTTTTGTGACTAAGTAAAATCCATAAAGCTCATTATTATTTAATTTTGGATGAGCGCCTATGCCTGCTGAGTAATGGAAAGCATAAAACGGTATATAGTAAGTATCTTTCAATTTAAAAAAGCTAGTTGGTTTTCCTTGTTTATTATATTGTAAGTGATTATGCGGGGCAAGTTTGCAATTGGTAAACGGTGGGTGAAGCATCATCACTTCTGCCTGGAATAGAGAAAACATTTGAGGAATTTTATGTACATTTTGGATATGAGCCTGTGTGCCGAAATATAGCATATTTACCTCAAACCAATGATCAATCCAAATACGCATTCTAAAAATTGAAAAATACAATTCAGTTCCAATTGTTAAAGCAGGGTTTTCATATTTGAAAAAATAATACGTATTGATATCGCCATTGTCGTAAGTTAAAACTACTTTATTAATGAATTCAATAGACGTTGTTTGAATTTCTTTTACAATGGCTTTTTGATAAGTGATAGTGTGTGAATGTGGCATAGTAAATCGTTTTGATTTGAAAGATTAGTTTTAACATTAATGACATCAGAAAGTAAAAAGTAAACCCATTTTCCATTTATTTTTCCTATAAATGGAATACTTGTTACTGCCTATGAGAATATTTAGATGAGTAATGAACAGATCTGTGGGAGAAAAAATATCTGATGAACATCCTTTACAAAATATAAAATGGATTAGTCATCACAATTGGAAAGAGATAAAGAACGTCAAAAATGAATAAGAAAATAGAGAATGTTCAAAGCATTTCATTTCAATGAACAAGACATTCAATGGTAACGATTAATTCTCAAATTAATACTTGAATATTATTCAATAAAGCTTAAGCATTTTTCACATTATAGAAAAATTATTCCTACAGGTAAGGATTTGAATGTAATCAAAAAGTCTTTGCTGTTAAAGTTTCCAACCTATGACATCTTTCCAGTAAAGCACGGTAAAGATCATTTTGCATCAGGATCGATTCGTTGCCGGTAATGATGATGCGCTCACGTGCCCGCGTCAGCGCTACATTGAGCTTTCTGTCAATTCCCTCGCCGGTGACAGAGACCATATGTTCTAATTGGTCAAACCGGTTAGTACACAGAGATATGATCACATTGTCTCTTGCACCACCCTGATACCGCTCCACTGTATCCACGCTGACACTTTGGGAGATTTCTTCAAAAGAGGTGTCATGTAATTGTTTGATGATCAAAGCAATTTGTGCGCGATAGGGCGTGATGATCCCAATAGATTCACTGTGAAAAGGTATATCATTTTCCTTCATAATTTTTACCAGTTCTGCAAAAACGAACTTACATATTTCCGCTTCATACAAATTGGTCTTCCACGAAAGCGCTTCATCAACTGGTGCAGGAATGAAAATAAGCCGGTGCTTGACCAATGGATGATCAACAGCATTGGGAAATTTTTCCTCCAATGATTGGTTGAGTCTTTCAATTTTATCAATGACTTTTAATTGGCCACTATAAAAGAACGTATTGGGGAATTGCATCAAGGCCTTATGCATTCGACCCTGAGCGGTAAGAATGCCAATGGCATGCGTCCAGCCATTATCCCTGCATTGCATATATAATCTTTCAAAAAATGAAGAAGCAGCATCATGAAATCCTATAGCTGACAATGTACTGTTTTGAATCACTGTCTGTGCCGGTGATTGTACCACTACAGCAGGCAATTGCTTATGGTCGCCAATCAAAATGAATTGTGGAAATCGCGTCAGCAAACCTAATACCATGGGCTCCAGTATTTGCGAAGCTTCATCGATAATTACTCTGTTGAAAGTATAGATCCGGAAGATTTCCGGCCGGTTGAGAATTGAAGAAACAGTGGCTACCACTATTCTTTTCTGGCTTAAAAAGGATAGTACTTTTTTCCGGGTACCAAAATCCTCCAGCCGGTGATCCAAAAGAAAAGAGCGGTATTGAGGGTCGCAGGAATGGAAGGAACCTACCCTTAGCAATACTTCCGAGTATTCGCCAAGACCATCTAAGGCTGCGGAGCATATTTCATCCACTGCTTTGTTGGTGTAAGCCAATACGAGTAGCCTTTCCTCTGTATGTTGGTGAATGAACCGAATGAAGTGTTTTACCATGATGCTGGTTTTCCCTGTACCTGGAGGGCCCCAAAGAAGGAAATAATTTCTTGCAGAGATCATTCGATTGAGCAGGTGGCTTTGCTCTTCTGTAAGTTCTGCTGAAGTATATTGATAGGGTGCAGAATAGGCATCCGGTGCTTTCCTTCCCAAAAGTAACTGTCTTTGCTCTTCTCCTGAAGAAGCCCATTCGAAAAGACTCTTGTACATAGACACGAAGGAGCTGTCCAACATATCATTTTCAATGGCCCAGTATGGATGTTCCCTGAAAATCCTATGATTGTATTGGCGACTCCTGAGCTTGAGGGTAATGTTTTGGTNNCTGATTGCGAAGCACAGCCTGATTGCCCTCATCGGGGTAAAATACCACGATATCTCCTACCCTGAAACGCGACAGATCAGGACTTTTGTCAGATTTTGCCAAGGTGATGACAGGAGTAGCCTGGTCGGTTTCATTTTTAATAATTACCAGCCCATACAAAATGGAGAAACGCTCTTCTTTACTGCTTTTATCTTCTAACCATAGGGAAGCCAATCCGTTGCTTTTATCCATGCCATGTTCTCCTGTTTTTGCCAGCCGGTGTTCTCTGGCAATAAATCCCGTAAAGATTTTAAAATACTCCTTTTCAATCGGATCGAGTGGGTTAAAGGTTTTTGAAAAACGCTCTACATTCGTTTTTGTGAATCCCCTGGCCTTTGGGAAGTTTTTAACCATCACCTTTTCAACAATTGAAGCGGATTGTGGATCACCTTCCCTTGATAGCATTTCTTCCAGTAAAATGATGTCGTTTCGCACTTTAATGGCTTCATATTGCTGAGGCTTTACAGGAGGCGCTACCCTGAGTTGCTTCTCGCTTTCTTTGGAATAAAGGATGAAATTGGAAGTGTTTTTTCTGCCTTCAAAAACCGATTTAACCATCAGGTCGTACAATAAGGTTTGTGTGTAGTGCTGTACACTGAGTCCGTAATGATTGGTCATAAAAGGACTACCACTTTTTAATTCAATGATATCAAAATGGCGTTTGTAGTGATGTTCATGTAGAAGATCCAATCGGCCCTGCATGCCATAATCTCTTGAAAAGAAAGAGGGTTCCAGATAAGAGTGAGAGGGTTCAATGTCTTCTCTTTTAAATTCATATTCAATGCATGCCTTTAAGTTATTGAAGTGCAATTTTGCATCTCTGAGAATCTCATTGACGGCTTCATCACGAAGACATGAGAAGGTGAGAGCCGAACTCCTGAAAATTGCCGGAAGGAGTGCTTCAAAAGAGATGTTCAGGTCGTTGACCAGTTCATCAAGGATATAATTGGCTATATTTCCTACCATAAGCGCTTTGCTGAAATCCTGAGGCAAGAACTTGTTGAGAACATATTCCAAAGATTCAGTGCCATAATATTTAAAAGCGCCGGCAATAGCAGTTACATCTACCAGATAATCCGGTTCAAAAACATAAGCTTTGGGAACCAGCCAACCATCTTCGAGCACTTCAACATCTACCAGATTGACAGGGATAGGCAAGCGCTTCCATACCGTCATTTTTTGGATTTGTGCTGTAAAGATTTCGTTTTGATCTGCAATATCGTATCGCACATTCAGGGTGATGGTAGGTTGGTCTTCAGGTATAAATTGGAAATGTTTGGTTTTCAGGTCGATTTGTATCATTATACCGCTAACCACAGCTTTGTATGAAACGACTTTTTTGTCACTGGATTTAAAATAGGTCAGCAATTCCCGGGAAGTGACTTTTTGATCCAGATGAGTATTCCAGGCGGTATTCATTAATTGCACCGTATTGAATCGGGCTAAGGAAATATATTGATCGATGTTTTCCGGAAGTACATATTCGTTTTCAATGGCGCGACGGAGAGTATGCAATAAAAAGAGATGGGATCCTTTCATTTTTATGCGTGCCCCTACATAGGCAATCCGGGAAAAGAGACTGGTGAAATGCAAGGTTTCATCTTCACTAAAATGTTCAAGCAGTAAAATGAAGAGACGGTAATAGCTTCGCAATACCAGATTTTTTTCCATATGGATTGCGCTATCTATCTTTTCGAGATATTTTATATAGAGATCTTTATTCACGATCAGTCTTTTATAAAAAGGCAGGGTACAGATCCCAAGGTTTTCGATTTCAATGCAAAATAAGAATAAAATTTGAAAAGATGATGATTTGAATTATCCCCACATAGTCAGTGAGAGTGTAGAGGTGTTACTTCTTTAGAAGGGTTATTTAATGGAACGAATTTTTGACGTCAAGTAAGATACATTCATTGATTCATTGCCCTACGCGCTAAGTATAAATTAAATATTTTTGATTGCCATTGGCCCAATGCCTTGCTTTTATGGACTGGTGGGAGGTCGCCCCTTCAGGGGTCGGGGGCTGCGAAGGGCAATTGAAATATCCCAATGCTAAATTTTTTGAATCGAAAGCTTAACCCTTTTATGGACTGGGGGAGGTCGCCCCTTCAGGGGTTGGGGGCATGAAGAGCAATTGTCCTTTTACCCCGCAACATATCTATTAACAATCTTTTCTAACTGATTGTGATGGATTTGGCAGAGGAATGTAAAAATTTTGACTTCAGTGTAAACGTGCTGAAAGAACTCTGTCCTGCCAGGGACAAAATATAGATAGAAAATGAAATACGACATTAATTAGTGTGCCGTAGGTTCGCAATATGATGTCTGTATCTATGAGGGTTTTGCATATTTCATACCTAATGGCACCGAAGGGGTTAGCTATTTGAATGTTCTTCCGATATTAAGACCCTAATGGGACAAACTATTTTAATTCTCCTTAATGGTTGGGGGGCTGTGATGGCAGGAGGCCATCCTGACCATACCTGACAGCTCCATAGGAGCGCCATGTTAATAGGAAGAATAATGATTATGTTTTATCCAGCTCCAAAGGAGCGACACGAAAATCCTCAAATATAAATTCCAGTCTGAATTCCATCTCGTATGCTATTTAGAACCTATGTTTTCTGACTAGAATAATATACGAATTTCCCTTTATTGGGAATTATTCAGGTTGCATTATTTAAAACGATGGCAGAAGATAAATGAACAATATGCAGTTTGTAAAGTTGATTTTTCATTTCAAGTTGCCCATTAATTCAAAAACAAAGCGTGTGTTTTCCGTTTATAAGAAGTTATATTTTACATTCATTTTTCTTATTAATAAATCGTACAATGCATGCTTACATACACAATGTCAAAGAGCACTAATATTTATTCATAACATTTGATTTATATGAAAATAACCATAGCACAACTCAACTATCACATAGGTAATTTTGATGGAAATCTTCAAAAAATGTTGTCTGCAATCGAGGAGGCCATTGCCCATGAATCAGACCTTATATGCTTCAGTGAGCTGTCCACGTGTGGTTATCCACCCAGGGATTTTCTCGAGTTCAATGATTTCATAAGGATGTCGGAAGAGTGTGTGCAAATTCTGGCCTCATACTCCAACCCAATTGGAATAATCGTTGGAGCACCTATAAGAAATCCTAATATGCAAGGTAAAGACCTTTACAATACGGCATTGTTTTTATATCAGGGAAAAATTCAGTGGGTTCAACCTAAAACTTTGCTGCCTACCTATGATGTTTTTGATGAAAACCGGTATTTTGAGCCGGCAACAGAATATGGATTTGCTGAAATCAAGGGAAAGAGAATCGCAATGACTGTCTGTGAAGACATTTGGAATACTGGAAGTGATAATCCTTTGTACACCACTAACCCGGTAGATTATCTCAAAGCTTATAATCCGGATGTGATCTTCAATTTGTCTGCTTCTCCTTTTAGTTACAATAAATCGGATGAAAGAATTAAAGTACTGAAATCCAATGCTTTAAAGTATAAATTGCCCATTTTTTATGTAAACCATTGCGGAGCCCAGACCGAATTGATATTTGATGGCGGCTCATTGGTAATGAGTCCCGATGGCCGAGTATATGAAGAGTTGCCTTACTTTGAAGAGTGTATCCGGACGTATGTACTCGGTGATGTGATGGGTGGCAGGCCTGAGCAAGTGCAGTCTATGGCGACCATTGAAAAAATTTACCATGCCTTGACTATTGGTATTCGCGATTACTTTCGAAAACTGGGATTGCATAAAGCCATTTTAGGACTTTCAGGGGGTATTGACTCTGCGGTAACTGCGGTACTGGCGGTAAGAGCGCTTGGGCCGGAAAATGTAAGAGCACTACTGATGCCTTCCCAGTTTTCCAGCGACCATTCCGTTGAAGATGCCCGCGAATTGGCAGAAAATCTGGGTATTCGTTATGATATTCTTCCGATCAAGGATCTTTATTATGGGTTTACTGGAATATTGGAGCCATTATTTGATGGCAAACCATTTGATGTAGCTGAAGAGAACATCCAGTCGAGGATACGTGGTATTCTCAATATGGCCATCTCTAATAAATTTGGAAATATTCTTTTGAATACCAGTAATAAAAGTGAAATGGCTGTTGGTTATGGTACATTGTATGGTGATCTGGCGGGAGGTCTTTCTGTCATAGGAGATATATATAAGACACAAGTGTATGAACTGGCAGAATGGATTAATAAAGAGAAAGAGATAATTCCAAACCACACGTTTAACAAAGCACCATCTGCTGAGTTAAGGCCTCATCAAAAAGACAGCGATAGTTTGCCTGATTACAACATCCTGGATCAAATCCTCTATTGCTATATTGAAGAAAGAAAGGGGCCGATGGAAATCATTGCTTTAGGTTTTGATGAAAATCTGGTACGAAGGGTTCTGCGGTTGGTCAATATGAATGAATTTAAAAGATACCAGACAGCACCGGTTTTGAGGGTGAGTGAAAAAGCTTTTGGCATGGGCCGCAGAATGCCTATTGTCGGCAAATATCTGGTTTGATATTGATGTGCTAATGTGCTGATTTGCTGATGGTAAGATGATTAGATGGTAAGATGGTTTGATTTTTCCTCAAAAACTTAGACTTTCCCGGAAGAGTGGAGGCATAGATTTTTATTGGATGATGTTTAAAGTATAAGTAAACATCGGTCAAAAAGATCAATGACGATAATCTCCCATTCAGAAATCAATTAACAATTAACAATTAACAATTAACAATTAACAATTATCAATTCTAAAAATTAGACTGATAGAACACTTATCAACACCTCAAAATCAATTAACAATTAACAATTAACAATTAACAATTTCAACTCACTCCCTCACCCCCTCACTCCTTACTTTATTCCCGGTGATTTATTTACCACAAAGGCCACAAAGATCATAGCACAAAGCCCACAAAGAGCGACTCAACGACTCCACGCCTCAACGACTTAACATTGTCTGTCGACTGCCCACTGCCGACTGCCTAATATGCTACATGCGCCACAACATATTCATCCCAATAAACTCACTGCTAAATCCCATCTTCATATTCATAGGGCTTGATGAGTTCTTCATCATTTTCTCTGACATTACCAACCCGGGGAGAGACCGTATATCCGGTCATGACTTCATAAGGAACTGGATGGAGGAGGTCAAGCAATTGCTCAACCGGGACATCTTCTTCCAGCCATTGTCTTTCGTATTCCGGAAGGAGCATAGCGGGCATTCTGTTGTGAATGGCAGACATCCATGCATTAGGTTCGTGGGTAATGAGGGTAAAAGAATGAATGAGTTCTCCATCAGGAGATTTCCATTGATCATATAGGCCTGCAATGGTAAAAATTTCAACATCTTTTAATCCAATCCTGTAGGGAATTTTTTGACTTCCAGATTTTTTCCATTCATAAAAACCATCAAAGGGCACAATACACCTTTTACTTTTGACTGAGGAAGTATAGGTATTTTTTTCGCGGATGGTTTCCAGGCGGGCGTTGATCATTTTATATCCGATTTTGATGTCTTTGGCCCAGAAGGGGATCAGACCCCAGCGAAATAGCCGCAGACAATTTTTTTCATGCTGAGTAATAACCGGATGCATGTGAGTGGGTGCAACATTAAAATTGGGAAGAGGGTTGTATCGTTCCAGATCTTCGGAATAAAAAGTGGAATGGAAGCGCTGTTCCAGCTCCTCCTCTGTTTTAGTCAGTGATGCTCTGCCACACATAGTTTTTTTTCTGCGAATATAAAAAACAGGGCCCACCCAATGAAGAGCGGAGCCCTGAATAACCCCAAAAAACCAATTGAAAACAATTATTTTAAAGCAGTATTTACTAGCAATTTATAAACATTTTAAATCGCATCTGACGGCAAGCTTAGAGTTACAGGATACTTTAATATTCGAGCCTGTGATAATTGTAACACATAACTTTGAAGTAGAGTTCTCTATTTTTTCCATTCTTTATAATAACAAAATCAAAACATTTGTTAAAACAGAGACCATAATTTTTTAAAATTTCCACAGGACAACTTGGGTTTTATGGTTTTTCTTAACCTTTGTAACCATTTTGTAGTTGTTATAAGCATAGCATATCAATTGTACAATGACATTGCAACATAAATCCCTTAGGGTGGAAGATATTCTCGAGAAAAGCCAACATCATCCGGTGTTGATCTATGATGGGCAATGTATTCTCTGCAATGGTTTTATATGGTATGTTTTGAAGCATGATCGTGACCATCAATTTTTATTTGCCACACTCCAATCGGAATCCGGCCAGTATTTCAGGGAACATGCCGGCAAAAAAGACACTGTAGTTCTAATGGATAAAGGAAAATTTTATACTGAGTCTAATGCCGGACTAAGAGCTGCACGATATTTGCCATTTCCGCATTCATGGATGCAATTGTTTTATATTGTTCCTGCCTTTTTACGTAATGGGATTTATAGGATGATTGCAAGAAACCGTTACCGTTGGTTTGGAAAAGAGGATCAATGCATCCTTCCCCCACCGGAATACAGGAGCCGGTTTTTGGATGTGTAGAATAATGGTCAGATGGTTTGATGATTTGATGGTAGGATGGTAGGATTTGATTTGCTGATTTGCTGATGTGCTGATTTGACGATGTGCTGATTTGACGATGTGCTGATGTGCTAATGTGCTAATCCCAATAGGCATCGGGACAAGTTGTGCTTATGGTAGGATGGTTTGATGATCAGAATGTTGTTAGAGTGTTAAGTCTAATGATCGAGATTATTAGAAATTATTTTTAAAAAACAATCCGCGTCATCAGCGTAATCTGAGGAAATCCGTGATTCAGACAAAATGGGCACATTGCGATGATGGAAGTTGTGAATTGCCTCCAGATTTTGAATTGCCTCCAGATTTATCTGGAGGAAGAATGATAATCTCGCATTCAAAACTCCGAAGGAGCTGAATATCAAAGAATACCGAAGTATTTCAATATATTTCTATATATTTCAACATAACACTACCCACTGCTTACAAATCAATATGCGACTCCACAACTCCACGCATTAACACCTCAACATTCTCTTTTTTACCACAAAGGCCACA
>JRYF01000513.1_pt1 | contig 17863 bp, 15 predicted proteins | sample 235331 | NCBI WGS metagenome assembly JRYF01 (sample SAMN03074217, study PRJNA261475) | activated sludge metagenome | biome: Wastewater Treatment Plant; feature: Wastewater; material: Activated sludge; isolation source: activated biomass of a wastewater treatment plant treating hydrocarbon... ...
CGCGGTGATCGAGGTCAACCCGGACGCGCTGGCGATCGCCGACGCGCTGGATGACGAGCGCCGCGCCGGCCGCGTGCGCGGGCCGCTGCACGGCGTGCCGGTGCTGGTCAAGGACAACATCGACACCCGCGACCGCATGGCGACGACCGCCGGCTCGCCGGCGCTGCTCGGCGCCCAGCCGCCGCGCGACGCCTTCGTCGTCCAGCGCCTGCGCGCGGCCGGCGCGGTGCTGCTCGGCAAGACCAACCTCAGCGAGTGGGCCAATTTCCGCGGCGAGCGCGCCAGCAGCGGCTGGAGCACGCGCGGCGGCCAGTGCCTGAACCCCTACGCGCTGGACCGCTCGCCCAGTGGGTCGAGTTCGGGATCGGCGGTCGCGCTGGCGGCCAACCTGACGCTGCTGGCCGTCGGCACCGAGACCTGCGGGTCGATCCTCGGCCCGGCCAGCGTCAACGCCGTCGTCGGCCTGAAGCCGACCGTGGGGCTGGTCAGCCGCAGCGGCATCGTGCCGATCTCGCAGACCCTGGACACCGCCGGCCCGATGGCGCGCACGGTTGCCGACGCCGCGCTGCTGCTGGGCGTGCTGGCCGGGCCCGACGCGGCCGATCCGGCGACCGCGGCCGCCGCCGGGCATGCGGTGGCCGACTACACGCAGGGGCTGGAGCCGGACGGCCTGCGCGGCGCGCGCATCGGCGTGGCGCGCGGCATCGACCGCTTCGCGCCGGACGTGATGGCGGTGTTCGAAGCCGCGCTGGCGGTGCTGCGCGACGCCGGCGCCGAACTGGTCGACCCGGTCGAGCTGCCGCGCGTGACCGGCGCCGACTGGGCCGCGCTCGACCTCGTGCTCGAGTTCGAGTTCAGGGACGGCATCGCGCACTACCTGGACGCGCTCGGCCCGGGCACGCCGGCGCAGACGCTGGACGCCCTGATCGCGTGGAACCGCGAGCATGCCGACACCGTGCTCGCCTTCTTCGGCCAGGAGATCTTCGAGCGCGCCGCCGCGCGTGGGCCGCTGACCGACCCCGACTACCTCGCCACCCGCGCGGCCCTGCAGCGCCGCTTCGGCGAACAGGGCCTGGGCGCGGCGCTGGCGCGCGACGCGCTGGACGCGATCGTCGCCCCGACCGGCGGCCCGGCCTGGCTGATCGACCACCGGCTCGGCGACCGCTGGGACGGCGGCACCAGCGTCGGCCAGGCGGCGATCGCCGGCTGGCCCAGCCTGAGCCTGCCGATGGGGCAGGTCGGCGGCCTGCCGGTCGGCCTGAGCTTCTTCGGCCGTGCGTGGAGCGAGCCGCTGCTGCTGCGGCTGGCCCACGCCTACGAGCTGGCACGCGGCGCGCGGCCGCTGCCCGGCTTTGCCGCGTCGACGGCGCGGGTCGGCGCGCGCTGAAGGCCGCGTTCGGCCGCTTCCTTGACGGGCAAGCTAGATGCCCCTGGCGAACACGGTCACCACCGTCAGCAGCAGGCCCAGCACGAGCAGCAGCCACGCCCACCATGGCAGCCGGTGGGTCGGCTCGGCATGCGGCTCGCGCGCACCGGCCAGGCGCTGCAGCGCCTGTTGCGCGAGCGCGCGCCCGGGCCCGTCGCCGGCACGCTGGAACAGCGCCTCCGCCTCGGCGACCGACCGCCGGGCCTCGTCGGCCAGGCCCTGGGCCGCTTGTGCACGCCCGAGGTTCAGCAGCGTCGTCGCCTGGCCGACCAGGTCGCCGGCGGCGCGCTTGGTGTCCAGGCTGGCCGCGAACGCGGTGCTCGCGGCCGCCCAGTTGCAGCGCTCGAGCTGTGCGATGCCGAGGTTGTTCAGCACCCCGCCGATGCGCAGGCCGTCGCCTTGCGCGCGCAGCGCCGCCAGGCTGGCGTCGAACGACGCGATCGCGGCGTCGACGTCGCGCATGCGCAGCTGGACCGTGCCCAGGCTGTTGTGGATGCCGGCCACGTCGGCCCGCCCGTCGTCGGCCGCCCGCTGCAGCGCGTCCGCCAGCGTCCTGGCGGCCTGGTCGACATGCCCGAGGTCGCGTTCGACCTCGCCCAGTTCGTACAGCACGCGCCAGGTCGATCGGGCCACGGACGGGTTGGCGTCGGTCAGGGCCAGCGCGCGTTCGAGCGTTTCGCGCGCCTCGTCGAAGCGGCGCAGCTGACGCAGCGCGTGCGCGGCGCGGACCTCGGCGTGCAGCCGCAGCAGCGGGGCGGCCTGCGGCGTGCCGGCGACCGCGCGCAGGACCTGCCGCGCGCGCTCCCACTCCCGGCGGTCGATCGCCAGCTTGCCTTCGTGGTAGGCGACGCGCGCCGCTTCGTCGGCGGCCAGCACCGGCCCGTACTCGCGAACGAGCTGCAGCAGCAGGCTGCATTCGGACAGGCGGTGATGGTGGCGCGCCGCGCGCATCAGACGTTCGAACTCGTCCAGGCCATCGGCGCGGCGGCAGCCCAGCAGGTGGAACATGCGGCGTCGCCGCGCCGGGTCCTCGCCGGTCGGGCTCGGTGGCCGGGTGAACCACGCGACCAGGCGTTCGCTGTGGGCGGTGAAGGCCGCGCGCTGCGCGTCGGCCAGCCACCATGACCACAGCGGCTTGCGCCAGCGTTCGTGCAGGCTGAGCGCCGTCTCGCCGATCTGCATCAGCGACAGCTCGGTGAACTCGGCGTAGCGCTCCTCGGCCTGCGTGTCGTCGAGACCGCCGAGCCAGGCCAGCAGCGCGACGTCGAAGTCGTGCGGGATCGCGCAGCGGCGCAGCAGGTCGGCCCGTTCGGCGCCGACCAGCCGCTCGGTCAGCACGACCGGGCTCTCGGCGGGGCCGGCCGCGGCGGCCGACTCCAGCAGCCGGCGGAAGGCTTCGACCGAGGCACTGCCCCCGGCGGGCAGGGCAGCCGATGCGCTCACGCCGTGCCCGGCGGGCCGTGCCGCCGCGGGACGGCCGCCAGCCCGCCGCGGTGCGCGGTCAAGCCGCCCCCTGGTTGGCGAGGTACATCTCCACCGCGGCGGCGACATCGGCCGGGCGGCCCTTGGTGACCAGCCACAGCATGCGGGCCAGTTCGAGCCGCGTCTCGGCGCTCGGCCCCTTCGCGCCGGCCGCCCGCTTGGCGATGTAGGCGTCGATGTCGTCGACGCCGAGCGGTTCGAGTTCGGCGCGCGCCACCAGTTCGAAGCGCTCGCCGATCTCCGCCCGCCCCGGTGGCGGGCGCTGGCCGAGCAGGACCGCCCGCACGTTGGGCAGCTTGCCGTCGACGACCGGCGGCAGCAGCTGGCCCCACAGCCACTCGTGGGTCAGCTCGGACATGCGCTCGGTGGCGTTGAAGAACAGCACCACCTTGTCCTGGCGCGACAGCACCGCCAGGCCTTCGAGGAAGCGCTGCGTCAGCCGCTCGCGCCGCACCTCGTCGGGCACCGCGAGGTCGCGCCGCGGGATCGTGAAGTTGTTGTCGCGCAGCACGATGCCGGCGATGTCGCCGACCGTGCTGCCGCCGATCGACATGCCGGTGCCGACCTGCACCGGCGAACCCTCGAGCTTGATGTTGATCTCCAGCCGGGGCTGGTAGTCGGTCTCGGCGTAGTAGTAGTTGACGAGGTCGGTGAACGCGACGAAGGTGTCGACCCCGAGCGCGTCGCGCAGCCGGCGCAGGACGGCAAGGTAGTCGAGCACGTCGACGCTGGTCCACTCGATCTCGGCCTTGGCCAGGTGGCGCAGCGCGCACTCGTGCACCATGCGCATCAGCAGGGCCGACTTGCCCATGCCGCTGGCGGCGGTGACGACCATGACCGGCAGGTCGTCGCCGTCGAGCACCTCCTGGAACAGCGCCATCTCCGCCGAGCGGTCGACGAACTGGCCGAGCAGCCGCTCGCGCTTTTCGCGCTTGATGCGGTCGAGGCGGCCCTCGACGACGGCGCTCACGCCGGGCGCTCCGGCGCCGGCGGCGACACCTCGACGCCGGTGATGTCGCCGATCTTGACCTGCTGCAGCTTGGCCCCCGCCAGCACGTCGACGCCGCCGGCCGGCACCGTGCCGCGGGCGCCGGTGACGCGGCCGACCTCCGCCTCGCGCAGTTCCAGGCCGGCACCGACCCGGACGGCCGCCGCCGCCGCAGCCGGTGCCGCAGCGGCCGGTTGCCGCTTCAGCGGCGTCATGGCCTCGATGGCGGCGCACAGGCGCTCGCTGTCGAAGGCCCAGCGCGAGTCGCTCAGCTCGACCGCGTTGCGCCGGCTGAGCGGCCGCAGCGGCTCGGGCAGGTCGTTCTCGGCGGGCATCCGGGCGCCCCCCAGCAGCACCGGGATCACGGGCACCGGGCGCGCCAGCGCCTGCCGCACTTCGGCCGCGACGACGTCGCGCGGGTCGTCGAGCCGGCGCCGGCCCTGGGTGTCGCACAGGCTGGCCCAACGCGGGCCGATCAGCACCAGCACCACCGCCGCCTCGTCGATGGCCTTGCCGATGGCCTGCAGGAAGTCGGCGCCGGGTGCGATCGAGGCGAGGTCGAAGAAGCGCGCGACGGGCCCGAAGGCCGCCGCCAGGTCGGCGCCGAGCCGGCCCGCCCAGCCTTGCGCGTCGTCGCGCCGGTAGCTGACGAAGACGGCGCTCAACGCATCAGGTCCTCGGCCAGGGCCTGCACGTCGTAGGCCTCGCGCCGGACGCGCTGGTCGTAGTACAGCAGCACCATGGTGATGCCGACCATCGGCCCGAACAGCGCCAGGCTCAGGCCGTAGAAGGCGGTCACCAGGACCGGCCCGAGCACCTGCGGATCGTCGAACACGAGCACGGCTGCGAACACGACGGCGAACACGACCAGCATGAACACGATGTAGACGAGTGCCATCACCAGGCTGGTCAGGCCGATGATGCGCCAGGCCTGCCGGTGGGTCAGCGCGAAGCTGCGCCGGATGGCGTCGATCGGCCGGCGGTCCTCGAGCGTGACGACGATCGCGGTCAGGAAGCCGCGCGCCATGACCCACATCCCGGGCAGGACGAGCAGCAGAAGGCCGACCCAGGTCAGCAGCGTCAGCACCAGGCCGGCGCCCAGGATGTAGAGCCAGCGCCGGCGCTGAAGCACGTAGGTGTAGGCGCGCACGACGGTCGGCCGGTTGCCCAGGACGATGTCGGAGATGGCCGCCGTCATCGCCCCGCTGGCGACGAACGCGGCCAGCATGAAGGGCAGCATGACCACGAAGGCGTACTCGGCCCCGCCTTCCGTCACCAGCAGCAGCACCAGCAGCAGGATGAACGGCAGCCCGGGCAGCAGGCTGCAGGCCATCAGGACGCCGAAGTGCCGGCGGTAGGTGTGCACGATCGCGCGCACCAGGCTGCCGGCGGTCTGCGGGCCGAGCAGGCGCGGCGGCGGCTTCGGGCCCGAGTCGGGGAGCGACACCGTGGTGCTCGTCAAGGGATGCGCTCCTGCGACGGCGACCGCGCCGACGAAGCGATCAGACAGCGCCCGCAGGGCGGGCGTCAATCCCCAACTTGCCAGCCTGTCCGTCCGTCGCGGGATGACGAGCCGGGCGCCAGCCGGCGCGATGCCGGTCCCTGCACGGCGCTCAGCCGCACTGCCCGACGTAGCCGCAGGCGGTGCAGAAGTCGCAGCCGTCCTTGTGGATGACGGTCGCATTGCCGCATTCCGGGCAGGGCCGGCCGGCCTGCGGCACGACCGTGGCTCCCGGCGCGGCGGCCTGCGGGCCGGCCAGCACGCCCATCTCGCGCAGCGGGAAACCGCGCTCGTCGAGCACGCCGAGCATCGCGTAGCGGTGGATGACCAGCCGCGCCAGGTAGGCCACGGTCGACGGCCAGACCTGCTGGCGCCGCTCGCCATGCGGCAGGCCGGGCACGAAGGCCATGAAGTGGCCGAGCGGCTCGGCGTAGTTCAGCAGCTTGCGCAGCTTCATGCCGATCCAGGCCGGGTCGATCACGCGCATGTCCAGCGACAGCACACGCGCCAGGCCGTCCAGGGCCCGCGGGTAGTTGCCGGCCAGCGCCATCGCGCAGGGCCGGGTCACGCTGCCGCCGTCGGGGGCGACGAGGGCGACCTCCTTCAGCGTCAGCGTCAGCCGCTCGCCGCTGGCGGGGTTGTCGACGTCGACCGCCCAGGCCAGCGTGCCCGAGGTGCCGGTGCGCGGCTCCTCGCGGCTGAACATGGCGTCGAGCACCGGCGTGGCGCGCGGCGGGCGGCCATCGTCGGGCAGCGCACCGAGCTGCGCGCAGCGCCAGCGCAGCACCGCGGCGGTGGCGGCGACCACGCCCGGGAACAGGCGCGGCACGCCGTCGGGCGGGAACGGCATCTCGAACGCGCGCTCCTCGGCCACCGTGGCCAGCGCGTCGAGCTTGAGCTGCAGCCAGGCGGCGTCGTCGGTGCGCAGGTCCATCGACAGCGTCTTGGCCAGCGCGCCCAGCCCGCGCGGCTGCTCGGCGCCGTTGACCCAGACCTCGAACGGCTTGCGCCGGCCGCCGCCTTCGTCGTCGATCTCGCCGACGAACAGCGCGAAGTCGCCGAACGGGTGCTGGATCATGTAGGTCCAGGCCGGGTTGCCGGCCGGCAGCTCGGGCCGCCCCGGCCAGCGCAGGCTGGCCAGCACCGGCGCCGGCAGCTTGTCCAGCCGCAGCCGCTGGTCGGCGTCGGCCACGCGCAGCGCCGGCGCGGCAGCCGATGCGGCCTCCGGCGTGCCGGTGCTCAGCACGGCGCCGAGCACGGCGTTCGGGCGGTAGGTCGCCAGGCCCTTGAGGCCGCTCGCCCAGGCCTGCTGGTACAGGCCCTGGAAGTCGGCGTAGGGGTAGTCGGCCGGCACGTTGACGGTCTTGCTGATCGAGGTGTCGATGCAGGGCGCGACCGCGGCCACCATCGCCGCGTGGTCGGCCGCGCTCATCTCCAGCGCGGTGACGAAGGCCGGCGTCAGCGGGGCGTCGACGCCGTTCAGATGCCGGTACAGCCGCCAGGCATGGTCCTCGACCGCGAACTCGCGCGTCGTGCCGTCGGGCATGCGCTTCCTGCGCGTGTAGGTCCAGCTGAAGGCCGGTTCGATGCCGTTGCTGGCGTTGTCGGCGAACGCCAGGCTGATGGTGCCGGTCGGCGCGATCGACAGCAGGTGCGAGTTGCGGATGCCATGCGCGCGGATGCGATCCTTCAGCGCCGCCGGCAGGCGCGACGCGAAGCGCCCGCCGCTGAGGTACAGGTCGGCGTTGAAGAGCGGGAAGGCGCCGCGCTGGCGCGCCAGCTCGACCGACGCGTCGTAGGCGGCGTCGCGCATGACTTCGGCGATGCGGCGCGCCATCGTTCGCGCCGGCTCGCTGTCGTAGCGAAGGCCCAGCATCACCAGCGCGTCGCCGAGGCCGGTGAAGCCGAGGCCGATGCGGCGCTTGGCCATTGCCTCGGCCTGCTGCTCGGGCAGCGGCCAGACGGTGACCTCCAGCACGTTGTCGAGCATGCGCACCGCGGTCGCGCAGACCTCGGCGAAGCCGGTTTCGTCGAAGCGGGCGCCGTGCTCGAACGGCTGCTGCACGAAGCGCGTCAGGTCGACGCTGCCCAGGCAGCAGCAGCCGTGCGGCGGCAAGGGCTGCTCGGCGCAGTTGTGGACCATCAGGCCGTTGGCGTCGAAGGCATGCACGTCGTCGACCGTGACGTCGAACACCGGTGCGTCGCCCAGCGCCTCGACCGACGCCACCGTGGCGACGAAACGCTCGCGGTTCGGCGTACGCTGGTACTGTGCCAACGACGCCGCCAGGCGCCGGCTCTTCGCTCCGTCGGCGAAGCCGACCAGCTCCGCGAACCGTTGCAGGTTGTCGCCACTGATCGACAGCTCGTGCAACTCGGCCTGCGGGCAGGCGCGCCGGCCGCCGCGGCCGTCGGGCAGCATGCCCACGCCCGCCGGGCGGCGGGCCCTGTACAGCGTGCTGGCGATGCCCAGCCGCAGCAGCATGCGTTGCACGGCCTGCAGCAGCTTGGCGTCGACCTGGGTCAGGCGCACGCTGACGCCCTTGGCTTGGCTGCCTTGGACGGAGCCGTCGGCATCGAACAGCCCCCGCAGCAGACCCTGGCAGAAGGCCGACGATGCGGTCTCCATGCGCGGCGTGATCGCCTTGCGTCCTGGCGCCAGACCCATCTCGAAAGCGAGGTCCCGCAGCGCCGCGGAGACCAGCCGGCATTCGCCGCGGCCGGCGATCGGCCGCTGCCAGCCGCGGAAGTCGGATCGATGGGCAAGGGTGCCGATCGCGGCGTCCACCGCGCGCATCAGATCGCTCGCACCGTGCACTCCCGCGTCCATCGACGCGCCGCCAGCGACCTTCAGCTCAGGTGCCCAGACGGACAGCACGGCCCTTTGCGCACCGAGCCGGCCGTCGCCGAGCAGCAGGCCGAGCAGGAAGCCCTGCGCGTGGTCGCCGTGCCCGGGCCAGCCCTCCATGCGCCGGTGGTCGTGCAGCACGATCGCGTCGCCGGGCTGCAAGGCGCCGGCGGCGCACCACTCGGCGTGCTGCAGGTGGCGCGTCTGCTTCGTGACCCGGCGCACCGGATGGTCGGCCGTCAGGTGGAGCCGATGCCCTTCGCGAGTGCAAAGCGCCAGCACCGGCTTGGTGCCGGTGGCGAAGAAGCCGTCCGATCGCGTCGCGTACGGCCGGCCGTCGACGATCGCGTCGAAGCGTCGACCCACGAGTTCAACGACCTGGCGCGGGCCTTCGGCCGTCATCACCCAGGTATCCCCGGTGACGCAGGGGTTGGTGGCCGCGATCGCCTCGCAGTAGCCGAGGTTGTTGTCGGCGTTGATGCGGTCCAGGAACAGCACGCCGGGTTCGGCGTGGTCGTAGGTGGAGCGCATGATCTGGTCCCACAGCTCGCGCGCGGGCATGCTGCGGTAGACCCACAGGCCGTCGGCGCGCAGGTGCGCGCCGGCCGCCTTCTGGGCCGTGCCGGGCTCGGCGCGGTGCACCAGCTCGACCTCGGTGTCGTCCTGCACCGCCTGCATGAAGGCGTCGGTGACGCCGACCGACAGGTTGAAGTTCTTCAGGTCGCCTTCGTCCTTGGCGTGGATGAAGGCCTCGACGTCGGGGTGGTCGCAGCGCAGCACGCCCATCTGCGCGCCGCGCCGTGCGCCGGCGGACTCGACCGTCTCGCAGCTGCGGTCGAACACCCGCATGTAGCTGACCGGGCCGGAGGCGTTGCTGGCGGTGGCGTGGACCGCCGCGCCGGCCGGCCGGATGCGGCTGAAATCGTAGCCGACGCCGCCACCGCGGCGCATGGTCTCGGCCGCCTGCGCGAGCGCGGTGTAGATGCCGGGGTGGTCCTCGTCGGGGGCGGTGATGCTGTCGCCCACCGGCTGCACGAAGCAGTTGATCAGCGTGGCCGCCAGCTCGGTGCCGGCGGCCGACGCGATGCGCCCGGCGGGCACGAAGCCGCGCTGCTGGGCGGCCAGGAAACGCGCCTCCCAGGCCGTACGCTCGGCCGGCGCCTCGGCGGCGGCCAGCGCGCGCGCGACGCGCCGGCGCACGTCGTCGGCGCTGCCTTCGTCGCCCTTGGCGTACTTCTCGATCAGCACCTCGGCGCTGATCGGCTGCGGCGGGAGCGCGGCGGCGGCATCCGTGGTGGCGCGGGGGCGGGTCAGGGGGTCGTTCATCGGGTGTTCCCTGGGTGGCCTGCGGAGCATGCCACGCCATGCCGGTATCGGGTACCGCTCACTGGCCATGGCGGCCGTGGGGGTGACGCCGGCTTGATGCGGCGCAACATCCGCGCGGGCTACCGGCCGGGCACCCGGATGGCCTCAGCCGCGCATGATGAAGGTCAGCGGCCCCAGCGGGTCGCGTGCCAGCGCGACCGTCACGATGAACCCGAAACACGCCAGCGCCGCCAGCGTCCAGCCGATGCGCGCCGCCGGCGTGCGCGCATGGCGCAGCGCCAGCGTGCCGAGGACGACGTAGGCGACGAGCAGCGCCAGCTTGGTGGCGAGCCAGGGCGGCGGGAGAAGATCGATCCGCAGCGCAGCCCACAGCAGCACGCCCGCCGCGAGCAGTGCGCTGTCGACCGCCCAGCTCGCCGCGCGCGCCGGAAGTGCCAGCGGCCAGCGCGCGCGGGCGAGCAGGGCCAGCGCCCGCGCCGCGAACAGCGTGCCGCTGACGATGACGCTGCCGACGTGCACCTGGTGCAGCGTGGCGTGGTGATCGATCAGCGGCATCGGGCCACCCTGCCGGTCCGGTGCGCAGGTGTCGCCGGCCGACCTGCGGCGCAGGCCAGGCCGCAGCGGCTCACGGGCCTGCCTGGCGCGGTCCGAGACGAGCGCAGCGGCGCGGCGCGCTCATCCCGCCCCGACGCTGGCCTGGTAGAGGCTCGCCGCGAGCGCCGTCAGCGGCCCGGGCGTGCCGCTGCCGATGGTTCGGCCGTCGACCCGCACCACCGGCGTGACGCCGCCCAGCGTGCCGGTGACGAAGGCCTCGTCGGCGGCATAGACCTGCGCCAGCGTGAAGTCGCACTCGCGCGCGATGCGCCCGTCGGCGCGCCAGGCGGCGAGCACCGCGGCCTGCGTGATGCCGCGGAAGCTGAACCCGCCGGTGCTGGTCCACAGCTCGCCGCCGCGCACGATGAAGAAGTTGGTCGAGTTGCAGCTGGCGACGAAGCCGCGCGGGTCGAGCATCAGCGCCTCGTCGGCGCCGGCGTGGATGGCCTGGATCAGCGCCTGGATCAGGTTCAGCCGGCTGTGCGAGTTCAGTCGCAGGTCGAACACGTCGGGCCCGCTGGTGCGGAAGGTCGACGTGAACAGCGCGATGCCGCGCGCCTTGGCCTCCGGGCGCGGCCGCTTGTACTCGGCGACGATGACGACGGTGGCGCCCCCGACCACGAAGCGCGGGTCCTGGTTGGGCGTGCGCTTGACGCCGCGCGTGACCATCAGCCGCAGGTGGGCGCCGTCGTCCATGCCGTTGGCCGCCAGCGTCGTCTCGATCGCCTGCACGACCTGGGCGCGCGTCATGCCGATGTCCAGCGCGATGGCGCGCGCGCCCTCGAACAGCCGGTCGAGGTGGGCGTCGAGCTGGATCAGCCGCCCGCCGGCCAGCCGCAGCCCCTCCCAGACGCCGTCGCCGAGCACGAAGCCGCTGTCGAACACCGACACCCGGGCCTCGTCGCGCGGCACCAGCCGGCCGTCGACGTAGACCAGCAGCTTGTCGTTGCGCGGGTCGTCGACGTAGCCCTGGGCGCTGCGCGAGGTGTCCATGGAAGGCGGTCGATGGGGTGTGGATGCGCTGGCTGGCGATCGGGCGGGATGGCGGCTCGGCGGCGATGATGCCCGGCTTCCGCGAAGCGGCGAAGCGGCGAAGCATCGAGTCGCCTGCCGGCTGCGCCTGCGGGCAACTCGCGTGCAGTCGGGCCCCGCGCTACTGGAGCCGCCCGGGCGCCGCCGCGGTCGTCAGCACGCTGATGGCCGCGCTGCCGACGCTGCCGGCAGCGGTCTCCTCGTCGGTCGCGGCGCGCACCGCCTCGACCTTGATCTGAAGCCGGATCGCGATGCCGGCCAGCGGGTGGTTCGCGTCGAGCACCACATGCTCGGGGTAGACCTCGGTGACGACGTAGACGGCGTCGGCCGGCATGCCGGCGGTGCGCGCGCCGGGCGGCAGGCCTTCGAAGGCCATGCCGGGTTCCAGTTGGTCCGGGAACAGGCCGCGCGCCTCGAAGCAGACCAGCTCCGGCCGGTAGTCGCCGAAGGCCTGCTCGGGCTCGATCTGCACCCGCGTCGTGAACCCGGCGGCCTGGCCCGCGATCGCGTCCTCGACCGCCGCCAGCAGGTCCTGGCCGCCGAAGAAGAACTCGGTCGGCGTCTCCAGCGCGTCGACGGCGCGGTTCTGGGCGTCGGTCATGGTCCAGGTCAGCGCGACGACGCAGGGTGGCGCGATCAGCATGCGGCGATCATCGCATGCGGGCCGGGCCGGGCCGGGATCGCCCTGCCCGCACCCGCATGGCCCGTGCGACGGGCCGCGTGGGGCCGAGGTCGCTCGGTCAGAATGTGCGCCATGGATCCCGCGTTGCCCTGGCCGTTGCTCGATGGCCTGTCGCCGCAGGCCTTCATGCGCCGGCACTGGCAGCGGCGGCCGCTGCTCGTGCGCCAGGCCTGGCCGGGCGTGGTGCCGCCGCTGGCGCGCCCCGCCCTGTTCGCGCTGGCGGCGTCCGACGCGGTCGAGTCGCGCCTCGTCCAGCGGGTCGGGCCACCGGGGGCGGCCGACGGCTGGCGTCTGCGCCACGGCCCGCTGCCGCGGCGTGCGCTGCCACCGCTAGCACGCCCCGGCTGGACGCTGCTGGTGCAGGGCCTGGACCTGCACGTGCCGGCGGCGCACGCGATGCTGGCGCGCTTCGCCTTCCTGCCCTATGCGCGGCTGGACGACCTGATGGTGTCGTGGGCGAGCGAGGGCGGCGGCGTCGGGCCGCATGTCGACTCCTACGACGTCTTCCTGATCCAGCTCGAAGGGCGGCGCCGCTGGCGCGTCGCCCCGCCGGCTGCGCAGGGTGAAGACGGCTTCGTGCCCGGCCTGCCGCTGAAGATCCTGCGGCGCTTCGAGCCGACCTCGGACTGGGTGCTCGAGCCGGGCGACATGCTCTACCTGCCGCCGCGCTGGGGCCACGACGGCGTCGCCGACGGCGGCCCGTGCATGACGGCATCGGTCGGCCTGCGCGCGCCGGCGCGCGGCGAGCTGGCGCGGGCGCTGCTGCCGCGCCTGGTCGACGAGCTGCCCGATGACACGCGCCTGTACGCCGACCCGGGGCTGCGGCCGACCACGCATCCGGCCGCGCTGCCGCCGGCGATGGCGGCCTTCGCCGCCGAGGCGCTCGCGCGTGCCGCGGCGCGCCTGAAGGCGTCGCCGGCACGCGTCGCCGCTGCGCTCGGCGAGTGGCTGACCGAACCCAAGCCCGGCGTGTGGTTCGAGCGCGCCGCACCCGTGCCCGCCGATGCAGCCTTGCGGCTGGACGCGCGCAGCCGCATGCTCTACGACGAGCATCACCTCTACCTCAACGGCGAGGCCTTCCGCGCCGGCGGCCGCGACGCCAGGCTGCTGCGCGCGCTGGCCGACAGCCGTTGCCTGACGTCCACCGCCCGTGCCTGGCTCAGCCCCGAGGCGGCGGCGGCGGTCGACGGCTGGTGCGCTGCCGGGTGGTTGCGAGCGGCCCCTGAAGGGGCGGAGGAGGGTTGACATGCCGACCGTGGCTTTCGAGCCGATCGAAGTCCGCACCCGCGCACAGTGGGCCGCTGCCGTGCAGGCCAGCCTCGGCGCGGCCATCGCGCGAGACGCGCGCATGATCTGGTGCGCCGACCCGGACTTCGCCACCTGGCCGCTCGATGAGCCGACGCTGATCGGTGCGCTGGCCGCGTACCTGCGCCGGCCGCAACGCCGTCTCGGCCTGCTGGCGGCGGACTTCGACGCGCTGGCGCGCGCGCACCCGCGCTTCGCCGGCTGGCGGGTCGACTGGATGCCTGCGATCGACGCCCGCCGGCCCGACGACACGCTGCGCAGCGGCCTGCCGACGCTGCTGGTGGACGACGGCCCGGTGCTGCTGGAGCTGTGGGAGCGCGAACCGCTGCGCGGGCTGGCCTGTTCGGACGCTGCTGCGGCACGGCGCGCGCGCGACGCCCTCGACACGCTGTGGCAGCGCGCCGAGCCGGCGTGGCCTGGGCGGCCGCTCGGCCTGTGACCGCGCCGGCGGCTGCCGCCGCCTCGCGCACCGGAAGTCGCATCTCGCCCTGAACCTAGGGCTTTCCCTGATGTCGAATACAATGCCTGCCGCGTTGGCGGGCTTGCCTGCGGGGCTGCGTGAAGCCTGCATCGGTGCCTTACATTCGGCTAAACGCATCCAACAGCCTATAACTTTCGAGGAAATGCAATGAAGACGTCGATCCTGATCCTGTCCCTGGTGGCCGCCGCCGCGCTCGCGGCCTGCGGCAAGAAGGAAGAGCCGGTCGCTGCCGCGCCGGCGCCGGCGCCCGTCGTGCAGGCGCAGACCGCCGCGGCAGAGGCCCAACAGGCGGCCGGCCAGGCGGTCGAAGCGGCGACCGAAGCCGCGCAGGCGGCCGGCCAGGCCGCCACCGAAGCCACCACCGAGGCTGCCGAGCAGGCGCGCGACGCGGCGTCGACGGCGGTCGGTGCCGCCACCGAAGCGGCGCGCCAGGCCGCCGATGCTGTCAAGGAAGAGGCCGAGAAGGCCAAGCAGTAAGCGCAGCCCACGCCGGGCGCCCGTCGAGGGCGCCGGCGGGCGCGGTCAGCGGCCCGGGGGTGCCATGTTGCGGCGCCCCCGGGCCGCGGTCATTTCAGCGCATCGACCAGCACGCCGGCGATGCGCTGGCCGATCGCCGGTGGCACCGGCAGGCCGTCGGCCGACAGCACCGCCAGCAGCGCGCCCAGGGCGGCGAACAGGGCCGAGATCTCGACCTCCTTGCGCTCGACGACCATCTTGGAGCTCAGCGACGAGTAGACCTTCTTCAGGTCCTCCGCCGTGCCGGCGTAGAAATACTCGCCGCGCGTGATCTGCGCGACCTGCTGCAGCGCGTCCTCGTCCAGCCGCACGCGCATGCTCCAGCCCTCGAAGCCGATGATCTCGCCCTCCTTGGTGCCGATGCCGACCGTATAGACGCGCACGCCGCGCTCGGCCGCCATCTTGGCGGCGTCGACCGGGTCGGGGCCGGTCGTGCGCTGGCCGTCGGTCAGCATGATGATCGCCGCCGAGTCGTAGCTGCCGGGCTCGACCGGGGTGAACGCGGGCTTGGGCTTTTCCTCGCCGATCGCGCGGCCCGGGAACTTGCGCTGGCCGGTGATGTGCGAGATCTCGATGTCGTGATCGGGGAACAACGTCGCCAGCGACAGGATGATCGCGCTGCCGGTGGCAGTGGCGCGCTGGAGCTGGAAGCGGTCGATGGCTGCGATCACGTCCTCGCGGCTCGTCGTCGGCGCCTGCACCACGGCGGCGGTGCCGGCGAACGCGATCACGCCCACGCGCGCATCGCGCGGCAGTTGCTGCACGAAGGTCTTGGCCGCCTCCTGCGAGGCGACCAGCCGGTTCGGCTCGACGTCCTCGGCGCGCATGCTGCCCGAGACGTCCATCGCCAGGATGATCGTCTGCTCGGCCAGCGGCAACGTGATCACGGCGGTGGGCCTGGCGGTGGCCACCAGCAACACCGTGATCGCCAGCAGCAGCAGCGCCGGCGGCACGTGGCGGCGCCAGCGCGCGGTGCCGGCCATCGCCTCGCGCACCAGCCCGAGGCTGGCGTAGCGGAGCGCGAACTTCTTGCGCCGCCGCAGCAGCAGCACGTAGGCGGCCACCAGCAGCGGCAGCGCCGCCAGCAGCCAGAGCACGACAGGCCACTGAAAGGTCATGGGCGGCTCCCGGCAGGTGTACGTTGCGCGCCCCGGCCGGCCGGCCCGGCGCCGGCTGCGACCCCGGAAAGGTGCATCGGCAGGCCACCGCCCGTGGCGAGCTGGGCGCGCCGCTTGCGCAGGTCGGCGAAGCGCAGGATCGCCGAGGCGAGGTCGTCGTCGGTCGACAGTTCGAGCGTGTCGACGCCGGCGTCGGCGAGCGCCTCGCGCAGCGCGCGCTCGCGCCGCTCGGCCGCGGCGGCGAAGCGGCGGCGGAAACCGGGGTCGTTGGTGTCGACCCAGATCTGCTCGCCCGTCTCGGCGTCCTGCATCACGAGCATGCCGAGGTCGGGCAGCTCCATCTCCAGCGGGTCGTACAGGCGGATGGCGATCACCTCGTGACGCTGCGCCAGCCGCGCCAGCCACGGCGCCCAGCCCGGCGCGCTGATGAAGTCCGAGACGAAGAACACCAGCGACCGCCGCTTGACCAGGCGCAGCGCGTGCAGCAGCAGCTCGGCCAGGTCGGTGCCGCGCGAGGAGTCGCCCTGCGGCGGGCGCAGCAGGCTGTCGAGCAGGTGCAGGACGTGCCGGCGACCGGCGCGCGGCGGGATCACCGTGTCGACGCGGCTGCCGTAGCGCAGCAGGCCGACGCGGTTGCCGCGCCGCGTGAGCACGCGCGCCAGCAGGGCGACGAACTCGGCCGCCACGGCCTGCTTGCTGGTGTCGCGCGAGCCGAAGTCGACCGACGCCGACATGTCGACGAAGAACCAGGCCGACAGCTCGCGGTCCTCGTGGAACTCGCGCACATGCGGCACCTGAAGCCGCGCGGTGACGTTCCAGTCGATGTGGCGCACGTCGTCGTTGTACTGGTACTCGCGCAGGTCGGCTAGGTCGAGCCCGGCGCCGCGGAACAGCGTGCGGTAGTCGCCGTGCAGCGCGCCGTCGAGGCGGCGCAGCACGGTCCACTCCAGCCGGCGCAGCACGGCCTCGGCGCGGCCGGCCGCGCGCGGCGCGATGGCGTCAGCCGTTGGCGACCCGGACATGGCTCTGCAGCGGCTTGTCGGGGGCGGCGACGTGCTTCAGCACGGTGCGCACGATGTCGTCGGCGCTCCGGCCCTCGGCCAGCGCCTCGTAGGACAGCACCAGCCGGTGCCGCAGCACGTCCGGCGCCAGGTCGGTGACGTCCTCGGGCAGCGCGTAGTCGCGGCCGCGCAGGAAGGCCAGCGCGCGGGCGCCCTCGACCAGGTGGATCGTCGCGCGCGGGCTGGCGCCGAAGGTGATGTAGCGGGCCAGGTCCTTGATGCCGTGCCGCTCCGGCTCGCGCGTGGCCGAGACGAGCCGCACCGCGTAGCTCATCAGCGCCGGGTCGACGTAGCCCTTGCGGCACTCGCGCTGCAGCTCGGCCAGCTGCTCGGTGGTGGCCACCGCCGCGACCGACACCGGCGGGCCGGTGACCCGCTCGACGATGACGAACTCCTCCTCGTCGGTCGGGTAGCCGACCAGAACCTTCATCATGAAGCGATCGACCTGCGCCTCCGGCAGCGGGTAGGTGCCCTCGGTCTCTATCGGGTTCTGCGTCGCCATCACCAGGAACGGCTCCGGCACCGGATAGGTGTGGCCGGCGATGGTGACCTGCCGCTCCTGCATCACCTCGAGCAGCGCGCTCTGCACCTTGGCCGGCGCGCGGTTGATCTCGTCGGCCAGCAGCAGGTTGGCGAAGACCGGGCCGAGCGAGATTCCGAAGTCGCCCGTCTTCTGGTTGTAGATGCGGGTGCCGACCAGGTCCGCCGGCACCAGGTCGGGGGTGAACTGGATGCGCTTGAAGCTGCCGCGCATGGCGCGCGCGAGCGTCTTGACGGTCAGCGTCTTGGCCAGCCCGGGCACGCCCTCGACCAGCAGGTGGCCCTCGGCCAGCAGCGCGACCAGCACGCGCTCCAGGAAGCGGTCCTGGCCGACGACGACGCGCTTGACCTCGTACAGGATGCGCTCCATCAGATCGGCGGTGTCGCGGTGGTCGTTGCTCATCGGGATGTCTCGGCGGGAGGGGGGTCGGGGCGGCGCAGGCCGGGCGGGGTGACGCGGGGGATCGGTGCGGCGCGCATCAGAAGGGCGGCAGCCCGGCGGCCTGGGCGGCGTTCTCGATCGGCACCGCGAAGCCGATGCCGATGAAGGTGCGCTGCTCGCCCGGGTTGAGGATGGCGGTGACGATGCCGACGACCTGGCCGTCCATGGTCACCAGCGGGCCGCCGGAGTTGCCCGGGTTGGCCGCGGCGTCGAACTGGATCAGGTTGGACAGCACGCGCTCGCCCTCCTCGGAGCGGAACTCGCGCCGCAGGCCAGAGACGACGCCGGCGCTGACCGACGGCCCGATGCCGAACGGGTGCCCGACCGCGATCACCTGGTCGCCGGGCCGCAGGTCGCCGGTGGAGCGCATGACCGCCGGCAGCATGTCGTCGGGGATGCGGCTGGCGCGCAGCACCGCCAGATCGTTCTCGGCCTGGATGCCGACGACCTGCGCGTCCGACTCGGTGCCCTCGAAAAAGCGCAGCTTGATGCGCTTGGCCCCCTGCACCACGTGCAGGTTGGTC
>JRYF01008264.1_pt1 | contig 17802 bp, 18 predicted proteins | sample 235331 | NCBI WGS metagenome assembly JRYF01 (sample SAMN03074217, study PRJNA261475) | activated sludge metagenome | biome: Wastewater Treatment Plant; feature: Wastewater; material: Activated sludge; isolation source: activated biomass of a wastewater treatment plant treating hydrocarbon... ...
CGAAAAGTACGACTACCCCGACGTGCAGTTGAGTGCTTAGAACATCGGCTGCGCGCACGAAAGCTGAAGCGTCCGTCGGATTGGTGGTGGTCTCAGGCCGCAGCCGTGGGCATGAAAAAGCCGCACGCTCTACGGGAGAGGTGCGGCTTGGGAAGGACGATTACCAGTTCCAGTCAGCGGAAACGGCAGCCGGTTGGGCATCTGCAGGTTGAGGTTCGCTCTCGGCCAGGTCGTGAGACACGGCGTCGGCGATGGTCTCGTTCTGCGTGACGGCATCAGAGGTCTGATCCACGTCATCGTCGTCAGCCGCATCCTGCGATGCGCCGTCGGTACCGAAACCACGCTGCATGAACTTGGACGGTTCGAGCAGCGAGTCGAGGACGGAGCGCATGGCGAGTGCGTCGATGCCGACGATCTTGCCGGTCACGGGCAGGGACTGCATGAGGTCACCGACGACGTCGGCGATCTGCTGGAGGCGCGGATGCAGGTACGCGAGGCTCTTGGCCTTGCGTGCGATACGCCGCAGGACCTCGCGGGACTGCTGGCTGAAGGCCTGGCTCTTGTGCATGCCAGCATCCTTGATGTCGGCAGCGATCTCGCGGACGGCCTGGTCGGCAAGTCCTCCGGTTTCCTCTTCGAGGTTGATGGCCTTGATGTTGCCGGGGTCCAGGCGGAACGATGCGAACACGAAGCGGGTCTGGCGCTGGATCTCCGCGATGGGAGGGGCCAGGCGCCGGATGTCCTTGGCCTCGAGCGGGTTCTCGCGGCACTGCTGCTCGATCCAGTCGTCGTAGTTCGGCACCAGGGTGTTGTCCCGGTAGTCGTCCCACTTCAACGAGATGTTGATCAGCCGCTTCGCGAGATCCGCTTCGTTCTCTTCGGGAATGATCCAGACGTCGAGCAGCTCGAACTTGGTCCCGGCGGCACGGCACTGACGGTAGGCTTCCTGCTTGAGGGCGCCGAAGGTCTGGACGTGACACGGATCGATGACCTGCTGGATGACCTTCTCCTTGCGAGTGCGGGTCTGGGCGGTCGTGCCGGCGTCACGGGTGACGCTGAACACACGGGTCTGGTAGCCGAGGCATACCGATTTCTCGAACACAGTGGCGGTGCTCATGGAGCTCTCCTTGAAACGCATCCGACGAATGTCGAACGACCTTGCAGGAGAGCAATGCCCAACAGGAGGAGCGATTGCTGGGGTAGGCGAGCGGCAATGAAAAGCCCGCCGGATCCGAGGATCGCAGCGGGCGGGGAAGGTCACTGGTTGACGAGCTGAGACTTGAGGTCCGGACGATTGATCGCGTTGAGGAGATCGATCATCAGCGGCTTGAGCCTCTGTTCGCACTTCGCCTGGGAGCCGTTGAGCAGCTGGCGGAACATGGTGGACACCTGGATGACGTCGGTGACACCCCAGCCAGTCGCAGTACCGGAGGCGCACTCGACATAGCCCTTGGAGACCTTGTCCTGGCGGGTCTTGTCGTGGTAGCCCGAAGGCTTGGTCTCGACGGTCGGGTTCGAGGTCAGGGAACCCCAGAAGACCGATTCGTCTTGACCACCGCCAGGGATGAGGCAGCCCCACATCTTCGGTGAGCCGCCGTTCTCGTGGACATAGAACCGCATCTGGGTCGTTGCCGGGTTGGAAGCGGCGCGGCCAGGAGTGCCGTTCGAGGTGCCAGAGGGCGTGAGGACGAGTCCGTCGGCGGACTTCTTCAGGCTGGTGCGGATCGCATCGGCATCGACGGGGTTGGATCCGTCGAGCAGTGCGAAGTCGAGGGTTTCGACCAGAACGTCAGCCGGCTTGGACATCAGCAGAGCCTTCTGCGCTTCGACCAGCTTGGCCCACCTGACCATGACCCGGGTAGAGATCACGGTTTCGATGGCGCCGGCCTTGTAGGCGTCCCGGGGTTCCTTGGCCTGGGTGATCATCAGATCGACGACAGCGCCAGGCAGATCGACGGACTTGCCGAGCACCTGGGCTTCCTGGACGGAGGACATGTAGTCGCAGCGGATCGGCAGGAACCGGTTCAGCAGCGCGACGTTCATCCGCTGGACGCCCTTGTGGAGCGCCAGGTCGTCGCCACCGTCCATCGCATTGCCCGTGACGGCGATACGGAAGTCGGGCGTGGGCATCACGATCTGCCCGGTCTCGGCGATGGTCAGAGGGCCGTTGTCGAGCACGGTGTTGAGGGCACCGAAAGTGCTCGGATGGAGGAAGTTGCCTTCGTCCATCAGCAGGATCGCGTTGTTCAGCGCAGCGTTGACGAGCGGGCCGGTGACGTAGTCGGTGACCACGGCGCCGGACATCGCACGCTGGAGCCAGCGCAGGATCGTCTCCCCTTCCTCGGCACCCTTGAAGATGGTCTTCAGGAAGCCTGCGGCGCGGGAGAGCAGCCCGTCGTCGTCGTTCTTCGCGGCCATGACCAGCTGGGTGGTGCCCTGGAGCTCGGGGAACTCCAACTTGCCGTGGCAGGCGACGCGGTAGACCTCGCGGTTGAGACGCGCGGCCACCTGTTCGACCAGGGAGCTCTTGCCGCAGCCGGTGGGGCCGGTGAGCAGGAGGTTCTTGCCGAACCGTCCGTCGAGCCACTGGAGCACCTTCTTCAGCTGCTTTGGGTCGAACGTGTAGGTAGGATCGATCTGGGGAACGTGGGGACCGCGCTCGACATTCACCTCGACGGTGACGTGAGCAGGCGCGGAGATGTCGAAGACGTCCGACACCTTCTTGGTGACCCGCTGAGGGGCCTTGGCTTGACTGGCAATCACATCTTTCTCCTGAAAGACAAGCGGCCTCGAGGGAGGCCAGGTACCTTGCGTCTCGTGATTGCCTGCATGAGAGGTGTTTCTGGGGTGGCTCGAAGAAGAGCCACCGACGTCATGGGGTGGGGGTGCGGGAAGAAAGAAGCCTCGGACCATTGGATCGCGAGGCTTCGGGTAGGGTCAGAAAGCCGACTGGACGGCTTCGAACACGCGTTGCGCGAGTTCATCGGGGCTCTTGACGGTCGACGCGGGGAGTCCGGCCGAGGTCAGGGCAGTAGCGAGACCGGTGAGGGTCTGGTCTGCTGTCACCAGGAGGGTGGTGACCTGCACGCCGTTGCGGCGAGCTTCCTGAAGAGCGAGCACGGTGGCTCCGACGTTCGACGGCACACCGTCGGTGACCAGGACGAGCAGCTTGCGCTGTTCCATGCGTGCGGCGATCTCGGGGATCACCGACAGCAGTGCCTGGTCGGTGCAGGTGCTTCCTTCCAGATCGTTCCAGTAGAGGCTCCTGCTGGTTCGCCAGTTGTTGTCGAACTCCTTGACCTTCGTGAGGCGGCTGCCGAAGTAGCGCACCGAGAAGGGAACGTCGAAGCGGTTGAGCGCGTCGCCGAGAGCACGAGTGACTGCAGATGCGCCTTGGATACGCGTCACGGATCCGCCCTGAAGCTGTGCCGACATGCTTGCGCTGATGTCGGTGAGCACCATCACGCACGTATCGATCGCTGTGATCTCGTCGGTCGACCTGAACACGCGAGTGTCTGAGGCCGTCCGGAGACGCACGAGGCGTTGAGCGTGCAGACGTCGGCCGGAGCGCTTCAGCTCGGTGGCTGCGTTGGTCTCTGCTTCGAGGAGTTGATCCAGCTTGGAGCCGAGTCGAACCGCCACAGGGCGAGCGATCTCGGAGATCACCTGGTCGATCGTTTCGGACTCGACGGGCGTGCCGAACTGCAGTTCCCAGGTGGAACCTGCGCCGAGACCTGCGGCAGCAGCTTGTTGCTCCGCATCGCTGGACCCGAGGGCAGCGGCCAGTGCGTCGCTGAAGTCTCCGGTACCGGTGTCGCCATCGGAAGCATCGACAGTCGCCTGGGCAGCTTGTTGCTGCTCGATGGTCTTCGGAGGGCCCGAGCCTTCCTGCTTGGAGTCGTCGGGGCTGTCACCAGCGCCTTGACCTGGTTCGTCTCCCGACGATCCTTGCGTGTCCCCGGTGGGTCGAGAAGATCCGGGCTTGTCGCCTTGAGCGTTCGCTTGAGACGGGGGTTGAGAACCGTCGGGCGGGGCTGGCGAACCTGAGTCGTCGCTGCTGCCAGAGGCTTCGCCGGCAGAGGGCTGCTGGGAAGGGTCGTTACCCGCTTCGCCGGAATCGTCGGCATGAGCTGCCGTGGATTCGTCGTCGCCCTCGGGTTCGCCGTCAGATGAGCCAGTCGAGCCTTCGCCGGTTTCGTCGTCAGCCGTGTCGTCCTGATCGCCTTGCCCGGAGGCTGAAGATTGGGACGACTCGTCACCTTGGTCGTCACCCTGTGAGGGAGACGGAGCGGGAGGCGGCGGTGGCGGCTCGGAGGCGCTCTCGGCGATCTTCTCGAACACCTTCTTGGCCAGCTCGATTGCATCGGCCGTCGAGTGAACGTCGTCGACCGTGTTCGCCAGGTCCCAGATCTCGTCCGCTAGCGGTTGCCCGACAGCGGCCGTGAAGAGGTCCCAGCGTTGCACGAAGAAGTCCTCGAGCACACGCTGACCGAGCTTGCGCGACCGCAAGCCATCGACGAGCCCACCGACCAGCAACGAAGCAGGGTGCTCGTCACCTTTCGGCGGGCAGAAGATGCCGCGCTCGACCATGATTTCGAGCGACCGCTCGATGGTCTTGGCGCAGCCAGGCTTCATCTTCTTGAGTTCGCGCTCGCCGAAGACGTCCTCGAACACGTTGGCCAGCGCACGGACGACGGCCGGTTCGGAGGGCAGGACCTGGTTGGCCAGGTCGAAGTCGGTCTGACGACAATGCACACCGGCCTCGTGGTCGATGAGGCCCTCCATCAGAACGGCGTCGTTGTCGTCGCCGATAGCACAGGGACGGAGCTTGATGACCTTGCCGTCGGTGGCAGCGGTTTCGCATCGAGGGTCGAAGACCACCGTGACGTTCCAGCGGCGACCCAGCAGCTTGGCGTAGATCGCCAGGGATCGGAAGCGGCTGTCCGCGCGTGCCTTGGTCGCTTTCGCGGCCAAGTCGGCAAGCGATGGACGCTGCTGAAGTACAGCAGACATGGGGTTTCTCCTTGAGGAAGGCGCCATCGGGATCGATGGCTGTGACCTTGCAAGGAGTAGTGCCGTGCGTTGGTGACGAAGCCGCGGGGTGCTCAGACGGGGCTGAACTGGTGCTTGGGCGGATTCAAGGATTCGAGGAGATGGTGTACAAGGCAGGTTCTGCATTACATTGCAGCATCGTATAAGCCATGCTCTCGCAGGTACAACCACCGCTTAGCAACTCCGCACGGCCAGAGATGGGCTGCGTGAGGAGCTGGGCCATGGAGGTGGCCAAAGCATGAACGGAGGTTCGTTGCCACAGGTGGTGGACATCTACACAGATGGAAGCTGCCTCCCAACGAACCCAGGCCCGGGAGGATGGAGCGCGATCCTCGTCCTCGGGGCCGTGTCGAAAGAGCTCACCGGGACGGTCGGGCAATCGACGAACCAGCGGATGGAGCTGACGGCGGCCTTGGAGGCGCTGAAGGCGCTGACGAGACCGTGCAGCGTGAGGTTGCACACCGATAGCCAGTACGTGCAGCGCGGGATGACCGAGTGGGCGGCCGCATGGCAGTCGTCGGGAAGGCTTCAACGAGGCGAGATCACGAACGCGGACCTGTGGGTGCAGCTCATCGACGCTGCGGCCAGGCACGTGCACGTCGAGTGGGTGTGGATTCGGGGCCAGGGCGGGAGCGACTGGGCCAGACGAGCGGATGTGCTGTCGCACCAGGCAGCACGTGCAACGGGAACTGACGCAATCGGAGCGATGAAGGAGCAGACCTCATGAAAGCAGCACGACGGGACGAGATCACAGGGCAGCCGAGCTTCGACACGGGGGATCGGAACCACTTCGAGGTGGCGATGGCGTGCAAGGCCCTGTCGAGGTGCGGCTGGGACGACGGCGACATCGCCGCGGAGGTGAGGGTGCCGGAGAGAGAGGTCGGGGTGTACCTGATGCTTGCCGGGGCGCCGACAGGCATCAGGGCGAAGGTTTCGTCGGGAGAGATCAGCGCTTCGACCGTGCTCATGGCCCTGCACAAGAGCGGTCCAACAGCGCTGGAGATCTTCAGCGCATCGTCGACGACGCAGCCGAGCGGTGCGGTGACGGTGATGACGTCAGAATCGAGCGGCAAGCAGCAGGTGACGAACACGTCAAGACTGCTGAGGGTGCTGGAAACGCAAGGCGAGAAGGACGCGGACCAGCTGGAGGCGATCACCGGGATCCGCAAGGCGATCATCGTCTCGACGCTCTACACGGCGATGGGACGGGGCCAGGTCAAGTGCACGCCGAAGTGCGAGTGGCTGCGCGAGGCAGGACTGCTGAAGGACGACGGAAAGCGGCCGCGCGGCCAGATCTACTCGTTCCTGAGCTACGAGTCGCGGATCGGCGTGCGGACGGGGGGCGCCCAGAAGTCCGACGTGGAGAGCAAGCTCGACGAGATGGCCGAGCTGCTGTTCAAGCCGGGCCTGATGAAGATGGTGAGCATGCTCGACTCGGTGTGCAAGACGCGCAAGGTGAACCTGGTCGGGCTGCACTGACCACGGGGGCGCGAGTTGACGAAGTCGTTCTTCCTGTTCGAGAGGGGACAGCGGGACGCGCGTAGCAGGCGTGTGGGACTGGCCTTGCCGGGGAGTCGGGGCATCAGGAACGTCCGGGGTGACGTGGTCGTGCCGCTTCTGGGTAAGGGTTGGCTCGGATCGAACGTACAGCATCTCTCCGCCGCGGGTCGCGGTGTGCTGATCGAGATGCTGATGCGCCTGGCAAGCGGGATCGGGGTGACACCGGTTTCCGAGCTGCAGGCGTGCTTGAACTTGGATGCGAAGGAACTCGACGTCCTGGTCGACGAGCTGGTGCGTGCCCAGCTGGTGGACATGAGGGGTTCGTCGCTGGTGGTGAAGCCGGAGATCACGCGCGAGCTGCTGATGGGCAGGCGCGGGGTTGGACAGGATGGAGAGCGCTGATGGGTGCCTCGAAGACGGCGTTTCAGATCGGGCTGGCCTACTGGCTCAGCGATCAAGGACTTCGGCGCTGTACGCATGAAGAGCGCGGCGTGTGGCTCGAGGTCCTCTGCCTGATGCACCAGGCCGAAGAACGAGGGATCCTTCGGTGGCCGCTGCAAGAATTGGCGGAAGCGGTCAAGGCGCCGATCGGAGTGCTCGAATCGCTGGTCCTGAAGGGAGTGATGGGGGGGCGAAGCTCGACGAGCTTGCCGGACGACGAGCTGTATGCGTGCAGCCAGATCCCGTTCGTCTACACCCCGCGCCATTCGGGCAGGCATGGGGAGCCCGTGATCCTGATCGACGAAGTGGAAGGTGACGTGTGGTTCTCACCCGAGATGGTGATCGAAGAGCACAAGCGCCAGAAGCAGGTGGAGAGCAGCGCGAGAACCTGGTCGGACAAGCGAGCCGTCGTGAAGAAGGACGCTCGTGCGCAGGCCGTCGAAGCGACGAGTGAAGCGGTGAAGGTGGCCGGCGGCCGAAAGGTGCCGGACTGCCCATACGGCGAGCTCGTCGACGTCTTCATGGACGTGTTGCCGGCGGCTCGAAAGGTAAGGCTCGTGACGCCGGAAAGCGGGCTGGGCAAGTCGCTGAAGGCACGCTGGCGTGCCGCGGCGGTCGCCCCGGAAGGGGCCGTACACCGGTTACGAGACGGCCCAGGAGGGCTTGTCCAAGTGGCGAGCGCTGTTCGAGTTCATCACGGAATCGCGCTTCCTCATGGGCAAGGTGGGCGGCAACCGAGGCCGTCCGCCCTTCCAGATGACGCTGGCATGGCTCGTGGGACCCGAGAACTACGACAAGGTGGTGAACGGGTTCTACCACCGTGACGCCAGTCCGTCCGGCATGGCTGAAGCATTCGTGGAGAACGTCATGGGAACGACGGAGGCCGTGATGTCGATGATGCGCGGGCGTTCGGCGACGGTCGTTGAGGAACAAGGATCGCTGCTGTGAACGGCGAGGCAGATCTGAAGCGCTTCAGCCAGGAACTGGTGACAGTCGGAGTGGCGTTCTACGAACGCGTGACGGTTGCACCGGAAGTCGTGGTTGCGTACTGGGAAGCTCTGAAGGACTACAGCATCGAACAGGTGATCGCGGCGCTGCGAGCTCACGTGCGTGCGCCGGGGCGGTGCAAGTTCTTCCCGAAGCCCGGAGAGTTGATCGAGCTGATCGATGGATCGGCGGCCGCGGCAGCAGCTCGGATGTGGCGGCACGTGGACCAGCAGATCCGGTCGGCAGGCCGCTACGTGTCGGTCGAGTTCGAAGACCCAGCGACAGCCCAGGTGATCGAAGAGATGGGCGGATGGGCCGCGGTGTGCTCATCGGAGTCAGAACGAGACCATGACTTCAAACGCCTGGAGTTCGTCAAGAGGTACGAGCAGGTGCGCGGACTCGGCTGCACAGCGCCGATGCGGTCACAGGGCCTGCTCGAGCGCTCAGGGGCACGACTGGGCACCGGCGAACGGGTGCTGATTCAGGGGGAATCGGTCGAGAGGCTGGCGATCGAAGCGCCACAACGATGACCCGAGGGTGAGCCTGAAGGGGCCGCCACCGAAGTTGTGCAGAGAAACTGTGGACAACGGTGGGCACAACAAGCCCGGGAGGGCGAAAAGCTGAGTCGTGGCCTAGGCTTAGGGCTGGTGCATCAATTCCGGGCAACCGGGATAGTTGACGCAGGGGTTGTGCTGATGGTGATCGGGGCCGGCGAGGAAGCGGCAACTGGCGGGGTAGCGCCCGCGGGCTCCGGGCCTGCAGTCGGCTGAGACGCGCCGCCGGTGAGGGACTGGAAGAGGACGATGGCGGTCTGCTCGAAGGCCTTGCGGGTCTGGGGCTCGGAGGCAAGCAACTGCTGCAGCTGGTAGACCTCCATGTCGCTGAACCCGCGCAGCCCGTAGGCGACGCGGCTGAACGACAGCGCACCTGCCCGCTTGTCGACGAGGGACAAGTCCTCCTGGGACAGCGTTCGGCCGGCCTTGGTGAGAATCTTCGGCAGGACGGACAGGGCAGCCTGCTCGATCGTCGGAAACGAGGTGGCGTAGGCGACGCTGGCGATGGCATCGCTGCGCCAGCGCGAAAACTCGGGCGGCTTGCGGAGGAAAGCCTCGAACGCTGCGGAGTCACCGAAGGACGACGAGTGCTCGATGATGAACCGTCGCAGCAGACTGGACTTCGCGCCCTCGTTGGCCAGGCGCAGCGAGCTGTTGTCCATCACCTGGGAGAGGTGCGTCCGGATACGCGGCGTGTGCACCGCAGGACTGAAGAGGGGGTCGAGAACCTCACGCGCCAGCTTGCCGTTGTCGGCGCTGGCCATCAGCTCGGGATACAGCCGAGCAGTGAGGACCACGTCCTGGACGAGCCGCTTGGCCAGGCCGGCGGCCATATCGGTGTTCGACAGCCATAGATCAGCCTGATAGCCGTCGGAGGCAGCAGAAGAAGCTGCAGAGGCAGGAAGATCGACTGGAGAGCCCTGCACCGAGCGAATCTCGTTGCGCACGCGTTCGGCATAGGACTGGACGGGTGCGGGAGTCGGGGATTGAGGCGCGGCGTCGACGGGCTCGAACTTCTCCGGCGGCTTGTTGTCGCAGCCAACCAGGAAGGATGCAGCGATCGAGATAGACAGGATGGTGTGCTTCATGACGTTCAGAGCAGCCGAGACCAGTGAACGGAGCCGCCCACCTGGGCATTGAGGCGGCCATTGCTTTCAGCGAGTCGCTTGCGCATCAGGTACGGGTTGCGACCGGTGAGGTACCAGAAGCCGTGGTCCTGCTGGCAGAGGATGAACTTGTCCTCCAGCCGCGACAGGGCGTCGAACACTGCCTCGCGCGTGGTGGTGTCGTCGGCGGCACGCTCGACGAGCTCGTCCGTGGTGATGCCGGGCTTGTTCCAAGCCAGGGTTGCGAGGCGCCGACCAAGCGGGCCAGCGACGTACGCGATCTCGCCGTCGATGATGTCGGGAACCGGAACAGTCAGGAAGGGGAAGTCGGAGGTGATGATCACCCAGCGCAGGAAGAACTCGTACATCACGCGGAGACGGATGACGTCGATGCGGGCTGCCAAAGTGCGGCAGCAGAGATCGAAGGTGAGCTTCTGGCCGTCGTCGTCGATGGTGAAGAAGAAGTCGATCGCCTTCCATTGATCGGCGGGCTTGGAGCCGGAGCCGAACAGCATGTTCTTGTACTGCTTGATGATCACGAAGGCGTTTCGCTGCGGCTCCGTTTCGAAGTCGTCTTCGGTGAAGGAGACAAGCTCTGACTTTTTTCGCGAGGCTGCTCGAGACTTGGAAAGGCAACGCTGCGCGGCATCACGGAGTGCTTCAGCATCGTCTGGTGCCACGTCAGGATCTTCTTCAAGACCCACCACATCCACAGAAGAACGACCCGGAGCGTGGCCAAAAGTGACGGGGTCAAAAAGGTCAAGAACAGGATCCCCAGTGCCGACCTGATCATCGGAAAGATCAGAAGCAGCACCGTCACGACTGCCGTCCAGAAGATCCAGGAGTTCATCAGGTGAGACATAGCCACGCAGCTCCGGTGGAAGGGAATCTCGGGTGTTCATGGGCAACCTCAGGCTCGGCCGGCGTGCAGGTAGCGCTCCGCGTTCTCGAAGAACTGCGCACCCTTGCGACGGGCATCGTGGTCGGGGCGCTTGTGGGTGATCATCACGGGGCCGAAGCGCTTGCGGGCATCTGCCGTGACCTCGATGCGAGGCACGCGGATGTTGAAGATGTGCTTGCCGCCGTAGGTGACGACGGCCTCGCCGATCGACAAGGCGCGAAGGTCGTCCGGTGAGACACGGTACACCTCCTGTTCCCGCTCGCCGAAGGACAGGCCCTCGCCGGTGGCGTTGCTGGAGTCGGGCGTGGCGCGGAGGAACGAGGCGCTCTGCGTGGCGGTCTGGTTGTCGGAAAGGCTCTTGATGATGGACATCTCCATGCCGATCATCTCGGCCGCCTGCGTGGCNNGGTGTTGCCGAGAACCATCTCGGCGAACTCGTCGCTGACCGAGGTGAGGTTGGCGAACGTCTGGACGGCGCCGGCGAGCGCGACGTTGGCACTGCGCGACTGCTCGTAGGGGCGTGCAAGAGCTTGCGTAGCGTAGGACCCTTGCTCGTCCATGAAGATCAGGAAAGCGGGGTTGGGGCGCTCGTCCGGAGGCAAGGCCTGGATCCACGAGATGGCCGTGCGTGCATCACCTACCACGAGCTTGCCGAAGTTGTTCGCGCTCTCGTTCTTGCCCATCGTCGGCAGCGCCACGTAGATGATCAGGTTCTCGCGGATCGCCTCGTACAAGTTGATGTCGGGGTCGTACGTATTCATGACCGCCCCGAACTTGCCGGTGCCGAACATGTAGAGGCGACCACCGATGCCGCCGAAGGTGTTCTTCAGCTTGTTCATGTCGATGGTGAGGTTGCCGGTCTTCGGGTCGAGCGTGCGGAACTTGTCCAGGAAGATGCTGTAGTTCTTCAGCTCCTCCGAGGTGGACGCTTCCTTGGCAAGCCGGAGCTCCAGTTCGAGGAGAGCGTTTGCGTTCATCAGCAGAACGCTCAGATCGATCATGTTGTAGCGGAGCTTCGCCCGCTGGAGCGCGGAGACGAGCGTGGCGACGCCCTGCTTCGCTTCCTGCTTGTAGTGGTCCGCGCCGGGGTTGTTCTCGGTCGACGGGATGATGCTCAGGATGCGGTCGGAGACTTCGTCGGGGTCACAGAACAGGACCGGGTTGTAGGTGTTGCTGTTCGCGGGGTCACCCGGGTTGATCACGCGGAAGTGGTGTGGCCTGCCGGCCATCTGGCAGTAGTACCAGATCTCCTCGATGTTCGTGGAATCGAGCTTGCCGTCGACGAACATCAAGCCGCCGCCGCGCATGATCTGTTGGAACATCAACAGAAGGCCGAGGACGGTCTTGCCGACACCGGTCATGCCCAGGATGAAGAAGTGCCGGACGAAATGGGCGTCGTCGATGTAGATCGGCTCGCCGGTGTCGGTAGAGAACCCGATGATGAAGCCGCCCGTCTTCTGGTCCTCGCCGATTGGCGAGTGATCCGAGGTGAGATCGATGGATGACTCCAGCAGGTGCTTGGAGGCGGTGCCCGAGAGAACGCGGGAAGCGAAGTAGGCAAACGCGACAGCGCTGAGGACAGCAGGAACCACCACGGGGACCATCGCGGAAAGGGCCGGCGTGGTGCTCAGCCCCGCGGCGACGAGCGCGGTCAGCATGCAGGTATCGCTCGCGCCGCCGATGCGGAGCTTGTAGAGGTCGGCGATGGCTGACTTGAGGAAATCCACGGTGGCTCGGCTCCAAAAGAAAGCCCCTCAAGCACGAATGCGAGAGGGGCGGGTCGTGGTCAGGCGGCAGCCTCCTTGCGGACGGCACCGAGTGCGGTTTCGCGCTTGCTGATCTCGGAGTTGATGCGAGCGAGCTCGTCACCCTTGAAGTAGCCCTTGGCCGTCTCGCGAGCGTTTGAGAGCGCATCGATTCCGAGGACACCGATGCGCTTGATCCAGGCGTTGATGTCCTGGGCGGCGGCGGTCTTCGGCTTCGGCGAGGACGTGGACTGCGGAGCAGGCGTCTTCGGAGGACGAGGAGCACGGGCAGCGGACTGGGTGGTCGGCAGCGTCGTGGGGTCTCCGAACTCGGTCTTCAGGGACTCGACGTACTTGTTGTCGTCGTACTTGCCGAGATGCACGTCGGCGCTGAAGCCGAGAAGGCTGAGGCACTTCGAGATCGCGTCGGTGATCGACTTCTTCGGGGCGTCCTCNNAAGGTGGTCTGGCCGAACTGGGTCACTTCACCGCGCTTGCCTTCGAGCACGTACCAGAGCTTGAGCCTGATCACGTGGACGACGGTGTTGCCGATGGAGTTGCCGTCGGCGTCGAAGCCGAGCGGATAGCCGGAGACGTACTTCTCGTCCTCGACGTCGAAGCCCCAGCCGATACCGCAGGGACCGAAGACCTCGGTAGCGCGCTTAGCGAGGTAGGCGCTGCAGATGGCCGTGCCGGAAAACCCATCCGCGCCGTCGAACTGCTTTGTGTAGTTGGGATCGGTCTTCTCGACTCGGTCCCAGAGGGAGGTGTTGCTCTCCATGGTTCTCTCCTGTGCAGGCGGCTTCGGCGAAGCCTGGCACCTTGCAAGGAGTGCTATTGCCTGCAGGCGACGCGATTCTGCGAACGATTATAGGAAGGGGGTTCCTATAATTTTTTGCACGAGCTAAGAGGCGCGTATGCCGCAGGAACTGACAGGAGTACTGACCGATCTGGCAGTTCACGGCCAGTGGGGGAGAGGCACGCTTGTCACTTCGGGAGGACGGCGTGTGCCGGTGACGGGCGCTGCCCTGGTGGGCCTGAAGAAGGAAGAGACCTACCGACTGGTGGGGGAGGAGCGCCGGCACCCGAAGTTCGGAACGCGCTTCGATGTGTCCATCGCTCAGATCGACGTACCGACGGGGCAGGGTGTCATCAAGTTCCTGCAGAAGCACTACGGGAACGTGGGTGAGAAGACCGCGACGGCGATCATCGATTGGTATGCCAGAGAGGGGGGCGGGATCGAGGCACTGCGGTCGGCGCTGGCCTTGCGACCGTGGGAGATCGAATCGTGTCCGGCGATCGGCTCCAGGAAAGTGGTCTACCTGGACGAGACGGGCTCCAGCACGGAAGAACGGCTGCACAGGCGAATGGCTGCTGAGGTGGCGGGCGCCCGTGTGTCGGACGTGACGCTGAAACGGATCGCGGTGTGGCTCTGGCGCTCGTTCGGGAAGCACAAGGACAACCCGGTCGAGGCTTGCTGGGAGAGATTCCGGGCGGACCCTTACGAAGCGGTGGGTCAGGTCGAGGGCTACGGCTTCGGTTCGGCGGACTCGATCGCAGCCATTTTGAAGGTCGGGCGAAAAGCTCCTTGCAGGATGCTGGCAGCGCTCGAGCAGGCGATCAAGGCCGGGTGCGACCAGGGAGGGCACACCTACCTGACCGAAGAGCAGGCGGCGAATGCGCTGAAGCAGATCGACAGCGTGCTGCGTCTGGAGGATTGCATGCGCGTGCTGCCGCCGGACGACCGGCGCGTTGTCGTACGCGAGGGACGGCTGTACGAGGCAGGGATGCACCGCACGGAGGCCTTCGTAGCGGGTTGCCTGGCTGAGATGCTGGAGCGTCGGATGCCGCTGTGGGTGGGGTCGGAGGCAGAACTGGACGACCGCATCGAACGGCTGGAAAGAGCGAAAGGCGACACGTTCCGACTGGACGAATCGCAGCGGTCGGCGCTGAAGGGGATCGTGACGAGCGAGGTGCGCTTGCACACGCTGACGGCGCCGCCAGGACGGGGGAAGACCGCGGTGATGGAGATGCTGGCGGGCCTGATCGGCAACGTGGTGTTCGCGGCTCCGACCGGAAAGGCGGCCAAGGTGCTCACGGGCTCGATCGAGCGGCACGGCATGGTTGCCCAGACGACGCATGCGATGTTGCAGGCGAACGGAGAGCGGTTCAAGAAGTGTCGCGGCAACCAGCTGGTGGCCAACATGGTGGTGCTCGACGAAGGAGGGATGTCAGACCTCCTGACCTTCGCCGGTTGCTTGGACGCGCTGGGGCAGCACACCCATCTGCTGGTGGTGGGTGACGTGGATCAGTTAGAGGCGGTTGGAAGGGGCTGTGTCCTGAACGACCTGATGCGAGTGAATGGGGTTGACAGGCACGTGCTACTGCGGGACCACCGAAGCTCGAAGGGCGTGCTGAAGCTGCTGGACGCGATCCGGCGCGGCGAGATGCCTGATGCGTCTCCGGGTGAGGACGTCGTCTTCGTCCGTGAAGAACGGCAGATGGAGTTCAAGGAGCTTGTGAACCTGTGGGCCGAGACTGCGAACAGGAACGGGCTGGCGGGAGTCGGTCTGCTCTTCGCGCACAGGCGGGGATCGTCGGCAGACGAGGGGTGGAACGCGACCTTTGCCAACGCAGCGATCCAGGAGATGGTGAACCCGGCAGAGGACGGCAACGAGGTGCCGGGACTGAAGCTCCGGGTGGGCGACCGGGTGATCGTTCGCAAGAACATCAGCCTGACGGAGCCCGGGTCAAACGGGCGAGAGGTGGTGGTCGGCCAAGTTGTCAACGGCGACACCGGCTACCTGATCAGCTTCCGGACTTCGAAGGACGGGACGCTGCGAGAGGTCGACATCGAGCTCGACGAAGGCAGAACCGTGACGCTGCGAGGTGAACAGGTCCGGGGTCTCGACCTTGCATATGCGCAGACGGTGCACTCGGCCCAGGGAAGCGAGTTCGAGGAAGTGATCTTCGTTGCACCGAAGTCGGTCAGCGAGTTCGCGAACCGACGAATCTTCTACACGGCGGCGTCCCGCGCACGGCAGAGGCTGTGGCTGGTGGGGCCGCATGAGGTCTTTGCCGCGATGTCGGCGAGGGCGCCTAAGAACCGCAACAGCTTCATCCCAGAACTGGTTGCGTCTTGCAAAGCAGGAGGTATGAGCTGATGGGAACGATCTTCACGAACATCTTCGGTTTCCTGGTTTCGATACTGATGGCGTGGTGGGTCATCGCGATCTTCGTGGTGACGAGCCCCCAGGAACGCATGGAACGGACCTGTGCGCCGGTGGCCTGGACCGGGAAGGTGGCCACCTCGATGTCGATGCTCTTCAACGTCAAGGAGGGTGCACTGAACGCGACCGCGAGTGCCTTCGACAACGCGACATACGGATGCAAGTTCACGGTGTGGCGGCTGTTCTACGAGGAGGACTTCAAGAAGTCACAGGCGGAGCAGCAGAAGGCGCAAGAGGAAGCAGAGGCTGCTGCACGCCAGCAGAAGGACGTGAAGCCGGGGCCGACGAAGCCGGTGCCGGTGAATGCGGGGAACCGCTAAGAAGAAGGCGGATCGGTGATGCCGTTATCGGGATTCAGGCTGCTACAGTGGGCTCAAATCCTGATAGGAACCGCGTTATGCAGCAATGCAATGGCGGATTGCTACCGGGATGCGGCCACCACCTACGGTGTCCCGGAAGCCCTGCTGCGAGCGATTGCTCGGGTTGAAAGCGGGTCAAGGGACGCAAGGACGGTCGAGAACAGGAACGCAGACGGATCGCGAGACATCGGCCGCATGCAGATCAACACGGGGTGGCTGCCGGTGCTCGAGCGATACGGGATTGATGAGGAAAGGCTTCGAGACGAGTGCACGTCGATCAAGGTGGGCGCCTGGATCATGGCTCAGAACGTGGGAAGGCACGGGCTGAACTGGACCGCAGTGGGCTCCTACAACGTGGGCTGTCGGAAGCTGAGCAAGGAAGAGTGCGAGAGACGGCGGAATCTGTACGCGTGGAAGGTGTTTCACGCGATCAAGCCAGAGCTGAAGCAGGAGCGGCAGCCGGCAAGAGTGCAGACCGCCAGGGCCAGCGGGATCGGAAAGGTGGACTTCGGTGACGAGAGCTCTACGGAGTAGCTGGATGGTGAGCTTCGCCCTGGTGGCGGGGTGTGCCTCCCAGAAGACCGATGCGCCGACAGCGGAGGCCCTGGCTGACGCGCCGAAGTTCCGCATCGAGCAGAGCGCACAGGTGCGAGACCTGATCACCGGGGAGATGAAGTTCGTGTTCTGTGCAGCAGGCGACTGCCAGGAGGTGTCGCAGAAGGCGTTCGCGCAGGTCAAGCGGGTTCAGCTGGCTCAGACGCCGGCGGCGGCTGCAGGGCCGAAGCTGTTCAGCATCGCCTTCGCATACGACAAGTCGGATCTCAGCAAGGAAGCGATCGAGGTCCTGGAGCGCGTCGTTCGCGAGGCGGCTGGTGCCAAGCAGATCAAATTGGTTGGCAAGGCCGACACGGTGAACAGGGATGCCTACAACCGGGCGCTTGCCGGACGGCGGGCGGAGGCGGTCAAGCAGTACCTGGTCAAGAAGGGTGTCTCAATCCCGATCGCGACCAGCGCGGAGATCGTGCGCGTGACGCCGCAAGGCGTCTATCCGCCGGGCGAGACGTTCAAGGGCAGGCGAGTGGACATGGAACTGCTCGTCGAAGTGGTGAAGACCTGAGCAGAGGCTGATACAACATGAGAGCAGGAACCACGTCCAGCAACCGGGTGCTCGGGTACGCGCCGGTGCTGATCAGCTCGGAGGCGCGGAGCAATCTCTACGCCTTCAAGGAAGCCAAGATGCCGGTCGATCTGCGCATCGAACGCTCCATGGTCTCGGCAGCTGTACAGCTGAGCATCGAGAACGAGGACCTGAAGGCCTCGTTGATCGAACGGGCGCAAGTTCGCGTGCGCAGCGAGGACACGCCGGGGAACGTGCTGACGGGCATGTTGCCTGGGTATTGCCCCGTGCTGATCCGGATCGGCGTGAAGGAGCAGGTGCGCTACCTCGCATCGGCGGAAAGCATCTCGACGAATCACAGCCAGGCCGAACGGATCCTCGTGACCGAGGCGATCGGACTGGTGCTGGACGCGCCGCGGCTTCACCCGACCTGGGTGGCGCTGATCGCGAAGACGGTCGGCTGGGAAGTGGACAACTGCTTCCAGCGCACGAAAGCGATGGCCTAAGGCCATCAAACAATCGGAATTGGAACGGACGGATGGCTTCCTCTTTTCATCCATTCACGTAGGAGTTTCATCATGTTCCTGACCAAGAAGCAAGTCGGTGTCGGCGCCCTCATGACCCTGCTGGCCGGCCTCGCGATGGCGGGCCAGACCGGCACCGAGTTCTCGGCGATGTACACGCTGGTGATCGGCTGGGCGAACGGCTTCCTCGGCAAGACGATGGCCATCGCGGCCTTCCTGTTCGGCGCCGGCTACGGCGTCGCCAAGCAGACGATCGTCCCGGCCGCGCTGGGCATCGTGTTCGCGCT
>JRYF01010884.1_pt1 | contig 17679 bp, 9 predicted proteins | sample 235331 | NCBI WGS metagenome assembly JRYF01 (sample SAMN03074217, study PRJNA261475) | activated sludge metagenome | biome: Wastewater Treatment Plant; feature: Wastewater; material: Activated sludge; isolation source: activated biomass of a wastewater treatment plant treating hydrocarbon... ...
CTCCGTTTTCTGCGAAATTTGCGGAAAAAAATAATTTGATGGTAGGATGGTGAGATTTTTTCCAAAAGGATAACTGAAAAAAATCTGCGCTTGATCTGCGAAAATCTGCGGGAAAAAAATGAGATGGTAAGATGGTTTGATTTGCTTACAATCCAATCTATAAATTAGGGTTTTTGAACAATTGGTAAAACCAGGAACTGAAAAATCAAAGCTATTGATGCGAAGGAATTTCAACCCACCACAATATACAAACGGAATGCGGAGTGTATGGCTAAAAGTCAGTATTTTGGTCTTCATCAAACTTCGGTATAGTAGGCCACCGAATAACTCCCGAATCCCGCACGAACGCAAAACGTAAGATCGTTAGTGGAAATACCAAGGACATTACACACAAAAAAATGATAGAAATAATCGACTTAAGTCAAGAAATATATTCAGGAATGCCAGTGTTTAAAGGACTCCCTGAAGTTCAAATGAGTATACATGCGACACATGAAGAGTGGGACGGCATTCCTAATCCCACTACCTTTACACCCAGTGTTTATAAGTTAGAATTAGGTGAACATACGGGAACGCATGTAGATGCACTAAACCATATGGGCAGACAATTTGCCGGACAATCTATTGAAACCATGCCCTTATCTATGTTTTATACAGAAGGAATTTGTCTGGACTTTTCACATAAAAACCTGAAAGAACTCATTGAGCCCATTGAGATTGAAATTGCCTGCAAGAGGGCAAAAGTTGAGATTAAAAAAGGCGATACAGTTTTATTGTACACAGACCATTTTAGAAAATATTTTGGGACAAATGATTGGGGTAATGGTCCTGGCATTTCAATTGCCGCAGCACGTTGGTTAGGAGAAAAAGAAATTTCTGCATTTGGCGTAGAAACTATGTCGCCTGGAATACCCAAAGTTTCAAATAAAGAAGTTCATCAAATTTGTGGAGAAATGGGATTTACCCATTACGAAAACATGATAAATCTTTATAAATTAATTGACAGAGGACGTTTTCGTTTTATTGCATTACCCTTGAAAATAAGAGGTGGGACAGACTCACCCGTAAGGGCGGTCGCAGTATTTGAATCAAACGACTGAATAAAGTACTACCGCCAACCATCCTTCCCCCTTGGCCGAAAAACGCCCAAAAAAACAGCTTTGAAGCTGCAAACACCTTAGGGCTTGTATTGAACGGGACTGCCTTGATTTACAGAAGGTATTTTTGATCCATCTGATGTTCAGCGACAACCTTTGGGGGAATGAAGCCTACCTTTTGGTGGTACACTTTGCTCAGGATTATGCACCTACGGACTAAAGAATCAAATCATTGATTTGGACAACTAAGAGAATTGGACATACCTTGGATGAATAACCTGACCTTTCGATGATTAGGGGTCAGACTATAAGTAAGTTGTTACCAATCTTAAAACAGTTCAACATTGCATCAAAATGTAAGTGTATAGGACTCAGCCATATACAATCCTGTCAAAAAATCAAAGCAGTTAAAAGCCAACTTAACAGTAATAGTTCAAAAGTATGGCAGTAAAAAAATAAAATCTATATTTGCAACGTTGTTGCATTAATATCTAAAAAACACCAATGTTAAAAATCAAACATTTTACCCTTCTCCTACTCTTCGCGGCAGAATTCAGCACAAACGTGCATGCACAACAAATCACCCAAACAGATTATGAGCGCGCAGTGAGTTTGCTCTGGCAGAACGTTAGCAACAAAAAAGCTTTTCGCTTGCAGGTTTACCCCATTTGGTTTGCCGACAGCACCGGATTCTGGTACCGGTATCAAAGCAAAGATGGCAAACAATACATGAAGGTGGAATTCGACCGCATGAAAATAGAAGGTTTTTTTGACCATAACCGCCTTGCAGCGGCCTTGAGCGAGGAACTGAATGAACCGGTTAAATCAAATGATTTGCCTCTTGAGTCATTGGAATACATCAGCGAAAATCAATTGAGGTTTCGCACAAAAGGCAAGTCCTATCTGCTCGACTTAACGAACTACCAACTTAGAGAAGAAAAACCTGAAGAAAACCGCAACGCATTTGAAAGCACTTCACCTGATGGAAAGTGGATTGCCTATACAAAAGATTACAACCTCTTCGTCAAATCAACAGAAAATGAAGAAGTAAAGCAACTCAGCCACAGCGGATACAAGAATTACGAGTACGCCAGTTATCACGGCTGGGGCGATATTATGGAAGGTGAAGGTGGTGAACGTCCACAGCACTTTAGCGTAAGCTGGTCACCTGATTCCAAATGGATTTACACCAACATCTGCGATTTACGTAGTGCCAACAAAATGTACCTGCTCGATTATAGTATTGATACGCTCTACAGACCCAAACTACTTTCTTACTATCGGGGCTCGCCCGGTGATACCGGCATGGTGTACATGATACCGGTTTTGTTTGATATACTACAAGGTAAAGAAATCAAACCCGACTTGCCCCGCAATACACATATCAATGCAGTGAGTGCAAGCTGGAGTAAAACGGGTGATAAATTATATGCAAATTATGCTTCACGTGGCTATCAAAATAGGTATGTCAAAGTACTTGATATGCGCACTATGGAAATCCAAGAGCTTATCCACGAACAGAGTAACACCAATATTCCTAATTTCAAATACTGGTTACTGGAAGAAAAAAATCGAATATTGTTTGCATCAAATGGCAGTGGTTGGAGGCAACTCTATGTGTTTGATTTGAACACCAAAGCCATCGCCCCACTCGCGCATGGGGATTATTATGTTGAAGATGTTTTGCACATAGATGAAAAAAAAGGATTTGTGTATTTCACTGCTTCGGGTAAAGAGGCTGGTAGAAACCCCTATCATACGCATCTGTATCGTGCAGTAATCGACAAAAAGGAGGTAAAACTGCTGACACCTGAAAACCTGCACCATGAAGTTAGCATAGAGCCAGGTGGAAAATACTTCGTTGATAATATGTCCACAGCACAAACGCCAACTACTACTGTGTTGCGCGATACCAAAACCGGACGAATATTACTTGAATTGTCAAAGGCAGATGTAGAGGATTTAATTGCCATGAACTGGCAAGCACCTGAGACTTTTACGGCCATTGCTCAGGATGGCAAAACTGAAATTTTTGGTGCTTTGTGGAAACCCATAAATTTTGACCCCAACAAAAAGTATCCTGTCATCGACCACAGTTATACCGGTCCGCATACGCAGGTGTTCCCAAATAATTTCATGCACGTATTGAGTGATATCAATCAGGCTACTGCTGAGTTGGGTTTTGTTGTGGTAATGATTGATGGCATGGGTTCTTCCGGCAGGTCAAAAGCTTTTCAAGATATTTCGTACAAAAATATGGGGCGCAACCTTACCGACCATGTGTTGGCCATTCAGCAATTGGCAGAAAAGTATTCATGGATTGATGCGGAACGCGTGGGCATCTTCGGGCATTCAGCCGGAGGTTATGATGCCTGCCATGCCTTACTTGAGTTTCCGGATTTTTACAAAGTAGGTGTAGCCAGCTCGGCTAATCATGACCACAGAATGGAAAAAGCCTGGTGGCCCGAAATGTACATGGGCTGGCCGGTAGATTCGGCTTATCACAAGCAGAGCAACATCACCATGGCTGCTAACTTGAAAGGCAAATTGTTACTTGTGCATGGAGGCATAGATGAGAATGTAAATCCATCGGCCACATTTAAGCTGGCAGAATATTTAGTAAAGGCAGATAAAGAATTTGATTTGCTCATATTTCCCAGCCAGCGCCACGGTTACAACGGCAAGTATCACGATTATTTTTTAAAAAAACGCTGGAATTATTTTGTAGAACATTTACTTGGTGCAAAGCCTATTTGGGATTTTTCGCTGGAGGATCAAAGTCAAACAGTAAAATTAAACTGCAAACTTCCAAGGGTTGTTGACGGTCCTATTGCGCTTGGCTTTCCAAAAGTAGAGGGATTGGCACCCTCAATCGGGAAATTGAATATGACCGTTCTTTTTGTGGATTTTGACGATGTGCCTGCCACTAAAAGTGTTGATAGTGTTTTTTCAATTATCAATCCCATTGCACCGGAATTCTTCGATGAAATGTCATACGGTCGGCTACAATTAAATTTAAATCCTCATCTTGAATGGTTGCGATTGAGCAAACCCTCCTCTCACTATGGGGAAGGAATTTATGAATTTTTACCGCATCGAGACTTTATCCAGGAAGCCGTGAATTTGGCTGACAGCAAGGTGGACTTCTCAGATACGGATGTGGTCCTTGTCATGGCCAATCCTGATGCCGAAGCTATTGCCATGGGCCCCGTTTTCAAATCGCTTGACCCTCAATACAAAATAAAGACGGCTGAAAAAGATATTGCTGTTGGAATAACCTCTGGTTATGACCTAAACTACTGGGGCGGACTTTGGTTAGGGCATGAAACGGGTCATACCTTCGGTTTGCCGGATCTCTATCTTTTTGAAGATGAGAAGCAACTCAGATATGTCGGGACTTTTGGAATAATGGGCATATCTTCAGGAAACGCTCCCGGACATTTTGCATTTGAGCGCTGGGTTCTTGGCTGGATTGATGACAACCAAATTTACTGTCATGATGATGGCGAAGTGGTGATTGAAATAGAAGCTATCGAAAAGAAGGGTGGAATAAAAGCTGTAGTTGTTCCACTTGACACCACACGGGCATTGGTAGTGGAAAGCAGAAGGAAAATAGGGTTTGATAAAAAAACCAGGGAAGGGGCATTAGTTTATTTAGTTAACACGGCTTTACCAGGTGGCAGCGGTCCAATCCAGGTGAAACCCGGTGTAAAAAGTGAATACGAATTCCTTCAAGATGCCCCAATGATTAAAGGAGAAGTTTACACCTTTGAGAATGTAACCATAGAGGTTGTTGGATCCGGCAAAGAAAGTGATAAAGTTAAGGTCATTGTAAAATAAAATGCAAAAGACTGATGTCGATCCCCCTCCCCAATAACCGAAAAAACGATCTCTGCGTACTCTGGTTATAATGTATTCATGATTCCGGCCAAAGTGTACCACTCATTGATTGAGAATATTTTTAAGGCATTATAAATATGAGGTTACTTTTCAATTGAAAATCAATAGTTTCTTTTGAATGTATGTTCATTGTCTAAAACAAACACTTAATCATGTTCAGAAAATCATAAAAATGGAGTGAGATGTAACTATAAAAAGACTCTGCTTAAAACGGATTTCTTTAATATAAAATGCTATGAACTTCAACCTTCAGTGATTGAAAATCAATTGGTTTGGTGTAGAATTCTTTGGCGCCTGAATTCATAGCCTTTTCAAAGTTTTCTTTATCACCATATGCAGATATCATACTCACCTTGATGGTAGGAAACTCTCTTTTTACTTGTTCAAGTAATTCCAAACCGGTCATACCTGGCATGTTGATGTCAGAAAAGATATACATGACTTCGGGAGGTTTCTGGTTTCGAAGAATGGAAAGTGCTTCCTGCCCGGAATAGGCAAATACGATTTCAAGGCTTCCTTCCCGAACTTCTTTTCTAAATTTTTGTCGAAACAATGTTTCAACATCTCTTTCATCATCAACTACCAGGAACTTCATAACAGGATGGTCGTTTTTATGTACGCAAGATAATGAATTAACTTATTCTTGCGTATTTCATTGTGTTATATATTTCTTTTCTTTGATATTATTCCTGATTTTTAAGTAGTAAATTAATTTCTTGTTTCAATCTTTTAAGATTTCATTTTCAAATGTAAATTATAAACTTTTTGGTCTATTGTGAGATAAGCATTTTGTTATTTAAACAGCATTTCTTCAGCGCCAGTCCAATGGTCTGAGACCCCTTCTTTCAAATATTGAAATGCTTTTTCCTTAAAAATAAGCGTTGTAAAGTCTTCCGGATCTTGTTCCAGTATTTGAGAAAATAGTTGAAATGAATGTTCAAAGTTTTTTTGTTGATAATTTAAAATAGCTTCTTCAAATAAATGCAGAGATCGCAATCGGCTTTTCATGTGCAATTCACTTAAGCCATTCAAACATTCCACTATTACGAGGTCATTGTTTTTACCTTTTAACAGCACTTTACCCAGTTTTCTGAAATGAAATTTTTCCTTTGAAGGAAGATACTTTAGTGTTTCATTGCTGAGCAACAATGGTGTTCTATAGTACTTGGTTAAACTTTCAATTCGAGCGGCTGTATTGACCGTGTCTGAAATGGTTGCTGCATCAAGCCGGCTTTCATCTCCGGTAATACCCATAATCAGTTTGCCAGTATGCATGCCAATACCTGCTTTTATGGGCGTTTCACCTTCAGCTGAGCGTTCTTCATTCAGTCGATAAATGGCTTGTTGCATACCTATGGCTGCCTTGAGGGCATCACCCGGTTCACGAGGAAATAATGCCATGATGGAGTCTCCAAGATATTGATTAATGAATCCATGATGCTGTCTGATAACGGGACCCAATCTTTCGTTGAATGATGATACAAAACGAAAATTCTGTTCGGGTGTCATGCGTTCCGAAAGCGACGTAAAATCCCGAATATCGGTAAAAAGCACAGTGACATTTTTTTCAACAAGGTCTCCAAGTCTTACATCTGTTATAGCCTCTTTTCCAAGGGATTGAATGAACTCGCTGGGGACAAATTTCTTAGTAATCTCATGTATACGCAAAATGGCTTCTTCCCTTTTTCTTACTTCGTTTAAGTTCTTCTCATAAAGCAAAGCTGCTTCAATTGCTGTGGCTGCCTGGAGAGTGAGGGTTACCAAAAGTTTTAAGTGTGCGGCGGTATATGCATCGGGTTTAGTACTTGCCAAAATGATTGTACCTAAAATTCTCTGTTTCACTTTCATAGCAGCGTATATGACCGATTGTACAGTAGGCGCTAAAACATTCTTTACTCTCAGCACGGATAAATCGCCCATAATTTCTGAATGGCCGCTTAACCCCATTCCCATCATGAGACTATTGTGTTTATGTAAATTCTCAAGGTCAAAAAGTAAGTTTTCGGAAGACACGGGAATATTCAACTGATGGGACTGTTCATCCCTCAGAACTATGATACCACTTTCGGAAGGTATAGAATGTATGGCCTGTTCGAGTGTTATTCGGGCTATTACTTCTGGTTCAATAGTATCGATGAGCTTTTCAGAAAAATTATAAATCACATTCAATTCCTGGTATACCTGCAACACTTCAGAACCCAATCTTTTTCGTTCTGCTTCTTTACTCAAAAGATGAGACAGCATGTCTGCAATTGCTTGTGCTTTGTAATCACCCCACACATATCCGGCAACCTGGTTGTCATATAAAATGGCAAAACGATGTTCATGAACGCCATCAGTCATAACCCCAAAGAGTGGATTGTTAGTAGCATCTTCCACCAACCATTGTGTTTGAAATAATTGCTGCCAGGATTCTAACAGTGCAAAAGTTTCACCTTTTTTTCTCAGCAGTGATTTTAATGTTGGAGTCACCATAAAAGGTTACATCAATTTATTCTTATTTTTNNATAGTTACAGACCCAAGACTTCTTTTGCTTTTTCCAATAATACTTCAGGGTCAAAGGGCTTGGTCATATACACATCAGCGCCTACATCCAGTCCCTTTTGACGGTCTGTTTCCTGCCCTTTAGCGGTGAGCAGGACAATATATACCTGATCCATGCCCAATTCTTTTTTTACCCTGCGACATACTTCCATCCCATTGAGCTTAGGCATCATCACATCCAGAAATACGAGATTCGGTGTTTCTTCCTGTATCACCTCCAGGGCTGCTTCTCCATTTTCAGCGGTATAAAAAGTTACCCCCTCATCCTCCAACTCCTCCAGTGTTTGCTCAATCAGCATCCTGATATGTGCTTCATCATCAACAATCAAAATCTTTGGTTCCATATTTTAAATTTGCATTTTAAGATTTTTGTACTAATGTGTGGGATGTATTTACTGATATAATAAAAACACCACATTTTCCAAACCATTCTCAAATCTAAGCGACTGTACAATATTATTTTTATCGGATAATGTTGCGTTAAGAATAATGATATCGGGTTTATGATTTACAGCATCTTCCACCAGTACGCCTTCCTTTGATTCAGTTACCTCATATCCTTTGGCAGCGAGTACTTCTGTCAATGTTTTTACCGCATCTTCATCCTGGTCTACAATCATCACTTTCTTTTTTGACTTACCTTGTTCCAAAAGGCTGCCAATTTCGCCAAAAAGCAAGCCAGTATCAATCGGTTTTGTGAGGTAACGATCTACTCCAATTCTGAAACCTCTGGCTTTATCTTGTATTACTGAAAGTACAATGATAGGAATATCCATGGTATTAGGATCGTTTTTCAAAACGGCTGCTACATCAAATCCGTTCATCTCTGGCATCATTATATCAAGGATGATAAGGTCAGGCTTTTTTACTCTGATTTTATCCAGCGCCTCTTTACCATTACTTGCTTCTTCAATTTGATAGCCCGCATCTCCTAACTCCTGTCGAAGTAATGAGCGTATAGATTCATCATCATCAACAATTAAAATATTTGCAGCATCACCTATCCATTGCAATTTCGAATGGGCTACCTGTTCTTTTAATTGAACCAGCAAATCATTAAAATATATGGGTTTGGAGGATGGCTCAGCTTGTACAATAGGTAATGCAATATAAAAAGTTGAGCCTTTACCCAGTTCGCTCTCAAGCCATATCCGACCCCCATGATGTTCAATGATTTGTTTACAAATGGGAAGTCCCAGACCCGTTCCTTTAGGTTTATCAGTAAGTGTATCACCTACCACTTGCTTAAATTGTTCAAAGACAGCGTCATAATCCTGGCTGGCAATACCAATTCCTGTATCTGTGACTGATAAAATCAGATCGTTTTCCTGGCGATATACTCTGCATGAAACAGACCCTGCATCTGTAAATTTTACTGCATTGGATATCAAATTAATAACTACCTGTATCAATTTATCCTTATCGCCAATAAGTTCAGGTAAATTTGTATCGATATTTTTAACCAGCTTTAAAGACTTCTGATCAAACAGTGCTGAAGTGGCGGCTATGGCTCTTTCCGCTATATCGGGTAATGATACGGGTTCCTGATGCCATTCCATTTTTCCGGCCTCAATTTTTGCAAGATCAAGCACATCGTTGATCAGATTCGTTAACCTTTCACCCTCAGAAATTACTACTTGTAAATTTTCAGCAATTTGGCTTATCACTCTTTCTGTTTTCTTATCTGAAGTATCAACCAAAGGAAAAATTCTTTCTTCCAGTCGCTTGCGGATAATTTTTGCAAACCCCAATACAGAGGTCAGCGGTGTTCTTAATTCATGGCTAACGGTTGAAAGAAATGCACCTTTTGCTGCGCTGGCTTCTTCCGCAAGTTTAGTAGCCTCTTCAGCTTGTTGTTTAGCCTTTTTCACATCTTCAAATAATGTAGCATTTCGGAGGGCAACTCCTACAGAGGAGGCTATGGTGGTGAGCAATCGCAAATCATTTTCATTGAAACGATTTACCTCCTCTGTAGTTTGTACACTCATCACACCAATCATTTCATCCCCCACAGGAATAGGTACCCCCAGATAGGAAGCCGCAGTGATCCCCAGAATCTGAACTCCCATTTGCTGGCTTTGTGCTGCTACATCGTGATTGATAAGGAGTGGTTCTCCCGTCATCAATATTTTTGAAGTAAGTCCTTCCCCAATTTCCCGTGATTCAACTTTCTCTCCATATTGATATGGAAAATGAATGATTCGGGTGTTTGCATCGTACAATGCCAGATAAACTATATTGGCCTTGAATAAATCCCTGATCTGATCGCCTACCATTTGGATGAGGTCTTTAGGATCTAGTAATGAGGCCATAGCCTTACTGATATTATTTACGGTAGCTAATTCTGCTGCTCTTTGTTTCGATTCATTCAGCAATACTGTAGTTTCATTAAACAGACGGGCATTTTCCAAAGCCACGCTCATACTGTTTGTGAGCGTAGTCAGCAACCGCAGATCAGCATCGGAAAATGCATTTTCTCTATCTACATTCTGAAGACTTACCGAGCCTTTCACTTCATCACCCACTTTTAAAGGAACAAACATTGCTGATTTCGGCGGAGAACCCTTCGAGAAACCTGAACTCCCAAATTTCTTAGCCGTTTTTACATAATTTTTATTAATCAGGAGGGGTTGACCGGTGCGTATGATTTCCTTGTTTGCCCATATAATTGGGCGTGGTTCACTGTGAAGTCTTTCTCCCTTTTCAATGACATATTTCCATTGTTCCAGTCCTTTTTCAAGGTCAAAGGTGCGCAGGATAACAGTTTGGGTATCGAAAAGTGCACATATTCGTTCTCCTACCAGGTCATAAATGGCCTGGATATCCATTTCGCGCACCAGGCCATCCTGTACACTATTGATCACCGCCAACTCAGCGGTACGTTGTTCCGTTTCTTTCAGAAGACGGTTAGTCTCGTCAAACAGGCGAGCGTTTTCCAGCGCTACCGTCATGCTGTTGGTAAGTGTGGTCAATAATCGTATATCTGAATCGCTGAAAGCATGTTCCCTATCCACATTTTGCAAACTGATGGAACCAAAGACTGAGCCACTTGAAAGCATCGGTACAAAAACAGCCGACTTAGGAGGTTTTCCTGTTGTAACTCCTTTCCCCCCATGGGACAGGGCAGTGGCTAAATAATTATCACGGATATCAATAGGTTTTTTTGTCTCTAACAATATGCGGCTTGCCCACATAAATTTTTGGGGTTCCACCGTTAATTTTTTTCCTTTCTCTATGGCGTATTGAAAATGTTCCAAACCGGTCTGATGATCAAAAGTTCTGATGACAAGTGTTTGTGTATCAGGAAAGAGCTCACATAACTTGTCTCCAACCAGATCATAAATTCCTTGTATATCAAGTTCCCTGGCCAAACCATCCTGCACACTGTTGATGACGGCAAGTTCAGCTGTGCGTTGTTCCGTCTCTTTCAAAAGACGGTTTGTCTCATCGAAAAGACGTGCATTCTCTAACGCAACGCTCATACTGTTGGCGAGGGTAGTAAGCAGGCGTACATCTGAATCAGTAAATGCATGTTCGCGGTCAACATTTTGTAGACTGATATACCCTTTTACAGTTTCACCCACCACTAAAGGTACCCAGAGGCCGGATTTAGGCATTTCTGTGCCGGGGATGGGCTTAGCACCATCCATGCCGTATTTAGCCAGTGTATTCACGAGGTCTTCTTTGATCATGATCGGTTCTTTGGTTTTAATCAGATGCCGGCGAAGCTGGTCGATGTGACGCGGCTTAGGATAATAACGAACGCCCTTTTCAAGGTTGAAATTTGAATGTTCGAGACCAGCCTGGTGATCGAACGACCAAATAACCACAACCTGAGCATCAAATATCTCCCGAATCTGGTTTCCGACCAGATCGTAAATACTCTGCATTTCCATTTGTTCAACCAAGCCTTCCTGAACGCTGTTGATCACTGCCAACTCGGTATTGCGCTGTTCCGTTTCTTTCAACAAGCGTTGGGTTTCATCAAAGAGTCGTGCGTTCTCCAAGGCAACACTCATAGCATTGACCACCGTTTGCAGTAATCGCACATCCGACTCACTAAAGGCGTTCTCAATATCCAGGTTTTGCAGGCTGATTATTCCTTTCACCTCACTCCCAACAATCATGGGCATAAACAAAAGGGATTTTGGCTCGTCACCTTCCAGGATGGTAGCCTCATCCAATTTTGCTGCGATATGGGCGTAATTCTCGTTAATTAGATATGGTTTACGCGTTTCAACCACCTCTTGACGGAACTTGTCAATTGGGTGTGCCCTTTCTTGAAGGAATAAATCCAGCCGTTCACCACGTTCTATGGCATAGCGATGTTCAACTTCACGGGTTTCTGATAAATACAAGGAAATTACAGTGCATTGTGCATTAAATATTTCGGTTAATTTATCCCCTACTAAATTGATGATGGACTGGAATTCGAGTTTGGAGGCCAATCCTTCCTGTATGCCATTGATCAATGCCAGTTCAGCTGCCCTGTCTTCGGTTTCTTTCAATAGCCGGTTGGTTTCATCGAAAAGACGTGCGTTCTCTAACGCAACGCTCATACTGTTGGCGAGGGTTTCCAACAGCCGGACATCCGATTCATTGAAAGCATATTCCTTCTCTGTATTCTGCAGACTCACATAACTTGTTACCCGATTGCCTACAATCATGGGAACAAAAAGCAATGACTGAGGGTAAGCTGTACCTGGAACCACTTTCAAGCCGAAGTCTGCGAAAGCTTTTTCTACATCGCTATTGATCAAAATAGATTGCTTTTTCATAATCAGCTCATAGCGGAGCTTATCATAACGGCGAGGTTCGGAATAATATCTTTCACCATCTTCGAATAAAAAATTAAAAACTTCCATACCCCGCTCATGATCAAAAGTTGCAATGATGACCCCCTGTGCATTGAATACTTCTCTGATCTTATTGCCGACAAGATCATAAATGGCATTGATTTCCAATTCGTGCGCCAGCCCTTCCTGAACACTATTGATCACTGCCAACTCCGTAGTACGTTGTTCGGTTTCTTTGAGTAGCCGGGTAGTTTCATCAAAAAGTCTTGCATTCTCAAGCGCTACACTCATGCTGTTGGCCAGGGTTTCCAGAAGACGCACATCCCCTTCACTGAAGGCGTTTTCTGTTTCATTGTTCTGAAGACTGATATAGCTGTTTACTTTGTCGCCTATTATCAATGGTACAAATACGCCAGATTTTGTCATATTGGTTCCAGGAAGAGTGCGGAGACCAAATTTTGCATAAGCTTCGGCATAGTCAGTATTGATGACAATCTTTTTTTTATTGATGATGAGGTGCTGCCGTAATTTATCATAAGGTCTTGATGCCAGATAAAACCGCTGATCGTCCTCCATGAGGTATTTAAAATGCTCAGTGGAGGTATCGTGGTCGAAGGTGGCTATGACCACAGCTTGTGCTTTAAATAATTTAGTAATTCGATCTCCTACCAGGTCGTAAATGGCCTGAATATCTAGCTCTTTGGCCAATCCTTCCTGCACGCTATTGATGACTCCCAATTCAGCTTTTTGCTGTTCAGTCTCTTTCAGGAGGCGGGTGGTTTCATCAAATAAGCGGGCATTCTCCAGGGACACTGCCATGGTATTGGCCAGGGTTTCCAACAGACGAACATCCCCTTCACTGAAAGCGTTTTCCCGATCAATATTTTGCAGGCTTACATAGCCCGTTGCTTTATCGCCAATAATCAGGGGAACATATAAAGCTGATCTTGGAGGTTCGGTACCGGGCACATGTTTCATCCCGAAAGCAGAGGCAACAGCTTCAAAATTTTTATTGATCAGTACTCTTTCTTTAGTCTGAATCAGGTGTTTCCTGAGAGTGTTTAAGGGGCGGGGAACCGGATAATACCGCTCATTTTTTTCAATCAGAAAATGAATATGTTCCACTTCATTAAGATGGTCGATTGTCGCAATTCCCACCACCTGTGCATCAAACAATTCTCTGATGCGATTGCCTACCAGGTCGTAGATCGCCTGCATGTCGAGTTCCTTGGCGAGCCCTTCCTGTACGCTATTGATCACTGCAAGTTCCGCAGTGCGTTGTTCTGTTTCTTTTAGCAAGCGGGCGCTCTGAAGTGCAGTACTCATGCTGTGACATAAAGTCTCCAAAAGCCTGATCTCCATTTCAGAAAAAGCGTACTCGTGTTCCACGTTCTGAAGACTTACATATCCGGTGACCTTTCCTGCAGCGATCAAGGGTACAAATACTCCTGATTGCATGTATTTTGTACCCGGTACCACTTCATCTCCAAACCATTCAACTGCCTCCTGCTGGGTGTTGATCACAATTTTCTGCCGGCTCTGTATAAGATGATGTCGCAACTTATTAAGTGGCCGATTGTCAACATAATGACGCTCTCCTTCCTCCATTGCATAGTTGAAGACTTCCATTCCTGCCTCGTGGTCAAATGTGGAAATAATGATGGCATTGGCATCAAACAAGTCACGGATCTTATCGCCAACCAGATCGTATATGGCCTGCATGTCCAATTCCTGTACTAGGGCTTCCTGAACACTGCTGACCACGGCCAGTTCTTCCCGTTGCTGAATCAGCTCTGAAGTGCGTTCAGCCAATTGTTTTTCAAGATCTGCAATACGTAATGCGTCTTTTATCATAGTGAAATCTACTTATTGAATTGAAGGAAAATCCGTGTTGAAAAATACAAATGCATGCATCAAGATACCAATAAATTTTGTAAATACGTACGGAATATTTCAATGCATTCATTGCATACAAATTTCAAGGTTTTTTTAGAAAATAAAAATTTCTTTTTTGATGGAAGGTTATATGATGGTGAGATTATATGATGGTGAGATTATAAGATGGTTTGATGGTAAGATGGTATGATGGTCTAATATGAACTTTCACAATATCATAAATTGTCTGAACCATGATTTACAGGATTTAGTGATTATCAGGATGTAATTGGTAATTGAATGATAAACCTGGTTCCTTCTCCTTCCTTCGTCTCCACTTTCAACTCTCCTCCATGCGCCTTCACAATATCATATGTCAGACTAAGGCCGAGCCCCGTGCCTTGTCCTGTGGGCTTAGTAGTGAAGAAGGGTTGGAAGATTTTGTCTTTGATCTCATCGGGGATGCCGGGGCCGTTGTCGGAGATGGTGATTTGAACTTTATCGTTCAGGTTTTTAGTGCTTACATTGACAGAAGGAATGTATTCCGATATTGGTCCTTGGCTGGGCTTTCCTCCAACCCCCAAAGCTTTGGGGGGGGAGTCTGCCCTCTTTTCATTTTTGCTTCTTTCATTGCAGGCTTGAAAAGCATTGTTGATGATATTGAGTAAAACCCGCCCGATATCCTGTGGTACTACATTTACTTTTGGAAGATTGGGGTCAAGGTCTGTTTTGAAGTCGGCGTTGAAGTTTTTGTCCTTTGCTCTCAGACCGTGGTAGGAAAGGCGCAGGTACTCATCGCAGAGTGCATTGATATCTGTGGGTTCTTTCAGTCCGGTACTGGTGCGGCTATGCTCGAGCATTCCTCTGACAATTCCGGCTGCGCGCTGGCCATGGTGGTTAATCTTCTCGAGGTTCGATTTAATGTCTCTGAGTAGATTTTCGATTTCAGTCAGACTTTCTTTGTCTTGAGAAGAGTCTTGCTGTTGAGACAAGGCATGCTGTTGAGACAAGGCATGCCTTGTCTTTACGGCTTCCACCTCCTCAATAGTCTCATCCACAAACTCTATACTGACTTCGCTGAAGTTATTGACGAAGTTGAGCGGGTTCTGGATTTCGTGAGCAATACCTGCCGTGAGTTCCCCGAGAGAAGCCATTTTTTCTGATTGGATCAATTGGGCTTGGGTAGATTTAAGGCTTGAGTAGGCTTTTTCAATCATTGTTTTATCTTTGCTTTGTTGCAGACTATGCCTATAGAAAATCAAACTGATGAGCAGTAATATTCCTACCCCTGCTACTAAACCATACACTCTAATATTGCTTTGAAGTTTAATCTTTTGTGTCTCAATGTCTTTCAATCTTAACTGTTCGTTCAATCCCAAAGCCTGAAACTCTTTCACACTTTTTTCTGTGTTCATGGCCGATTTTATTGCTATTTCTTTATTCAAATAGTAATAAGCGCTATCAATTTTTCCAAAAGCATCGAATACAGAAGCTAAAGTAGAAAACGCTTTAATTAAACCCACTGAATCGTTGATGAGTCGATATGTTAAAAGACCATTCTGCGCAAACTGATAACTTGAGTCAAGAATTCCTGTTGTTTTGTGTAACCTGGCCAATGCCAGAAAGGCTTCTCCAAGAAAATCAGGACTATCTACCTCGATGTTGGAAGCCACACTTAAATTGTAATATTTTTTTGCTTTACTATAATTACCTTCGATTTCATAAATTTTACCCAAATCCCAGTAAATAAGCCCAATGTATTTATTATGGCCGGAGGACTGAAAATATTCAAGCGCGGTCAGGAATTCGGTTTTTGCCAAATCAAGTTTACCCAAACCAGTTAAGGATTCTCCTTTATTCAGGTGAAGAAATCCCGAAAGCACATTATCCTGTAAAATTCCATTAATCACAACTACTTCTTCAAGGTATTCCAATGCTTTTTCATAATTGCCAACGAAATAATTGAGTATACCTTGATGGTTAATGATAGCTGACAGGACAGTCAATCGCGCCCGGTTGGCATCTCCGTTTTCACTGAACTGATAAACATTCCAAAGGTTCTTGCCCACTTTGGGATCAGAAACAATATCGCGGGCAGCCAAGAGGGAATTTAATGATCGGGGATAATTGGCCATCAAACTTGAAACATATCCTATCCTGCTCAGGGCTTCAGCTTCCCATATTTTTTGCTTCAATGTTATGGCTAATTGTAGTTGTGTTTCATAATATTCAAGTGCAGGATAACGGTTTATCTCTTGATAATATAGGCCAAGTTGCCGGTTGATATTCATCCTCTCAAAATCATTTTCAACAGATTGAAGCACATTCTTTAAACTGTCAGCTTCGGCTGCTGATGGTTCCTTCCAGTACGGATTCTTTTGACCGAACGCAATAAAGGGAATCATTAATATAAAAAACAGGACAGTACTAATATTTATGATTTTCATAGATTTTGTATGGGAAGTTGAATGATAAATGTAGAACACTCACCAGGTATACTCTTAATTTCTATTCCTCTGTCATGGGCTTTAAAAATAATGTAAAATGTCAGAATCAAGGATTGTTTTATTTAGGTAAGGGTGCAAAAGAAGTAGTTGTGAACTATAATTTGCTGAATTAGTTTTATTCGGAGTTGGCAAAAGAGTATTGTCATTTTATTTTGGTTCAATAATCAAAAATATAGCCGTACTATCGCCTATATTCAATGCTTCATGCCAATCAATTTTGTCGTTTGAAAAATAGCTTCCTGTTGAAATATCAACATCACGTGTTCCAGTCGTATCTGTGATTCTAAATTTACTGCCTGACAAAGTATAGCCAAAATGGGCATTATGGTAATGACGTTCATGACCAACATTTGGAGGGAAAGTACATTTTAGTACGCGTAGTTTTTTTGTGTCCTCTATAACTTCACAGACTTTTTCATTATTCCAACCTGCCTCCAAAGGGTCAGGAATTGAATGGTTTTTTTTGCAAGCAGTACTCAAGGTGATTATTAAAAGAAATAAAAGGGAATTTTGATGTTTCATTTGGATTTTCTATCTTGTTTAATTGTGAGAATCGTTTGTCCCGGTTGTGATTGAATTTTAAGACTATCCCTATGAGCATTCACAATATCATAAATTGTTTGAACCATGATGTATAGGATTTAGTGATTATCAGGATGTAAGTGGTAATTGAATGATAAATATGGTTCCTTCTCCTTCCTTCGTCTCTAATTTCAACTCACCACCATGTGCCTTTACAATATCATTTGTGATGCTCAGTCCAAGGCCAGTGCCCTCGGTTCCTTTCTTTGTGGTAAAAAACGGCTGAAGGATTTTGTCTTTGATCTCCTCGGCGATGCCGGGGCCATTGTCTTCGATCTCGATAATAATAGAGTCATTGTGTTTTTTTGTGCGGACAATTAAAGACGCAGCATGCTGCGTCTCTACGGACCGCATGGCATCAAATGCATTGTTGCAGA
>JRYF01000399.1_pt1 | contig 17636 bp, 17 predicted proteins | sample 235331 | NCBI WGS metagenome assembly JRYF01 (sample SAMN03074217, study PRJNA261475) | activated sludge metagenome | biome: Wastewater Treatment Plant; feature: Wastewater; material: Activated sludge; isolation source: activated biomass of a wastewater treatment plant treating hydrocarbon... ...
GCGGCTGACGCTGCACCTCGGGCTGCCGCACGACGCCGGCGCCGCCCAGCTGCGCGACACGGTGCAGAGCTGGCTGCAGCGGCAGGCGCGGCGCGTGTTCGAGGAGCGCTGCACGCTGTACGCGCCGCGGCTCGGCGTGCGCTGGCGCCGGCTGGCGCTCAGCTCGGCGGCGACGCGCTGGGGCAGCGCCAGTGCCGACGGCGCGATCCGCCTGAACTGGCGGCTGGTGCACTTCGGGCTGCCGGTGATCGACTACGTCGTCGCCCACGAGCTGGCCCATCTGCGCGAGATGAACCACAGCCCGGCGTTCTGGGACGTCGTGCGCTCGGTCGTCCCGGGCTACCAGCAGGCGCGCGCGGCGCTGCGCGAAGGCGTGCTGCCGGTCTTCGACTGAGGCGTGCCGGCCGCGGTGGGGTGGCATCGGCGAATCATCAGCGAACGATCAGGACGGCCGCCGGCCCGACCTCTACCGTGGCGCCAGGCCTCGCGGCCGGCGCGGATGTCCCGTCCGGCAGCGCGGGACCGGATGCGACCGGAGGATCGACCCGATGAACACCCGCCCAACCCATCGCACGCCCTGGCTGCCTGTGGGCACGCTCGCCCTCGCCGCGGCGCTGGCCGCCGCGCCCGTCCAGGCCCAGCTCGGGCCGGCCACGCTGGCCGGCCACTGGCTGATCGAAGGCACGCCCGAGGCCGGCAGCGGCATACCGCCGTTCGTCAACGTCGCGACGCTGACGCGCGACGGGCAGATGGTCAACGTCGACCCCGGCGTCGGCACCGCGGTCGGCGGCTGGCGACGGCTGCAGGGGACGTCCTACGCCGTCAGCTTCACCGGCTTCATGCCCGGCATGCCCGGTGTGCGCTACGTCGTCAGTGCCACGCTGGGCTTCGTCGGCGGCGGCCAGCTGAGCGGGCCGTTCCGCACCGAGGTGCTCGACCCCGCCGGCCAGCCGCTGTTCGGCTACGAAGGCATGGTCCAGGCCTGGCGGCAGGCGGTCGACCCGTATTGACGCGTCGCGCCCGGGCGTCGGACCCGGGCCTCGGGCCCTTCCCGGGGGTGCCGGGCCGCGCATCAGCCCGGCAGCCGAAGGCGCTCCAGCAGGTGCCGGGCGCGCGGGTGCTGGCGCAACCGGCGGAACGCCGGCTCGGCGTGCAGCAGCAGCACGTGCCAGTCGCCGGCGGCGTCGGCCCGTTCGATCAGGTCCAGCGCCTGCTCGTCGTCACCCAGCCCGAGGTGGACGAACGAGCGCACGATCGGCGGCACGGCGTCGCCGGCCGACTCCAGCATGGCCAGCAGCGCGCGCGCGTCGTCCTCGCGGCCGGCCACCGCGTAAGCCCAGCCGAGTGCACCGGCGAAGTCGCCGCGCGCGGTCTGCCGGTGCGCCTGCTCGACATGGGCGATGCCTTCGTCCCAGCGCCGGTTCATCAGCGACGACAGGCCGGCGAACAGGTGTGCGAAGGCGAAGTCCGGCGCCAGCGCGAGCGCCTGCCGCGCCTGCGTGACGGCTTCGTCGTGCAGCCCGGCCATGTGCAGCGCCTGCGCCAGCAGCGTCTGCACCCAGGCCGAGTTGGGGTCGATCGCCGCCGCGTGGCCGGCGGCGGCGATCGCCTGTTCATGGCGGCCCATGTGGCTGCAGAAGTCGGCGTACGCGACCTGCGCGTCGGCGTGGTGCGGGGCGGCTTCGAGCGCGGCCTGGAAGTGGCGCTCGGCGGCGGCCCAGTCGCGGTCGCGCAGCCAGGCCACCGTGCCGAGGCAGGTCAGCGCCGGCACCAGGTCGGGCTGCAGCGCCAGCGCGCGTTCGGCATGCGCGCGCGCCGCCTCGAAGTGGCCGTCCCCGGTCCCCAGCGTGCCGAGCGATACGCAGCAGTCGGCCAGCGCCGACCAGGCCAGCGCGTAGCCCGGGTCGAGCGCGACCGCCTCGCGGAAGCGCTCGATGCTCAGGCGGTCGGCGTCGGGTGTGTGGCGGCCGGCGCTCAGGCGGCCGAGCAGGTAGCTGCGCCAGGCCTGCGGCTGCGCGCTGCCATGGCCGGCCAGCCGGCCGGCGATGTTCGGCGTCAGCTCGACCGCGAGCGCCTCGGCGATGCGGCGGCCGGTCTCGAGCAGGCGCGCCGGCAGCTCGGCCGGGCTGGTGTCGAGCCGGATCGCCAGCCGAGCGCTGCCGTCGGCGACCTCGAGCAGGCGCAGCGAGACGGCGATCCGCCCGCCGCTGGCGTGCAGGCTGCCCTCGACGACATAGTCGGCACGCTGCTCGGCGCCGGCGGCCAGCGGGTCGTGCTGCGGCCCGGCGTAGCGCCGCACGGCCGCGAGCGGGCGCACCACGACCTGGCGCAGGCCGCTGAGCTGGTTGATCAGGTCGTCGGCGATGCCCAGCTCCAGCGCCTCGTCGCGGGCGCGCGCCACCAGCGGCCGCAGCGGCAGCACGGCCAGCGTCGCACGGACCTGGGTCGCGTGGCCGGCGTCGTGCTCGACGACCCGGACCTCGGCGGCGAAGGCATAACCGACGCGGCGCACGGTACGGACGAAGGTCGCGCCGTGGCCGTCGTCGCCCAGCGCCTGGCGCAGTTCCTTGACGCAGCGTGTCAGCGCGTCGTCGGTGACGACGCGGCCCGGCCACAGCGCGGTGATCAGCTCGTCCTTGGGCACCACGCGGCCGCGTTCGCGCACGAGGTAGTGCAGGGTGCGCAGCACCAGCGGCTGCAGGGCAACCGGCTGGCCGTCGCGCTCGAGGCGCCAGCGGCGCGGGTCGAGCACAAAGGGGCCGAAGGTGTAGCTTTCGTGGGTGGTCATCGTCGCTGGCGCCGACGCGTGACGAGGCTCGCGGGCCCGCCGCGAGCCTACGGCGCCCGGGCCCGGCCGACAAGCCCCGGGCTGGGGCGCACCGGGCTACCGACGGGCTGCGGGCGGCATCCGACTTTCGCGCGGGCCGCCGGGCTCAGCAGGCCACGAAGCGCAGCACCCCGTCCGCGCCCTCGACCGGCCGCGCGCGGCCCTGCGAGACCAGCGCGTGCAGATGGGCCACCGCCTCGCCCATCGCGAAGGTCGTCTGGTGCAGGTCCAGCGTGCGCCGGAACAGCACCGGCAGCGCGTCGGCGGCGCTGATCGGCGTCTCGCGGCAGGCGGCCAGCAGGTCCGCCAGGCGGGCCGCGTGGTGCGCCTCGAGCTGCGCCACGCGGGTGTGCGCGCCGACGAAGGGCTTGCCGTGCGAAGGCAGCACCAGCGTGCGCGCCGGCAGCGCGCGCAGCTCGCCGATCGAGCGCAGGAACAGCGGCAGCGGGTCCGCCTCCGGCTCGATGTCGATCACGCTGACGTTGGTGCTGATGCGCGGCAGCAGCATGTCGCCGGCGATCAGCAGCGCGTCGTCCTCGCGGAACAGCGCGATGTGCTCGGGCGCGTGGCCGTAGCCGGCGATGCAGCGCCAGGCGCGGCCGTCGACGTCCAGGTGCATGCCGTCCATCAGCCGGCGGAAGCGCGCCGGCACCTCGGGCACCATGCTGGCGTAGTAGTTGGCGCGCGCGCGCACCTTGGCCTGCGCCGCAGGGTCGGTCAGGCCGTGGCGGGCGAAGAAGCGGGCGGCGGACTCGCCGCCGAAGCCGGTCGTCGCGCGGCTGGCCATGCGGGCCGCGTTCCAGTCGGTGGCACTGATCCACAGGCGACAGTCACGGGCCGGCGTCGACCAGCGCTCGCACAGCCAATGCGCCAGCCCGATGTGGTCCGGGTGCATGTGGGTCACGACCACGCGCAGCACCGGCAGGTCGCCGAGCGCGTCGGCGAACGCCTGCTCCCAGGCGGCACGCGTGGCGTCGTCCGTGATGCCGCAGTCGACGACGGTCCAGCCGTCCAGGCCGTCCTGGCGGTCGCGCAGCAGCCACAGGTTGATGTGGTCGAGCGCGAACGGCAGCGGCATGCGCAGCCAGCGCACGCCGGGCGCGATCTCGATCGTCTGGCCCGTCGCCGGCACCGTGTCGCTGAGCGGGTACTGGAGATCGGCTTCGTGCGGGTTGGCCATCGGCTGCCTTGCTTGGGTTACATTGACGTTGACGTCAACGTCAGTCTAACCAGCAAGCTCCTCCGTGCCGATGCCAACGGCCGCCGCGCGCACCGACACCGCGTACACGATCACCGAGCTCGCGCAGGAGTTCGACGTCACGCCGCGCGCGATCCGCTTCTACGAGGCGATGGGCCTGCTGGAGCCGGCCCGCGCCGGGCGCAACCGCGTCTACACGCAGCGCGACCGCACGCGGCTGAAGCTGACGCTGCGCGGCAAGCGGCTGGGCCTGAGCCTGCAGGAGATCAAGCAGCTGGTCGACATGTACGACTCGCCGTCGGACACGGTGCCGCAGCTGGAGGCCTTTCTGGGCGTGCTGGCGACGCACCGCGAACAGCTCGAACGCCAGCGCGAGGACCTCGAGCTGACGCTGGCCGAGATCGCGCAGCACGAGGCGCGCTGCCGCAGCCTGCTGGCGGCTGCCGGGCGGCGCTGAGGACGCCGGCGCGATGCCGCCCACCGCCGGCCCCGGCTTCGAGGCGCGCACGCGCGAGTCCTTCGCCCGCCAGGCGGTGATGGCCACGCTCGGCATCACGCTCGAGGACGCGGCGCCGGGTCGGGTCGTGCTCGCGATGCGCCACCAGCCGGCGCTGACGCAGCAGCACGGCTTCCTGCACGCCGGCATCGTCGCCACCGCGCTCGACTCGGCCTGCGGCTACGCGGCGTTCACGCTGATGCCGGCCGATGCCGCCGTGCTGACGGTCGAGTTCAAGATCAACCTGATGGCGCCGGCGCGCGGGCCCTGGCTGCGCTTCGAGGGCGAGGTGATCAAGGCCGGCCGTACGATCAGCGTCGTCGACGGCCGCGCGATGCAGCGCGCGACACCGGGCGGCGACGAGCAGCTCGTCGCCACCATGACCGCCACCGTGATGACCGTGCTCGGCCGCGCCATCGTCGGCTGAGCCGACCGCACCCCGTCCCATCGGAGACCCCCCATGAACCTTCCCGGCCTCGACTTCATGCTCGGCGACGACATCGACGCGCTGCGCGACGCGGTGCGCGCCTTCGCCGAGGCCGAGATCGCGCCGCGTGCGGCCGAGATCGACCGCAGCGACCGCTTCCCGATGGACCTGTGGCGCAAGATGGGCGAGCTCGGCGTGCTCGGCATCACGGTGCCCGAGGACTACGGCGGCGCGAACATGGGCTACCTCGCGCACATGGTGGCGATGGAGGAGATCAGCCGCGCCAGCGCCAGCGTCGGGCTGAGCTACGGCGCGCACAGCAACCTGTGCGTCAACCAGATCAAGCGCAACGGCAGCCCGGCGCAGAAGGCGAAGTACCTGCCCGGGCTGGTCAGCGGCGAGGCTGTCGGCGCGCTGGCGATGAGCGAGCCCGGCGCCGGCAGCGACGTCATCGGCATGAAGCTGCGCGCCGAGGAGCGCGGCGGCGTCTACGTGCTCACCGGCACCAAGATGTGGATCACCAACGGCCCGGATGCCGACGTGATGGTGGTCTACGCCAAGACCGACCCCGAGATGGGTGCGCGCGGGGTCACGGCCTTCATCGTCGAGAAGGGCATGCCGGGCTTCTCGACCGCGCAGAAGCTCGACAAGCTCGGCATGCGCGGCAGCCACACCGGCGAGATGGTGTTCGACCGCGTCGAGGTGCCGGCCGACAACGTGCTGGGTGAGGTCGGCGGCGGTGCCAGGGTGCTGATGTCGGGGCTGGACTACGAGCGCGCGGTGCTCGCCGCCGGGCCGATCGGCATCATGCAGGCGGTGATGGACAGCGTCGTGCCCTACGTTCACGACCGCAAGCAGTTCGGCCAGAGCATCGGCGAGTTCCAGCTCATCCAGGGCAAGCTGGCCGACATGTACACCGTGCTGCAGGCCGCGCGCAGCTTCTGCTACACGGTCGGCAAGAACCTCGACAAGCTGGGTGCCGAACACGTGCGCCAGGTGCGCAAGGACTGCGCCAGCGTGATCCTGTGGTGCGCCGAGCGCGCGACCTGGATGGCCGGCGAAGGCATCCAGATCTTCGGCGGCAACGGCTACATCAACGACTACCCGCTCGGCCGCCTGTGGCGCGACGCCAAGCTGTACGAGATCGGCGCCGGCACGTCCGAGATCCGGCGCATGCTGATCGGGCGCGAGCTGTTCGCGGAGACGATGTGAGCGAGGAGATCGGGTCGCTGTTCGCGCGCAACCGCCGCTGGGCGGCCGACACCCACGCGCGCGACCCGGGATTCTTCACCCGGCTGCTGGCGCAGCAGACGCCGCAGTACCTGTGGATAGGCTGCGCCGACAGCCGGGTGCCGGCCAACGAGATCCTCGGCCTGCTGCCGGGCGACGTGTTCGTGCACCGCAACGTCGCCAACGTGGTCGTGCACTCGGACCTCAACGCGCTGTCGGTGATCCAGTACGGCATCGACCAGCTCCAGGTGCGCCACATCATGGTCGTCGGCCACTACGGCTGCGGCGGCGTGGCCGCGGCGCTGCACGACGTGCGCGTCGGCGTGGCCGACAACTGGCTGCGCCACGTGAAGGACGTGCGGCACGAGCACCGCGACTGGCTCGACGCGCTGCCGACCGACGAGGACCGCCTGGCCGCGCTGTGCGAGCTCAACGTGCTGGCGCAGGCGCTGCACGTGTGCGAGACGACGGTGGTGCAGGACGCCTGGGCGCGCGGCCAGACGGTGGCCGTGCACGGCTGGGTCTACGGTCTGCACGACGGGCTGCTGCACGACCTGGCGCTGACCGCGGCATCGGCGGCCGAGGTCGCCGCGGCCTACGGGCTGGCGCTGGGTGGGGTCAAGGTGCGCTGGGAGCAGCGCCGGCGCGAACGCCTCGCCCAGCGCAGCGCGGGCGCGGCCGCCGCCGCGCCCGCGGACCAGGATCGCGCCTGATGGTCCCGCACCGGCTCGACGACCCGCGCGCGGCCGAGATCGCGCAGGCCATGCGCGAGGGCTTCGACAAGCACTACCGGCTGTTTCGCGAGACCAGCGCGCGCGCCAAGCTGCGCTTCGAGCAGCGCGACTGGCACGGCCAGCAGCGCGCCCAGCGCGAGCGCATCGAGTACTACGACCTGCGGGTGCAGGAGGCGGTCGACCGCCTGCGCGACGAGTTCGCCGTCGACGGCCTGTCGATGGAGGTCTGGCAGCAGGTCAAGCTGCGCTACATCGGCCTGCTGGTCGAGCATCACCAGCCCGAGCTGGCGGAGACCTTCTTCAACTCGGTCACCGTCAAGCTGCTGCACCGCAGCTACTTCCGCAACGACTTCATCTTCGTGCGGCCGGCGATCAGCACCGAGTACATCGAGAACGACGAGCCGGCGGCGCTGCCGACCTACCGCGCGTACTACCCGACGCGCGACACGCTGCGCGAGACCTGGATGCGCATCGTGCACAACTTCGGGCTGGCGCTGCCGTTCGACGACCTCGGGCGCGACGTCGACTTCGTGCTGCAGGCGATGCTGTCGGAGATGGGTGGCTTCCGCCCGCGCACCAACTTCCAGATCCAGGTCCTGTCCAGCCTGTTCTTCCGCAACAAGGGCGCCTACGTCGTCGGCCGCATCATCAACGGCTTCAGCGACATCCCGTTCGCGCTGCCGATCCTGCACGGGCCGAGCGGCGGCCTGGTGATCGACGCCGCGCTGTTCGGCGAGGACGACCTGCTGCTGCTGTTCAGCTTCGCGCGCGCCTACTTCATGGTCGACATGGAGATCCCGAGCGCCTACGTGCAGTTCCTTCGCGCGCTGATGCCGCGCAAGCCGCGCTCGGAGCTGTACAACGCGCTCGGGCTGCAGAAGCAGGGCAAGAACCTCTTCTACCGCGACTTCCTGTACCACCTGCGGCACAGCAGCGACCGCTTCCGCATCGCGCCCGGCATCAAGGGCATGGTGATGCTGGTGTTCGACCTGCCGAGCTTCCCCTACGTGTTCAAGGTCATCAAGGACTTCTACCCGCCGCAGAAGGACACCACGCGCGAGCAGATCCAGGCCAAGTACCTGCTCGTCAAGCAGCACGACCGCGTCGGCCGCATGGCCGACACGCTCGAGTACAGCAACGTGGCGTTCCCGCGCGCGCGCTTCGAGGACGAGCTGGTGGCCGAGCTGAGGCACTTCTGCGCCAGCCTGATCGAGGAGGACGGCGACGCGCTCGTGATCCGCCACCTCTACATCGAGCGGCGCATGATCCCGCTCAACATCTTCCTGCACGACGCCAGCCCCGAGCAGCTGGTGCACGCGGTGGTCGAGTACGGCAACGCGATCAAGGACCTGGTGGCGGCCAACATCTTCCCNNAAGAACTTCGGCGTCACGCGCCACGGCAAGGTCGTGTTCTACGACTACGACGAGATCGAGTACGTCACCGACTGCAACTTCCGCCGCGTGCCGCCGCCGCGCAACGAGGAGGAGGAGATGTCGGGCGAGGTCTGGTACAGCGTCGGCCCGAAGGACGTCTTCCCCGAGACCTTCGGCCCGTTCCTGCTCGGCAGCCCGCAGGTGCGCGACGCCTTCATGGCGCATCATGCGGACCTGCTCGACCCGGCGTTCTGGCAGCGCCACAAGGACGCCATCCTCGCCGGCCAGGTGCAGGACGTGTTTCCCTATGACCCGCACAAGCGGTTCACGGTCCCCGTGGCCGCCAGACCAGGAGCCCAGCCATGAACGATCCCGTCGTCATCGTCTCCGCCGCCCGCACGCCGATCGGTGGCCTGCTCGGCGACTTCGCGCCGCTCGCCGCGTGGGAGCTCGGCGCGGTGGCCATCCGGGCCGCCGTCGAGCGCGCCGGCGTGCCCGGCGACGCCATCGACGAGGTGCTGATGGGCAACTGCCTGATGGCCGGCCAGGGCCAGGCGCCGGCGCGCCAGGCGATGCGCAAGGCCGGCCTGCCGGACAGCGCCGGCGCCGTCACGCTGTCCAAGATGTGCGGCTCGGGCATGCGCGCGATGATGTTCGCGCACGACATGCTGGCCGCCGGCAGCGCCGGCGTGATGGTCGCCGGCGGCATGGAGAGCATGACGAATGCGCCGCACCTGGTCTTCGCCCGCAAGGGCGTCAAGTACGGCGCCGCCCAGCTGTTCGACCACATGGCGATGGATGGGCTGGAGGACGCCTACGAGCGCGGCAAGGCGATGGGCGTGTTCGCCGAGGCCTGCGTCGCGAAGTTCGGCTTCACGCGCGAGGCGCAGGACGCGTTCGCGATCGCCTCCACCACGCGCGCCAAGGCCGCCAACGAGGACGGCAGCTTCGGCTGGGAGATGGCGCCGGTGGCGCTGCCCGGCAAGGACGGCGAGACGCTGGTCGCGCGCGACGAGCAGCCGTTCAAGGCCAAGCTGGACAAGATCGCCGGGCTCAAGCCGGCGTTCAAGAAGGACGGCACGATCACCGCGGCCAACGCCAGCAGCATCTCCGATGGCGCGGCGGCGCTGGTGCTGATGCGCGAGAGCACGGCGCGCACGATGGGTGCCACGCCGATCGCCCGCATCGCCAGCCACGCGGTGCACGCGCAGGCGCCCGAGTGGTTCAGCACCGCGCCGGCCGGCGCCATCGACAAGGTGCTGAAGAAGGCCGGCTGGAGCGCGAAGTCGGTCGACCTGTGGGAGGTCAACGAAGCCTTCGCCGCCGTCACGATGGCGGCGATGACGGAACTCGGGCTGCCGCACGAGATCGTGAACGTGCACGGCGGCGCCTGCGCGCTCGGCCACCCGATCGGCGCCAGCGGCGCGCGCATCGTCGTCACGCTGCTCGGCGCGCTGCGNNCATGCAGGTGCTGATCGTCGGGGCCTCGCGCGGCATCGGCCTGGAGCTGGTGCGGCAGTACCGCGCCGACGGCGCCGCCGTCACCGCCACCGTGCGCGACGACGCCGGCCGTGTGGCCGTGGCGGCGCTGGGGGCGACGCCGGTCACGCTCGACGTCGCCGACGCCGCCGGGGCGTCGGCCCTCGCCTGGCCGCTGGACGGCGCGGCGCTGGACGTCGTGGTCTACAACGCCGGTGTCTACGGCCCGCGCACGAGCGGCCTGGAGACGCCGACCATGGCCGAGTTCGACCACGTGATGCACACCAACGTGCTCGGCGCGATGCGCGTGCTGCCCCAGGTGGTGGACGTGCTGGCGCCGGGCGCCCGGGTGGCGGTGGTCTCGTCGCGCATGGGCGCGATCGGGCCGCGCAGTTCGGCGTCGGGCTGGTTGTACCGGGCGTCCAAGGCGGCGCTGAACTCGGTGCTCAAGGACGTCTCGCTGGTGCTGCACGGGCGGGCGACCTGTGTCGCCTTCCACCCCGGCTGGGTGCGCACCGACATGGGCGGCGGCGGCGCCGACATCGACCCCGCGACCAGCGTGGCCGGCATCCGCCGCACGCTGGCGGTGCTGCTGCCGACCGACAGCGGCGGCTTCTTCAACTTCGACGGCACGCCCATCCCCTGGTGATCGATGGAACCGCCTGGCCGCCGAGGCGACCAAGGACGGGCCGAAGGACGCTACAACCCATGCTGCTCTCCGACGACCACCGCGCCGTGCAGGACGCCGTGCGCGCCTATGTGCACGACAACATCGCCCCGCAGGCTGCGACCTGGGACCGCACGCACCACTTCCCGGTCGCCGAGCTGCGCGGGCTGGCCGAGCTCGGCTGCTACGGCGTCGCGGTGCCGCCCGAGTGGGACGGCGCCGGGCTGGACTATCTCGCGCTGGCGCTGATCCTGGAGGAGATCGCCGCCGGCGACGGCGCCACCAGCACCATCGTCAGCGTCAACAACTGCCCGGTGTGTGCCATCCTGATGGCGTTCGGCAGCGACGAGCAGAAGGAGCGCTTCCTGAAGCCGCTGGCGCGCGGCGACATGCTCGGCGCGTTCTGCCTGACCGAGCCGCATGTCGGCTCCGAGGCCGGCGGGCTGAAGACGACCGCGCGCCGCGCCGGCGACCACTACGTGCTCGACGGCGTCAAGCAGTTCATCACCAGCGGCCAGAACGGCGACCTCGCGATCGTGATGGCGGTGACCGACAAGGCGGCCGGCAAGCGCGGCATCAGCGCCTTCGTGGTGCCGACCGACAGCCCGGGCTACGTGGTGGCGCGGCTGGAGGACAAGATGGGCCAGCATGCCAGCGACACGGCGCAGATCCGCTTCGAGGGCTGCCGGGTGCCGGCGGCGAACCGGCTCGGCGACGAGGGCCAGGGGCTGAAGATCGCGCTGTCGGGCCTGGAGGGCGGGCGCATCGGCATCGCCAGCCAGGCGGTCGGCATGGCGCGTGCGGCCTTCGAGGCCGCGCTGGCCTACGCCAAGGACCGCAGCGCCTTCGGACAGCCGATCTTCCAGCACCAGGCGGTGCAGTTCAAGCTGGCCGAGATGGCCACGCGCATCGAGGTCGCGCGCCAGATGATCTGGCACGCCGCGGCGCTGAAGGACGCCGGTCGGCCCTGCCTGAAGGAGGCGGCGATGGCCAAGCTGTTCGCCAGCGAGATGGCCGAGCAGGTCTGCTCGGACGCGATCCAGGTGCACGGCGGCTACGGCTACGTCAACGACTTCCCGGTCGAGCGCATCTACCGCGACGTGCGGGTGTGCCAGATCTACGAGGGGACGTCGGAGGTGCAGAAGATCCTTATCGGCCGGGCGCTCGGATGAGCGCGCCGGCCGCCGCGTGATGATGCCGGGCGCTGGGGTGGCCGCGCCGCTGGTCGAACTGCAGGCGCTGCGTTTCCGGTGGCCGGGTGCCGCGGCCGACACGCTGGCGATCGACGGCCTCGCCATCGCGCCGGCGGAGTCGGTGTTCGTGCGCGGCGCCAGCGGCAGTGGCAAGAGCACGCTGCTGGCGCTGGTCGCCGGCGTGCTGGTGCCGACCGCCGGCAGCGTGCGGCTGCTCGGGCACGAGCTGGCGCGGCTGTCGGGGCCGGCGCGCGACCGGCTGCGGGCCGACCATGTCGGCATCGTGTTCCAGCAGTTCAACCTGCTGCCCTACCTGTCGGTGCTCGACAACGTGCGCCTGCCGTGCCGCTTCTCGCGTGCGCGCGCCGCGCGCGCCGAGGCGGGCGAGGCCGAGCGGCTGCTGGCCGCGCTCGGGCTGGACCCCGCACTGGCGCGAAGACCGGCGGCGCAGCTCTCGGTCGGCCAGCAGCAGCGCGTGGCGGCGGCGCGCGCGCTGATCGGCCGGCCGGCGCTGGTGATCGCCGACGAACCGACTTCGGCGCTCGACGAGGACGCGCGCGATCGTTTCATGGCGCTGCTGCGCGCGCAGTGCGACGCCGCCGGCAGCGCGCTCGTGTTCGTCAGCCACGACGCGCGCATGGCGGCCCACTTCGACCGCACGCTGGACCTCGCGGCGGTCAACCGCACCGCGGCGGCCTCCGAGGCGGCGCCGGCATGAAGGGCCTGCTCGGGCTGGCCGCGCGCAGCGCCTGGAACCGGCGCTACGTGCTGTCGCTGGTGGTGGCGTCGATCGCGCTGGCCACCGTGCTGCTGCTGGGCATCGAGCGCGTGCGTCACGACGTCCGCCAGGGTTTCCAGCAGGCGGTGTCGGGCACCGACTTGATCGTCGGCGCGCGCACCGGCAGCGCGCAGTTGCTGCTGTACGCGGTGTTCCGCATCGGCAGCGCGACCAACAACATCGGCTGGGCCAGCGTGCAGGCGGTCGCGGCGATGCCCAGCGTCGCATGGGCGGTGCCGATCTCGCTCGGCGACACGCACCGCGGCTACGCGGTGGTCGGCACCAGCCTGGCCTACTTCGAGCACTTCGGCTACGGGCGCGGTCAACGGCTGGCCTTCGTCGCGGGCCGGCCCTGGGTCGACGGGCGCGACGGCGTGTTCGAGGCGGTGCTCGGCGCCGAGGTCGCCGAGCGGCTGGGCTACGCGCTCGGCCAGCGCATCGTGCTCAGCCATGGCGACGGCACGATGAGCGAGTTCGACCATGCCGACAAGCCGTTCACCGTCGTCGGCGTGCTGGCGCGCACCGGCACGCCGGTCGACCGCTCGGTGCACATCCCGCTCGAGGGCATGGAAGCGATCCACGTCGACTGGATGGCCGGCGTGCCGCTGCCGGGCCTGCGGGTCTCGGCCGAGCAGGCGCTCGAGCGCGACCTGACACCCAAGGCCGTCACCGCGCTGCTGGTCGGCCTGGAGCGGCGCAGCGCGGTGTTCTCGGTCCAGCGGCGCATCGCCGAGCATCGGGCCGAGCCGCTGATGGCGATCCTGCCCGGTGTCGCGCTGGACGAGCTGTGGGCCGTGATCGGCGCCGGCGAGCGCGCGCTGCTGGTGATGAGCGCGCTGGTCGCGGTGGTCGGCACCGCCGGGCTGATCGCGGTCATCCTCGCCGGGCTGGAGCAGCGCCGGCTCGAGCTGGCGATCCTGCGCGCGGTCGGCGCCGGGCCGCGCACGGTGGCGGCGCTGCTCGCGCTGGAGGGGCTGCTGATCACCGGCGCCGGGGCGCTGCTCGGGGTCGTGCTGACGATGGTGGCGCTGGCGGCCGCCGCGCCGTGGGCGCTGGCCGAACACGGCATCGTGCTGCAGCCGTTCGCGCTCGGCGCCGGCGAGGCACGCTGGCTGGCGCTGGTGCTGGCCGGCGGCGCGCTCGCCAGCGCCGTGCCGGGCTGGCGCGCCTACCGCATCGCGCTCGCCGACGGGCTGACACCGCGCTTGTAGCGTACCCGCGAGCGCGTTCCGCCACCGCGAGTCGGGGCGTGAACACCGCGCGGCGCGCACACGTGACGAGGTCAGTCAGCATGGGCCTCGGCAGCGCCGAGCAGCACGCCGGCCAATGCGCTACTCGCCCAGTACCGACAGTGCATGTACGGTCAGCTCTTGGCTGAGGTGAGAGCCACTCGAACGAAGATGCTGCAGCACTGGCCGTAGCGGTCCCACCAGGCCCAGTTGGCGCCCTCGCACCAGCAGGCCAACCGTTCCGACAACCACGAGGCCGGCTTCCGTTGCCGCCCGGCGACCGCGCCGCTCGTCGATCAGCACCTGCGCCTGCCGCGACCGTGCCAATTCGATTGCGGCCCGCTCACCGGCGCCAAGCCGTGGGTCCGACGGCTGCCGCGTTGCGACCTGCGCCGCAGCCACCACCTTCAGGTGCCCCGCTTCGGCGGCGGCGCTCAGGCGCTGCCGCTCGACTTCCGGCGGCTGACGAAAGACGTCGTCCCACACCACATCCGGCACGAGCACATCGCCGTAGAGCGAGGCCGGAAGTGCGAGCAGGTCCAGACGCGCCAGCGCGATCAGCGGCCCGCTATCCGGGACCAGCAAGCGTACGGACATGCTCGAGTTCGCGTTCGAGGTCCTCCGCGCTGTCACGCACGGTTGGAATGCCGCGCCGGCCCAGTTCGTCGATCATGCGGGTGTACGGAAGGCCAGCCACCTCCGCGGCACGGCCCAGGCTGATCTGGTCGGCCTCGCACAACGTGATAGCGAGTTCCAGCAACGCCTCGGGTGAGCCCGCGTCGGCACCAAGCGGTACCGTCAGCATCAGCGGGCGTCCTCCGGCGAGCACGATGTCGCCCTGGCCTTTGCGGGCGTCGTCAAGCAGGCGTTGCGGCTCGGCGGCGAGTTCGTCGGCGGTAAGGGTTCGCATGGCACCACAAAGGCGAGGGCAGGGCTTTGAGCCGGAGGCGCGCAGCCTAGCTCCCTTGCCGCAATGGCGCCAGCGACAACATGCCCAGCCCCAGTGCCAGCGCTTTGCCGCGGCCGCTGCGCGGCGCTGCGCTCACGCCGCGCTTGCAGCGCGCCGCCGCGTTCAGTCCGCGCCCGCCGACGCACCGCTCGGCCGGCGCTTCTCGACCGCCCAGCGCAGCAGAGCCGCGGTGCGGTAGAAGCCGTGCGCGAACTTGCTGTACGGCAGCACCAGGAACAGGCCCATCACGGCCCCCAGGTGCAGCGCCAGCAGCAGCGGCAGCGCCGGCGTGGCGCGCAGCGCGGTCAGGACCAGCCCGCTGGCCGCTGTTGCCAGCAGCAGGGCGATGAAGCCGAGGTCCATGGCCGCGTGCGCCGGCTCGCCGTGCAGCGGATGGCGGCGCCGGTGCAGCCACCACAGCCCGATCGTGCCGGCCGTCATCGCCACGCCGCCGACGATGCCCAGCAGCTTGGGCAGGCTGAGGTAGGCGTAGGGCGCGACCCAGCCGAAGGCGTAGTGGTAGACGGTGGCCACCGAGGTCGCCGCGAAGCACAGCAGGAAACCGTAGAAGGTCGCGTGGTGGTAGCGCCGGCGGCGCAGCGTGAAGGCGTCGTCCTCGTCGTTGCAGCCGTCGCCGTGGCCACCGTCGAGGTACTTCAGGCGCGCCACGTCGTGCGCCGCCTCGGCCAGCGGGCCGAGGCCGATGCGTTCCGGCGGTGCCGGCGGTGCGGGCGCATCGGCGCGCCAGAAGCGCCACACGCCGATCGTCAGCGCCACCAACGCGAAGACGAAGATCGGCGCGAACAGCCCCACCATCAGGTTGTGCGGGATGATGCGGTAGAAGTCCGCGCCCGGCACCGCCTGCCACAGCGTCCCATGCAGGGCGATGGCCAGCGCGATGAACAGCGCCAGGCCGGCCCCCAGGGCCACCGCGAGCGTGAGGCCGTTGCGCTTGTACAGCGCCCCCAGGGCCGGCGGCCACGCGTAGTCCGCGTAGGTCTGCGCGCGCACGCGCGCGGTGGCGCGCGGCACGTTCAGCTCGAACTCGTGCGGCGGCGCGTACTGGCAGCTGTGCAGGCAGGCGCCGCAGCTGTGGCACAGGTTGGCCAGGTAATGCGCGTCGGCGGGTGGGAACACCAGGCGCCGGGTCATGGCCGGGAACACGGCGCAGAAGCCCTCGCAGTAGCGGCAGGCGTTGCAGATCTGCATCACGCGCGCCAGCTCGGCCGTGGGATCGGCCAGCGTGCGCGCGTCGCGCACGAGCGACTCAAGCGGCTGCACGTTGCCCTCCCCGGGCCGTCGCCGGCGTCGAACGCTCCGCATCTGCGGCCTGCGCGGCCCGCGCGGCCTCGGCCGCCTCGTGGCCCGCGATGCGCCCGAAGGCCGTGCCTATGCTCATGCCGACGCCGGCCGTGTAGCCCTGGCCCAGCACGTTGCCGGCCATCATCTCGCCGGCGACGAACAGGTTGGCGCTGGGCACGCCGCCGAAGTGCACCGCGGCTCGCGCGTCGGTCTTCAGCCCCAGGTAGGTGAAGGTGACGCCCGGGCGCACCGCGTAGGCGGTGAACGGCGGCTGCGTGATCGGCAGCGCCCAGTGCGTCTTCGGCGGGTCCAGGCCCTCGGTGCGGCAGTCGTCCAGCGTCGTGTGGTCGAAGTGGCCCGGCCGGCAGGCGGCATTGAAGGCCTCGAGGGTCTGCACGAAGCGGTCCGGGTCCAGCCCCAGCTGGCGCGCGAGATCGGGCAAGGTGTTCGCGCCGACCCCGGGGAACACCGGCGGCATGAAGCGCCCCGCGGCCTTGGCGTCGATCACCGAGTAGGCGATCTGCCCGGGCTGCCGCGCCACCCGCCGGCCCCAGATCGCGTAGCGTTTGGGCCAGAAGTCCTCGCCTTCGTCGGCGAAGCGCTGCGCCTCGCGGTTGACCACCACGCCCAGCGAGACGCAGTCGATGCGCGTGCAGATACCGCCGTCGTACAGCGGCGCACGCGCGTCGATGGCGACCATGTGGGCCTGGGTCGGGTCGCCCACCGGGTCGGCGCCGGCGGCCAGCAGGTGCGCCAGCAAGGCGCCGTCGTTGAAGCGCGTGCCGCGGATCAGGAAGTTGTCGGCCGGCCACTCGCCGCGTTCGTCGCGTCCCCAGGCCTCGCGCAGCCACGCCCGGTTGGACTCGAAGCCGCCGGCGGCGAGCACGCAGGCGCGCGCCTCGATGCGCTCGTCACCGACCCAGGCGGCGACGAAGCGGCCGCCTTCCAGCTCGATGCGGTGCACCGGGGCCTGGTAGCGAAGCTGCACGCCCAGGGCCCGCGCGCTGCGGTAGTAGGCGTTGACCAGCGCCTTGCCACCGCCCATGAAGAAGGCGTTGGTGCGGGCGGTGTGCAACGCGCCCGAAAGCGAGGGCTGGAAGCGCACCCCATGGCGTCGCATCCAGGGCCGGCAGGTCGCCGAGGCGCGGATCACCAGCCGCGCCAGCGCCTCGTCGGTCCGGCCGCCGGTGACCCCGAGCAGGTCCTGCCAGTACTCCTCCTCGGGGTAGGCGCCCACCAGCACGTCCTGCGGCGCGTCGTGCATGCAGCGCAGGTTGCGGGTGTGGCTGGAGTTGCCGCCCCGCCACCCGGCCGGTGCCGCCTCCAGCAGCTGCACCGACGCACCCGCCTCGCGCGCGGTCAGCGCCGCGCACAAGGCCGCGTTGCCTCCCCCGATCACGAGCACGTCGAGCACGCTTGGACTCCCCAGCCAGCCGCGCGGCTGGCGCGGCAGCTGCAAGCGTAACCGCTGCGCCGGTCGAGATCCGTTCACGGCGCGCGAACGCGGGAGCGGCGGCCGGGGTCCGCGCTGATCGCGTGGGTGCTGCGGCGTGCGCGCCTGCCACGCAGTCCGGCGAGCCCTCGGCACCACAATGGCCCCATGAACGAGTCCGAGGCGCGCGCCGTGCTGCTGCTGCAGGCCTACGAGCAGGCCGCCGGGGATCAGCCGCCCTGGACGGACGACGACCGCCTCTGGGCCACGCGCGCGGCCGTGCAGGCGCTGGGCGACGGCGCGCCGCGCGAGCGCTTCGTC
>JRYF01000475.1_pt1 | contig 17633 bp, 14 predicted proteins | sample 235331 | NCBI WGS metagenome assembly JRYF01 (sample SAMN03074217, study PRJNA261475) | activated sludge metagenome | biome: Wastewater Treatment Plant; feature: Wastewater; material: Activated sludge; isolation source: activated biomass of a wastewater treatment plant treating hydrocarbon... ...
CTCATGCCGGCGGCGCGGCCGATGACGAGGTTCAGGCCGACCACCGCCGCGTAGCGCAGGGTGTCGGCCGGCGCCAGCATCAGGCCGATGCCGACCGCGGCCGAGATGCCGAGCGCCATCGCCAGCCCGACCGCGAGCAGCCGGCCCTCGGTCGTCGCCAGCAGGCGGCGCCAGCCGGGCAGCAGCGCGGCGGCGCGTTCGGGCTGGTCGACGGGTGGCATGACGGTGGCGGGGGATTATCGGCGCGGGTGCCGGTGCTGCCGCGATGCCGGCACCGATAATCCGCGGTCCTCCGCACGCCGCGGGCCCGGGGTGGACTGCATCCCGCCGCGCGCCCCTACCCGTGTTCAGCTGGTTCGAGAAGCTCGTCGACCCCTATCCGGCAGCGCCGCCGACGGCGCCGCCGAAGGCCTTCCTGCGCTTCCTGTGGGCGTGCAGCGCCGGCATGCGCCCGTACATCCTGGCGATGACGCTGCTGGCGGCGGTGATCGGCGCCTTCGAGGCGATCCTGTTCGCCATCATGGGGCGCATCGTCGACTGGCTGGCCGCGGTGCCGCCGGCCGAGCTGTGGGCGCGCGAGGGCGGCACGCTGCTGCTGCTGGCCGGCGTGCTGCTGGCCAGCGTGCTGCTGGCCTCGCTGTGGGCGGGCTTCCGGCACCAGGCGCTGGCCGGCAACTTCCCGATGCGGCTGCGCTGGATCTTCCACCGCCTGATGCTCGGCCAGAGCCTGGCCTTCTACCAGGACGAGTTCTCCGGCCGCATCGCGACCAAGGTCATGCAGTCGGCGCTGGCGGTGCGCGACGTCTGGATGATCGTGGCCGACATCCTGGTCTACGTGACGATCTACTTCGTCACCATGGCGCTCGTGCTGGGCAGCTTCGACCTGTGGATGCTGCTGCCCTTCGGCGGCTGGCTGGCGGCCTACCTGGTGGCGATGCGCGTGTTCGTGCCGCGGCTGGCGCGCGCCGCGCAGCGCCAGGCCGACGCGCGCTCGCTGATGACGGGGCGCATCGCCGACGCCTACACCAACATCGCCACCGTCAAGCTGTTCTCGCACGGGCAGCGCGAGTCGGACTACGCCAAGGGCGCGATGCAGGAGTTCCTCGCCACCGTGCACCGCCAGATGCGGCTGGTCACGGGTTTCGAGGTCACCAACCACGCGCTGTCGATGCTGCTGGTGGGATCGACCGCCGGGCTGGCGATGCTGCTGTGGGTGCGCGGCGACGTCGGCATCGGCGCGGTGGCGGCGGCCACCGCGATGGCGCTGCGGCTGAACGGCATCTCCCACTGGATCATGTGGGAGATGGCCAGCCTGTTCGAGCATGTCGGCACGGTGCAGGACGGCATCGACCTGCTGTCGCGCCCGCGCACGGTGGTCGACCGGCCGGACGCCCGGCCGCTCGTCGTCAGCCGCGGCGAGGTCCGCTTCGAGCATGTTCGCTTCGGCTACGGCGGCACGCGGCCGGTGATCGACGACCTCGACCTGGTGATCCGGCCAGGCGAGAAGATCGGCCTCGTCGGCCGCTCGGGGGCGGGCAAGAGCACGGTCGTCAACCTGCTGCTGCGCTTCTACGACATCGAGCGCGGGCGCATCCTGATCGACGGCCAGGACATCGCCGCCGTGCAGCAGGACAGCCTGCGCGCGCAGGTCGGCATGGTCACCCAGGACACCTCGCTGCTGCACCGCTCGGTGCGCGAGAACATCGTCTACGGCCGCCCGGACGCCACCGACCTGCAGATGGTGCATGCCGCCGAGCGCGCCGAGGCGCACGACTTCATCCAGGGGCTGGTCGACCCCAAGGGGCGGCACGGCTACGACGCCCACGTCGGCGAGCGCGGCGTCAAGCTCAGCGGCGGCCAGCGCCAGCGCATCGCGATCGCGCGCGTGATGCTCAAGGACGCGCCCATCCTGCTGCTCGACGAGGCCACCAGCGCGCTCGACAGCGAGGTCGAGCAGGCGATCCAGGCCAGCCTGTACCGGCTGATGGAGGGCAAGACGGTGGTCGCGATCGCGCACCGGCTGTCGACCATCATGGCGATGGACCGGCTGGTCGTGATGGACCGCGGCCGCGTGGTCGAGATGGGCACCCACGCCGAGCTGCTCGCCCGCGGCGGCCTGTACGCGCGGCTGTGGGCGCACCAGAGCGGCGGCTTCCTCGGCGAGGAGGCCGAGGACGACGACGCGCCGGTGCTGGCCGGCTGATGGCGCAGCCCGCGGATCCGATGTCCGACCCGGCGCACGCGGCGCCGGGCCTGGCGGCGGACCCGGGCAAAGCCCACGCCGCCGACCCGCCCGCCCATCCGGCGCCGCGCTTCCTCGACCGCCGGACGCCGCCGCACGTCGTCACGCTGGTGATCTTCGCCGGTCTGTCGGCGATGACGATGAACGTGTTCCTGCCGTCGTTGCCGGCGATGGCGGCGCACTTCGGCGTCGAGTACGGCCTGATGCAGCTGTCGGTGGCGCTGTACCTGGGGATCAGCGCGGTGCTGCAGATCGTCATCGGGCCGCTGTCGGACCGCTTCGGGCGGCGGCCGGTGGTGCTGGGGGCTATCGTGCTGTTCATGCTCGCCACGCTCGGCTGCCTGCTGGCGAGCAGCGCCTGGGTGTTCCTGTTCTTCCGCATGGCGCAGGCGGTGATCGTCACCTGCATGGTGCTGTCGCGCGCGATCGTGCGCGACATGGTCGACGGCGCGCGCGCCGCGAGCATGATCGGCTACGTGACGATGGGCATGGCGCTGGTGCCCATGCTCAGCCCGGCGATCGGCGGCGCGCTGCAGGAGTGGTTCGGCTGGCAGGCGAGTTTCGTGCTGCTGCTGGCCGCCGGTGCGCTGGTGTTCGCGCTGGCCTGGGCCGACCAGGGCGAGACGGCGCGCCGGCACGCCGGCGGGCTGGCGGCGCAGCTGCGGCAGATGCCGACACTGCTGGCGTCGCTGCGCTTCTGGGGCTATGCGCTGACGGCGGCGCTGTGCGCCGGTGCCTTCTTCGCCTACCTCGGCGGCGGGCCTTTCGTCGGCGCCGAGGTCTACGGGTTGTCGCCGGCCGCGCTGGGGCTGCACTTCGGCGCGCCGGCGGTCGGCTACGCGCTCGGCAACTACCTGTCCGGGCGCTGGTCGGTGCGGCTGGGCATCGACCGCATGGTGATGCTGGGCACGCTGCTGTGCACCGGCGGGCTGGCCCTGTCGCTGGCCTTGACGCTCGGGGGCGCGGCGTCGGTGAAGACCTTCTTCGCGCTGATGTGCTTCGTCGGCGTCGGCAACGGCCTCGTGATCCCGAATGCGACCGCCGGCATGCTGTCGGTCAACCCGCGCCTGGCCGGCACCGCCAGCGGTCTGGGCGGGGCGATCATGGTCGGCGGCGGCGCCGCGCTGTCGGCGCTCGCCGGCGCGATGCTCGGGCCCGGCAGCGGCGCCGCGCCGCTGCTGTGGATCATGTTCGGCAGCGCCCTGGCGTCGGTGGTGACCATGCTGCTGCTGCGGCGCATCGTCGCGCGGGCGCGCTGAGCGCCGCCGGCCGTGCTGGCCGCTACAGGCGGTCGCGCAGCGCGTCGCCGGACGTGGCCGGGCGGCTGCCGGGTCGGCCGGCGGCGGCCAGGGCGTCCATGCGCGCATCGTCGACGTAGCTCAGCGTCACGTCGCCGACCCGCGGGTGGTCGTAGACCAGGCGCATGCCGTCGCTGAACAGCCACTGGTAGGCGCCGCGCGGTGCCGCACGCTGGTCGAAGCCGCCGAAGCGCAGCGGCCGCGGCGAGACGGTCAGCGGCGGCCCGTACTTGGCCACCAGCATCTGGCGCAGCTCGACGTTGTCCTGCCCGTAACCCTTGACCGTGAACTGCGCGCTGGCGAGCCGGCCCTCGTGCGCGACGACCGTCAGGCGTTCCAGTGCCGGCACGCCGGCGGCGCGCATGTCCAGCCTCGGCGGCGTGCCCGCCGCGCCGCCGATCGGCACGCCGCCGGCCGCACGTGCGGCGGCGACGAAACTGTCCACGGAGGCATCCTTCAGCGCCACCCCGTACAGCGACAAGGCCTCGTCGATGCGCTCCAACTCGGGGGGCGGGCGCGTCGGCACCGGCTGGGCCCGTACGGCGACCCACCCACCCGCCATGGCCATGGCAGGCAGCGCGAGGGCGATCGATCGGCGGACCCGGCGGCGGTTCATCGGCACGGTGGCCCCGGGACGGGGCAGGGTGGCGAGTTGCCCGGACTGTAGCGTGCCGCGCACCACCGCGCTGCCGGCGCGGCCGAAGCCGGCTAGGCCTCGACCCGGTGGTCGACGGGCTGGTCGGTGGCCCTGACGCGGTCGCGGGCGGGTGGGACCGGTGCGACGCGCGTCGAGGGCCTTGCGGCGAGGCTGGCGTCGCCCGACGGGGCAGGGTGGTCTGGCGCGATCGCCCGGGTGCCGATGGCGGCCGCCGGCGACGCGGCGGCGTCGCCCGCGGCCGGATCGGGCGTCAGCGCCCGCCGCCGGCCGCGCTCGATGCGCGCCTGCCGGCGCTCCCACTGGGCGACGAGCACGTAGTAAAGGATGCCGACCGCGAGCACCAGCACAGCGGGGAACCAGGGGCTGTCCATGGCGACGTTTATCGGTCATCCGCGGCCCACCGGCCAGCCCCGCGACGGCAAGGAACGACCTGCGCGTGATGCCGTTATCGCAAGCGCGGGACAATGCGCGCAGTCTCCTGCCGCCGATGCCAAGTCCTCACGCCCCCACGAAGCCCGACGGCGCACGCGCGCTGACGGGCTGGCGGCCGCACTGGGCCAAGCGCCTGGGGCCGGCGCCCTTCCTGCCGACCAGCCGTGCCGAGATGGACCTGCTCGGCTGGGATGCGTGCGACGTCATCATCGTCACCGGCGACGCCTACGTCGACCATCCGAGCTTCGGCATGGCCGTGATCGGGCGCGTGCTGGAGGCGCAGGGTTTTCGCGTCGGCATCATCGCCCAGCCCGACTGGACCGGCACCGAGCCGTTCCAGCGGCTCGGCCGGCCGACCCTGTTCTTCGGCGTGGCGGCCGGGAACATGGATTCGATGATCAACCACTACACGGCCGACCGGAAGATCCGCAGCGACGACGCCTACACCCCCGGTGGCGTCGCCGGCAAGCGCCCCGACCGCGCCACGCTGGTCTACACCCAGCGCTGCCAGCAGGCGTACAAGGACGTGCCGGTGGTGATCGGTGGCATCGAGGCCAGCCTGCGCCGCATCGCGCACTACGACCACTGGCAGGAGAAGGTCCGACGCAGCATTCTGGCGGACAGCAAGGCCGACCTGCTCGTCTACGGCAACGCCGAGCGCGCGATCGTCGAGGTCGCGCACCGGCTGGCGCGGCGCGAGCCGATCGAGGCCATGACCGACATCCGCGGCACCGCCTTCCTGGTGCGCGCGGCGCATGCACCGCAGGGCTTCCTCGAGATCGACTCGACCGAGGTCGACCGCCCCGGACGCATCGACGAGCATGTCAGCCCCTACCTGATGACGGGCCAGGCGGCGGCCGCGCAAGGGCAGGCCTGCGCGCGCGGCGAAGGCGACGGCGCGGCTGAGGCCGAGGCTGTTCCGGCCGTGGTGGCGATGCCGGTCTCGCGCCGGACCGGCGCGGTCGTGCTGCCGCCGCGCGAGCGCACCGTGATCCGGCTGCCCAGCTACGAGCAGGTGAAGGCCGACCCGGTGCTGTACGCGCACGCCAGCCGCGTGCTGCACCTGGAGACCAACCCCGGCAACGCGCGCGCGCTGGTGCAGCGCCACGGCAGCGGGGCTTCGGCGCGCGACGTCTGGATCAACCCGCCGCCGATCCCGCTGACGACGGCCGAGATGGACCACGTGTTCGACCTGCCGTACGCGCGCAGCCCGCACCCGTCGTACGCCGACGCGCAGGGGCGCCACGACGGGCCGACCCGCATCCCGGCGTGGGAGATGATCCGCTTCAGCGTGAACATCATGCGCGGCTGCTTCGGCGGCTGCACCTTCTGCTCGATCACCGAGCACGAGGGGCGCATCATCCAGAGCCGCAGCGAGGACTCGATCGTGCGCGAGATCGAGGCCATCCGCGACAAGGTCCCTGGCTTCACCGGCGTGATCAGCGACCTCGGCGGCCCCACCGCCAACATGTGGCGCATCGGCTGCAAGAGCCGCGCGATCGAGGCCGCGTGCCGCAAGCCGAGCTGCGCCTACCCCGGCATCTGCCCGAACCTGAACACCGACCACGGGCCGCTGATCAGGCTCTACCGCCGGGCGCGCGCGCTCGCGGGCGTGAAGAAGATCCTGATCGGCTCCGGCCTGCGCTACGACCTGGCGGTGGAGAGCCCGGCCTACGTGAAGGAGCTGGTCACGCACCATGTCGGCGGCTACCTCAAGATCGCGCCGGAGCACACCGAGAGCGGGCCGCTGGCCAGGATGATGAAGCCGGGCATCGGCAGCTACGACCGCTTCAAGCAGATGTTCGAGCAGGCCAGCGCCGCGGCGGGCAAGAAGCAGTACCTGATCCCGTACTTCATCGCCGCCCACCCGGGCACGAGCGACGAGGACATGATGAACCTGGCGCTCTGGCTCAAGCGCAACGGCTTCAAGGCCGACCAGGTGCAGACCTTCTACCCGAGCCCCATGGCCACCGCGACGGCGATGTACCACACCGGGCTGAACCCGCTGCGCGGCATCCACCGCGATGCGCGGGCCGAGAAGGTCGACATCGTGCGCGGCGAGAAGCGCCGCCGGCTGCACAAGGCCTTCCTGCGCTGGCACGACCCGGCCAACTGGCCGCTGCTGCGCGAGGCCCTGCAACGCATGGGGCGCGCCGACCTGATCGGCAACGGCAAGCAGCACCTGATCCCGCGCTGGCAGCCGGCGGGTGACGGGGCGTATACCAGCCCCAGGCGCGCGAACAGCACGCCGGCGGCGCGGCCTGCGGGCGCGCCGGCTTCGGCGGCCCCGGCCGGCAAGCCAGCGGCCCGACGCGCGCCGCGGCCGGGCACGGCCTTGACCCAGCACACGGGCCTGCCGCCGCGCCCCGGCGGCGGGCGGCGCGGCGGCCGCTGAGCATCCCCCCGGCTTGCGGGGTGTGCGGCCCGCTCCCGATGGGCGGCGCGCGACCCGCGTGATAGCGTTCGAGCTGGCGGCGCAAGATCGCGTCGCGCGCTCGTCCGGAGCCCCCGCATGGTCCTATCCCTTATCCGTCGCCTGACTGCCGTCGTCGGCCTGGTCGCCTCCGTCGCCGTCGCCGCCCCGGCCTGGGCCTGGTCGCAGCTGGTCGTGTTCGGCGATAGCCTGTCCGACAGCGGCAACAACGCGCTGCTCATTGGCACCGACCCCGACCAGGTCATCACCGGCAACGGCTATGTGCCGACCTTCCCCTACGCCTCCGGCACCTACAGCGACGGGCCGGTTTGGGCGACCAGCTTCGCCGCCGGGCTCGGCCTCGACCTCCAGCCGTCGCTGGCCGGCGGCAGCAACTACGCGTTCGGCGGCGCACGCACCAGTGGCGGGCAGGTGCCCAGCCTGCAGGTGCAGGTGACAACCTTCCTCGGCGACGCCGGCGGCGTCGCGGCATCCGATGCACTGTACGTGCTGGCCGGTGGCGGCAACAACGCGCGCGATGCGCTGAGCGCGATCGCTTTCGACGGTGCGCCGCTGGGCCGCACGCTGCTGCTCAATGCGGTGACCTATGCGCGCGACATGCGGCAGATGGTCAACCAGCTGCAGGCCGCCGGGGCGGCCGACATCGTGGTCTGGAACGTGCCCAACCTCGGCTTGGCGCCGGCCGTGGCCAGCCTGGGTGCCGAGGCGAGTTTCCTCGGCCAGCTCGTGTCGTCCACCATGAACAACGCGCTGGCGCGCCAGTTCGCCGGCGTCGAGGGCGTGCGCATCTTCGACCTCTACGGCCTGATCGGCGAGGCGGTCGCCAACCCGGCCGCCTACGGCCTGGCCAACGTGACCGACGCCTGCGGCGCCGTCGCCGGCTGCGACCCCTGGACCTACCTGTTCTGGGACGGCATCCACCCGACCTCGGCCGGCCAGGCCCTGCTGGCCGACGCGATGATGGTCACGGTGGCGATCCCCGAGCCCGGCATGGTCTGGCTGTTCGCCGCCGGCCTGGGCGTGGTGCTGCTGGTCCGACGCCGGCGCCAGCCGATCTGAATCCCCCGCACCGGGCGTCGCCCAGCTGGCCTCCGGGGGCGCTCGAGACGTCTTGCGGCGGGCGCGAGGCGGACGGGCGTGATCAGCGGCTGCTGCGGATCGCCAGCAGCTCGACCTCGAAGTGCAGGGTTGAGTTGGGCGGGATGACGCTGCCCGCGCCGCGGCTGCCGTAGGCGATCGCCGGCGGGCAGACCAGGCTCGCCTTGCCGCCCACCTTCATGCGCTGGACACCCTCGGTCCAGCACGGGATCACGCGGTCGAGCGGGAACTCGGCCGGCTGGCCGCGCGCGTACGAGCTGTCGAACTCGCGGCCGTCGGGGAAGCGCCCGCGGTAGTGGACGCGCACCGTGTCGGAGGCGGTCGGTTGCTCACCACGGCCCTCGACCAGCGAGCGGTAGACCAGGCCGGACGCGGTCGTGACGGTGTCGCCGGCAGTGGGCGGCGTCTGCGCAGCCGTCGAACCGTGCGCCGCGAGCACCGACACGAACAGCGCGGCCGCGGCCAGCGTGGCGCGGCGCGCGCCCAGCGGGGCGCCGGTCACTGCGCGGCGGCCGGCGCGATGCGCTCGGCGAACCAGCGGTCGAGCAGGCGCCGCTCGTGCACGAGCGGCTCGTTGGCGCGGCGCGGGCCGATGCCCCGGTCGAGGTAGCCGAGTTCGGTCAGCACCGTCTCGCCCCGATGCAGCACGGTGTCGCCCGCGAGCAGCTCGAAGGCGAGGTCCAGGCGCGGCCGGTCGGGCACCCGGCCGAGAACGCGCACGCGGTCCAGTGCGAACATCTCCAGTTCGCCGGCCAGGTCGATGTCGCGCACCTCGACGCGCAGCAGCTGGCCATCCGGCAGCGTCGCCGCCAGCCGCTCGATGTGCGCCGACAGCGTGCGCTGGGTGCGCGCGAGTTCGGTCGGGCCGAAGCCGGCGTCGGTGAAGCGCGCCGGGTCGGCGTAGCGGACCTCGGCGCGGCCGCTGGCGTGCGCGGCCAGAGAACCGGCGGCCAGCACGAGGGCGGCGGCGAAGGTGGCGAGCGATCGGGTCGAGCGTGTCATGTGTCCTCCCGGCAGTCGGTTGACCCCAGCCGCAATGTGACGCAACCGGTGCGGTGCGACCAGCGACTTTGCACAAGTTTGCACTCGAAACCGGAAAGCTGCACGCGGGCCGCCGTGCGGCCCGCACGAAGCCCTGCGCACGCTCAGCTGCGTGCTCCGGCCGTCGCCTTGGCCTTCACTTCGCCCAGGTCTCGCGCAGGCCCGTGACCCGGTTGAACACCGGTGCCTGCGGCCGATGCCGGCGGCGGTCGGTGACGAAGTAGCCATGGCGCTCGAACTGCACATGCTCGCCGGCTTCGAGCGCCGCCAGCGACGGCTCGATCCAGGCCTGCAGCGCGCGATGGCTGGCCGGGTTCAGCACCGTGCGCGGGTCGCGGCCACCGGCGTCGGGCTGCGGCTCGGTGAAAAGGTGCTCGTACAGGTGCACGCTGGCCGCGCGCGCGTCGTGCGCGGCGACCCAGGTGATGGTGCCCTTGACCTTGACCGCGTCCGCGCCCGGTGTGCCGCTCCTGGTGTCCGGCAGCACGCGCGCCAGAACGCGCGTGACCTGCCCGGCGGCGTCGCGCTCGAAGCCGGTGCATTCGACGACGACGCCGTACTTCAGCCGCACCCGGTTGCCGGCGACCGGGTTGCCGTCGGCGCCGCGGCGCGGCGGGAACAGGCGGTGGTAGCCCTTGGGCGGGTCGGCGGCGAAGTCCTCGCGTTCGATCCACAGGCTGGGGCCGAGCTCGAAGTGCCGCGCGCCGAGCTCGGGCCGCTGCGGGTGCGCCGGCGCGCTGCAGGGCTCGCGGTGGGCGGCGTCGCCGAACACCTCGGCCCAGTTGGTCAGTTCCAGCGGCAGTGGGTCGAGGACGGCCATGGCGCGCCGTGCCTGGCCCTCCAGGTCGGCGCGCAGCGCGCCGTCGAGCACCGCGTAGTCGACCCAGATGTTGGTCTTGCTGGCGCCGGTGTCGTCGGCCATCCGGCGGATCGCCGCCGGCGTGTAGCCGCGCCGGCGCAGGCCGGCCAGGGTCGGCATGCGGGGGTCGTCCCAGCCCTCGACGACGCGGTCGTCGACGAGCGCCTTCAGCCGCCGCTTGCTGGTGATGACGTGGGTCAGGTTCAGGCGGCCGAACTCGACCTGCTTGGGCAGCGGCCGGGCCAGCAGGCCGACGTCGGCCAGATGGGCCAGCAGCCAGTCGTAGAACGGCCGCTGGTCCTCGAACTCCAGGGTGCAGAAGCTGTGCGTGATGCCCTCCAGCGCGTCCTCGATCGGATGCGCGTAGGTGTACATGGGATAGATGCACCAGCGGTCGCCGGTGTTGTGGTGGCGCGCGTGCTTGATGCGGTAGATCGCCGGGTCGCGCAGGTTGAGGTTGGGCGACGCCATGTCGATCTTCGCCCGCAGCACCATCGCGCCGTCGGGGTGGCGGCCGTCGCGCATCTCGCGCAGCCGCGCCAGGTTGTCGGCCGGCGCGCGGTCGCGGAACGGGCTGGCGGTGCCGGGGGTCGTGAAGTCGCCGCGGTTGGCGCGCATCTGCTCGGCGCTCTGCTCGTCGACGTAAGCCAGCCCGTGCTCGACCAGCGCCTCGGCGGCGCGGTACATGAAGTCGAAGTAGTCGCTCGCGTGGTACAGGTGGCTGACCCGCCCCTGCGGCGTGTCGACCTCCCAGTCGAAACCCAGCCAGCGCACCATCTCGAGGATGGCGTCGACGTACTCCTGCTCCTCCTTCTCGGGGTTGGTGTCGTCGAAGCGCAGGTGGCACACGCCGCCGTAGTCGCGCGCCAGCCCGAAGTTCAGGCAGATGCTCTTGGCGTGCCCGATGTGCAGGTAGCCGTTGGGCTCGGGCGGGAAGCGGGTGCGGATGCGGGCATGGTCGGCCGGGCCCGCCGCGTGGTGCGCCGCGTCGCCCGGGCTGCCGCCGAAACGCCGGCCATCGAAGGCACCGGTGGCCAGGTCCTGCTCGATGACGGTGCGCAGGAAGTTGGCGGCTTTCGGGGCATCGGGCGCGGGTGACGGCATGCGCCGGATTCTATCGACGGCACCCAGGCGGCCCGGTGCCGCAGGCGCTCAGCGCCGTTGCCGCAGCCGCTCGACTTCACGCGCGAGCATCTGCTCGCGCCAACCCTCGCCACGCAGGGACAGCAGCACGACGATGCCGTGGATCGCCAGCCCCAGCCCCCATCCCGCCAGCGGCCAGACCGACCAGCGGTAGGCGCCGGTGAACTGGTCGAGCGCGAACAGGCCGGCGTTGACGAGCACGTAGACCAGGGCGTGCGTCAGCCAGCCCGTCTTCAGGTCGACGCGCCGGCGGGCACGGCGCAGGAGGTCGTCGTCGAGGGTGGTGCCTGGTTCCATGCTCATCGCCTCGGGAGGGGTCGGGTTCGGGTGGCGTGAAGGCCGGGTCGGTCTGGAGGTGCTCGGTCTCAGGCGATCCAAGCCAGTGTATGGCGCCACAGCGTGTCGCCCAGGAAGCGCCCGGGCAGCAGCGTGAACGCCCCGGCGATGATGCAGCCGCCGAGGTACAAGCCCTTCATCGTCCGGCGGTGGGCCACGATGCGCCCGCGCCGCGCGTGCCAAACCGCCAGCGGCAGCTGCGCCATCACCAGCAGCGTCAGCGCGTGGATGGGCGAGAAACCGGCCACGATCGCCATGGAGCCGTCGCGCATGAAGCCGCTGGTCAGCGCGGCGCCGCCCATCAGCGCCACCCAGGCCCAGCCGGCCGTGCGGTGGCCTCGGCTGCCCTTGGGGCCGGCCAGCATCCAGGCGCCGAGCAGCAGGGCGCCGAGGGCGAGGATTGTGTGGGCGAAGATCAGCGGCTGATGCTGCAGCAGCCATGCGAAACGTTCCATGTTCACTCCGGCCAGGCCCCGCCGTGGGGCCGATGGACGGACTGTGGCCGGTGCGGCAGCGGCTGTCGCGCCGGCTGCGACGGATGGGTGGTGGGCGTCGCGAAACGACGGCCCGTGGGTGCGGGCGGTGCCGCGCGTCGGCCGGGTCCCGGGCGCCTGACGACCGGGTGCCTGCCGGGCTTCTTCCGGGCATCGGCCTACATGCCCTTGAAGCGGTGGGCGTAGAGCCGGCTCGCGGTCAGCGTCTCCGGCCGGCCGGCGAGCGTCAGCGTCGCCTTGCCCGACTCCTCGCGCCGCGCGCTGCGGATGCAGCGCGCCTGCACGACGGTGCCGCGGTGCACCTGCCAGAAGCGCGCCGGGTCCAGCTGCGGCAGCAGGTCCTTGAGCGCGGTGCGGATCAGGTGCTCGCGCTCGGCGGTGACGACACGCACGTACTTGTCGGCGGCCTCGAAGTAGATCACGTCGTCGACCGGCACCAGGTGCACGGTCGCGCCGACCTGGGCCTGGATGACGTCCAGGCGGGCGGCCGGCGCGCGCGCCGCCGGCGTCGCGGCATCCAACAGCCCGCGCAGCTGCGCCAGGGCCTGGTCCAGCGCCTGCGCCGGCGCCGGCGCGGCGGGCGCCATGCGATCGGCCAGCCGGCGCTGCAGCCGCTGCACGCAGGCCGCCAGCCGGGGCGGCTCGACCGGCTTGACCAGGTAGTCGACCGCCTGCGCGTCGAAGGCCTGCAAGGCATAGGCGTCGTAGGCGGTGACGAAGACCAGCAGCGGGAACGGCGCGTCGTCGGGCCAGTCCTCGGCCAGCGTCTGCGCGACCTCCAGCCCGCTCGGGCCGGGCATGCGGATGTCGAGGAAGCACAGCTGCGGCCGCAGCGCCAGCGCCTGGCCGATCGCGTCGTCGCCGTTGCCGACCGCGGCGATCACCTGCAGGCCGGGCCACAGGTGCAGCAGATCGGCGCGCAAGGCCTCGGCCAGCAGTGGCTCGTCCTCGGCGATCAGTGCCGTCGGAGGGCCACCGGCGACCCGAGGGGCGGCGCTCATGGTGCGGTTGCCGGCAGGCTCACGCTGGCCACCGTGCCGCCTTCGGCATCCTCAGCCGGCTCGACCGTCAGCGCCGCGCCCTGGCCGTAGATCGCGCGCAGACGCTGGCGGATCTGCGCCAATCCGAACTGCGTGCCGGGCGGCCCACCGGCGTCCAGGCCGCGGCCGGTGTCGCGCACGACCAGGTGCAGCCGGTCGCCGGTGCGCCGTGCGCTGACCTCGACCCGCCCGCCGGCGGCCTGCGGCTCCAGGCCGTGCTTGATCGCGTTCTCCACCAGCGGCTGCAGCAGCAGCGGCGGCACCGGCAGCGCGGCCAGTGCCGGCGGCAGGTCCAGCCGCGTCTGCAGGCGCGGGCCCATGCGAACGGCCATCAGCGCCAGGTAGTCGGCCACGCGCGCGAACTCGTCGGCCAGCGGGTGGCTGGGCCGGCGCGATGCCGACAGCGTCGCGCGCAGGAAGCCGATCAGGCGGTCGAGCATGGCCTGCGCGCGCGCCGGGTCGCTGCCGATCAGCACCCGCAGGTTGGCCAGCGTGTTGAACAGCATGTGCGGCTCGAGCTGCGACTGCAGCAGCTGCAGCTCGGTCTCGGCCGCCTCGCGCTGCGCGGCTTCGGCACGCGTGCGCAGCGCCGCGGCGCGCTCCAGCGCGGTCAGCACGACGAGCGACACCAGGGTCGCCAGCAAGGTCACCGCGAGCGTGATCTGCGTCGTCGGCGCGGCCAGATCCCATGGCGGCGCCGAGCGGCCGCCGGTCAGCGCGTCGGCCAGCCGGGTGCCCAGCAGTGGCCCGAGCAGCAAACCCAGCACGATGAGCGGGATCATGCCGGCCCAGCCGATCTCGAAGCCGGGCCGCGCCGGTGCCGGCAGGCCGCGTCGGCGGCGCGCGCGGTCCAGCGCGTAGGCGATCGCCAGCCGGGTGCCGTCGATCAGCAGCCAGCACGACATGCCGATCGCGAACGAGTAGACCAGCTTGGTGCCCGGATGCCCGCCGAGCACGCCGAGGAACAGCCCGATCGCGGTGCACAGCCCGACCATGAACACGAGGCCTCGCAACATGCGGCGGCCCAGCAGCCGTCCCGGGCCGGGTGCGCGGTCGGCCGCCGGCCCCGGGTCGGGCGCCGGCGGGTGGTGTGCCGTGGCATCCATGGTCGGCCATTGTCCCGTGTCGGCGCCGGGACGTCGCCCGGCGGGCGACGGAGCGCCTGGCCGGGGCGCGAAGCGTCGTCCGTGCGGCGCAGGATGCCGGAACGAGTGCCGGGCGCGGCCCTGGACCAGACGCCGGCCCGCGGGCGTACGCCCGATGCATCGACGCCGCGCACGGAGCTGGCCTCGGGTTGCGCCCTCCGGCCAGCCAACACGGCGCGGCCCGCTGAGCCGCAGCGGGCCGCCAGCTGGCCGCGCAGCGCCTCCACGCGCTTGCGGTTGACGCCGAAGTCGCGCCGCCCGAGGCGGGCGGCGGCGCGCACGTGCACAAGGCCGGCCTCGGCGTCGAGCCAGAACTCGCTGTCGTCGACGAAGCCCAGCCAGCGGCTGCGGTGGGTCAGGTGCAGGTAGCCGGGCGCTTCGGTCACCAGGCGTGCGCCGGGCAGCGCCAGCGCGAGGTCGCGCACCGCGGTCATCGGGTCCGCACCCTGCGCCGGCAGCGGGGCGATCCACGCGGCGTCGCGGCGTGGGTGGTCGGACCACAGCCGGGCCTGGCTGCTGACGCTGTTGTCGGTCGCCGACGGAGGCGCCAGCCGGCCGTCGCGCACGCCGGGCGGGGCCGCAGGCCGCCCCTCCAGCCCGCCGGCCTGACCGACCGCGACCAGGAGGGCGGGCAGCGCGATCACGGCCGCAACGGCATACCCCAGGGCGCGGCGCCAGCGGGTGGCGGTCCGTCGCGCGGAAGAAGGCTGGGTCGCCGTCGGTTGGTGCATGGCCCGGAGTGTGCCCAAGCGCGCCAACCCGTGCCGCCGCCCGCCGGCGTGGTCTGGCGCATCCGGCGTTGGCCCGCAGCACCGGCGGAGGCGCCGGCACGGGCCGGCTGGCAAGATACGCACCATGCCGGCCCGCCGCCGACCGCCCGCCAACCTCGGCCATGCGGCCCATGCCCCTGCCCATGCCGGGTGCAGCGCCGACCAGCTCGGCTGGCGGCGGTGGACCTGCGCGCTCTGGATCGGGCTGCTGCTCGGTCTTGCGGCGCCCTTGGCAGGCCGGGCCGAGTCCGGGCCTGCCGTCGGCGCGCGGCCGAGCGTCGACCCGCCGACCGCTGCGCAAGGCAGCGCGGGCCCGGCTGGCGAACCCACGCTGCCGTATGAGGCCGCTGTCGCCGCACGCTTCCCCGCGCCGCCGGTGGTCTACGAGACCCCCGGCCTGGGGCCCGGTCGCACGAGCTTCACGCACAACGACGAACTGGTGGCCATGCTGCGCGCCATCGCGGTGCGCAGCGACGCGGTCGCGCTCGAGCCGGGGCGCAGCGTCACCGGGGAGCCCCTCGTCGCGCTGCACTTCAGCCGCGGGCCCGGCCGGCCGGCGGCCTTGCTGATCGGCCAGCAGCACGGCAACGAGCCGGCCGGCGCCGAGGCGCTGCTGGTGGTCGCCGAGCGCCTGGCCAACCCGGCCGATCCGCTGGCCGCGGTGCTCGACCGCATCGACGTCATCGTGCTGCCGCGCGCGAACCCGGACGGCGCCGCGCTCGATCGGCGGCGCAACGCGGCCGGGCTGGACGTCAACCGCGACCACCTGCGGCTGGCGACCCCCGAGGCGCGCGCGATCGGCGCGCTGATGCAGGCCTTCCGCCCGGTGCTCGTGGCCGACCTGCACGAGTACCAGGCGCTGGGCGGCTATGTCGCGCGGGTCGGCGCGCTCAAGCGGCACGACCTGCTGCTGCAGTTCCCGGGGACAGCCAATCTGCCGCCGGCGCTGGCGGCGGCCAGCGAGGCCTGGTTCCGGCGGCCGCTGGCCGACGCGCTGCTCGAGCAGGGCATCACCAGCGACTGGTACCACGTCGTTCCGGCGGCCGGCAGCGGCGCGGTGCTGTTCAGCATGGGCGGGCTGTCGGCGGCGCTGGCGCGCAACGCCGGTGGATTGCGCCATGCGGTGACGCTGCTGCTCGAGTCGCGCGGCTACGACCTCGGCCGCGCGCATCTGCAGCGCCGCGTGCACACGCATGTGCTGGCGGTGGACCACCTGCTGCGGGCGGCGGCCACGCGCGCCGACGCGCTGCGCCGGCTGCGCGACGACGCCGACCTGGCGGTGGCGGCGCGCGCCTGCAGCGGCGAGATCGTGATCGAGGCGGCGATGGTGCCGGGCCGCCGCTGGGTGACGATGCTGGACCCGCTGACCGGTGCCGACACCGCGGTCGACGTCGCCTGGGCCTCGGCGCTCGACCCGTTGCCGCGGCGCGTGCGCAGCCGGCCCTGCGCCTACTGGCTGGCCGCCGACCAGACCAACGCCGTGGCGCGGCTGCGTGCGCTCGGCGTCACCGTCCAGACGCTCGAACTGCCGGCGGCCGCGGCCGGCGAGCGCTACCGCGTGACGGCGCAGGGGCAGGTCGCCGACCCGGAAGGCGAGGGCGTGCTGCGGCGGGTGGCGGTGGTGCTGGAGCCGCTGGCGCTGGCGATGCCGGCCGGCAGCCACGTGGTGCCGCTGGCCCAGCCGCTGGCGCATCTGGCGGTCGCGGCGCTCGAACCGGACACCCTGGACAGCTACCACGCCACGGGGCTGGTCACACGAGTCGATGCGGTGGCGCGCATCATCGAGCCGCGCTGATTTGGGCGTCGGCTCGGGCGAGGCGGCCGACGGCGCCAGCGGCGCGGCGCCGCGCCGGTCGTCAGCGCCGCCGGCTTCCCAGCAGCGAGCCCAGCACGCCGCGCACCAGCTCGCGGCCGATCGAGGTGCCGACCGTGCGCACGGCCGACGCCGCCGCCATCTCGGCCAGACCGGGCCGGCGGCCACCGCGCGGGCCGGTCGAGCCGAGCAGCATGTCCTTCAACCCGCCGCCGGCGGCAGCGGCTGGCGCTGCGGCAGGCGGAGCCACCTCGTGCGCCGCGGTGCGCGCCTTCAGCACCTCGTAGGCCGACTCGCGGTCCTCGGTCTGCTCGTAGCGGCCGGCGACCAGCGAGTCGCGCACCAGCGCCTGCCGCTCGGCATCGCTGATCGGGCCGATGCGGCTGCCCGGCGGCAGCACGTAGACACGCTGCGTGACCCCGGGCCGGCCGCGCTCGTCGAGCAGGCTGACCAGCGCCTCGCCGACCGCCAGCTCGGTGATCGCCTCGGCCATGTCGCGGATCTCGGGGTTGGCGCGCATGGTGTCGGCCGCCGCCTTGACCGCCTTCTGGTCGCGTGGCGTGAACGCGCGCAGCGCATGCTGCACCCGGTTGCCGAGCTGGGCCAGCACGCTGTCCGGCACGTCGAGCGGGTTCTGCGTCACGAAGTAGACGCCGACACCCTTGGAGCGCACCAGCCGCACGACGAGCTCGACGCGCTCGACCAGCGCCTTCGGCGCGTCCTTGAACAGCAGGTGCGCCTCGTCGAAGAAGAACACGAACTTCGGCTTGTCGAGGTCACCCACCTCGGGCAGCATCTCGAACAGCTCCGACAGCATCCACAGCAGGAAG
>JRYF01001843.1_pt1 | contig 17533 bp, 16 predicted proteins | sample 235331 | NCBI WGS metagenome assembly JRYF01 (sample SAMN03074217, study PRJNA261475) | activated sludge metagenome | biome: Wastewater Treatment Plant; feature: Wastewater; material: Activated sludge; isolation source: activated biomass of a wastewater treatment plant treating hydrocarbon... ...
GACTTCGTGCTCTCGGCCATCCTGGCTTCTTCCAGCCAGCGCTTCGTGAACTCTTCGAAGGTCTTGGCCTCGGCCGCCCTGCGCTTCTCGCGCTGCTTCTCTTGGGACGGAGACCGGCCTTCGGCGATCGCCTTGCGCGCTTCCACGCAGCGCTCGCGCGCCATCAGCAGCGAGATCCCGTCCTTCGACCCGTAGCGACCGATCGTGAGCGTTTCACGCCGGCCGTTGAGCCGGTAGTCGAGACGAAAGGTGATCGTGCCCCTGGGGGAGACGGTCACGTACATGCCGTCCCGGTCGGCGATCTTGTAGGTCGTGGCCTGGGGCTTGATGCCCCTGAGCGTGCCATCGGACAGCATCGGCAGTCCCTCCTCTCGGAGGAATTTTACCGTCACGCAAAAACGGTGGCTACAACTTCACTAAGTGCTTGATTTTTATAATTTTCATACCACTCTTTTTACCGTCAGCGCTCGCTCTGAGCTGACGGTAAAAACTTTGGAGACATCCGGTCGAAGATTTCTACCGTCAGATTTACCGTCAGATCGAAAGGCATCCCACCGATAGGTGCCGATAGATCTCGACAGACATTTCTTATGTAGTACAACGACTTATATGAACTTTCCGACAGGCCTCGATAGACCCTGAAAGACGCCGAATCATTCCCACTCGATCGTCGCCGGCGGCTTGCTGCTGACGTCGTACACGACCCGGTTGATGCCGCGCACCTCGTTGATGATGCGCCCGGCGACCTTCTTCAGCAGCGCATGCGGCAGCTCGGCCCAGTCGGCGGTCATGAAGTCGCTCGTCTGCACCGCGCGCAGCGCGACGACATGCTCGTAGGTGCGGCCGTCGCCCATCACGCCGACCGACTTCACCGGCAGGAACACCGCAAAGGCCTGGCTCGTCAGCTCGTACCAGCTCTTGCCGCGGGCCGGGTCGACGGTGGCACGCAGCTCGTCGATGAAGATCGCGTCCGCCTGGCGCAGCATGTCGGCGTAATCGCGCCTGACCTCGCCCAGGATGCGCACCCCCAGCCCGGGCCCCGGGAACGGGTGGCGGTAGACCATCTCCGGCGGCAGCCCGAGCGCCACGCCCAGTTCGCGCACCTCGTCCTTGAACAGGTCGCGCAGCGGCTCGAGCAGCTTGAGCCCCAGCGTCGCGGGCAGGCCGCCGACGTTGTGGTGGCTCTTGATCGTCGTCGCCTTCTTGGTGCCCATCGACGACTTCGCACCGCCGGACTCGATGACATCCGGGTAGATCGTGCCCTGCGCCAGCCAGCGCGCGTTGGCGAGCTTGGCCGCCTCGCGCTGGAAGACCTCGACGAACTCGGCACCGATGATCTTGCGCTTGGCCTCCGGGTCGGCGACGCCGGCGAGCTTGCCGAGAAACTGCCCGCTCGCATCGACATGCACCACCTTGGCGTGCAGCCGGCCGACGAACATGTCCAGCACCAGCTGCGCCTCGTTCAGGCGCAGCAGGCCGTGGTCGACGAAGACGCAGGTCAGCTGGTCGCCGATCGCGCGGTGGATCAGCGCCGCCGCCACGCTCGAATCGACGCCGCCCGACAGGCCGAGGATCACCTCCTCGCCACCGACCTGCGCGCGGATCGCCGCCACCGCCTCGGCAACGTGGTCGCGCATCACCCAGTCCGGCCGCGCGCCGCAGATGCCGAGCACGAAGCGCTCCAGGATCGCCCGGCCCTGGCGCGTGTGCGTGACCTCGGGGTGGAACTGCAGGCCGTAGAAGCCGCGCGCCTCGTCGGCCATGCCGGCGATCGGGCAGCTCGGCGTGCTGGCCATCAGCACGAAGCCCGGCGGCATCGCGCTGACCTTGTCGCCGTGGCTCATCCAGACCTGCAGCATGCCGTGGCCTTCGGCATTGCGGAAGTCCTCGATGCCGTCCAGCAGCCGCGTGTGGCCGCGGGCGCGCACCTCGGCATGGCCGAACTCGCGCCGGTCGCTCCACGCGACCTCGCCGCCGAGCTGCACCGCCATCGTCTGCATGCCGTAGCAGATGCCCAGCACCGGCACCCCGAGCTCCCACACCGCCTGCGGCGCGCGCAGCTGGTGGTCCTCGTAGGTGCTCGCGTGGCTGCCCGACAGGATGATGCCCTTGGGCGCGAAGGCGCGCACGAAGTCGTCACCGACGTCGTTGGGGTGGATCTCGCAGTAGACATGGGCCTCGCGCACGCGGCGGGCGATGAGCTGCGTGACCTGCGAACCGAAGTCGAGGATCAGGATCTTGTCGTGGTTCATGGCGGTGCGTGGTTCAGGCGGCCGGCGAAGGCCGCACCGGGGGCACGGGCGGGACGGGTGGGACGGGTGGCGAGGCCGGCTGGCGGCGGAAGTGGCTCCACGCGAGCAGCAGCGCGGCGGCCTGCAGGGCGGCGCCGAAGAACAGCGGCGCGCCCAGCCGCCAGTCGTCGGCCGGCAGCGTCGAGACCGCGCCGAGCAGCGCCGCGGCCAGCGGCGGCGCCAGCACCGCCATCAGGCTGTTGAGCGCCGCCACCGCCCCCAGCGTGCGCCCCTGCACGCCTTCGCTCGCGGCGCCCGAGACGATGCTGTTGAGCGCGGGAACCACGGTGTTGCCGAGCAGGTTGGCGGCGATGATCGCGAACATCACCCAGCCGGCGGTCGCCAGCCCCCAGCCGAGGTAGGCCAGGGTCGACGACGCCAGCCCCAGCAGCGCCAGTCGTTGCGGCGGGAAGACCTTCAGCAGCCGCCCCATCAGGCCGCCCTGCACCGCGGCCGAGACGACCCCGACCGCGAACAGCGACCAGCCGTTCTCCGCCGGCCCCCAGCCGAAGCGGAAGGTCGCGTACAGCACCCAGGTCGTGTACAGCGTGAACTGCGCCAGCGCCGCCAGCGCGATCACGCCGACCAGCCGGCCGACCCCGGCCAGCGCCGTCAGCTCCTTGAGCGACGCGAACGGGTTGCCGGCGCGCCAGGTCACCGGCCGCCGGCGCTCGCGCGGCAGCGACTCCGGCAGCACCCACACGCCGTAGGCGAAGTTCAGCAGGGTCAGCGCGCCGGCGACGAAGAACGGCAGCCTGAGGTCGATCGCGCCGAGCAGCCCGCCCATCACCGGGCCGAGGATGAAGCCGATGCCGAACATCGCGCCCAGCAGCCCGAAGCGGCGCGCACGCTCGGCCGGTGGCGTGATGTCGGCGACGTAGGCGTTGGCCACCGCCGCGTTGGCCTGCGTGAAGCCGCCGACCACACGCGACGCGATCAGCATCCACAGCGCGCTCGCCAGCGCGGTGGCGAAGAAGTTGACCGCCATGCCGGCGAAGCCGATCAGCAGCACCGGGCGCCGCCCGTAGCGGTCCGACAGCGCGCCGAGCAGCGGCGCGCCGAAGAAGCTGGCGGCGGCGAAGGCGAAGGTGACGACGCCGTACCAGTAGGCCTGCGCAGCCGGGTCGTCGGTGAAGGCCCCGACCATCGGCGGCAGCACCGGCACGATGAGGCCGATCGACAGCATGTCGATCAGCACCACGATCATGATGAAGGGCATCGCCGCGGCGCGGCGGCGGGCATGGGCTGTCATGCGCGCGTGCTGCCGGCGAGGTCCTCGTGGCGCAGACAGGCCACGCCCTGCGTCGCGGCGGCGGCCGCCAGGCGAGCGTCGTGCGTCAGCAGCGGCAGCCGCAGCGCTCCGGCCAGCCACAGGTAGGCGGCGTCGTAGACCGACAGACCGCGGTCGACCGCCAGCAGCGCCGTCGCCCGGACCTGCGCAGCCTCCGGCACGACCAGCTCGACCCGCGACCGCACGGCGTCCAGCAGCTCCAGCAGCGGCGCCGCGTCGGCGGCCATCACGCGGCTGCGTCGCACCGCGTTGACCACGATGTTGCTGCACTCCCACAGCCACAGCTCGGGTGCATGGGCTTCGACGCGGCGCGCCCGCAGCTGCGCGTACACGCGCTCGGCCGCTGCGCTGCGCTCGTCGGGCAGCAGCCAGGCGGCGGTCGCGGAGGCGTCGAGGACGATGGCCTCGACCTTCACTCCCGGCCTTCGTCGCGCAGTTCGCGCCAGCCGGGCCCGGGCCGGATGCGGGCGTGCAAGGCCCGCATGGCCGCCAGCTCGCGCTCGATCTGGTCGTCGCTGACCGCGGGCGGCCGCCGCACCGGCAGCATGCGCACCACCTCCTTGCCGTGGCGCGTGATGCGCACCTCCTCGCCCGCCTCGACGGCGGCGATCAGCTCGGAGAACGACTGCTTGGCCTCGTAGATGCCCGCGCTGCGCATGTCTGTCCAGATTTATAGAATTTGGCCAGAGTCTAGCGCACAGCGGCCCGGCAGCCTCACTCGGCGCGGTAGTTCGGCGCCTCCTTGGTGATCTGCACGTCGTGCACGTGGCTCTCGCGGATGCCGGCGGCGGTGATCTCGACGAACTCGGCGCGCGCGTGCATGTCGGCGATCGACGCGCAGCCGCAGTAGCCCATCGCCGCGCGCAGGCCGCCGGCCATCTGGTGCACGATGGCGACCATCGAGCCCTTGTACGGCACCCGGCCCTCGATGCCCTCGGGCACCAGCTTGTCGGTGTTCGGGTTGTCGCCCTCGTCGCCTTCCTGGAAATAGCGGTCGGCGCTGCCGGCCTTCATGGCGCCGATCGATCCCATGCCGCGGTAGCTCTTGTAGCTGCGGCCCTGGTAGAGGATGACCTCGCCCGGCGCCTCCTCGGTGCCGGCGAAGACGCCGCCCATCATCACCGTGCTGGCGCCGGCGGCGATCGCCTTGGCGATGTCGCCCGAGTAGCGGATGCCGCCGTCGGCGATCAGCGGCACGCCGCTGCCGCGCAGCGCGCTGGCGACGTTGTCGATCGCGGTGATCTGCGGCACACCGACGCCGGCGACGATGCGCGTGGTGCAGATCGACCCCGGCCCGATGCCGACCTTGACGGCATCGGCGCCGGCCTCGCACAGCGCCAGCGCGGCGGCACCGGTGGCGATGTTGCCGCCGATGACCTCGACCTGCGGAAAGCTGCGCTTGACCCAGCGCACGCGCTCGATGACGCCGGCGCTGTGGCCGTGCGCGGTGTCGACGACGATGGCGTCGACGCCGGCCTTGACCAGCAACTCGACCCGCTCCTCGGTGCCCTCGCCGACACCGACCGCCGCGCCGACGCGCAGGTGGCCGCGCCCGTCGCGCGCGGCGTTCGGAAAGCTGGTCTGCTTGGTGATGTCCTTGACCGTCATCAGCCCGCGCAGTTCGAACGCGTCGTTGACGACCAGCACGCGCTCCAGCCGGTGCTTGTGCATCAGCGCCTTGCCGTCGTCGAGCGACGCGCCCTCCAGCACCGTGACGAGCCGCTCGCGCGGCGTCATGATCTCGCGCACCGGCGCGTCCAGCCGGGTCTCGAAGCGCAGGTCGCGGTTGGTCACGATGCCGACCACCGTCTTGCCTTCCAGCACCGGGAAGCCCGACACGCCGTGCTGCTGCGACAGTGCGATGACCTGGCGCACGGTCTGCTCGGGCGTGACCGTGATCGGGTCGCGCAGCACACCCGACTCGTAGCGCTTGACGCGCGCCACCTCGGCCGCCTGCTGGCGCGGCGACATGTTCTTGTGCACGATGCCGATGCCGCCTTCCTGCGCGATCGCGATCGCCAGGCGGGCCTCGGTGACGGTGTCCATCGCCGCCGACACCAGCGGCAGCTTGAGCGTGATGCGGCGCGTCAGCGGCGTGGCAAGGTCGGTGCCGCGCGGCAGCACCTGCGAGAACGCCGGCACCAGCAACACATCGTCGAAGGTGAGCGCTTTGCCGAGAAGGCGCATGGAACGGCTCCGGACGCAAAAGCAGATTATACGGAGCCCGCCTCTGGCCACCCGCGCCAGAGGTCGCGTGACGATTGCACACGTGCCGATACGGCAGCCGCTCGCCGCAGCGCCTAAACTCGTGCCATGCGACCTTGGGTAGCTCTCTCGATCGGCACGGTACTCGCCGCGGCGCTCGTGGCCGGGGCGCTGGCGTCGCCGGCTTCGGTGCAGTGGAAGTGGCGCGACCGCAACGGCCAGATCACCGTCAGCGACCTGCCTCCGCCGCGCGACATCCCTGAGCGCGACATCCTGCAGCGTCCCGACCCGGCGGCCGTGGCTGCCACGGCGGCGGCGGCCACGGCCGCCGCCGCGCCCGCCCCGCCAGCCACCGAGCGCGCGCGTGTCGACGCCGAGCTCGAGGCGCGCCGGCGCGCCGCCGAGCAGGAACAGGCCGCGCAGCAGCGCGCGCAGGCGGCGCAGCTGGCCGAACAGCGGGCACAGAACTGCCGCAACGCGCGCAACCACCTCGCCGCCCTCGAAAGCGGCCAGCGCCTGGTGCGCATGAACGACAAGGGCGAACGCGAGTTCCTCGACGACAAGCAGCGCGCCGACGAGACGCGGCGCGCGCGCGAGGTCATCGCGGCCGACTGCGGCTGAAGCGCGGCGCCCGTTCAGCGCGCGCGCTTGCCCTTGTAGCGCAGCCGCCGAGCTTCCTTCGGGTCGACCTGCAGCGGCCGGTAGACCTCGACCCGGTCATGGTCGCGCAGCGGCGTGTCGGCCGTCGCGGCGACACACCAGACGCCGGTGTCCAGCGCGGTCGGCGCACCCAGCGCGTGCCGCTCGAGCATGCCGCTGGCGCGCAACGCATCGGCCACCGTGCTGCCGGGCGGCAGCATCAGCCGCGTCTGGTCGATCTGCCCGGGCGCCGGGCAGTAGACGACCTCGACGCGCAGCCGGCCGGCCGCGCCGGCCTCAGCGCGGGCCATACACTGCCTCGGCGCGCTGGACGAAGGAGTCGACGAAGGTGTTCGCCACCCGGTCGAAGACCGGGCTGACCACGGTCTCCAGCGCCTTGCTGGCGAAGCGGTAGCGCAGGTCGAACTCGATCTTGCAGGCCTCGGCTTCGCTGCCGGGCCGCCCGAGCGGCCGGAACAGCCAGGTGCCGTCGAGCAGCGAGAACGGGCCGTCGACGAGCTGGACCATTACCGACTCGCCGGGCACATGCTCGTTGCGCGTCGTGAAGGCGTGCCGCACGCCCATGTAATGCAGCCCGAGCCGTGCGGTGACACCGCCTTCGTGCTGCTCGAGCACCTCGGCGCGATCGCACCAGGGCAGGAACTGCGGGTACTGCTCGATGCCGGTGACGAGCTCGTACATCTCGGTCGGCGTGTACCAGAGCAGGACCGACTTCTTGACGTGCTTCACAATGCGCGATTCTACGGAGCGCTCCTGAGCGCTCCAGCCTGCCGCGCGGCCGGCACTGCCGCCACCCTCCGCCACGCCCGCCCCCGATGCCCGCCATCGCCGAGAACCGACGCGCCCGCTTCGAGTACCACCTCGAGGAGCGCCACGAAGCCGGCATCGTGCTGCAGGGCTGGGAGGTCAAGGCGATCCGCGCCGGCCAGGTGCAGCTGACCGACGGTTACGTCGTCATCCGCAACGGCGAGCTGTTCCTGATCGGGCTGCGCATCAACCCGCTGCGCAGCGTGTCGACCCATGTCCAGCCCGAGCCCGACCGCACCAAGAAGCTGCTGATGGCCAAGGACGAGATCCGGCGCCTTGTCGGCAAGGTCGAGCAGAAGGGTTTCACCCTCGTGCCACTGGACCTGCACTACAAGGGCGGGCGGGTGAAGGTCGAGATCGCGCTGGCCAAGGGCAAGGCGCTGCACGACAAGCGCGAGACCGAGAAGAAGCGCGACTGGGAGAAGGAGCGCGGGCGGCTGATGCGGCAGAAGATCTCGAGCAAGGCCTGAGCACCGCCGTCGGGCCGCGCACCGCGGCTCCGGCTCAGCGCAGCACCGCCAGCGCCTGCGCCAGGTCGGCGCGCAGGTCGGCCTCGGCTTCGAGGCCGATCGAGAAGCGCACCAGCGTGCCTTCGTAAGGCGCCGGATCGCGCATCGCCTTCAGGTCGTAGGGCACGGCGAGGCTGACCGCCCCGCCCCAGGAATAGCCGATGCGGAACAGCCGCAGCGCGTCGACGAAGGCGTCGACCCGCGCCGGTGCCAGCTGGGGGTCGAAGACGATCGAGAACAGGCCCGCTGCCGCGCTGCAGGCGGCACGCCAGTGCGCGTGGCCGGGCGAGCCCTCGAGCGCCGGGTGCAGCACCTGGGCGACCTGCGGCTGCCCGCGCAGCCAAGCCGCCAGCGCACGCGCCGTGCGGTCCTGCGCGTGGTAGCGCAGGGCGATGCTGGGCAGCGCGCGCAGCACCGCCTCGGCATCGTTGGCGCCGACGCCCAGGCCGAGGTCCATGTGGGCGGCCTTCAGCCGCAGGTGCAGTGCTTCGTCGACCGTCGTCACCGCGCCCATCAGCACGTCGCCGCCGCCGGACGGGTACTTGGTCAGCGCCTGCACGACGACGTCGCAGCCGCCGCCGACCGCGAAGCCGTCGAACGCGATGCCGGCGCCCCAGGTGTTGTCGAGCGCGGTGAGCAGCCCGCGCGCGCGCGCAACGGCGATCAGCGCCGGCAGATCCGGGAACTCCATCGTCACCGAGCCGGGTGCCTCCAGCCAGACGAGCCGGGTCGTGGGGCCGATCGCGGCCGCCAGCGAATCGGGGGCCATCGGGTCGTAGAAGCGGTGCCCGATGCCGTAGCGCGCCAGCTGGTGGCGCGCGACCGACTTGCCGGGGCCGTAGGCGTTGAGCGGGATCAGCAGTTCGTCGCCCTGCCCCAGCAGCGCCAGGTCGACGAGCGCGATCGCAGCCAGCCCGCTGGGCGTGAGCAGCGTGTCGCGCCCGTGCTCCAGGTGCGCGATGCGCGCCTCCAGCGTGAATGTGGTCGGCGTGCCGTGCAGCCCGTAGGTGTAGCCGGCCTTGGAGCGCCAGTCGCGCGCGCGCATCGCGGCGACGTCGCGGAAGATCACCGTCGAGGCCTTGTGCACGCCGGGTTGCGGCGCCTCGAAGCCCTCGGGCGGGTGGTAGGGGTGGTGGATCAGGCCGGTGCTGGCGTGGTCGGTCATCGGAGGGTTGCGGTCACAGGGGTTCGGCGACGAGGTCGTGGCCTTCGGTCGCGACGATGCGCGCGCGCACGAACTGCCCGGCTTCCAGGGCACGCGACGGCCGGTCCGGCGGCAGCAGGCGCACCCGGCCGTCGATCTCGGGCGCGTCGGCGTAGCTGCGGCCCCAGCCGCCGCGGCGGCCGCGCGCCGGTGCGGCGTCGACCAGCACCTGCATCGTCGCGCCGATGCGCTCGCGCAGCTTGGCCACGCTGACGGCCTCGGCGACCTCCATGAAGCGCGCCTTGCGCGCCTCGCGCTCGTCGGCCGGCAGCGCGCCCGGCAGCGCGTTGGCCGTGGCGCCGGCCACCGGCGAGTAGGCGAAGCAGCCGGCGCGGTCGATGCGGGCCTCGCGCACGAAGTCCAGCAGGTGCTCGAACTCGGCCTCGGTCTCGCCGGGGAAGCCGGCGATGAAGGTCGAGCGCACGACGATCGGCGGACACAGCTCGCGCCAGCGCGCCAGCCGCTCGAGGTTGCGCTCGCCGCTGGCGGGCCGCTTCATGCGCCTGAGCACGTCGGGGTGGGCATGCTGGAAGGGCACGTCCAGGTAGGGCAGGATGCGCCCTCCGGCCATCAGCGGCAGGATGTCGTCGACGTGCGGGTAGGGGTAGACGTAGTGCAGCCGCACCCAGGCGCCGTGCGGCTCGGCCAGCTCGCCGAGCTTCTCGCACAGGTCCACCAGCCGCGTCTTGACCGGCCGGCCGTCGAAGAAGCCGGTGCGGTAGCGCAGGTCGACGCCGTAGGCGCTGGTGTCCTGGCTGACGACCAGCAGCTCCTTGACGCCGGACTCGAACAGCGCGCGCGCCTCGGCCAGCACGTCGCCGATCGGGCGCGAGACGAGGTCGCCGCGCATGCTCGGGATGATGCAGAAGCTGCAGCGGTGGTTGCAGCCCTCGCTGATCTTCAGGTAGGCGTAGTGGCGCGGCGTGAGCTTGATGCCGGCCGGCGGGACCAGGTCGACGAAGGGGTCGTGCGGTTTCGGCAGGTGCCGGTGCACCGCCTCCATCACCTCGTCGGTCGCGTGCGGGCCGGTGACGGCGAGCACCTTGGGGTGCACCTGCCGCACCAGGTTGGCCGCCTCCGGCCCCGTGCCGGCACCGACCGTGCGCGCACCCAGGCAACCGGTGACGATGACGCGGCCGTTCTCGGCCAGCGCCTCGCCGATCGTGTCCAGGCTCTCCTGCACCGCGGCGTCGATGAAGCCGCAGGTGTTGACGATCACCAGATCGGCGCCGGCGAAGGTCTTGCGGGTCGCGTAGCCTTCGGCCGCCAGGCGGGTCAGGATCAGCTCGGAATCGGTCAGGGCCTTCGGGCAGCCGAGCGAGACGAAGCCGACGGTGGGCGCGTGGGGCGGCGCGGGCGCCGGGTCTGCGGACATGCCGCGATTGTCGCGGATGGCGCCGGCAGGCCGGTGCGGGCCGGTGCAGGCCGGTGCGTTCCGCTGCGGGCCGGCGGCGCGCGTTACTTCTTGCCCGGCGGGAAGCCCGGGAACATCACCCCGGCCTGCGCCATCTGCTCCTGCATCTTCTCGAACATCGTGCGCGACTGCTCGAGGTAGCTGCCCATCAGGTTGTGCATCAGCGGCGCCTGGCCCTGGACGAGCTGGCTCTGCAGCTCGGCAAAGGCCTGCAGGTTGCGCTCGAGCATGCTGCCCATCGCACCCTGCATGGCGTGACCGTAGAAGCGGATGATGTTGGCCAGCATCGGGGTCGAGAACATCGGCACGCCGCCGGACTCTTCCTCGAGGATGATCTGCAGCAGGATGCTGCGCGTCAGGTCGTCGCCCGATTTGGCGTCGCGCACCTCGAAGTCCTCGCCGCCGAGCACCATCCGCTTGACGTCCGCCAGCGTGATGTAGCTGCTGGTGCGCGTGTCGTAGAGGCGGCGGTTGGGGTATTTCTTCAGCACCCGCATGGCGCCGTCGTCGGACGCCCGGGCGGCAACGGGGGAGGCGTCGGCGGCTGGGTCGGCGGTCCGGCGGGGCTTCGGCGGCATGCGCGGCGGTCCTGGTGGTCGGCTCGGGGGCTGGCGGCCATTCTAGGAGCCGGCCCGCGGCCGGCGGCCGGGGTTAGCCCGCGCTGCCGAGCAGCACCTCGCAGCCGCCGCGCGGGTTCGGCACGTAGCGGTCGCCGCCGAGCGGCATGATCTTCGGGCCGTAGGGGTTGGCGGTGCCGCAGAACAACCCGTAGGGCGTCGACACCATGGTGCGCAGCCCCATGTTGTACGGGTTGTCGAAACCGTTGGTCGTCACCGGCACCCAGTTCTCGCCGTCGCGGCTGCGGTACAGGTCGAAGCCCGACTGGTTGTCAAGGATGGCCTGGGTATCCAGCCGGTTGACGATGTTGGCGAACGGCTCCGGCCAGCGGCTGCGGTTGGCGTAGCCGAGCACCGAGCTCCACTCGAAGGTGCCCAGGTAGAGCCAGCCCTCGTGCTCGCACATGCGCCAGAAGTAGCCGTTGAAGAAATTGTCGAAGCCCGGCAGGTAGCCCGACAACGCGTGCTTGTGGCCCGCCGGCGTGTCGCGCGAGTCGCCCACCAGCAGGTCCCAGGCGCCATCCGGCCAGACCCGGATCAGCTCCGGCGGCGCCGGCCCGACGCGGTTGGCGCGGTCGATGCCGCCACCCTGGATGCCGCTGCCGATGTACAGCGCGCCCCGGAACGGCGTCATGCTCAGCACGCACTGGTTGAGCCGGCCGCGGTAGGCGCCTTTCTCGACCACGCGCTCCCAGGTGTACGGCGGCTCGCCCTCGACCGTGCTGCGCCAGACCTGGAAGCCCTCGAGGTTGAAGGTGCCGACGTACAGGTGCTCGCCGAAGCCGCAGATCTCGAACACCGTCTTGTTGCCGGCGTCGCCGAAACCGAACTCGCTCACCGGCTCCCACTCGCCGCGCGCCGGGTCGCGGCTCTCGTAGACCACCGAATGGGCCGAGATGTTGGGGTTGCCGCCGCGCGAGCCGGCCGGGGTCGTGAACAAGCGGCCCTTGAACTCGACCACGGTGCGGATCGTCGTCACCGGCAGGCCGATCAGCCCGGGCTCGCAGGTCGGCTCGAAGTGCTGGCCGTCCTCGGAGCGCAGCAGCAGCGGCCCCGGGCCGCGCGCGGGCGACCAGGTGCTGACGAACAGCGCCGGCTTGTCGGCGTGCCCGGGGCGGCCGCCGTAGACCAGCATGCCGCGCAGCCCGAGTTCACGCGGCAGCGGCTTGCCGTGGCTGCCGGTGATGGTCGGCGCCTTGAACACGCGCTGCCAGCGCTCGCTCGGCGGGTGGTAGCGCCAGATCTCGGCGTGCATGTCCAGGCTGTAGGGGTCCTCCGGGCACTCGACCGGCCACACGTCCATGCCAATCGGCAGCCGCGCGCGCATGAACGGGAAGTTGCCGCGCGTGGTGCCGACGTACAGGTGCTCGCCGAACCAGGCCATCGAATGCGCATAGGCGTTCAGCCCGTCGCCGAAGCCGGTGCGCGCGACCCGCTGGAAGTCGCGCTCCCCGAGCCCCGGCGCGACGCCGAGGCGGTTGGCCGCCCGCGCCGCCACCGGGTCAGGCCGCCTGCACGCTGGCCATGAAGCTGGCCAGCTCGTCGCGCGCCTCCTCGGGCGCGGTGAACGGCCCGACGCGGTTCCGCTCGCGCGTCGTGAAGTACCAGTGCCCGCCGGTCTCGAACACACGGTCGCTGCGGAACCAGCGCCGCTCGGCCTCGCCGGCGCGCGTGCGGCGTGGCGCGGCGGCGAACTCGCCGCCCCAGAAGCGCCGGCAGCCCGAGATCAGCTCGTCGGCGCGCGAGCTCGGGAAGAAGTGGCCGGCGTCGCGCACGCGCCGGAACTCCGCATGCGGCCACAGACCGAGCAGTTCGTCGCCGGTCAGCCGCGCCTGCGAGTGGTCGCCGTACATCGCCAGGATGGGGAAGCGCAGGGCGCGCAGGCGGTCGAGCGTCAGGCCGTCGTCGCCCATCAGCTCGGCCCCGGCGGAGGTCGCATCCATCAGGTGCAGCCACTGCTGTGCGGTGCGCGCCCCGGCGCGCCCCATCAGCGGGCGCGCCAGCTCGAGCAGCTCGCCCGGCACGGCGAAGCCGCGCACCTGCCACTGCGCGACCCGCGTCAGCAGCCGGTAGCCGAAGTACGGGTCGCGCGTGTCGAGGTCGAGCCCGTGGCGCTCGAGCATCGGCTGGATGCGCTGGCCGAACTCCCATTCCTGGCGCGTCTCGACGTGGCGCACGGCGGCGATGTGGGTGTCGGCCAGCACCAGGCTGGCGACACGCTCGGGCTGCGCGCAGGCGAAGTTCAGCGCCACCACGCCGCCGAAGCTGTGCGCCATCAGGTGCACGCGCTGCAGGCCGAGCGCGTCGAGCAGGCCGCCGAGGTCACGCCCCAGGTTCTGAGGCGTGTAGCCCTGCGGCGTCATCTGCGAGCGGCCGTGGCCGCGCAGGTCGAGCAGCGTGACCCTGAACTGGCGCGCGAACTCGGGGGCGTAGGGCAGGTACCAGAAGGCCAGGTTGGTCGCCAGGCCATGCACCATCACGAGGTCCTCGCGCGCCGCCGGCCCGCCGTCCTCGACCTGCAGGTAGTTCAGCCGTACCCCGTTGACGGTCGCCGTCGGCACAGGATCACTCCATGTAGCCCAGCATCTGCAGCTGTTCCATGATCTTGGCCTTCTCGTCCTCGCCCATGGCGTCGGTCTGGGCGCGCTCGCTGCCCAGCGTCGGGGCGCCGACCATGATCGGGTGCACCGCCTTGTGCTCGGCGGTGAACATCGCCGGCGGCACCTCGCCCTCGAAGTCCGACGGCACCGGCAGCCCGAGGCTGTACAGCAGCGTCGCGCCGACGTCCATGATGCGGCGGCGGCCGATCGTCTTGCCGGCCACGATGCCCGGCCCCCACGCGAGGAACACGCCGTCCGGGTGGTGCGTGCCGGCCGGCTCGGGGCGCGGCTCGACCACCGGCAGCTTGTTCTTGATCGACACGAAGCCGAAGTCGCGCAGCACGAGCTGCAGGTCGGGCGCATCGCCCATCGCGCTGCCGGGGAAGACGTCCTCGCGCTTGTGCACCTCGGTCACGATGCGCTCGCCGGTCGCCGGGTCGCGCAGGTCCTCCAGGTCGCGCATCAGGCGCGCGCGGGTGGCCTCGTAGTCCTCGGGCCGCACCCCGGTCTGCCCCGGCTCGCGTGCGACGCGGATCCAGATGCCGTTGCTCGACGGCGTGCGGCAGTAGGCGACGGTGCGGCTCCAGTCGAGGTAGGCGAACATGCTGTCCTCGCGCCGCTTGCCCTCCTCGGTGTCGGGCACCGGCTTCCAGTGCAGCCAGCCCTTCTCGGCCAGGAAGGCGTTGATGCGCACGACCTCGGTCGTCGCCGTGAAGCCGTGGTCGGACGCGAGGAAGACCTGCACGCCCGGGCCGGCGGCCTGCACCAGCGCGCCGATGAAGCCGTCGAGCTGCCGGAAGTAGTCCAGGCACAGCGCGCGCATGCGGCGGTGGTAGTCGCTGACACCGTCGTGCTGCAGCGCCGGGTCCAGGTACAGCCAGGCCTGGTGCTGCAGCTTGTCGACGCCGTCGAACATGACCGCCATCAGCTCGGGCGACTCCTCGCGCAACAGGTGGTCGGCGATGCGGTGCCACTGGGCCTCGCGTGGCAGGTGGTAGCGCACCCAGTTCTCGCGGTCCTCGTCGCTCAGGTTGTCCAGCGCCTGCTTCTCCTGCTCGAAGTCCCAGGCCAGCTCCTTCGGGTCGAAGCCCGGGATGGCCTTCAGCCGGTCGTACAGGTTGGCCGGGTGCGAGTTGCGGCGCAGGTGACGCCAGGGCACGAAGCCCGGCACCATGAAACCGTCGATCTCCTTCGGCGGCGGGGCGGTGAACGGGAAGTTCAGCGCCGCGATGCGGCGGCCCTGGCGGCTGGCGATCGACCAGATCGTCTCGACGCGGCAATCGCGCGCGTCGTAGAGGGTGAAGAAGACGTCCTCGCCGCGCTCCTCGGCGCGGATGAAATCGAACACGCCATGGTGGCCTGGGCTGCGCCCGGTCGTCAGCGAAACCCAGGCCGGCGGGGTCAGCGGGTTGGGTGTCGAGCGCAGCTTGGCGCGTGCGCCCTCGGCGAAGATCCTGGCCAGGAAGGGCATGACCGGCGGCTCGCCGGCGGCGCCGGGGCGCGTCAACTCGTCCAGCACGGTGAACGTGGCGCCGTCCATGCCGATGAAGAGGGTGCGGGTGGCCATGCTGGCGAGTCCTCGTGTCGTGCGTGCCGGGTGTGTCAGGCGGTGGGCTGCGGCGCCGCCATGCGGTCCTCGATGAAGCGTGCGAACTGCGCCACGCTGAGGTCGCCGACGTAGCTGCCGTCCTTCATCAGCAGGTCCTGGAAGCGCAGCTTGCGCCCATAGGCCTGCTCGAGGGCGACACACAACTGGATGATGTCGACCGACGCGAAGCCGAGGTCGGCCACCACAAGGGTGTCCGGGCCGACCCCCTGCTCGAGATCGAGGCCCCAGTCCTGGATCAAGTCCTCGACCACAGCGATCACGGTCATCTCGGCGGTGTCGCGCCGCAAGCTCGTCATCTACATCCACCCTGTCCTGGTCGGCCGCGCGTCGAACTCACCATCGGCGACCGCGACAACCTGCGCGCCATGACGCGCAAGAACCACGCCAACACTTGCACCGTCGTGGTGCACGACGACACGCCCTGGATTGTCGTCGATCCACTCGACCTCGAAGCGCTCAGGGGCCCCCTCGAATCCGGTGCCAAGGTACTTTGCTGCGGCTTCCTTGGCACACCAGAGCTGCAGCAAGGCCTCGTCCCGGGCCTGGGCCGGCAGCGCATCGATGCGTGCGCGCTCGCCCGGCGACAGGCCGCCGGCCAGCCATTCGGGGTGCCTGAGCCGGCCGAGCGGCTCGGCGTCGACCCCGACCGGTGCATCGGCACAGACGGCCGCCAGACAGCCCCAGTCGTTGTGCGCCAGCGACACCGCCGGCGCGTCCACCACATGCCCGCACCACCAGCCGTCGACCCAGGGGGCACCACGCTCGTCGTGGCGGACGACGATGTCCGACGGGTACAGCAGCGTGCCGGTGCGTGCGAGGACCCAGGCCCGCACCGCCTCCTTCAGCGCCAGCCGGCCGAGCAGCCATTGCCGGCGCTGGCGCAGCGCCGCCGCGGCGGGCCCGGCACCGGCGCGGCCGAGCGCGAGCCACTCGGCGCGCTCGTCGTAGGCCAGCGTGGCCTGCGCCAGGATGCGCAGGAAGATCGCCGAGGACTGGGCGCAGAACGCCTCCGGCAGGTGCTCCATCGCCCACAGCGCGACCTCCGGGGTCTCGGCCATGGCCAGCGGGGCGCCCAGCCAGCCGCCCAGCGGGTCGCGCCGAAGCTGGTAGAAGCGGTGCGGGACCGGGAAGAAGACGTTGACCAGACCCTGGACGCGCGCCAGCGGCCTGGCGTCGGCACCCACCCACTCGAAGTCCCAGCCGCGCGGCGCTTCCAGACGCTCCGCCGGCGATCCGTCGAGCGCGCGCTGGCGGCCGCGCAGGCGCAAGCCGGCAACCTCGTCCGGGCCATCCGCGTACAGCTCGATGCGGGCGATGGTGGACGGGAAGCAGTTGAAGTCGGTGCCTGCGAACTCGGCCGTCCAGCAGGCGGCGAGCTGGCCGGCGGCGTCGAGCAGCACCGGGTTGAGCACCAAATCGGCGCGGCTGCCCGGCTCGAAGAAGCCGTCGAGCGAGACCGGCGTGAGCTGGGCGTCCATGCCGTCGTCGTGCCAGCCGTCGATGCGCGCCAGGCTCTGGAACAGCGGGCCGTGGAACATGCCCGCCTCGTAGATGCCGGCGCCGTCCCAGCGTGGCGGCCGCAGCGCCGGCAGCGGCGCCAGCGGCGCGAGCTGCGGCCCGGCCGATGCCGGCCCTGAGCCCACAAAGCCGAAACGCGCACTGACCAGCAGGGCATCGCCGAGGCGCAGCTCGGCATCGAACCACCCTGTCCCGCTGCGGCGGGCGAAGACGTCGAGCGTCAACTCGCCGTCGTCGAGCGCGATCCAGTCGAAGGCGCGCACCGACTCGATGACCGCCAGCCGCTTGTGACCGGCCAGCGCCGCGCAGGCCTCGGCCATGATCTCCAGGCTGACCATCAGCGGCACGCAGGCCAGCCCGGTCAGCGCGGGGTCGGTCGCCGACACCGGCCCGGACAGCACATGGTCGCGCAGGAAGGCATCGCGGTCGACCGCCAGCTCGCACACCGCGCGCAGGGCATCGCCGTCGTAGGCCTCGATGCGGTCCAGGAAGGGCAGGATCAGGCCGGCGCCGTCCGGCGCCCGGGCGTGCCCATCCCTGGCGGTGGCCGCCATCGGTGCCGGCCCGATCGGGGCGGCCATCGCAGCCTGGGGCTCGGCGACGGGTGCGGCTGGCGCTCCACCCGCGGCAAGCGCGCCCTGACCCAGCCGCGCGAGCAGCGCGCGGTCGCCTTCGTCCAGCCGCAGCATCGGCAAGGTGTTGTCGAGCAGCAACCCCGGCGCCGCGGCGCGCGGCGGCGCGTCGAGGTCGACGGCGGCGACGGCCCGCCCTTCCCACAGGCGATCGAGCGCGAAGTCGCGGCCACCGA
>JRYF01001686.1_pt1 | contig 17503 bp, 11 predicted proteins | sample 235331 | NCBI WGS metagenome assembly JRYF01 (sample SAMN03074217, study PRJNA261475) | activated sludge metagenome | biome: Wastewater Treatment Plant; feature: Wastewater; material: Activated sludge; isolation source: activated biomass of a wastewater treatment plant treating hydrocarbon... ...
CCCAGGCGCAGCATCGGCTCCAGACGGGTGGGCCAGTGGCCCAGCGCGTGGCGCGCGAACGGCGCCAGCAGGTCGGCAGCTTGGCTCATGGGCGGCAGCACGGGTCCTTGGCAACCAGCACCCGGGCGGGCGCTGTCGATGGCACCTTAAGACGCCCGCCCGCACGGCGTCCAATGTGATTTCGTCGCCAAACTATGCAAATCCGATCATCATCCCTCGCTTGGTGCGAGCCGGCTGCCGAGCCGCGCGATGTTGCGGTACAGGCGGATGTGCAGCATGACCTCGTGCCGCGCACCACCGGCGTGCACCAGCGTGCCCCGCTGCAGGTCGTCCTCGACGAAGTGCCAGGGCAGCCAGGCGAGGCCGAAGCCGGCCAGCGCGGCGGCGTGCAACGACGCCGTCAATGCGCTCTCGAAGCTGATGTGCAGGGCGCGCCGCAGGTGCAGCTGGTCGATCGTGTGCGACACCGCGCGCCCGAGGTAGGACTCCATGCCGTAGCTGAGCATCGGCAGGCGTTGCGTGGGCCGCCGCCGCAGCGAGAACGCCGCCCGGCCGTGGCGGTCGGGCCGCGCGACCGGCACCAGGCGTGACTCGGCGATGGTGTGCCAGGGGAAGCGCCCGGCGTCGAGCTCGATCGGCAGCGCATCGTGGGCGTAGCAGATCAGGGCATCGACGTTGCCCTGGTCCAGGTCGCGCATGCAGTCGTGCAGGTTGTCGGCCCGCACTTCGATGGCCACCGGCCCCAGGGTCTCGCGCACCGACTGCAGCCAGCCCACCATGAAGCTGCTGGCCAGCGAGTGCTGGGCCGCCATGCGCAGCGTCGACGCCTGCGGGTCGATGGTGGCGCGCAGGTCCTGGCGCACCTCGTGCAGGGACGCCAGGGCCTGTTCGGCGACCTCGCGGAAGCGCTCGCCGGCCGGCGTCAGCCGTGTCGGGTAGGTCGAGCGGTCGATCAGCGGCGTGCCGACCCACTGCTCGAGCGACTTGATGCGCCGGCTGAATGCCGGCTGCGTGATGTGGCGCTCGGCGGCCGAACGCGAGAAGCTGCCGCTGCGCGCGACGCTGAGGAAGTCTTCGAGCCACTTGTTGTCCATCGACGCGCCCCGTCGCGCGACGGCGCCGGAACGCGCCGCCACGCACCCCATCGATCACGCCACGCGCCCGAACCACAGCAGCGACAGCCCCGCGCCCGCCACCAGCAGCATCGCCGCCGCCAGCGCGAGCAGCGCCGTCAGCTCGGTGTCGCGCTTGTGGATCTGCAGCCGCGAACCGAGGTTCTGGTAGACGCTGCGCAAGGCCTCGGCGGTGGCGGCCTGGTGGTACTCGCCGCCGGTCATCTGCGCCACCTGGCGCAGCGTGGGCTCGTCGAGCTGCAGGTAGATCGCCATGCCCTCGCCCAGCGCGAGATGGCCGTCCGGGGTGCCGAGGCCGACAACGTCGATCCGCACCCCGCGGTCGGCCGCCATCTTCGCGGCCTCCAGCGTATCGACCCCGGTCGTACGGCGGCCGTCGGTCAGCAGGATGATCGCCGCCGGTTCGTACGAGCCGGGCGCCACCGCCGTGAAGGGCTTGGGCGGCGCGGTGGCGATCGAGGCCTGCCCGTCCGGGCTGCGCGCCCGGTGGCGCGGGCCGAAGGTCATCTCGGTCAGGTCGATGCCGTGGTCCGGAAACAGCTCGGCCAGGCAGACCACGATCGCGTTGCCGAGCGCGGTGCCGTACTGCATCTGGATGGCGTCGATCGCGGCGACGACCGCATCGCGGTCGAGCGTGGCCTGCTGGGCGACCTGGGCCGAGCCGGCGAAGGTGACGAGGCCGACCTCGATGTTCGGGGGCACCTCGGCCAGGAAGGCCTTGGCCGCCTCCTGCGCCGCCACCATGCGGTTCGGCGCGACGTCAGCCACCCGCATGCTGCGCGAGATGTCCATCGCCAGCAGGATCGTGGCCTTGGCCCAGGGCAGCGCCACCGGCGCCGTCGGGCGCGCCAGCGCCAGCAGCAGCAGCGCCAGGGCGAGGAAGATCAGCGCCGGCGGCACGTGCCGCCGCCACGGCCGCCCGACCGCGGCACGCACGATGGCCAGGCTGGGCAGCCTCAGCGCCGGCTTGCGGCCGCGCCGCAGCAGCCACAGGTACAGCAGCGGCAGCCAGGGCAGCAGCAGCATCCACCACAGGTTGTGAGGCCACAGGAATTGCATCGGCTCCACCGAGGGCATCGAGCCAACGTTGCCCGGGGTTCACGCAAACACCCGCGCGACGGCTTGCTGGGGCCGATTCTGAGGGAGCGGCCGAAAGCGCGCACCGCCTGTGCCGCTCGGCCGCACGCATCGCTCGGCCGCATGGTCGCGCACGTCAAGCTGCGTATACTGTTTCCGTGGTTCCACCGAAAGCGCCTGTCACGCGGGGCGCCAAGCCGACCACGGCTGTGTCACCCGCTGCCAAGCCGACACGCCGCGCGGATGCCGGCGATCCCTTCGGCGAACTCGACCTGCACCTGTTCCGCGAGGGCACGCACAGCGGGCTGCACCGCCTGCTCGGCTGCCATGGTGTCGAAGGCGGTGCACGGTTTGCCGTCTGGGCGCCGAACGCCGACGCGGTGGCCGTGATCGGCGAGTTCAATGGCTGGCGGCGCGACGCCCACCCCCTGCACCCACGCGCCGACGGCTCCGGGCTGTGGCAGGGCGTTGTGCCGGGCGTCGTGCACGGCCAGCGCTACAAGTTCGCGCTGCGCACCCGGCAGGGCGGCTGGCTGGAGAAGGCCGACCCGCTGGCGCGCCACGCCGAGTGTCCGCCGGCGACCGCGTCGGTCGCCTGGCTGAACGACGACTACGTCTGGCGCGACGACGCCTGGATGGCCGGGCGCGCCGGCCGCAACGCGCTGGCCGCGCCGATGGCGATCTACGAGCTGCACCTGGGCTCGTGGCGCCGCGCGCCCGACGGTGGCCTGCTCGACTACCGCACCGCGGCGCAGCGGCTCGCGGAGCACGTGCTGCGCCTGGGCTTCACGCATGTCGAGCTGCTGCCGGTGATGGAGCACCCGTTCTACGGCTCGTGGGGCTACCAGACGACCGGCTACTTCGCGCCGACCGCGCGCCACGGCACGCCGGCCGACTTCAAGTGCCTCGTCGACACGCTGCACCAGGCCGGCATCGGCGTCATCCTGGACTGGGTGCCGTCGCACTTCCCCGATGACGCGCACGGCCTGGCGCGCTTCGATGGCACGCACCTGTACGAACACGCCGATCCGCGGCAGGGCTTCCACCCCGACTGGAAGTCGGCCATCTTCAACTATGGCCGTCACGAGGTCGCCGCCTTCCTGCTGTCGAGCGCGCTGTTCTGGCTCGAGGAGTTCCACGCCGACGGTCTGCGCGTCGATGCCGTGGCGTCGATGCTGTACCTGGACTACTCGCGCCAGCCCGGCGAGTGGATCCCGAACCGGCACGGCGGGCGCGAGAACCTGGAGGCGATAGCCTTCCTGCGCCGGCTCAACGAGCTGGTCTACGCCCAGCACCCTGGCGTGCAGGTGATCGCCGAGGAGTCGACCGCCTGGCCGATGGTCTCGCGGCCGACCTACGTCGGCGGCCTGGGCTTCGGCCTGAAGTGGAACATGGGCTGGATGCACGACACGCTGGCCTATGTCGCGCACGACCCCGTCCACCGCCGCTGGCACCACGGCGAGCTGACCTTCTCGCTGATCTACGCCTTCAACGAGAACTTCGTGCTGCCGCTGTCGCACGACGAGGTGGTGCACGGCAAGGGCTCGCTGCTGGGCAGGATGCCAGGCGACGAGTGGCAGCGCTTCGCCAACCTGCGCCTGCTGCTGGGCTGGCAGTGGATGCATCCGGGCAAGAAGCTGCTCTTCATGGGCGGCGAGATCGGCCAGCCGAGCGAGTGGAGCCACGAGGCCGAGGTCGAGTGGTGGCGGCTGGAGCACCCGCTGCACGCCGGTGTGATGCGCTGGGTCGAGGACCTGAACCGCCTGTACCGCGGCTGCCCGGCGCTGCACGAGCTGGATTGCGACGGCGCCGGCTTCGCGTGGATCGACGGCCACGACGCCGAAGCCAGCGTGCTGAGCTTCCTGCGCCGCGACCGCGCCGGCAACGTGGTGCTGGTGGTGCTCAACTTCACGCCGATCCCGCGCAGCAACTACCTGGTCGGCGTGCCGCAGGCGGGCTGGTGGCGCGAACGGCTCAACAGCGACGCCACGCTGTACGGCGGCAGCGGGGTCGGCAACGCCGGCGGCGTGGCCAGCGTGCCGGTGGCGGCGCACGGCCACTTCCAGGCAGTGAACCTCCAGCTGCCGCCCTTGGGGCTGCTGGTGCTCGAGCCCCAGGGCCGCGCAGACGACCCGGCCCCGTGAGTTCGTCGCCGCCAACCTCATCGAACCGGACCGGGGTGCAGCCGAAGCCGATGCCGCCGCCCGAGGGTGCCGACGGCCGCATCCGCGCCGTCATCGAAGGCGTCAGCCCGGCGGTCGACGGCGGGCGCTTCGCGATCAAGCGCACGCTGGGCGACGAGGTCGTGGTCGAAGCCGACTGCTTCGCCGACGGCCACGACCTCGTCGCCGCGCTGCTGCTGTGGCGGCAATCCGGCAGCGAGCGTTGGCACGCGCGCAGGATGAGCGCGCTGCCGAACGACCGCTGGCGCGCCGCGTTCACGGTCGACGCGCTCGGCACCTGGGAGTACACGCTGCGTGCCTGGGTCGACCCCTTCCTGTCGTGGCGGCACGACTTCGCGCGCCGCGTCGACGCCGACGACCTGCGCGTCGCCGCACGCGGCGGCGTGGCCTTGATCGAAGCCGCCGCCGCACGCGCCGAGGTGCAGGCCGGTGGCGCCGACGACGCCGGCCCGCTGCGCGCCTGGGCGGCGGAACTCGCGGCAGCGCTCGCCGCCGGCGCGCCGGTGGACGAGCTCAAGCGCCTGGGCACCGACGCCGCACGCGGCGCGGTCGCCGAGCGCCATCCGGACATGGGCCATGCCTGCACCGCACCCCAGGTCTGGCGCGTCACGGTCGAACGCGAGCGGGCGCGCTTCTCGGCCTGGTACGAGTTCTTCCCGCGCTCGGCGTCCGACGACCCGGCGCGCCATGGCAGCTTCGCCGACTGCGAGGCCTGGCTGCCCTACGTCGCGCGGATGGGATTCGACGTCATCTACTTCCCGCCGATCCACCCGATCGGCCGCGCGGTGCGCAAGGGGCGCAACAACACGCTGACGCCGGCGCCGGACGACGTCGGCAGCCCGTGGGCGATCGGCAGCGCCGAAGGCGGCTACGACGCCATCCACCCCGCGCTCGGCACGCTGGCCGACTTCCGTCGCCTGGTCGACGCCGCCGGGCGGCACGGCATCGAGATCGCGCTCGACATCGCGTTCCAGTGTGCGCCCGACCACCCCTGGGTGCAGCTACAGCCGCAGTGGTTCCGCAAGCGCGCCGACGGCACGATCCAGTACGCCGAGAACCCGCCGAAGAAGTACCAGGACGTCTACCCGTTCGACTTCGAGTGCGAGGACTGGCGCGCGCTGTGGGAGGCGCTGGCCGGCGTGATCGAGCACTGGGCCGCGATGGGCGTGAAGATCTTCCGCGTCGACAACCCGCACACCAAGGCCTTCGGTTTCTGGGAGTGGGCGATCGCGCGCGTGCGCGGCGCGCACCCGGAGGTGATCTTCCTGTCCGAGGCGTTCACGCGCCCCAAGGTCATGCACCGGCTGGCCAAGCTCGGCTTCAGCCAGTCCTACACCTACTTCACCTGGCGCAACACCAAGCGCGAGCTGAGCGACTACTTCACCGAGCTCGCGCACGGCCCCGGGCGCGAGTACTTCCGTCCGAACGCGTGGCCGAACACGCCCGACATCCTGCCGGCGGCGCTGCAGTACGGCGGCCGGCCGGCCTTCATGGCGCGCGTGGCGCTGGCGGCGACGCTGGCCGCCAACTACGGCATCTACGGCCCGGCCTTCGAGCTGCTCGAGCACCGCGCGCTGCGCGAAGGCGGCGAGGAGTACCTCGACAGCGAGAAGTACGAGCGGCGGGTCTGGGACCGCGCGCGCGCCGACTCGCTGGCCGAGTTCATCGGTGCGCTCAACCGCGCGCGGCGCGAACACCCGGCGCTGCAGCGCGACGACGGGCTGCGCTTCCTCGCGGTCGACAACGAGCAGCTGATCGCCTACGGCAAGGCGACGCCGGACCGCAGCGACATCGTCGTCTGCGTCGTCAACCTCGACCCGCACCACGCGCAGAGCGGTTGGGTCACGATCGACCTCGGCGCGCTCGGCCTGGCGAGCGACCAGCCCTACCAGCTGCACGACCTGCTCGGCGGGGCCCACTTCCTGTGGCATGGCGCGCGCAACTTCGTCAGCCTCGACCCGCAGCGCTGCCCGGTGCACCTGATGCACCTGCGGCGCCATCTGCGGCGCGAGCAGGACTTCGACTACTTCCTGTGAGAGGCCGACTTGAAGGCCGACGTCGACAAGCCGACGCTGCAGCAGGCGGAGCTGCACGCCGAGCAGCCCGCGGCGGACCCGCTCTGGTACAAGGACGCGGTCATCTACGAGCTGCACGTCAAGGCCTACGCCGACGCCAACGGCGACGGCATCGGCGACTTCGCCGGCCTGGCGCAGCGGCTGGACCATGTGCAGTCGCTCGGCGTCAACACGATCTGGTTGCTGCCCTTCTACCCGTCGCCGCTGCGCGACGACGGCTACGACGTCGCCGACTACGAGGCCGTGCACCCGATGTACGGCACGCTGGAGGACTTTCGGCGCTTCGTCGACGAGGCGCACCGGCGCGGGCTGCGTGTGATCACCGAGCTGGTGGTCAACCACACGTCCGACCAGCACCCCTGGTTCCAGCGCGCGCGGCACGCGCCCAAGGGTTCGCCCGAGCGCGACTTCTACGTCTGGAGCGACGACCCGGCCAAGTACGCCGGCACGCGCATCATCTTCACCGACACCGAGAAGTCCAACTGGGCCTGGGACGAGGTCGCGCAGCAGTACTACTGGCACCGCTTCTTCAGCCACCAGCCGGACCTGAACTTCGACAACCCGGCGGTGCGCGAGGCGGTGATCCGGGTCATGGAGTTCTGGCTCGACATCGGCGTCGACGGTTTCCGGCTCGACGCCATCCCCTACCTGATCGAGCGCGACGGCACGCCCAACGAGAACCTGCGCGAGACGCACGAGGTCATCAAGGAGATCCGCCGCCGCATCGACCAGGACTACCCCGGCCGCATGCTGCTGGCCGAGGCCAACATGTGGCCGGAGGACGTGCGCGAGTACTTCGGCGACGGCGACGAGTGCCATGTCGCCTACCACTTCCCGCTCATGCCGCGCATGTACATGGCGATCGCGCAGGAGGACCGCCACCCGGTGGTCGAGATCCTGGCGCAGACACCCGAGATTCCGCCGGCCTGCCAGTGGGCGATCTTCCTGCGCAACCACGACGAGCTGACGCTCGAGATGGTCACGAGCAAGGAACGCGACTACATGTACCGCATGTACGCCGCCGAGCCGCGCGCGCGCATCAACCTGGGTATCCGCCGCCGCCTCGCGCCGCTTTTGGAGAACGACCGCGCGCGCATCGAGCTGATGAACAGCCTGCTGCTGTCGATGCCGGGCACGCCGGTGCTGTACTACGGCGACGAGATCGGCATGGGCGACAACATCTTCCTCGGCGACCGCGACGGCGTGCGCACGCCGATGCAGTGGACGAGCGACCGCAACGGCGGCTTCTCGCGTGCCGACCCGCAACGCCTGTACCTGCCGCCGATCCAGGACCCGATCTACGGCTTCGAGGCGGTCAACGTCGAGGCCCAGCTGCGCGAGCCGTCGTCGCTGCTGAACTGGACGCGCCGCATGCTGGCGGTGCGCGCCGGGCTGAAGGCCTTCGGGCGCGGCTCGCTGCGCCTGCTGCACCCGGGCAATCGCAAGATCCTGGCCTATCTGCGCGAGATCCAGGACGCCGACAGCGACGAGATCGTCCTGTGCGTGGCCAACATGGGGCGCGCCGCGCAGCCGGTCGAGCTCGACCTGCAGGCCTTCAAGGGCCGCGTGCCGCTCGAGCTGCTGGGGCGCACGCCGTTCCCGCCGATCGGCGAGCTGCCCTACCTGCTGACGCTGCCCGGGCACGGCTTCTTCTGGTTCCGCCTGGCGACCGACGTCGAGCCGCCGGACTGGCACGTCGACCGGCTGCCGGTCGACGACCTGCCGGTGCTGGTGCTGTTCGACGGCCTGAACAGCTTCTTCCGCCAGCGCGTCGTGCCCTGGCGCATCGGCCTGGCCGCGCGCACGCGGGCCCAGTTCGAGGACGAGCTGCTGCCGCGTTTTGCGCAGCGCCAGCGCTGGTACGCCGACAAGGCTTCCCCGCTGGTGCGCATGCGGCTGGTCGAACACGCGATGTTCGACGCCGACGGCCGGACGTGGCTGCTGGCACTGGCCGACGCCGAGACCGGCCGCGAAGGCGAGGCCCGGCCGGCGCGCTACTTCGTGCCGCTGGCGGTGGCCTTCGACGAGGCCGACGAGGAGCGCGCGCGTGCGCTGGCGCCGGTGGCGGTCAGCCGGGTGCGCCAGCAGGCCGCGGTCGGCGTGCTCGGCGACGCGCTGGCCGACGAGGTCTTCTGCCGCGCCGTCGTCGCCGCCATCGGTGCACGCCACGAACTGCCGGCCGAGCACGGCCGGCTGCAGTTCGTGCCCGGCGCCGCGTTCGAGACCATCGTCGGCAGCTCGCTCGCCGGGCCGATGCCGGTCACGCGCCTGACCAACAGCAGCAACTCGGTCAGCCTGCTCGGCCAGACGCTGTTCCTCAAGGCCTACCGCCGGCTGCAGCCCGGCGTCGGGCCGGAGCTCGAGATGGGGCGCCACCTGACCGACGTCGCCGGCTACGCGCACTGCGTGCCGGTGGCCGGCAGCGTCGAACATGTCGGCGCCGACGGCACGCGCACGGTGCTGATGCTGCTGCAGGCGCAGGTCGTCAACCAGGGCGACGCCTGGGGCGTCGTCGTCGAGCAGTTGACGCGGCTGCTCGACGATCACGCCACCGGCGTCACCCCGCTGCCCGAGGGCGTGCGGCCGATGGCCGAGCGCATGCAGGTGCTGGCGCGCCGGGTCGCCGAGCTGCACCTGGCGCTCGCGCGGCCGGGCGACGACCCCGCCTTCGCCCCGCAGCCGGTCACGGCCGACGACCTGCGGCGCTGGGCGCAGGCGGTGGACGACGACCTGGCGCGCACGCTGGCGCTCGCCGCCGACCTGCGCCAGCAGGCCGCCCAGCCGCTGGCGGCGCTGGCCGAGCGTCTCGCTGGCGCCGCCGGCGCGCTGCGCGAGCCGATCGCCGCCGTGCGCGACATGCCACCGGCGGGGCTCAAGACCCGGCTGCACGGCGACCTGCACCTGGGCCAGGTGCTGGTGGCGCGCGACGACTTCCTGCTGATCGACTTCGAGGGCGAGCCGGCGCGCACCATGGACGAGCGCCGCGCGCGGCACAGCGCGCTGCGCGACGTCGCCGGCATGCTGCGCTCGATCGACTACGCGCGCCACATGGCGTTGCGCCAGCTGCCGCCGGGCCGCGCCGACCCGCAGGCGATGGCCGACGCGGCGCGCGACTGGGGCCACGCGATGCGCGACGCCTTCCTGCGCGCCTACGCCGAGACGGTGGTCGCCGGCGGCCTGTATGCGGACGAATCGGCCTTCGCCGCCGCCCGGCCGCTGCTGCGCCTGCTGGAAATCGAGAAGGCCTTGTACGAGCTGCGCTACGAGATCCACAACCGCCCCGACTGGGCGGAGGTGCCGCTCGAAGGGCTGCTGACGCTGGCCGGCCTCGACGGCGCTGGCGGCGGCGCGGCGGCCGAAGGAGGACCCGATGGAACCGCTTGACGTCACGCTCGAGCCGGTGCGCGTGCTGATGCAGCAGGTCGGCGGCTTCGTGCCGCGGCTGGCGCTGGCGCTGGTGGTGGTGGCGCTGGGCTGGCTGGTCGCCAAGGGGCTGCGTCTGGCCGTCGTCAAGGCATTGCGGACGATGAACTTCCATGTCGTCACCGAGCGCGCCGGCATCGACGCCTTCCTGCAGCAGGGTGGCAGCACGCGCGACGGCAGCGACCTGTTCGGCGCCGTCGCCTACTGGTTCGTGATCGTCGCCGCGCTGATGATCGCGTTCAGCGGCCTGCAGGTCACGCCGGTGACCGACCTGCTGGGCGTGGTGCTGCTGTTCTTCCCGCGCCTGGTGGTGGCGATGCTGATCCTCGTCTTCGGCAGCTACTTCGCGCGCTTCGTCGGCCGTTCGGCCGCCGGCCACTGGCGCGGCGCCGGCCATGGCGAGCCGGAGCTGGTCGGGCGGCTGGCGCAGTACGCGGTGATGGCCTTCGTGCTGCTGCTGGCGATCGACCACCTCGACCTCGGCGGCGGCATGATCCAGCAGACCTTTCTGATCCTGCTGGCCGGTGTCGTGCTCGGGCTGGCGCTCGCGTTCGGCCTCGGCGGGCGCGAGCGCGCGGCGCGGCTGCTCGCGCGCTGGTTTCCAGACCGCGAGTAGCTGAACCGATCAAGACCTGCGGATGCCGGCTCGCAGCGCCGTCGAACCTGACTTGGCGCGTCATCCAAGGGCGAACGCGGAACCGGTGCCGGTTCGGTCATGCCAACGAAGCGTCACGGCGATCGAGCGCCGGAATTGTTTCGCAGGTCGCGTGCGGCGGCCACCTCGACCAGGATGGGAACAGCGAGGTTGCAACTGTGGATACCCATGACGGTTGTCAGCTGGATGACTTCCAGCGCCTCCTCGAGGGTGGCGCCGGCCTCCAGAGCGTTGCGCATGTGACGCCGTACCCCTGGCGCGTAGAGGTGGGTGGTCGCTGCATTGATGGCGACCAGAACCAGTTCCTTGAACTTGGGGGCCAGTGGCCCCTTTCTGTGCGGCACGCTGCGGAAGGCCAGATACGCCTCCATGAACTCGGGGTCCAGCTGCGCCAATTGGTCCCACAGCGGGTTCCAGTCGCCGCTTGCCTTGTGGGCGTCGACCTGTGGGGTCGCGAGTGAGGAACTGCGATTCGTCATGCGTGTTGTCCGAATCAGTGGGTGGTATCCAGGATCAGGTCGGCTGCGCGTTCGCCGATCATGATGGCCGGTGCATTGGTGTTCGAGGAGGCGATGGTGGGCATCACCGATGCGTCGGCAACCCGCAGCCCATCCAGACCGTGCACCCGCAGCCTGTCATCGACCACTGAGTCGGCTGCACGTACACCCATGCGGCAGGAACCCACGGTATGCCACGCGGTCTGCCCCGTTTCTCGCGCGTACTCGAGCAGCGCCTCGTCGTCGAATGCGTCGCTGCCCGGCCTGGTCTCGTCGACGATGACCTGCTGCAAGGCGGGCTGCTGCGCGATGCGCCTGACCAGACGCAACAGCGCCACCGTTGTAACCTGGTCTTCGGTGTCGGCGAGGTAGTTCGGCTGAATGCGCGGCGCTTGGCGCGGATCGGGCGAGACACAGTGGATGCTGCCACGCGAGCGCGGGTAAAGCATGAATCCGCCAATCGAGAAGCCGGACCAGGGGTCGATGCCGGCGCCGGGACTTCGTGAGTAACGGTCCTTGCCGCTGATGTGGTAGATGCGCACCATGACGTCGGGGCGTTCCGCGTGCGCTACGGCCCGGGTGATTGCATGCGCCGTCGACGACGTGCTGGCAAGCAGCCCTCGACGCCGCGTCAGGTAGCGAAGGCCGGCGGTCAGCTTTTGCCACGGGCTGCGCATGAGGTCATTGATGGTCTCCGGCACCCGGCTCCGATACGCGCAGCGCACCTGGAGGTGGTCGCTGATGTTCTCGCCGACGGATGGCAGAACGTGGTGCACCGGGATTCCGGCCGCCTGCAGATGCTCTGGGTTGCCGATGCCCGACAGCTCCAGCAGTTGCGGCGATTGAACCGCGCCGGCGCACAGTGTCACTTCGCGAGCGGCGGATGCCTGATGGGTGCGGCCCTGCCATTCGTACTCAATGCCCGTGCAACGTTGGCCATCGAGCAGCAAGCGCCGAGCCAAAGCGCCCGTGCGAACCACGAGGTTGGGTCTGCGGCGTGCCGGTCGCAAGTAGGCCACGGCCGTACTCCAGCGACGCCCGGCCCATGCCGTCTGCTCAAGGTAGCGGACGCCCTCGTAGTTGACTGCGTTGTAGTCGGGCGTGGCCGGGATGCCTGCCTGCATGCAGGCTTCAATCCACGCGTCCGATGTGCGGTCAGGGTCGCGCTGACCGCGGTCGGTGATGCGTACCGGGCCGTCGCTGCCACGCAACGGATGGTTCGCATGGAGCGCGGACTCGAGGCGGCGGAAGTAAGGCGCGACGTCGGCGAAGGACCAGCCCCGAATTCCGAGCGCTGACCAACTGTCGTACTCGTGCGGATCACCCCAGACGTACGCCATGCCGTTCAGGGCGCTGGACCCGCCAAGAACCTTTCCGCGCGGCCAGTAGATCCGCTGTCCCTTGAGCGTCGTCTGCGGTTCGGTCTCGAAGCGCCATGCGTAGCGGTCGTTGGTCAGCAGTTTGCCCACGCCCAGAGGCACATGAATCCAGACGTTGCGGTCGGGCCCTCCACCTTCGAGCAGCAGCACGCGATACTGACCGTTGGCCGTCAGCCGGCTGGCGAGCGCGCAGCCGGCCGAACCCGCGCCGATGACGATGAAGTCAAAGTTCTCCATCTCAGCCCTGCGCGGTTCGGTGCTTGAACGAGTCGCGCCGGAAGCTGTAAAGCGCCTCTGGGTCGACCATCACGTCGACCACAGCTGGGCGGCCACAGGCCACTGCCTCAGCCACCGTTTCGGCCAATATCGCGGCGCGATCGACCCTGAAGCCCGCTGCACCCCACAGCTTGGCAAGCTTGTCGTACGGCGGGTTCGGCACGTCGGCACCGATGAAGCGACGGCCGAAGAAGTCACGCTGATAGGCCTTCTCGGCACCCCAACAGCCGTTGTTCATGACGATGCAGACCGTGGCAATGCCATGTTCGACCGCGGTACCGATTTCGCTGTGCGCCATGCCGAAGCCGCCATCGCCCATCAGGCTGATCACCGGTCGCTTGGGGTGGGCAAGCTTGACGCCCAGCCCGCATGCGTACGAGAAGCCGACCAGACCGAAGTCCAGCGGCGTGAACAGGGCCGGTGGTTGCAGGTAGCGCATCTGGTCGGTGGCTTGCAGGCACAGGGTGCCCGCATCCATCGTGTACATGGCGTCGTCCGGCAGCACCTCGCGAAGGGTCTTGAACAGGAAGCCCGGCTGAATCGGCTCGCCCGCGTCGCCGGCCTCGCGATCCTGGCGCGCGAGCATTTCGGCACGCGCGGCGATGAACTCGGCCGTCCACTGGCGCACCTCGGCGTTGGGTTGGTGCTGCGCCAGCCGTTCGAACAAGGCCCGTACGGTCTCGCGTGCGGTTCCTGCCACGCCGAGTGACACCGGGAAGAAGCGACCGATCGCGACCGGGTCCGCCTCGACCTGAATGATGCGGGCCTGCGGGTTCAGGTACTCGTGACTGTAGAAGGTGGTGTTGAAGCCCAGGCGCGTGCCGAGCGCCAGGATGAGATCGGCGCGACGCATCAGATCAGTAGCCACCGGGTTGCCGCGAGGCCCCACCTGACCGGCATACAGTCGCTGTGTGCATGGCAAGGCATCGCCATGGCCGGGTGACATTGCGACAGGTACATCCAGCCGCTCAGCCAGCGCCAGCACCTCGGCATGGCAGCGGCTGTTCTTGACGCCACCACCCGCCAAGATCAGCGGGCGCTGGGCGTTGGAGAGCAGGCGTGCGGCCTCGTCCAGTGCGGCTGCCGTGCCGGTGTACTCACCGTCAAACTGGCGGCCTGCCGGCTGCCACGGCGCCGACTCGGTCAAGGCTTCGGCGAGAAGGTCGCGTGGCAGATTCAGAAGGACCGGGCCACGGCGCGGCGTCAGCGCAGAGCGGAATGCCTCACGCATCATTTCAGGTATGCGTGCAGCCTGAGTCAGGGTCCAGGTCTTCTTCGTGACAGGCCGGAACAATGCTTGCTGGTCGACCTCCTGAAATGCGTCACGGTAGATGTGGGCTGACGACAGCGATCCAGCGAGCGCCACCACTGGCGAATTCGCGGCACTCGCCTGCGCCAAGCCAGTAACCAGGTTGGTCGCACCAGGCCCGTTCTGTCCTGCAAGGAAGACACCTGCTCGGCCGCTGGCGCGTGCATAGCCGTCTGCCATATGCACGCCGGTTCGCTCGTCACGCACCCCGATGAAACGCAGTTGCGGCGCGGCGTCGTGCAAGGCGTCGAAGACCTCCATGCCAGCCGACCCGATAAGGCCAAACATGGTGTCGACCCCCTCAGCCTTGAGCGATTCGACAACAGCCTGTCCGCCGGTGATTGATGTCATGAGAGGGCTCCAAATTAGTGACTCAGGTTTCCGTTGATGGCGACATTGCTAATGTCGACATACATAGCGAGCTGACGAGTTTCGGTTCTAGACCTGTTGGTCTGGGTTCGCCTCGATTTCTGCTCAACCGACCCGAACGTCCGCGGCGGTCGCCGCGAACTGGGTGCGGTAAGCATCCAAGGCCGCGCTTCGGTTCTCTAGCGCCAGCCTTCGGTGCAGGAGCGCGGCCCCTTCGCCGTCGCGGGCGGCTATCGCATCGATCAGTCGGTCCCAGGTCTCCACAGAGTGTCGCCTTCGAGCGATGGACAACAGGCCCAGCCGGACGTAGCGCCCGATACGCTGGGCAAAGTCTTCGACGTAAGCCGCCAGCACGTCGTTTCCTGACATGCGCATCAAGGCACCGACCAAGTCCGCGCTCAAACGTGTGTACGCGTCCAGGTCGTCGACCGACTCGCGCAGCCGCGCCACCTGCGTGCGTAGCGAAGCGACCTCGGCAGCGCTGCAACGCTCGGCCACCAGCCGTGAGCCGGTTGAGAGCAGCGATGCGCGCACCTCGAACAGGTCGTCCAGTTCCTTGGCCGACAGCTGTGTCACGTGCGCCCCGCGCTGCGGTTGGATGCGTACCAGTCCGCGCTGCTCCAACAGACGCAGGGCTTCTCGCACCGTCGCTCGGCTGACCTCGAACGAGGCAGAAAGCTCCACTTCGCGAAGGCGACTGCCCGGTGCGAACCGCCCGTCGACGATCGAGGCCGCGATCTGGTCGGCAATCTGCAGTGGCAGCGTCGGCAGCAAGGGCTGCGAAGCGAAGGGCAAGGCCATGACTGGCATCTGCGAGTGGAAAGTCGCGATTCTGCAAGACGTTCGCCGGCCGGATCCGTCCGTGTGCATGGTCGCCGCGACGGCAGCTCACTCCGGCTGGATGCCGCTGTTGCGCACGAGCGTGCCAAGCTTGCGAATCTCGCTGGCGATGAAGGCGTCGAATGCGTCGAGCGTGCGTCGATCCTGGAGCAAGCCTTGCGAACGCAGGCGCTCGGCGACGTCAGGCATGTCGCTGACGCTTAGGACCTTCTGCGCCAACCTTTCCATCAATGGCCTCGGGGTTCCGGCATGCATGACAAGCGCGTACCAAATGCTCGAGTCGAATCCGGGGATGCCCGCTTCGGCAACTGTCGGCATGTCTGGCAAGGCCGGGACGCGCTCCGGGCTCGTCACCGCCAGCGCTCGAATTCGTTCGGCGCGGATAAGCGGCAACGCCAGGGCGATTGGCGGGAACGCCATATCGAGTTGCTCGGCGGCCACGGCTGCGACCGCCTCTTGCACGCCGCGGTAAGGCACGTGCACCATGTCCAGGCGTGCCTCGGCCCTGAAGTACTCACCTGCTAGATGCGTGGCCGATCCGATGCCGGCACTTCCGTAGTTGAGGTCGCCGGGCCGTTGCCTGGCCAGCGCGATCAGGTCCTGCAGGTGTTTGGCCGGATGGGAGGAATTCACCACCACCAAGCTCGGCGACGACGCCAGCAGGGCAAGTCCTGAAAAGTCCCTCTCCGTGTCGTAGGGCAGCGACTTGCGCAGCGCGGGGTTCGCGGCGTGCGCCGACGAGACGAACAGCAACGTGTGGCCGTCGGCTGGTGCGCTCAGGACCAACTGGGATGCGGTTACACCGCCGGCACCAGGGCGATTGTCGACCACGACAGGCTGGCCCAGCATTGGCGCCAGCTTCTCGGCATAGATGCGGGCGATGATGTCCGTCAGGGCACCGGCCGAGAACGGTACGACGATTCGCATCGGCCGGTTCGGAAAGCCGTTAGCCCACGACACGGCCGGAACTGCCAAGGCGGCCGCAGAAGCGGCGATGAGGTGGCGACGACGCAAGGGCATCAGAGTCTCCTTTCACTATTGTCTGAATGTCGACATCTAAATTGTAGAGCATACCGCCTCGGGCCACAAGAGAAGCCGTTCCCCCGCCGCTACTTGCCGTGCACCTCTAGCGTCACTGGCTGTCAAGCGACAAGTGTCCGTCGGCGGTGAGGCCCGGGATGCCAGCCGTCAAGCGCGTCGGCGACCCACGACGGCCGGTCAAGGGGCGGCAGCCGCTCGATCGACAGGTGTCGGGCGCCGGGTTCCACGGCAAGGCGCAGATGGCGGCGTGAGTGCTTCGATCTGCAAGCACACGATGTCCCCCCAAACATCACTGACCTAGAACGCACTGGGCCGTGTGTAGTCCCGCCGTTGCCGCAGCCTGCCCGACACTATTGATCATGGCGCTGGTCTTGGCGAATCGGGCCCGCGAGAGTGACATGCTCGAAATCATGAGCCTTAGGTCATCAGAACCGCCCTTGCCGGTGACCGTCGCCGAGGCAGTGCAGCGCGCCCTCGCGCTGCTGCAGGCGAACCTGACGCCGCAGGGCATCCTCGCGGCGAGCCCGACCGAAGCCGCCGCGGCGCGCCGCTACACGCGCATCTTCGGCCGCGACGCCGCGATCTGCGCGCTGGCGATGGTCGGCAGCGGGGTCGACGCGCTGGAGCGCGGCGCGCGCGCCGGGCTGGACGCGCTGGCGGCGCAGCAGGCCGCCAACGGCCAGATCCCCAAGTACGTCGACCCGGAGGGCCGCGACGCCGATTTCTGGTACCTGGGCTGCATCGACGCCACGCTGTGGTGGCTGCTCGCGGTGGACGACCTGCGCCGGCGCAGCCCGCTGCGTGGTGTCGCACGGCGCTGGCAGACGGCTGCGCGGCGCGCGATCGCCTGGCTGCAGGCGCAGGAGCACCCTCACTTCGGGCTGCTGCAGCAGAACGAGGCCAGCGACTGGGCCGACATCATGCCGCGCTCGGGTTACGTGCTGTACACCAACGCGCTGTGGCACGCGGTCAAGTGCCGCTTCGAGCTGCCGGGCTCGGACCTCACGCGCCACCACGCCAACCACCTGTTCCACCCGTTCCGGCGCGACCTGCCCACCTACCACCGCGCGCGGCTGCTGCAGCACTACGCGCGGCGCGGGCGGCGTGACCCGGGGCTGTACCTGAGCTTCGTCAACTTCGCCACCGTCGGCGACGAGGGCGATGTGTTCGGCAACCTGCTGGCCATCGTCCACGGGCTGGCCGGCGAGTCGATGGGGCAGCGCATCGTCGCCACGCTGCGCGCCGC
>JRYF01005849.1_pt1 | contig 17486 bp, 17 predicted proteins | sample 235331 | NCBI WGS metagenome assembly JRYF01 (sample SAMN03074217, study PRJNA261475) | activated sludge metagenome | biome: Wastewater Treatment Plant; feature: Wastewater; material: Activated sludge; isolation source: activated biomass of a wastewater treatment plant treating hydrocarbon... ...
GTGGATTTTGGAAAGGGCGCAATAATCTCTATTCTTTTATCACTTTTTCGGCATTGAATAAACTTATGACAATTGGCCTTAACAAGGTTTCAAGTTTCCTTTTGTTTTTGGCAATCCAACCGTCTATCTCTGGTTTTTGGGTAGATAGATCAACCATGATTTTTTCCCCTTCCTCTAATTTATCGCTATGCTTTTCAGCTCTTTTAGCTTTTTCCTCCCACGATAGTTGAACTTCGCCCCTACCCCCAAAACAAGAAAAGGGACTACGAGCCAAAGCCCATAGTCCCTTTTTCTTGCGGACTTGCATTTGCGGGCGGAGCCGCCGGTGCAGTATCCATTCGGNNACATCCCAAGCCGTTGAAGGACGAAAAAAGCATTTCAAAGTGCCGCAGTTCCGAGTCCTGGCGGAGCGGGGTGTTGCCACGGCTCCAATTGCCATGCCTGGGCACGGCGGGCAGGTCAGGTTGGCTGCGTTTTTCAATGCTGCCCGGCAACGGGATTGCCGAGGGCATTCATTTCGTCTTTCAAAAGCGACCGGCCTGCGGTAGTTTTGCGTCCCTGGCACCCCGCTGATAATCAGGGCGTGTTCGGGCCGACAAAACAGCCATGAGCCGGCTTTGGCCTTTTCTCAAAATTGTTTCAAATCAAACAGGGTGGCATCGGCGAACTTGATAAGAAGCGGGCCATGCCGAAACCGGATAGTGTTTTTGTTTTTTAGCCATCACGCCTTTCGGCAGGTTGGTGGAAAACCATCCACTGGGCTTCATCCCCGGCCGGGGAGGCTGCACCTTGCGGAAGCAAGGTGAGGGAGCCTACCCCTTTGGTGCGGTATGCTGCGGCGGCAATTACTGCCCACGACCACCCAGCGTGGGGGCGGAGGTGAAGAAGTGCAGGCAGTCGTGAAACTTGCCGGACTTCTCCGGTTCCGCCGGTCGGCGGGGCGGTCAGGAGCAATTTGCGTCCGTCACGTCCTGCCCGTAGGCACGGTTGCCGATGTTTTTCGCCGGCTTGCTTCTCGACCCCGCATCGTTGCCGTTTTTGACAATCCTGCGGCGCCAGTTCCCGTGAGGGAATGGAAGTTGGGCACGGTGAACGTTTTCATCATTGACCCTGACTGTGATCGGGGGGCAACGTTCGCCGGACGGGCCGATGGAATGGCTGGCCATTCGCATACTTTCCGATTGATTTCAAAACAACCTGAAACAAAGACCGGGTGCCGCTGGTCGCGCTGCGGAACTGCCAGCCTCCACCTTTCGGCAGTGCCTGCTGTTGCTTGCAGCGTTTCCGTTGGCCGGCAATCCATGATCACGTAAGGGCTTGGCGAACAGGGCTGCGCATTTGAATTGGCGGTCAGTCGGATGCCCAACAACGTCGGTTGTGCCTTTGCGGGGCATCAACCGGTGCAGCGCTGCCCGGAGGCACGGCACCCATGACCGGCAGCATGTTGATGCCGGCTTGCGACTGCCAATCATGTCACATTCACTTGTCCGTTCCTTGTCCCTTTTCAGGTACCGGTCGAAAATGGCCGGGTCGCTCTGCTCCGCAACGTCCCTTTTGAGGGGGTACTTTGCATGGCAGGTCGGGCCGTTTCTTCCTTTTCCTTCGAGGTGGCAATGGAATACTGCCCAGCGGAATCGGATTGCCTTGCTTACACCTTTTTTACCTGCACAGGGCGAGTTGGCTCAATACGCCGTAACCAAACGAAATTCGCCTGCAAACCACGCCCAAGCACCCTTCCCGCACAGGGGTTGATGTAAGTTTTTTATCTTTCTTTCAAAAATAAATGCCGACTTTTCGATATTTCAAGAAAATTTCTTCTTTGTTTTATGGAAACAAAAGTACATCCTTCGGTATGTTAAGTCAAGGTTAAGCCATGCTTATTTATCCACAAAATATCCACAGCAGTTTTCCACATTTGTTAATTGGCTGGTTGACAAAACGTTGGGTGGCGGGCAAGGGCACGAGGCAGGTGCGTTTTATCCGATTTCTTTTTTCTGATAAAAAAAAGACCAATTTTCCAGCGCAGGTACAATAATCGAATTTGGCAGAAAGTTAAATAAGCGTTCACTTTTCGATTCACAAACTAACTTATTTTACATGAAACAACACCTTACACAAATTGACCTGATCCGATTCATTTACCACGAAACCTCAGCAGCCGAGACGATAGCCATCGCCGAGGCGCTCCAGGAAGACCCCTTGTTGATGGAGGAATACGAAGAACTTTTCGACGGCTACCGTCAGTTGCCCAAGGCTAAGTTCAACCCCCGCCCCGTAGCCCTCCAAAACATTCTGAACTACAGCGAACGCACCGCACTGAAGCCAATGCACTGACTGCCCCCTTCGTGCGATGCACCCCCGGAAGAGCGTGATTTTTGAAATTGCTTCAAACAATCACGCTTTTTTTTGCCCATTTTGTTGCGGGAAAATCATCGGAAAGCACCTGTCCGGTTCAGCTTGCGCACGGTCGTCCCAGCCGCCGTTGTTATTTCGACCCAATAAAATCCTGCGGGCAAGTGATTCAAGTCCACTTCTGCCATATCCGAGTGCCCCGACCAGCCAAGGGGCAACCGCTGCCCGCTTGCAGCGCACAATCCAATGCGCAAGAGCGGCGCATCCGGAGAATGTACCGTCAGCCGCTCGCTGGCCGGATTGGGGAACAGTCGTATCCCAGGCTGCCGAACCCTTGCTTCCCGCACCCCGTTCAAGGGGTCGAACAACACGATGGTATCCGCCACGACCCCGCCGAAGGATATAGCTTGTTCATTGGCGTTGAGGAGGAGAAAACCGGCAGCATCCATCCAGAAATCGGTAGCGGTCGAGCGGATTATCATGTCTTCCACCACCAATTCCACCTTCCCCAGTTCGCGGGTGAAATAGAGGGCATTCATCCCCTTCCCTGCCGCACCGAAACCGATGTTGCCAGGTGGCAGGGCGCGCCAAGCCTGTGCCAGGGTATGGGTTGCCGTGACGAAGAGCAGGTCGCCGGGCATGGTATCGGGAAAAACCATTGTCAGGGAATCCCTTATATTATCGGTGTCGTAAGTCAAGGCGAAGGCAATGCCAAGCACGCCGAGCGAGGGGCTGAGGCCCTCCGGGAAACGGATGGAAAGGGTAGCATAAAAAGTGTCGTTGATCAGGGCGGTATCGCGGTCGAAGGTGATGAGCAGTTCGGGAGCGGGGCATGAAAAACAGGTGTCGGGGAGCAGGTAGGGGCCAGGGGGCGGCAACGCCTCGGCCTGTGTGCTGTCGAAATTCAGGGCAATGGCATCTATATCCATTTCGTCAATGAAGCCATTGCCGTCGCTGTCGCAGAAGGCCAGGTTCACGCCACTGAGCGGCAGGTTTTGTGGCCATTGCTGGGGTTGCAGTTGCGGCAGCCAAGCCAGCGAAGCGCCAGGCCGGGGGAATCCCTCCTGTCCAAAAGCCACCCCGATGGGCAAGAGGTCGTACTGGTCGGCCCTGCCATCATTGTTGGCATCTCCGGGAAACAGGGTGATGGGCTGCGCCGGCAGCAGCATCGGCACAGCGAAAAAAAGCGGCAATATGAATCGTACCATGTTATTTTTGTTGATGCTCGTGGCAGGCTATTTTTTCAAGGCTCAATTTTGGTTTCATGTCGCTTTTTTGGAAGGTGCCCGAAACCCTTCAGACTGATTAATAAACATAAATCCCCTCGTAAATGCACCAAAGCAAACTCCTGGAATTGTTGCGCAAACTGACCCCCAAACAATTGGGCCGCTTCGGGGATTTCACCCGTTCGCCCTATTTCAATACCCATCAAGACAACGTTTTGTTTTTCAACTATTTACAAAAATACGCTCCTGCCTTTGAACATGGAAACCTGCGGAAGGAAATAGTCGTGCGCCAGTTCAAGGCAAGCAAGCCGCTGGATGCAAAATCCCTGGCCTACCTGATGAGCAGCCTGACCAAACTGCTGGAGACATTCCTGGCCGTTGAGCGTTTCGTTGCCGACGAAACGAGCCAGGCGCTGGCCCTGCTCGATCAGTCCCATTCCCTCGGTTTGCCACACCGGCAGAAAGCCCTGGAAGATTCCCTGGAAAAAACAATGCTTACCGCACAGCACCGCAACGCAGCGTTTTATCAAAAAATGCTGCTGTTCCGGCGGATGCAATACGAACATTCTGACCCGAACCAACGGGGTTTCAACGAAAAGCTGCAAGGAGCCGCCGACGCGCTCGACCTGTATTTCATCACGGAAAAATTGCGATTCGGTTGTGAGATGCAAAACCTCTCGGATATGTTCAACCTGCACTACCGCCAATCCTTTACGGCAGAGGTGGCGGCGTGGGCCGAAGCATCCGAATGGGCGGGTGAACCTACCATGCAGATTTACCGGCGGTTGTTCCACCTACTTCGGGATGAGGACGGAGCGCAGCATTTCGAGGCTTTGAAAACACTGCTCGCTGCGCACGGCGACTTGTTCGAGCCGCACGAACGCAAGCAACTCTACACCCTCCTGCTTAACCATTGCACGCGTCGCATCAATCGTTTCAACGAGGAAAAATACTGGCACGAGTATTTGGAAATCAACAAGTTGCTGCTCTCGAACGGCCTGCTGCTGGAGGACGGCAACCTCCCGCCATGGCGCTATACGAACCTCGTGGCAGTCGGCCTGCGCACAGGGCAGGTGGATTGGGCGCACCGTTTCATGCACGACTACAAGGACAAGCTCCCGGCGGAATACGCCGACAACCTCTTCCGGTACAACCTCGCCCAATATCACTACCATCAAAAAGACTACGACCGTGCCATGCAGGAACTGGCCCTTGTGGCGTTCAACGACGTGCTGCTCAATGTCGCCGCACGCAGCCTGCTCATCAAACTTTTTTACGAAACCGGGCAAACCGAACCGCTGATCTCCTACCTCGAAGCCACGCGCATCTTCTTGCTCCGGAACAAAATCCTCGACCCGCTGCTCAAACAGCAACTGAAAAAATTCGTGGAGTGCTGCACCAAACTCGCCAAAGCCGGACACGATGCCTCCCGCCTTCAGGAACTGCTGGACACCCTGCCCCCGCCGAAGGAGGTGATGCACAGGGACTGGCTAGCCGGGAGGGCACAGGAGCAGCTTTCAGGATTGAAAAAACAAACCGACAATACAGAACAAAGGTGATGTTCCCATTAGTACCTCATCGGCCAAGTCCTTTGCATTTTTGCAAGAAGTTGAGAGATTTGAGATGGTTTAGTTGGTTGAGGTGGGGGGGGGGCCCCGGCTCAACCATCTAAACTGCACTATCCAAAAAGGCAAAGTGTACTGATGAGTTGCGATATTTCATTTCAGATATACTTTTTCTCGCATAAATATTCTTAATTTGCGCCAAAACAGACACATTGCCATGAGCCTGAAACTACACCCATCCGAAAATCTAATCGCCCAAACTGATATATCCACCTTGGCGCAGCAATTCGTACTTCATCTTTTCAACCAAAAAAACGACCCCCGCCTCGTTTTCCGCACCTATCGTCAAACGGTAGAGATTGCCAAAGCCGTGAGCAGCCTTGCGCAAGCGAATGGTTTTACCGAAAAAGAATGGGAAGAAACCGAACTGGCCGCCTGGTTCGTCAACGTGGGCTATCTGTTTGATTACCAGTCACCCGAAGCGAAGAGCATCGAGCTTGCCGGGAAATTTTTTGCGGCCCACAACCTGCCCGCCGAAAAAAAGACGGCCATCACGGCGGCGTTGCGCTCGCTGTTTTCCGACCAAGTGCCCAAAACCGGGGAGGGCCAACTGCTTTCCGATGCCGTGCGGGCGGTGCAGTTCGGAAACCAATATTTTGAAAATGCGCCGCTCCTGCGCCTGGAGCAGGAACTGATGCTGAACCACCATTTCAATCAAGACGAATGGTTGCAATTTCAATTGCAGCAGCTATTGAACGTCCGCTTCTATACTTCCGAAGCCAAAATGATGTACGAACCCGTTGTGGCCAAAAACATCGTCGTCTTGAAGGAGCAGTTGGAAAAGCGGAAGTCGAAAAATAGCGGCGAAAAAGCGGAAACCGACAAAAAGTTCCAGCATCTGAAAAACCGCCTTTCTCCTGGAACGCAGACCTATTTCCGCACCAACTACCGCACGCACATCAATCTCAGCGCCATTGCCGACAACAAGGCGAACATCATGATCAGCATGAACGCCATCCTGATTTCCGTTGTCATTTCCATCGTTTCCTATCGGAACATGACGGAGACAAATCCTTCCGTGCTGATTCCTGTCGTCATATTTCTCGTGATGGGGCTGGCATCGCTCATTTTTGCCGTGTTGGCTGCCCGGCCAAAAGTAACTTCGGCCATCAATGATGCAACACCGCTCGAAGAGGCCAAACGCAACCTTGTTTTCTTTGGCAATTTCATCAAACTCAAACCCGAACGTTATGAGGAATTGATGGACGAAATGTTCCAGGACAGCGACCTGCTCTACGGCAACATGGTGCGGGATCTCTACAACCTCGGCAAGGTACTCGACAAGAAGTACCGCTACCTCACGGTTTCCTACAATATATTTATGGTAGGTTTTGTCGCCACGGTGCTGACTTTCTTGACGGCACTGCTGGGGTGAATTATTTTTTTGAAACAAAAAAAAGCTGCCACACGAGCCTGTGGCAGCTTTTTTTATTTCAAAAGGAATGGTATCAATTACGGGTTGCGGCCATATAGCGCAATACCAGGTACAGCACCATGACAAGGGAAGAAAGTGCCGCAGAAACGTAGGTCATGGCGGCCCACCAGAGGGCATCTTTGGCCCCGTCGTATTCGCCACCACGGGCCACACCACTTTCATCGAGCCACACCAAGGCCCGGCGGCTGGCATCAAACTCCACTGGCAGCGTGACAAAAGCGAACAGGGTCGTGACTGCAAAAGCGATGATGGTGATGAGCATGAGTTGGGGAAAAGAGTTGAGCAACAAGAAGGCCCCGATCAGCAGCCACTGCTGTGCCGATGCCGCAAATTGAACAACGGGCACCAAGGTCGAACGCATCTGGAGCCATGAGTAGGCCGTTGCGTGTTGGACGGCATGACCACATTCATGGGCAGCCACAGCAGCAGCGGCCACACTGCGCCCCTGATACACATCCGGGCTGAGGCTCACGGTCTTGGTCAAAGGGTTATAGTGGTCGGTGAGCATCCCCTGCCCCATCGTGATTTTCACGTCGCTGATTTTGTAATGCCGGAGCATGGCCTCTGCCACATCCCTCCCGCTCATACCGGAGCGGAGCGCTACTTGGCTGTACTTTTGGAATTTGCTTTTCAGGCGGCCACTGACTACCATGCCTACGACGGTCAGCACACCTGCAATCAGGAAATAAGTCATGTCCATTGTGCAACTATTTTTTGGTGATCGAATCGTTTTTCACGGCGAAAAATAAACACCGGAAAGTTCATTTTGGATTAAATCGCATTAGAATTGCTTGCCGGGCCTGCTTTTCTGCCGTTTTGTAAGATTTTCAAAGACAGCTTTTAATGACGGTCATCATCGAAAACAGTCACCTTTCGGGCCTTGTTCACGGAAAATAACTACTCGACCACTATTTCATCCACGAAAATCCAGCAAGGCTTGCCAGCTCCGGGGTGCCAGGCAGGGTTTTTCAATGCACTCAAAACCTCTACTTTCACGAACCGGGCCTGCGTCTCGGCGAAGTCGTGGCCGATGATTTTTGTGGAGGAGAGGGTCGGCCCGGTCGCTATCGGGTAGGATGTTTCCTTGACTTTTTTGAAACGCACCCCGTCCGTCGAGACCGAAACCCGAAGGCCCTTTGGGTAAAAAATCCATGCGCCGGTATCTTCATAAACCCCGACCGACACCTTCGATACCGCTTCCGTCCTCCCCAGATCGAGGGTTGCTTCGCAATGTAGCCCCTGAAACCCCAGCCACTCCCCGTTTTTGAAATCCTGGCCACCTCTCGTGCGGTTGGTCAAAGTGCTGGGGCCTTTTCCCGCATAGCGCGGGTCGGGTTGCCGGGCAAGGTGAACATCGGCCACATCGTAGCGCGTCAGGAGGAATTTTCTGGCAGCGACATCGCTTGGTTGCCAGCCCGTTTTGTATGCTTTGGCCCTGACTTCGGCAGAACCGTGCAGCACTATGGGCACATTGTATAAATGGCTGCTGCTGTCGGGATCGGAACCATCGGTCGTGTAGCGGATTTCGGCCTTGCCAAAACCAGCTTCCAGTTCGACGAGCAGGGAGTCGGTGAAAAGCTCCTGTTTGGTCTTGAAAACGGGGGGCCGCAATGCCGTTTCCGTAAACATGGAATCGCTAATGCTGCCGCCCGTCTCTACCCCCGTGCCGGGCCGTTGGGAAACGAAGCGGGCAATGCCTTGCTCCGATACCCCCGTCTGCCAGAGATGCAGGTTTTTGAGTGCCGGGAGTTGTTTGAGTTGTTCAAGCCCTGCGTCCGTGACTTTGGTTTGGTGAAGGTTCAGGTATTCGAGATAGGCGAGGTCGGTCAGATGCGCCAGGCCATTGTCTGTCACGGCAGTCTGCTGGAGGTAAAGGCGGTTGAGGTGGGGCAGGTCTTTCACGACGGAGAGCATCGCATCGTCAACGTTCGAGGCGGCAAGGTCGAGCCGGACGATGTTATTACCGACCTTTTTCAGTTGCGCCAGAAGTGCGGGGGATATGTCTTTTTTACCCGAAAAAGAAACCTGCAAAAAGGGGCTGCCCTGTGCCAGCGGGTAAGCGGCAATGCCCTGCTCCCTGAGTTTTCTCAATTGGCCGTCGGTGACAGGGGACAGGTTCAGGCCCTCCAACGGACTTGGGTGCTGGCTTTCAGCCAGCGAAGCAAGTACTTCGGCAGGCACGGAAGACTCGGCCACCGTTTTGTCGAAAGGGCTTCCCGACGTTGCCCACCATGCCAGCAGGGAAAGTTCCAGGTCGGTCAGTTGTGCTTTGCCCCTGGGCGGCATGTGGCGGTCGTCGTTCATGGGCGCTTGAATACTCAGTAAAAAGGGACTTTGGGCAGGATGGTCCGGCTGGACGACCGGGCCGTTTTTCCCGCCCCGCAGGATATCCGCTCTTGTCAATAGGGCCAACCCGCCCTTTCGCTTGGATGGATTGTGGCAGCCGCCGCATTTCTTTTTCAAAACGGGCAACACCAGGGCATCGAAAACCAGTGCGCTGTCGAGGTCGGCGATAGGGGGCGGGGTCTGGGGGGCGGTTGGGTTGTTTTGAAACAAATAACCGCTGCCATGCGTGAGTGAGCCGCCAAAGTGGCCCGCAGCGGCAAGCACCATCAGGGTAAGTGCAAAAAGCGGGCGGTATGCCGGTGAGGATGGGCTTTTTTTATGCACCCCATAAAGCAGCACGGAAAGGCCCGCCGTGGCGATGCCCAGCCAAAGGTGCCACCGAAGAAGGGCTTCATCGTAGCCTCCACCAAGCGAAAGCAGATAGCCCAGCACCGCAGATACCACCGCCCCGGCCATGCCCCAGAACAGCGCAAATCCAACGGCAGGCCGCAGGGCACCGGCACCGCGCAGCACGGCCAGCTCCATCAAAAAAGCGAGCAGGAGAAATCCGATGGGCAGATGCAACACGACAAGGTGGAAGCGTCCAATACTTTCGATCATGGCGGGCACTCTTTTGCCCAAAGGTAAATAAGTAGGAATAAAATGCCCCTGTTTTCAGGTTGAGATGGTTGAGCACTCAACCATCTCAACCCCCTCAACCCTCTCAACGAATTATTATGAACGCGGCTCAAATGAACCGGAATCCCTTCACTTGCCACTCGCCACGGGGCCGGAACCGGACAAGCTGAAATTGCAGGGAGCAGTTTTCGCAAACGAACAAGTACTCATCAAGGCGGAGATCTTCACCCAGGATTTCCCGGCGGTGGAGGTGGCTGCCGTTCATATTTCCAACCACGTTGGCATGGCGGGATAGGAAGTGTTTAACTTTGCCGAGCCATTCTCCCGGCCCCATCGGTTTTCCCGATGTTTCGAGGGCGAGCGAGGATAGTTCGATGGACAAGGGTAGTGTTTTCATGTCGTTGTACGCAGTTTTATTTTGAGGAAAACGTTGGGAGTGACCGGGTGACTCAAAGTCACCCGGTCACTACTGGTCGCTCAAAATGTCGGGGCAACTTGCCCTTCCGTTGCACGTTAATATCCCTTTGAGCATGTTCGTTACATGTTTTCACAAAAAATTTCTGTCGCGCTTTGGGGCAATGACCATTTTTCAATTTAATGTGGATATTCGCCCGGCGCAGAATTAATGACCATGAGGAAAAAGAGCAAACAACCGTTCATCATACCCCAAGTGGTGATAACCGGGGTGGCCGACAAGGGCCGGGGCGTGGGCAGGGATGCCGACAACAGGGTTGTTTTTGTGGAGCACGTGGCTCCCGGCGATGTGGTGGACGTGCGCATCGTGAAGAAAAAGCCGGAGTACTTGGACGGCTATGCCGTTCATTACCATTCGCTTTCGGAGGATAGGGTCGAACCGTTCTGCGAACACTTTCACCTGTGCGGCGGCTGTCGGTGGCAGCATCTTAGCTATGAAGGCCAAATACACCACAAAGAACAGATGGTGCGCGATGCCCTCAAGCGCATTGCCAGGATAAAGCCTTTGGAGTTCCTGCCCATCATCCCTGCCGAAAAAACCATTTACTACCGCAATAAACTCGAATACGCTTTTTCCAACAAACGCTGGATCACGAAAGAGGAAATTGCACAGGGCGTGTCCAATCTCGAAGACGTGCTGGGCTTTCACCGTCCCGGCGCTTTTGATAAAATGGTGGACATCAAGCACTGTTGGTTACAGGCCGACCCCTCCAACGAACTGCGCATCACGGCCAAGAACGTTGCCATCGAGCAGGGGTTGAGCTTTTTCGACCTCCGCGCCAACGAAGGATTCATGCGCCACATCATGATCCGCCTGACCAGCATCGGCGAACTCATGCTCATCGTGAGTTTTTTTGAAAACGACAGGGAGAAAATTGCCCGCTACCTCGATACCATCACCGAAAGAATACCACAGCTCACCAGCGTATTCTACTGCATCAATCCCAAAAGGAACGACTATGTGGGCGATCTGGAGATGTTCTGCCATTACGGCAAACCTTTCATCGAGGAGCAATTGGGCCACGTGCGCTTCAAGATAGGCCCGAAGTCTTTTTTCCAGACCAACTCCTGGCAAGCCAAGGTGCTGTACGATAAAATCGTGGAGTTCGCCGGACTGACCGGCAGCGAAAATGTCTATGACCTCTACACTGGGGTCGGAAGTATTGCACTTTATGTGGCAAATTACTGCGGCCAGGTGACCGGCATCGAGGAAGTGCCGGAAGCCATCGTGGATGCCGAGGAAAACGCCCGCATGAACGGCACGGGAAACTGCACTTTTTACGCCGGGGACGTGAAGCACATCCTAACGCCTGACTTTGCCGAAAAACACGGCAAACCCGATCTGGTGATCACTGACCCGCCCCGCGCCGGCATGCACGCCGATGTGGTGAAAATGTTCCTGCAACTGGAGTCGCCCAAAATCGTCTATGTGAGTTGCAACCCGGCGACCCAGGCCCGCGACCTGGCCCTTCTGAAAGAAAAATACGATCTGCTGAAAATCCAGCCTGTGGATATGTTCCCGCATACCCACCACGTGGAAACGGTGGCCTTGTTGCAGTTGAGGAGTTGAGATAGTCCTCACCATCTCGACAACCAGCATCAGGGGCTTTTTATACAACCCCGGTATGGGCTTGCACGCCATTTGGCAGCCAGCTTTGGTAGTAATTGCGGTCTTCAATATTGGCTGCGTGTTCTGTCATTTTCAGGGGGCGGAAGGTGTCCACCATGACGGCAAGTTCATGGGTTTCTTTAGCGCCAATGCTTTTTTCCACCGTGCCGGGGTGAGGTCCATGTGGGATGCCGCCAGGATGGAGGGTAATCATGCCCCGTTCCACACTTTTCCTGCTCATAAAATCGCCGTCCACATAGTACAGCACCTCGTCGCTGTCAATATTGCTATGGTTATAAGGAGCGGGTATGGAGAGGGGGTGGTAGTCGTACATCCGGGGGCAAAAACTGCAAATCACGAAATTCCGGGCTTCGAAGGTTTGGTGGATGGGCGGCGGCATGTGGAGGCGGCCCGTGATCGGCTCGAAGTTATGGATGGAAAAAGCGTAAGGATAAACGTATCCATCCCAGCCCACGAGATCGAAGGGGTGGCTGAGGTAGTAGTAGGGGTACATCCTGTCCTGCTTCTTTATGTAAAACAAAAATTCGCCCTGCTCGTCGTGGGTTTCCAGACTGGTGGGTTTGCGGATATCCCGTTCGCAGAAGGGCGAATGTTCCAGCAACTGGCCAAAATTGTTGCGATAGCGCTTGGGTGTGACCACCGGGCTGTGGCTTTCAACGATGAATAGGCGGTTGTCCTCGGTGTCGAAAGTGAGTTGGTAAGTAGTGCCTCTGGGCACTACAAGGTAATCTCCGTAACCGAAGCGAATGTTGCCGTACATGGTGCGCAGCGAGCCACTTCCTTCGTGGACAAAGATGACCTCGTCCGCATCGGCATTTTTAAAAAAATAATCTGTCATGCTTTGCCGGGGTGCTGCCAGCACGATCTTACAGTCGTCGTTGACGAGTACGGGCTTGCGGCTTTGCAGGTAGTCGTTTTCCGGTTCGATGCGGAATCCCTTCAGGCTGCGGTGTTTGAGTTGTTTGTCGGAAACCACTTTCGGTTCAACGCTGTACGGTTCGCCCACTTGCACGATCTGCGTAGGTGGATGGGCATGGTAAAGCAAGGAATACAGGTCGCTGAAGCCTTCCGTGGAGAAAAGCTCCTCATGGTACAGCCCACCATCAGGCTTGCGGAACTGAATGTGGCGCTTGGGGGGGATTTGACCGAGGGTATGGTAATGCATGGTTAGATATTTTATGTTTTTGAATACGCTGTTAATGAAGTTTTCTAATCAAGAGTCCACTCCGAAAAGTCAGCACAACAGAAAAAAACAAACAGTGAGGGAAGATTATTTGAAAGAAATTTTTTTAAAAAAAAATTTTCTTTCAAATAATCTTCCCTCACTAAATATTCTTCTGCTTGTGCAATATACTACAACCTGAAATGACTTTTCGGAGTGAACTCAATCAAGGATTGGGCGAAGCCCCAGGAGGCTCCCTTCCCTCTCTGCTACCTGTTTGCTGCCGTAACCGCCTGATGGGCGTCACGGAACAGAGGAGGAAACAGGATATGTTTTCAAACAAAGTTAAGCGCTGTTTTTAAAAAATCCCATCACATCTTCTCCTCCACCAACTTCACAATCCGCTGCTCCATTTCATCTGCCTGTTTCCCTATTTCTTCCGCTTTTTTCAAAAACTCCGCTGCCAGTCCCTTATCCGCCAGGCTGCCCGTGTTGATGCGCACGTTCAACCAGGCACCATGCACGGCGGCACGGGCGCAGAGTGCGCCGACTCCCGCATCGGTGACGGAGTTGGGGTTGCCCTCTCTGACCATCGCTTCGGCCAGTTCGAACACCTCGAAGGCAGCCTCCATCGTGCGCATCGGCGTTTCGATGGCGTAGTGGGTAGCAGCCTGAATGGCCTGCTTGCGGGCGGCTTTTTCTGCTGGCGTTTCTTTCGGCAGGCGGAAGGCGGCCATGATCTGGTTGAAGGCCTCCGTGTCCTCGTCCACGAGACGGAGAAGGGTGTCTTTCAGACGCTGGCCTTTTTCGGCCCAGGCAGAAAATTCCTCCAGACGGTCGTCCCAGCCCCGTTTGCCTGCACTGAGGTTGGCCACCATCGTGCCGAGTGCAGCGCCGAGCGCCCCGACGTAAGCGGAGATGGAGCCGCCGCCGGGAGCGGGGCTGTCCCTGGCCGTTTCGTTGGCGAAGGCTCGAAGGTTCATTTGCACGAGCGGAGCAGCTTTTTCATCCGCCAGTTGGTATTCGATGATTTTTTTCTTTGGGTCGAACGGGGTCAGTTCGTCCAGCCCCAGCGATTTCACGGCGATGTGGATGAGTTCCTCTTCCGGCACACCAGCACTCCATTTTTGTTTTTTTAAAAAATAGCGGCCCGCATCGAGCATCACCTTCAACGGCACGAGGCCCACGAGTTCGGAGCCGGTTACCCGCAAACCCCGGCGTTCAGCGCTTTTGCAACATTCCTCGAAAGCGATGTGCAGGGGCGTGACTTCGAGGTTGGTCAGGTTCATGGAGACCTGCGCCACGCCGTATTCGGGGATGTACCAGCCAATGCCCTTCACGGCTTTGCAGGCACCAGGCTGCCGGAGCGGCTCGCCGTTTTCATCCCGAAGGACTTCGCCCGTGACAGGGTCGCCCTGGCGCAGCACCCGCCCCTGTTCCCGCACGTCGAAGGCTACCGAATTGGCCCGGCGCTCGCTCGTGGTGTTCAGGTTGACGTTGTAGGCCACGAGGAAATCCCTGGCACCAATGACCGTCGCACCTGCTTTCGGGTTGAAAACGGCAGGGCCATAGTCGGGTTGCCACTCCGGTTTTTTCAGTTTTTCCAGCAGAGCTTCGTACTCGCCGGAACGGATGGTGGCGAGGTTGCGGCGTTCGGGCCGGGTGGCAGCGGCTTCGTACATGTAAAACGGGATGCCGAGTTCCCGACCGGCCCGTTCGGCGAGTTGGTGCGCCCATCGGGCGGTTTCTTCCATCGAAATATTGGCGATGGGGATGAGCGGACAAACGTCGGTAGCGCCCATGCGGGGGTGTTCGCCCTTGTGTTTGCTCATGTCAATGAGTTCCGCCGCTTTTTTAATCGCCAAAAAGGCGGCCTGCACCACCGGCTCCGGCTCGCCCACGAAGGTGACGACGGTGCGGTTGGTGGCTTTGCCGGGGTCCACGTCGAGGAGTTTGACACCTTCGACGCTTTCGATTTCGTCGGTGATTTGCTCGATGATGGTCATGTCCCGGCCTTCGGAGAAGTTGGGGACGCATTCGATGAGTTGTCTGGTGTTCACGATTTTTATTGGTATTTTTTGGGATGTTTCATTTTGCTTAAAAAGTAGTTGACACTTTGATTTAAGAATTAAGATAGACGATATTAGATTTTAGATTGGATTTCAGATTTTTTGATTACTGATTTTGCTATCGGCAAAATAAAAAATCGTATATCATGGCAATCGCCAATAAAATCTTAAATCTTAAATCGTCTATCTTATATCTTAAATCAAAAAACTGTCAAGAGGGAAATGAAACATCCCTATTTTTTCCAGTTGGAAGAAAAGGCAAGGTAATCTTCAATTGCTGACAAATCGTCTATTGCGTGGAGCGACCACGTTGATTTCGCCATGATTCCACCATTTTTTTTACTTCCTCATGCGATTTGACTTTGCCTTCGGCGGCTTGCTCCATCCCGGTTTTGATTTTTTGTAAAAAAATCAATCGCTCGATCAGCTCGTCCAACTCGAATTCTTCGGGCAGGTCTTGCAGGCTAGTGATGACTAAATCTTTGGTCAGCATAGATTCAGATTTTGAACGTCAAAAATAGCAACTTCGATTGAAACAGGAGTGGTAGCTACACCCGAGAGAGTGATTTGAGTTTTTCGAGAAAATATTTGGCGCTGTGGCAGTTGGGATGGGTGGCGGCGGCTTCGATGGAGAAGCCACTGTACAGCATTTTTTGACCCAGAATGCGTTTATCGCCAATGCCACTGTCAAGAATTCGCAAACGTTCGGATCTGATAAAATCGAACGGCCTTGCAATGGCTTCGGGCATTTCGCAAAAGTAATTTTCTTTGAAAAAGTTTGAGATGGCAGTTGTGTCGGCAAGAAACTATGCCTCGATCATTTGAACGGCAACGATGACAATATTTTCGCCGGAGGGATTGATTTCCTGTTTTGCGGAAGTAATGCAGAGGCCGTCGGAATCAGTTAAAATCAACACTTTTTCCGCTCCTCTATCTTTTTGAATGTGAATGAGTGATTTGATCTTTTCTTTCTTCAAATTGCTTACTCCACCCGCATTTTCAACGGTTTCCAAGCATGGCAAACCCAATCTTTTTAATAAATCCTGGAAATTTTGGGAAGTCAGGATGCGCTTCTCCGTGTCGCCTTCCGCAATAAAGCCGATGGTCACCATGGAAGCCCACCTCCCAGGGCATTGGTCAGCCAGGCTTCGTCCATTTCGAGGTCATACCGGTTGAAATCAGGGGGGATTTGTTTGGCCCGTGTGATACCTTCCTTTTTGTCAATCAAAATAATTTCTTCATTTCTCAACTCCCTGACCAAAGTAGCCGAGTGCGTGTTGAGCCAAATGTAATGCCCCTTCTCCTCGCACATCTGCCGGAAAAAGCCAACCAGGGTGCGGATGACGTAAGGGTTCAGGCCATTCTCCGGCTCCTCAATGCAGAGAAATTGCGGCTCATCGCTTTGATAGACGGCAGTGAGGAGGGAGAGGATGTTGTAGGTGCCGTCGGAAATTAAGTGCTCCCCGAATGGGTTGGCATGGTGTTTTTCAAAAATTTTTAAAGAGGCTCCATGGCTTAGGTCGCTCTTTACAACTTCCACTTTTTCTAATCCTGGAATTAGGGATACCATCCATTCTGTTATTTCGGTAGTGGCATTTTTTAACTGATATTTGTATTTAAAAACGAATACTATGATAGTTGAACACAGGACTTGTGAAAAATGCCAGAGCAAGAACATTGTGAAAAACGGCAAGAACCGATCTGGCACCCAGACCTACAAATGCAAAGACTGTGGCTGTTTCAGGGTGCTTGACAGCAAACAGCCAAGCCGCACCATAGACAATGAAGCGCTGGCAAAAGCGTACCGGGAACGCCAAAGTCAAAGGGCAACTGGCCGCATCTTCAATGTCAGCCATTTTTTTGTCCAAACGGTTTTAAAAAAAAAGCCCGTGAATTAGGCCCTTTCAAGGAAACAATTAACAAGGCCTATCATGGCGACGTACTTGAAGTTGATGAGGTATTCACCTACATTATGCTGAAAATCAAAGAGGTACGCATTTGGATAGCCCTTTGTAGGGAAACCAGGCAAATTGTCTCCTTTTTCATTGGAGACGGTTCCATGGAATCCTGCAAGCGCCTTTGGCGCAAGCTGCCCTACGGCTATCTGAAGTGCAACAGTTTCAGCGACCTCTGGCGCTCGTACAACTGTTTACCGCCTCAAACGCACAAGAAGGTCGGTAAGGAAACCGGAGAAACAGCGCACGTCGTCAACAACACTATCCGCCAAAGATTCAGCAGGATGGTGAGGAAATGCCTCTCCTTTTCAAAAAAGGAATATATGCTCAACCTGCATTTCAAATTGTTTGCTTATCACTGCAACCTTGAATGCATCAGTTAAAAAATGCCACTACCCATTTGGGAGAATTTAGGGGTGGTATTGCCGCCCACAATCCTGGCACGTTCTTCAAGAGGTATCACCAGCGTGCCGCCATGGCTTGACTGGTAGGTGTACCGGCTTATTTCTATTTCCCCGTAGGGCGTTTGGTAGTTTTTTTTTCCTGTCCCCGGCTGGTGTGCTTTACATTGTTGACCACGATGTGGCGTCCGTC
>JRYF01002401.1_pt1 | contig 17483 bp, 9 predicted proteins | sample 235331 | NCBI WGS metagenome assembly JRYF01 (sample SAMN03074217, study PRJNA261475) | activated sludge metagenome | biome: Wastewater Treatment Plant; feature: Wastewater; material: Activated sludge; isolation source: activated biomass of a wastewater treatment plant treating hydrocarbon... ...
ACAATAAGTTGTTTGTCGTAGCCGCAAAGCAGTTCGCTCCAGGTGTCGCCGCCGTCGTAAGTATATAGTAGCGATCCCTGCTTGTGGAAATGGTTGTAACCGGTGACATAACCTTCGTTCTCGGTGATGAATAGGATGTCGTACAAAAAGGAGTTGCCTCCGGATATAAGCGTTGACCAGGTGGCTCCTCCGTCTGTTGATCCTTTTAGGATTTTCTGGCCGGTGTTGCTGTTTGCTGTAACATACACCAAATCCTCAGAGTAACTGTATATTTTCCTTGGGATCATGTTGTTGAAAGAGGTTACATGTTGCCACGACCCGCCACCGTCCAAGGATCTGATGACTCCGACAAAGCTTGCAATTAAAATGATATCTTCATTTAGCATCTTTGTTTTACGATACAAGGCAGAGCTAAATGATTGGAACGTTTTGGTTTCCCAGCCATCGGATGTTTGCAGTATTTTGCCATTAGTGCCAACTAATATTCCTTTTTGTTCATTAAACATATCAAACGAATAATACGTTCCAAGCGTATCCACTAATGTAGTCCATATATATCCACCGTCAATGGATTTATGCACTCTGACATACGCAGGGCTTAGACCAAGGAAGCCTTGAAAAAAATAGGTATTCGTATCAATACATACCAAGCTGAATTTATTTTCCCCACTCTGCACTGGGGCGTTCAACTGAATGAAAGTTTCTCCGATGTCGTATGTTTTCAACAACATTTCGCTGTTGTCGGAAACAAGGCAGAAATGCTCGAAACAATGAATGTCGTTGACAGGCTTGGAAGTAGGTATTTCGATCAGTGAAAATTGGGCTTCAATCGTAGATTGACAAAAGGCGAACAAAAACAGAAATGCTGCAATGGCCGAAAATTTAGTTCTCATGGAAAAAAAATTGAATGGCAGGAAATTCATCTCCCTGCCGGCAATGTTTGGAAGAAATTAAAATTTCACAATTGGCTGAATGGATAATCCGTACGGATTGATGGCTCTCATCAAATAATACCCTGCCGGCAAACCGGACAAGTCCAAGGTTTGCTTCATCGTGCCCGGGCCGGCTTTTCCCCGGAATACAGACAACACATTAAGGCCATTGCAATTGTACAACGCGACTTCCAATTCGGTCATATCGTACAACTCAATATGAAAAGTGGTCTCGCCAGAGGTTGGGTTGGGGTAAATATCGAAAACAAAACCTGGCTTTACCTCATTAGCCGGGGTAATTGGTTCTTTTGCCAGTAAGAGCGAATATTCAAAGATGCCTTTTGCCGCTACATCTTCCAGGGAAAAAGGTGCCCAACCAAGCGTTTCGTTCGTAGATGAAACCTTTACTTCGTATATGTATCCCTCTAAAATGGCCTCATCTTGTCCCAGGTTTATCAGCTTTACTTTTTCGTGAGGAATCAAACTTCCTGAAGTTTCATCATAATTCGGAAAAGTCGTTGAAAAACTGTGCCGTTCCCATTGTTCCTCTATTGTCCACTGTGGGTCTATGTTGTGTTGAACGACTGCACTCAACTTATGTACATCTGCGTGATATACCACCCCTTTTTGAAATGCAACACCACTTTTGTTCTCATAGGTTTCCGTAAATACTATTTCAACATCTTCGGCTACCAAATCGGATGTCACTGTGGATGGATAGTGCATAGTGCCAAAATGGCGTACCAATCGGTCAGGTTTTCTTATTAATTCAAAGGCAGCCCCTGCATCCAACCGTCCGCTCCCGTTTTGAACGTCCCAACCGGACGGCCCGACATCTTTGGCCGTTTTTTCAAGAATGAATTCGACATCCTCCGGTGCCAGATTTTCATAGGAATCTGTAACGGCTCCGTTATGATAATTCAGGAGCAAGGCAGCCACCCCTGCCACGTGCGGACTGGCATAAGAAGTACCGTGGGGAGTGTTCATCCATGTACCGTCCTTTGACACGGATCTTATCAGCGGAAAGGTGCCCGGCGCTATCAAATCCATGCCCAGCCCATAACTTGGCCCCGGAAAAGGCGACCATTCTCCCCCTGCATAGTCTCCGTTCAATCCCGAAGCGCCGACACTGATGACCCAGTCGTCGTCGTAAGTGCCGGGGTACGAGGGAGCGTCATTCCCGTTATTTCCCCTTGCAGACACAAAAACAACCTGAAGCTCGTTGGAAAAACGCACTGCATTGCTCAACAACTGGATGGTCTCTTCTACATTTGCCGGACTTGAAATCCAGGCATGTTGACTGATGTGCAGGCCGTAGGCATGTTCCATATCGTTGTCTTCGACCGAAGTCGTAAATATTGCATCACTCACATTGGCCACTTCACCGTGGTCATGCGGAGGGGTGACCATCATGCCGTAAAGGGAGACCCCGTTGCCGCCGGGTGAAAGTTTGTCGTTGCCATGCCCGCCTGCTATCCCTGCCACGCCCCAGCCATTGTCCCTGACTGCACCGATTATCCCTGCAATAGAGGTACCGTGGCTGACGCTGCTATTGTCCGGGACAGGAAGGCTCAACAACGCCGTTCCGGTCTTTACTTCATAACCGCCTTTTACGACCGAGGAGCCTGGCACGCCTACAACCCCTGCCCCAAAATCAATATGATCCCAATATATTCCGGAGTCGAATACCCCAACTTTGACGGACGGTTCGCCATACACCTCGAACTCGCACCATACCGTTTCGATGTTGATGTCCAGGTCTGCCGTGTACTGGCCCGTGGGGTGAAGGGAATGTTGCGCAGCATACATATTATCATCCGGCACACAGGCAAGTTCAATAAGGTAATTGGGATGTGCATACACGACCAAAGGGAATGTGGATTCAAGCAGTTGTATGGTCGAAGGGATATCTCCTGCCTGTGGCAGAACAAGGATGAATGCCGCCCAGAAATCAGGCACGTTTACGGTATGGCCCAATCGTGATACGGTGGTCGTATAGGTTGTCTTCAATTGCCTGAAAATCCTCACCAAAGTAGCTCTTTCCAAATTTATCCTCGCATTAAGGGTATCGTAAGCTGCCTGGGTCAAAAACCAGGAGGGGTGTTCGTGGGTGATGTACAATTGGTTGACCCGGTCGTGATTGAGGGCATCGCCACGGAACTTGACTATCAGTTCGGCGGGCCGGTATTTCGCCCCCGTCACGGTATCTGTCACAACGCCGCCTTCCCGCTCGAATTCTTTGTATCTCAGCCGGAAATAGGACGATTTTTCGGTACTCCCGGCAACTCCAAAAACGAACAGGTTTTTATCAAGGCCCGTCACGATGTTCATCGTTTTGTTCAATTTCTCGCCACTGCTGAATTTGTCCTGCCACAGGATGTTGCCCTCACTGTCAAACTTCAGGGTCAGCACAACGGAGCTGTCCGGGCAAATCAAATCACCCGATACATACAGATTGCTGTCCAAGGCCATCACGCATTTTTTACCGACAACCTGCTCCAGTGGATCAGCCGGACGGAAGTGTCTCTCCCACAGAAAGCTGCTGTCCTGTTTGAGCGAAAGCACCAGCAGTTCGTACCTGCCATGGTTGTCCTGGGAATAGCCCGTGACAAAAACCTGCCCGCCGGCACCCAGGCTGATGTCGTTGGCGCCGTCTTCCTTTCCGTTGTTGTTGTAGGTGTAGCTCCAGAGTGGATTGAGGCCATCATCCAGTTTTAAAATCTGGATATTCTGGTTGTTACCGGTCGGGTTGGAGTGGAGGGCCAGATAAAAATTACCTTCAGCGTCTTTGGTGAAAGCCTTCGCCATTTTCAGGTCGGTGCCTGCTTCCTGGAATTGATCCTGTGCCTGCAAAGTCCCATCCGAAGCCTGGTATTTCAAGGTGTTGGCCGCCTGCTGCAAACTATCGGTACCAGCGGCACCCGCAACGACCGGATTCCCGGGGCCGTCCAATTCGATGGCCACGGCAAAGTCGTCAGACCCGGCTTCATCGTAGCGTTTTTGCCACAAAATACTGCCATTCGAGGTGGCCAGCTTCAAGGTCAGATAATCAAAACCCGAGTCTATGCCCTTACTGATCCCGGTCACGAACAAGTTGCCCGAACCGTCGGATATCAATGCCGTGGGAAAATCTGCACCTCCGGCAGTACCGTCGTATCCGGTTGCCCAAAGCAGGTCGCCCGAACCGTCGTATTTCAGTACGATGTAGTCGAACTGTTCCTGTCCGGGGGCAAGACCTATGGCCGTAGCACCGGCAACGTAAACATGGCCGGAGGCATCGGTCGTGACCGCAATGCCAAAGCTGGTGGAGGGATTGCCGTCGTTTGCGGCGAGCCAGGTTTTTTGCCAGATTGAATCGCAGGTGGGCGAGAATTTGGCTGTCAGAATAGCTGCCTGGGTGGAGGAAACAACGCTATTGCCCGTGAAGAGCAGGTTGCCGTAGGCATCCCTTGTCGTGGAAGACCATTCGATTTGGGAAAATGGACTCCCGAACGGAGGAAGTGTATATTGATTGATGTGCATTTGTGCGGAAAGTCCGGTTAATCAACATGGTCGCCACCAGGAGTGAAACTGCTACGGCTGAAAGGGGTTTTTTACCCCCCCCCCCACGTTGGTTGGCAGTGCGTGTCAACAGATGCAAAAAGGTAAGTGAAGTGAGCCATGACAATAAATTTGGAGTGCGGAATATTCAAGGATTTTGAGCCATCAGCACCGGTAAAAAAAGGAAAGTGCCGCAAGATAAGGAAATATGGCACAAACACCAAATGCTCGGCGGCAGGCTTGGCCGGTCAAATTCCGTTTGCGTTGGCGGGGTTGTCAACAAGGGCGGATGCACAGGTCATCGGTAGGGCAGGTTGTTGGCGGGGATGCCAACAACGGCGAAAAAATCACCATGATTTACCCCCCCCTCACCGCATAATCTGCAAATGGCCCGTCTTCGGTTTTTTGCCGTCACCGAGATCAAGGACGTAGAAGTAAGTCCCATCGGGCAGTTTTTTCCCGTTCCAAGTTCCGTCCCAATCGCTTTGGTAATTGGTGGCTTCAAAGATGAGGTTGCCCCAGCGATTGTAAACATAGAGTTTGTGGTCGGGCCAGTCTTGCAGGCCGGTGATTTTGAAGCGGTCGTTCGTACCGTCTTCGTTGGGAGAGAAGGCATTGTAAATCACCAGCCCGGAACACCGAACGGTCACAAAAACAGTCGCTGTGTCGCAGTCGGCTGGATTGCAGATGACGTAGGTGAAACTGTCCGGCACCGATTCGTCGCAGTAACCGGAGGCGGGCACGTAGTTCACCGTGCCGTTGGGCAGGAAGGTGGCCGTGCCGTGGATAGGTGGATCGAGGATGAAAAACTGGAGCAGGGAAACGACCGTATCATTCTGCAATACATTGATGGCGACGACCTGATCCTGGCCTGTGATGACGGTATCGTTCACGGCAATAGGCGGCGGGATGCTCCCAAATTCAACGGTGATGAAGAAGTAGGTCGTATCACAGACCCCGGCGCTGTCGCAAACCACGAAACAGGCTTCGTCCGTGCCGGGTTCGAGTGCAGTATAGGTCACGCAGTCGTTGATGATTTCAAACTCCACGACCTCTCCCAACGTGCCTTCGCAGATATTGGTGATGGAAGCGACCGGGCCGGGCAGTTCCGAAAAATCGAGGCAATACGTGCCCGATTCACCCACCTGCAACGTATCCGTCACGATGTCTGGCGTAACGCAGGCCAGTCCCACCGTCAACTGGTCAGTACACAAAGTCGCAGGGTCGCTCAGCGTGAGTAGGTAACTTCCGATAGGAATATAGATGGCTGTCCCCTGGGGCACAAAGGCCGAGTTGATGCCCAAATCAACCTGAATCTGCGTGATGGCCTGAACGACAATCATCACACCATAGACATTGGTGGCATTGCCTCCCGTAATAGCAATTGTCTGGTCGAGCGGGTTGACGATGACCTGCCAGTTGCCGCTTGGGTCCCAAACGTTCATGGAGTCGGCCAACTCCTGCGCAGTCTCGAAAACGCCTGTGAATGAGCTGCCATTCACCGTCCAGCTTTGCACGATGTAAGGCCCCAAAAGTCCCTGGCTGGGCAGGCTGGAGTAGTTCAGGGAAAAAATGCTGTCGAAATCGCAGGGCAACAAAGTGCCTGTGTAGAGTACACCGTCGAGGTTCAATACTTTTCCTGACAATACCGCCGGATTGACGGGCAGGCACAACCAACCCGAATCGAGGGAACAATCCACGCCGTTTGCGATGAAATCGCCCGGAATCCAATCGGGGCAAGGCTCCACGACCGTCACGTACACGTTGAAGAAAACGGAAGTATCCGTAAAATACACTTGCAGGCAGGCCGTGTCCAGTCCTATTGTTTCACCAAAAACCGTGATGCAAAGGGCCTGATTGTTCGCGGTGAAAGAAGCATTTCCATTGCCGGGGCACATATTCACGATGCTGTCAATGAGCGAAGGGATGAAACCGAAATCAGCAAGGCACAGCGTGAGCGATTCGCCGACGGGCACGGTCACCTCCACCGTTACATCCTCGAAAATCTGGCAGGCCACCAGCACCGAGAATAGGGAGGAACAACCTTTCACCGTGTCGTTGAAAACCAGCACGTGCTGCCCCGTGTCGAGCATCACCCCCACAAACTGGCTGTTGTTATCGCAAGCCCCCACCGTTCCGGTGAACACGGCCCCATTGTTTTCAATCAAATAATTCTGCAAGTCGCTCATCGGGATATTCAAACAGAACTGGGCCGCAGCATCGCAGTCGGCGACGAGCGAGAGAGAAGACAAGGGTTGAATGCCGCAGCCATTTGAACCCGTGTCGCAAGTCACGTTGGCAAAAAGTGTGTCGTGGCAACCCGTGTTCAGATGGAAGAAGACGATTTCGTGATAACCCGTGTCAAAGTTGATTTGGGTGAAAATGCCGTTGCAGGGCGAAAATCCACCAGTGTAGGGGAAGCCGTTGTCCAGTACGCCAAAATTTCCTATCGAGTCCAGCGGGACGGGCACGCAATAACTCACGATGTCCGAACAGTTGTCCACTTCAAAAACCTGTTCATCCGGTGGGAAAAAGTCGAACAGGCTGCAAAGTGGGTTCACGGTAATGTTCAGCAGGGTCGTATCACAATTGCCCTGATCGTCGCATACGACGACGCAGGCCTGGTCGGTGCCGATGAAACCCGTATTTGGATTGTAGGTAAAACAATTTGCGCTGGAGATGATCATCCCATTGGCGGGTGCCTGACAGACGGAGAGGCCCGTAAAATTGCCCGGCAGGCCTCCGATATCGAGGCAAGTGATCTGGCTTGGCACGTTTTCCACCGTCACGATGTCGAGCGTGTTCGGGCCGATGCCCGTCACCGTGATGACAAATACAAAGGTATCGCAAACAGGCACGTCGCTGTCGTCGCAGAGGACGATGCAGAAGCCGTCGGTCCCCGTGAAATCGAGATTGGGCAGATAGGTGAAACAAGTGGCATTTGTTTGAACAAAACCCCCATTGGCCGGCAGGCCACAAAAATCAACACTGACCAGATTGCCCAGCAGTTCATCCGTATTGCCGCAAAGGTCCAGCAGGGACGTGTTGACTTCGGTGGACACATATATAGTATCTGTGCTGATGAAATGCTGTTCCAGCACGAAGGTCACGGTATCGGCGCAGCCATTCAGTGCCGTGACGATGATTTCGTGTGTTCCAAACCCACTGACGGGCATCTGCGAGCCGAGTGCCATTTGCACCAAATTCAATTCCAGAGTGAAAACACCGCCCCCCACTTGGCTGATCACGATGTCGCTGTACGTGCCGCCGCCCGTGCCTCCCTGTATGCTTTGTGTTGCCAGGTTGTTGTTCCAATTTCCGGCGGGGTCCCAGACCTTCATGGAGTCCACAAGAGCTGCGATGCTGGGCACATTGCCGAAGAAGGTGTTGCCATTGGCTGTCCAGGATTCGAGGAAATAGGGGCCGGACGGCAGGCCGCTGTATGGATATACCACCACATTGCCCACGTTGCAGGGAATGTAGGCGGGGGTAACAAGGTTGCCGTTCACGGTGACGGCATATCCCAAAATTTCGGTCAATGGGATTGATATGCAAAGGAATCCGGGTTCATTGACCACCGTTTGCACAATTGTACTTTGTGTGAAAATATCCTGACAGATGATGGGCGGCACGACGGTCAGGATGATCACATTGGTATCGCAGACCGTGCCGCTGCAATGCACGACGCAAATCGTCGTCGTTCCGCTAAAATTGTTGACCGCTTCGAAGTTGATGCAGTTTTCGTTGACTGCGACGTTCACGGCGTTCACGTCAATACCGCAAAAACCGGTGGAAGTGACCGGCCCCGGCAGTTCGATCACGAAGCTGGAGAGGCAGGTGTCGAGCGTGGTTTCTCCTGCCGGGATGGTGAGGTAAACCGTGTCAACTTCCGGCAAGACGTTTACGATAAAAAGGGTTGTGTCGCAGATCTGTTCGGGAAACCCACCATCGCAGACGACCATGCAAAAAGTATCCTGACCCGCAAAATTCAGCCCGGGCACATAGAAAACGCAAGTGTCATTGACCAGCGGGGCACCACCGTTGTTCGGGCCGCCACAGTACCCGACACTTGCAATTACGCCCCCTGGCAATTCATCCCCGTCGAGGCAGTAGGGTGGGGTTGGGGTGTTCACAGTGGTTGTCAACAGCACCGTTTCCGTGATGGTAGGTGGCGGTGTCGCATCAATGTAGAGGGTGTCGGCACAACCCGTGATCGGGTCGGTGGCTATCAGCACATTTACACCTGGAAACGAAAGCCCTACCGTGAAACCGGCCGGCACAAACAATTGGTTGGGTGTCAGCACGGTATTGAGGTTGGATGGCACATGGGTGATGGCCATGTTTCCATATTGGGTTGCCGGGTTGCCACCATAAAGAATGGCTCCCTGCGGGTTGATGTTCCAATCGCCGGAGGGGTCAAAAAAGTTCATCAAATCCAGCAGGGCATTGACATTGGTGAAAAAACCGGTGAATGTGTTGCCGCCAACTGTCCATGCCGTCAGGTTGTAAGGCCCCGAAGCGCCGTTGCCCGGCAAAATAGCATAAGAATAGGCAGTCACCGGCTCGAATTTGCAATCCCAGGGATTTGTCAGGGGTTGACCATTGAATACCAGGTCGTAACCCTGCAACTGCACCAAAGGCGTGAGCACACAAAACGAAGTCGGGTTTCCGAAAAAATTACCGTTTACCGTATCGTTTGGAAAAACGTCATCGCAATTGATTTGACCTGCCACGAATACCGAGATGTAAGTGGTATCGCATTGCGAAGCACTATTGTTGAAACAATGCACGGCGCAAATCAAATCGGGTGAAGCGCCCGCAAACCCGGCAGCAGGGGAGAGGGTGATGCAAAGTTGGTTGATGTCGGTGGCGAAAACGGTCGAGGTGCTGCCTTGCCCGCAGAAGCCTGCTCCTGTCAGTGTGCCCGGTATATCGTGAACAGAAGGGTCGAGGCAAAACACCGTTGTTATGCCTGCCGGTATGGTCGCCTGTACGGTGTCGGGGCAACCCGGCCCGGCCAGGGTTACTTGTGAAATGGCTTGGCAATGGCCGCCGGTTTCCCTCACGGCAATTTGGTAAGCACCGGACTGAAGGCCCGTGAATTGGCCATTGCTTTGGAAAGTCGCCCCACCGTCAATGCTGTATTCCAGATTGCCGGGCGCTGTTGCGGTCACGAGAATGGCACCGTTGTTGGCCCAGCAGGTCGTGGGCGTTTCAAATTGAATGGAGGATATTTCGGGAGATGTTTCACCCGTGAGCGTGATTAAGTCACCTTCGGTAAAACAAGTGCCGTCGTCGTTCTGAACGGCGATTTTGTAATCCCCCCCCGGCAGGTTCGGGAAACTGTTGCTGGGTTGCCAGGTTGCACCGCCGTCAATACTGAACGATAGGGTGCTGAAGCCAAAAGCAAGTACAGTGATAATGCCATTGGAGGCATCGCAGCCCTGTGGGTCAACGAAGGACGTGCCATAGATTTCGGGCCTGTTGTTCGACTTCAGGGTGACAAAACCGCCATTGGTTTTGCAAGTGCCGTTCGTCTTTCTCACAACAATAGAATAATGGCCTTCTCCCAAACCTGTAAAAGAATTGCTTGGCTGGTAGCTGACACCTCCGTTTATGCTGTACTCAAAACTGCCATCATCATTCGATAATTGAATGGTGATTGCGCCGTCCATCCCGTTGCAAAGTATGGGTGGGAAGGATAAAATGCCCGTGATATTTGCCTCTTCGGGCGATCCTGTCAAGGTGACGGTACCGCCAGAGACTATGCATGAATTATCGTGGCTGCGGACGGCTATTTGATAGATGCCGGAGCCTAACAACTGAAATAAATTTTGGGACTGCCAATTCGCACCGCCGTCAATGCTATACTGCAAAGGCGGGATGCCACCACTTGCCGTTACGATAATGGAGCCGTTGGGCAGATCGCAAAACGTGGGATTGTTGCCGATGACATTCGTGATTTGAGGAGTAGGAGGTGCTGTCAATTGTCCGCTTGGGCCTTGCACCGTGCAGGTTCCTCCTTCATTCCGTACTGCGATGGTGTAGCTACCGGCAGGCAATGCAGTGAAAATGCCACTGTCATACCAGGTTGCGCCGCCATTGATGCTGTATTCCAAATCAGCTTGCCCATTTGCCAAAACGATGATTGAGCCATTCGGCAAGGAACAGTCCGTTGGGTTGTTGAAATCCACCGAAACGATTTGCGGTGGCAGAAAAACAGATACCAGCACGCTGTCAACCGTACCGTCGTTACCCGTCAAGTAGTACATCGTGGTCGTGGAAGGAAAGGCCAAAGGAGAAGGACAGGCTGTGCAACTCAGGCCAACAGCGGGCGACCAGAGGTAACTGTCTGCACCATTTGCGGCCAATTGCGTCGTGTCGCCGGTGCAGATCGAAACATCTTCACCAGCATTTACCTGCATACCCAATGGCTTGGCAAGGTGAAGGGCTGCCAACAATAAAGGAAGTCCGGCCATTAGCAGCAAGACACTCCCGGCCTTTTTTTTGGTCATGGAGATCAAAGGCATAGCATGTTTAAGGTTTGGTAGTAAAAAGTTCATGCGAGGAAGTTTGGAATTACATTTTTACACACATAAATACTGATGGTTCCAATGCAGTGTTGCCCAGTTTGCTGTTTTGGCAAGCCAAAACAGCATGGGCGGAATGTCGGACTTGGAACATGCACTTTGCTAAATAGTCAGTCAAGTGATTTTTGACGAGTTGAAAACTCGTCAAAAACACAATAAATCCTCTCTGCAATATGGAACGCACTTGTCAGAGTTTACTTGACTAACCACTAAGGCGCACAGGTGCATCGTTCCTTCGTTGGACGAATTAACCACATCAATAGCGTGAAGTTTTCTCAAGACCAGTTTAGCGGAACCCCCTGCGGGGATTTTGGGCTTTCATGTTCACCGGTAAGATACGGGGGAATACCGACATGCGTAAAACCCAATGCGGTAGTGTGTTAAGTTTTGGTGTGCCCTTCAGCGTTGCGGATGGATTATCGAGAGAAAGTGTTTGAGTAGATGAAGCCGTACATGATGACAAACCCGACCGTCGGGTCTTTATAGCCATTCAGCATAAACCTTTGCAGCATCAAATTCACTTCAAACGACAACTTTGAGCGACAATGATAAGGAATGTTTGCCATTTGGGCGGCCAAGAATGTAAATCTGCGCCTTTAACGACATACGCTTAACGCAGTTCGGTTGGGTAAAACAACCGACCGCTTCCTTTTTTGCAGCGTCATTTTCTTTCTTTTCGTTATCTTCTGAAAAACACACCGGATGATGAGCAAGACAATACACAGATTGTGGCGTGTGCGGGGGAAGGCATTTCAGGAGGCAAATATAGGCGCTTTCCGTGTATTTTTAAAACCTTGTTTACAAATAGGCTGTAATATTGCCCTTTCTTCGCAGTAGAATCCGGGGCAGTGCCCTCCGAGGGAAAGCACCGGCCCCATGATAGTAATGCCTATATGCTGATTGACACACATACACATTTATACTTGCCGGAATTTGACGGCGACCGTCCCGAAATGCTGCAAAGGGCTTGGGATGCGGGGGTACAAGTAGCCTACCTCCCCAACATTGACAGCACGAGCATCGGCCCTATGCTGGCCATGGAGCGGGAATGGCCAGGCCGATGCGTACCGATGATGGGCCTGCACCCCGGTTCGGTAAAAGACAACTACGAAGACGAACTGAAAATTGTCGAAAAATGGTTGTCCGAGCGGCCCTTTTGCGCCATCGGCGAAATTGGCATTGATCTCTACTGGGACAAAACCTATCTCGAATTTCAAAAAACAGCTTTCCTTACCCAAGTAGGCTGGGCTAAGGAACTGGACTTGCCCATCGTCATCCATTCAAGGGATGCCATGGATTTGATACTCGATCTTTTGGAAAAAGAAAAAAGCCCACGATTGAGGGGGATATTCCACTGTTTCGGCGGCAGCCCGGAGCAGGCAAAACGGGCCATTGCCCTCGGTTTTCACCTCGGCATCGGTGGCGTTATCACTTTTAAAAAATCGGGACTGGAAGAAACCGTAAAAAAAATTCCGCTTGATTGCATCGTGCTGGAAACCGATTCTCCCTATCTCGCTCCGGTTCCATACAGGGGCAAAAGAAACGAAAGTGCATACCTTAAGTTGATTGCAGAAAAGTTAACAGAGGCAAAAGGCGTTGGTTATGAGGAAGTTGAGACCGTTACTTCAGCAAACGCAAAAAAAATTTTTGAAAAAAAAACGGGGACAAATACAACTCTTTCTTAAAATTGCCCCATCAATTACTTTCGTAAAAACTGCATAGCCCAGCCAGTCCCAAATTTTTTTTGAAAAAATGGAAGCCGTGAAAAATTTTTGAATTGTAACATCTTTTTACAATTTTTGCGGCGCATTCAAATCAGCCAAATTATGAGCATGGAGGAACCCCGTATTGGAGTACCTTGTTGTGCCGGTTGAGAAACCTGATAAAACGACAATCGCTATATCGGGAGGGAGAGATGGCCGAGTGGTCGAAGGCGCACGCCTGGAAAGCGTGTATACTCCAAAAGGGTATCGAGGGTTCGAATCCCTCTCTCTCCGCAGTAACATGGTTCAGATAACCCATTGGTAGTGAAAACTGCCGGGGATAACCTGATACACAAGCCTTGTTTGCCTTTCTACGATCAACTAATTTTAAACGTAAAATCTTACGACTATGCGCAAATTATTAGCTCTATTGCTCGTCTTCGGCCTGGTAGCCTTCTCCTCTAACCAGATCAATGCCCAGGACCCCGGAGAAAATACGGAACAGGAAGAAACGCTGTCCGAGCAGCCTGCAACCACAACAACAGCACCTGCCGAAACAGCGCCGCCTCCGCCTGCCGAATCCACAGGATTCCAGGTTTTGAAGGAAAAATTCATCCAAGGTAGCTGGGGCTTCATGTTACCGATCCTCATTTGCCTTATCATTGGTTTGGCACTCAGCATCGAGCGCATCATCACCCTCAACATCGCCTCGGTGAATACCGAGAAGCTCCTTATGCGGGTGGACGACAACCTCAAAAACGGTGACGTCAACGGTGCGATGGAAGTATGCCGCTCCACACAAGGCCCAACGGCAAGCGTTATCTACGAGGGGCTGAAAAATGCAAAATATGGCCCGGATGCCGTTGAAAAAGCCATCGTTTCTTATGGCAGCGTTCAAATGAGTGTACTCGAAAAAGGCCTCGTTTGGATTTCCTTGATCATTGCCCTTGCACCGATGCTCGGCTTCTTCGGAACGGTTATCGGGATGATCAACGCCTTCGACAACATTGAAAGGGTAGGGGATATCTCTCCGACCATCGTTGCCGGGGGTATCAAAGTGGCCCTTTTGACCACCGTGTTCGGTCTCTTGGTCGCCATGATCATGCAAGTACTCTACAACTACATCGTCTCCAAAATTGACTCCATCACCCACAAGATGGAAGAAGCCTCTGTCGCATTGGTTGACATTCTTGTTACCAACAACACCTTCAACAAATAATTAAAAGACAACCAACTATGTCCTATAAATTTTTATCTAAAAATGGGCCGTTGATTGCGTTGTTGGGTGCTGGTCTTTGCGTTTTGATTGCCATATTCCCCATCCTCAACGGTGCTTCGGCTTTGGAAATGGTGCCGGAAAAACAGCGTGCTTTTGCACCAGAAGGCAACATTTTCTTCACGGCAATTTATCTGACGGCTTTCCTGCTGATCCTCGCTGTAGCATTGGCTGTATTGCTCAGTCTTTTCAAAGTGGCGCTCAACCCGAAAGGAGCCATTAAAGGCCTGATCGCATTTGCACTGCTCATCATTTTGTTCCTCATCCTTTATTCGACGGCCAGCGGCAACGTTCCGGAAGATTTGATGAGATTTGAAATCACGGACACGATTTACAAAGTGGTTGGTGCCGGTATAGCACTCACACTTATTTTGGGTCTTGGTTCCGTTGCCCTGATCGTCGTCATGGAAGTGTTGAACTACTTTAAAAATCAATAACTATGGCAAAGGACAAGCAGCATAGGGGCGCACCAGAGATCAATGCCAGTTCGATGGCTGACATTGCCTTCCTACTCCTGGTCTTTTTCTTGGTGACAACGACCATTGACGTGGAACGGGGCATCACTGTCCGTTTGCCGGAGTGGTCGGAGGAGCCGCCCGAAGAGATCAGCTTGAAGCAACGCAACGTATTCTCGGTGTTGGTCAATGCGCAAAACCAACTTTTGGTGCGCGGTGACATCGCAAAAATCGAGGAGCTACGTGAACGTGCGAAAGAGTTCATCATGAACCCGAACAATGACGAGAATTTGGCCGAAGCGCCCAATTCCGCCATCATATCGCTGAAAAATGACAGGGGTACCAAGTACGCCGTCTATTTGGAGGTCTATAACGAGTTGAAAGCAGCATACAACGAACTTTGGGACGAGGAATCCATGCGCCTTTTCGGTGTGCGATACAGCGAGGATTTGTCGAAAGACAAAAAGGACAGGATTAAAGAGCGGATACCGTTCGTACTTTCCGAAGCCGAACCAACCGCATTTGGTGATGAATCTAAATAGTGTTTGGTTTTGATGTAGGGCTAATCGTCTCATCAAAGCATTTCACTTGCACAAACTTTTACGATATGTCAAAGTTCAAGAAAAAAAGGGGGGCAAAGCCCTCTATATCCACCGCCTCGCTGCCCGACATCGTGTTCATCCTCCTGTTTTTCTTCATGGTTATCACCAAAATGAGGGAGACAGAACTGATGGTCAAAGTGCAGGTGCCGCTGGCCACTGAACTGGAGAAACTCGAGCAGAAATCTTTGGTTCACTACATCTATATCGGAAGACCCTACGAGCGGTACCAAGGTCTATATGGCACTGCTCCTCGTATCCAATTGGGCGACAAGTTCGCTACGGTGAACGATTTGGCGCTGTTCGTGGAAAACCACAAGCAGCAAGTACAACCGAATCTCCGCAACCGCATTACTTCCTCCCTTCGGGTGGATGGCGAGATCACGATGGGCATTGTCCAAGACGTTAAAACCCGCTTGCGCAAACTCGGTCAGCTCAAGGTCAACTACGCCGCCAGGAAAAAGGCAGAGACTCGCTAAACGTGACGCTTCTGATATCGAACGGTTTATTTATTGAAAAACCCTTTGTGTAGGGGGGGCTTTTAGTTTCAAAAAGTAAACACCGTTCCCAAGAGAAAAGGCCGCCAGCAGCATTGCTTGGCGGCCTTTTCTTGTTGTTAATGTACTTAACGCAGCCTGTCCATAGACCGCACCAACTGTTCGTCCTTTTTGATGAAATGGAGCGCCAACACGGCGAACAGGATAAATGCAATGGGAAGATAGGCCCCCAAGCCGTCGTTGATGGGTACACTCCCGATATTGTTGGCATCTTGCCAAAGCAGGATGACGGCAAGCACGAACCCCAGGATGTTGGCAATCAACCCGAATCGGGCTATTTTCATCTGGGTTTCCCTGTTTTTGTAAAGGAGGATGCTGGCCAACGTCAGTGCGCCGGCCACGGCAAACAGGACGAGCAACCCGATGTTGTCGCCCGTAGAATAGGTTGCGTCCGAAAAGAGCGCCGATGTTTCGACGTTGTGGGGCGTGCGGGCAAAAGGAGCAGCCAATACGCCAAAGCCACAAGCCGAGGCCAAAAACAGGAAAATTGTTTGAATACGCTGGATCATTTTAGTTTTGAGTTGAGAGTTAGTGAGTTAGTGAGTTGGGGGAGTGCGCAAATATAGGAAGTAGGGCCTTTCTTCTTACTTTGTGCCTCGTAAACTTCCATTGCAGCAAAACATGAACGCATTAAGTTATTGGGAACAAGAATCTTTCCTCGACTTGGCCGATGTCGTCATCATTGGTTGCGGGATTACGGGCCTTCAGGCAGGTATCGCCTTGAAAGAACTGGCCCCGTCGCTGAAAGTCACCATCGTCGAACGTGGGCCGCTGCCATCGGGCGCAAGTACGCGCAATGCAGGGTTTGCTTGTTTTGGTAGCATTTCCGAAATACTCGACGACCTGGAGAGCGCCGACCCGACCACTGTTTTTGACCTCGTAGAACGCCGCTGGCGAGGCCTCCAGAAACTGCGATCCCTCGTGGGCGACCAACGGTTGCGGTACCAACCGCTTGGCGGGTATGAAATTTTCAAAAAAAAGGATCGGGCACTGTTTGAAAAATGTTTGGCCAATGTGGCATCCTTTAACGAGATACTAGCAGACATAACGGGTGAAAAGAACACCTACGCACCCCTTGATGCCAACAAGTCCGGTTTTGGGTTCCGGGATGTGACCCACATGATTTTTAATAGGATGGAGGGGCAGTTGCACCCAGGGGAAATGATGCGTGCCCTGCTCGGCATTGCGACCGAAAAGGATATCCCTATTTTTAATGGACTTGACATCACCGAAATTCATGAAGCCAGCGACAAGGTTGACCTGATTGCTGCAAATGGTTGGCGCTTTGCAGGACGAAAAGTGCTGGTGACAGTCAATGGGTTTGCCAGGCGGTTTTTCCCTAATCTCGATCTGCGGCCAGCAAGAAACCAAGTGCTCATCACCGATCCTATTGATAATCTGCCATTTCGGGGGGCTTTTCACTATGATAAGGGTTACGTGTATTTTCGGAACGTGGACGTTCCAGGCCGGCCCGACCAAAGCCGTGTCTTGTTGGGCGGGTTCAGGAACCTTGCACCCGAACCGGAAACGACAGAAGCGTTTGGCACGACCGAAAATATTCAAAACGCTATGTTGACATTTTTGCAAGAGACGATACTGCCCAGCAGGGAAGTGGCAATCAATACCTGGTGGAGCGGAATCATGGGCTTGGGAAGCTCGAAAAGACCCCTCGTTGAAATGACCTCGCAACGAATCGGGATGGCTGTAAGGCTTGGAGGCATGGGTGTTGCATTGGGGAGTTTGGTAGGGAAAGAGGCTGCCGACATGATTTTTCAAAAATAATCCAAATAAGTAACGATTGAAAAATAACATCTCTCTTTTTTCGGGGGGG
>JRYF01000163.1_pt1 | contig 17431 bp, 16 predicted proteins | sample 235331 | NCBI WGS metagenome assembly JRYF01 (sample SAMN03074217, study PRJNA261475) | activated sludge metagenome | biome: Wastewater Treatment Plant; feature: Wastewater; material: Activated sludge; isolation source: activated biomass of a wastewater treatment plant treating hydrocarbon... ...
GAACCCCCTCCTGGAGGGGGCAGGGGGAGCCCCAGGACAGGGCCTTCGGCCCTGATCGGCCAACGGCCGCTCAGGGCCGAACTCAGCCGTGCAGGTCGGCGCCGCGCGCAGTGCGTTCGGCGACGCCGTCGGCCGCGTACAGGCCCGGCGCGGGCGCCGGCAGCAGGACGTCGATCGCGCGGTCGAGCGAGGCCGTCGCCCGCGCGAGAACCTCGCGCTGCGCGGCGACCTGGCCGGTGGCCGCGGCGAGCCGGCGGCGCAGCGGGCCCGGGATGGGTCCCAGGCGGGCGGCGCGGCCGAAGCCGTCGACGGCGGCCGCCAACGCGCGGTGCAAGGCCGCAGCCTCGGCCTCGATGAGACCGGTGTCGCGTTCGCGGAGCGCAGCCGCCAGCGCGCTCAGGCGCTGCTCGACCACGCCGAGCGGAGGCTCAAGCTCGCTGGCCAACTGCAGGGCCAGCCGTTCGGCGTCGGAACTGTGCATGGCGCGCCGGTCAGCCGCCGGCCTTGCCGAGCAGCTCGCGCGCGTTCGCGATCAGTTTGTCGGCGATCGCGTCGGCGTTGACCTCGAACTTGCCGTCGCGGATCGCCTGCGCGATGCGGTCGACTTTGGCCTGGTCGAAGCTGCCGTCGACGCCTTCGCGTCCGAGTGCCGCCGCGGTGGCCGAGAGGTCGACCTTCGCACTCGCCTCGGCGGGCGCACCCTTGGGCGCGGGACCACCGGCGCGGCGTTCGCTGCGCTCGGCGCCGGTCGAGGCCAGGGCCTGGGCGGTGTCGATGGGACCGATCTTCATGGCGTGCTCCCGCGGCGACCCCGGGGTACGGGGGGCCGGTTGTTCATGGACGGGCTATCGGCAACCCGGCGGCCGGACTTTAGGCCGAATTTCGGTCGGCCGCGCGGCACGGGGCCGGGCGTGGTCACAAGGCCACCTCGACCCGGCGTGTCTCGACCGCCACGCCGCTGACCACGCGCCCGCTCTCGGTGCGGATGCGGGCCGGCCGCCCGTCGAGCCCGCGCGTCAGGGCCTGACCTTCGGTGCTGACCCGCCAGCCACGGCCGACGGCGTCGATGCGGACGCGGTCGCCGGCGGCGAACCACTGGCGCGGCTGCAGATCGGCAGCTCGCAGCGCACTGCCGGCCGGCAACGACCGCAGCAGGCGCTGGCCGAGTGCGATCGTTGCATCCTCCAGCGGCAGCTCGCGCTGCGCGGCCCAGTCGACTTCGGCCTCGCCCAGGTGTTCCGGGGCCAGTTCGGTACCCGCCGGCAGCGGCTCGCGCAGCACGGGGGCGCTTGCCATGACGCGAACGGTCACCGGCAGGCTGACCTGCCAGCGCACCGGGCCATCGACGCAGCGCAGGCCGACCCGCGTGCGACCCAGGGGCCGGCTGCCGGCCGGCAGGTAGGGCTCGACCGCGGCGCAGGGGGCGAGCCGCAGCCGCGGGTCGAGGCGGCCGGGTTCGACCTCGACCCTGCCGCTGGCGGGCTGCGCGGCCTCGTGGGCGCGCGCGAGCGTCCAGGCCAGGAGCTCGGCCTCGTGCGTCCGGGCCAGACCGGACGAACCGTCGGGTATGCCCTGGGCACCGGCCGGGGCGGCGCCGATAGCGGCCAGCGCGGCGACGGTGGCCGCCGCCATGCGCACGACCGCGCGCGCGGTCGCGGTGGCGGTACCGGCGCGGCGCGATCGGGTCGGGGGGCAGGGGATTGGCACATCGGCACTGTAGGTCGCGCGAACGCGCACAGGGGCCGGAATTGCGGCGCGATGGGCGCCTTGTTCCAACCCTGGCCGGGGCCGGGGTGGCCGAAGAATCGCGCCCATCCCTGGCCACCCCCCGGCCCGAGGAGCGCACATGCTCAACCGCATCGCCGACCACATCGACTTCCAGGCCCAGGCCTTGCTGCTGCGCGCCGAACGCCAGCGCCTGGTCGCGAGCAACATCGCCAATGCGGACACGCCGGGCTACCAGGCGCGCGACTTCGATTTCGCCGCCGCCTTGCGCGACGCGACACGGCATCTGCCTTCACCCGGTGGCAGCGCCGGCCCCGGACTGCGGGGCAACGAGCTGGGCAGTCCGATCGCGCGCGGCATGGCCACGGCCGCAGGCCCGGGCGCCACGCCGGGCCGCGACGGCCCGCGCCTGAACTTCGCGACGGCCGCGCAGAGCAACCTGGACGGCAACTCGGTCGACATGGACCGCGAGCGCGCCAGCTTCACCGACAACGCGGTCCGTTTCGAGGCCACGCTGCGCTTCATCGGCGGCAGCCTGCGCACGCTGCAGGACGCGATGAAGAGCCACACCGGCGCCTGAGGCCGGCGCGCCACCCGCTGAACGAAAGATCGCCCGATGAGCCTGTTCACCATCTTCCATGTCGCCGGCAGCGCCGTCAGCGCGCAGAGCCAGCGCCTGAACGTCGTCGCGTCCAACCTCGCCAACGCCGACACCGTCGCCGGCCCGGATGGCCAGGCCTACCGCGCGCGCCAGGTCAGCTTCCAGACCGTGTTCATGGGCCAGCACGGGCCGACCGGACGCCCGGAGGCGGCCGCCGGTGTGCGCGTGGCGGCGGTCGGCGAGGACACCACGCCCGGCCGCCGCGTGCACGACCCGCGCCACCCGGCGGCCGACGCCGACGGCTACGTCACCTACAGCAACGTCAACCCGGTGGAGGAGATGGTCAACATGATCTCCGCCTCGCGCTCGTACTCGAACAACGTCGAGGTCATGAACACGACGCGCACGCTGCTGGTCAAGACGCTGCAGCTCGGCCAGCACTGAACGCCGGGGCGGCTGAACGATGAACACCAGCTTCGACGTCCTCGCGGGCAGCAGCAGCATCGCCGGCGGCGGCGCCGCGGGTCAGGGCGATGTCGCCAGCGCCGAGCGCTTCCTCAAGCTGCTCGTCACGCAGCTGCAGAACCAGGACCCGCTGAACCCGATGGACAACGCCGAGATCACGTCGCAGATGGCGCAGATCAACACGGTCTCGGGCATCGAGCGGCTGAACAGCGGCCTGCAGGGCCTGACGGCGCAGATCGTGCAGATGCAGGCGCTGCAAGGTGCCAGCTTGGTCGGGCGCGACGTCACCGTCTCCGGCAACCGGTTGGCGCTGGTGGACGGCCAGGCGCATGGCGGCTTCGCGCTCGGTTCGGCGGCCGACGCGGTCAAGGTCGAGATCGTCGACGGTGCCGGCCGCGTGGTCGACACGCTGGAGCTCGGCGCCCTCGGCAGCGGCCGCCACGGCTTCGCGTGGGATGCCGCCGGCGTCGACGACCCCGCCGCCTACACCTTCCGCGTCAGCGGCAAGCTCGGCGCCGCCGAGGTGCCGACCACGCTGCTGATGCTCGACCGCGTCAAGTCGGTCAGCGTCGACGGCGCCGCCGGCCTGATGCTCGACCTCGAACGCAGCGGCCAGGTCGCCTACGGCGACGTGCACGCGCTGAACTGATCACCCACCGTCCACCGGACGACACCAGGAGCGCTCCATGAGCTTCCAGCAGGGCCTGTCGGGCCTGAACGCGACCAGCAAGAACCTGGACATCATCGGCAACAACATCGCCAACGCCAACACCTACGGGTCCAAGGTCGCGCGCGCCGAGTTCACCGACGTCTACGCCGCCTCGCTCAGCGGCGCCGGCAACAGCAGGGTGGGCATCGGCACCAACCTGGCGTCGGTGTCGCAGCAGTTCACCCAGGGCAACATCACGACGACGCAGAACGCGCTCGACCTGGCGATCAACGGCGCCGGGTTCTTCCAGCTCACCGGCGGCAACACCCCGGTCACCTACAGCCGCAACGGCCAGTTCAAGGTCGACCGCGACGGCTACGTCGTCAACAACAGCGGGCTGCGCCTGATGGGCTACCCGGCCGACGCGATGGGGCAGATCCAGCCCGGGCAGGCGGTGCCGCTGCAGCTGCCCACCGGCGGCATCAACCCGAACCCGACCAGCGTGATCGAGCTGGAGTTCAACCTCGACGCGCGCCAGGCGCCGACCCGGCCGCCGGTGGCGCCGCAGATCGTGTTCAGCGACGCCGACACCTACAACAACGCGACCTCGCTGACCTTGTACGACGCCAAGGGGCAGGAGGTGGCGGTCACCTACTACTTCCAGAAGGAGTCGAACGACCTCTGGAACCTCTACGCGACGGCCAACGGCCAGACCATCGGCGGTGTCGCCGGCGCGCCGCTGCCGATCGCGACGATCCAGTTCGCGGCCGACGGCAGCCGCCCGCTGGCGCCGGTCGGCGCGGTCACGATCGACATCCCGGCCTCGGTCAACGCCGCCGGTGCGCTGACGAACGCGATCCCCGGCATCCAGCTCGACCTCGGCCGCGCCACCCAGTATGGCTCGAGCTTCGGCGTCACCAACATGCGGCAGGACGGCTTCTCCGCCGGCCAGCTGAACGCGATCGCGATCGAGCCCAACGGCATCATCTCGGCGCGCTACTCGAACGGCCAGTCCAAGCCGGCCGGGCAGATCGAGATCGCGACCTTCCGCAACCCGCAAGGCCTGCAGCCGGTGGGCGACAACGGCTGGGCGCGCAGCTTCGCCTCCGGCGACGCCGTCGTCGGCGTGCCGGGCGACGGCAACCTGGGCGTGCTGCAGGCCGGCGCGCTCGAGGAGTCCAACGTCGACATCACCGCCGAGCTGGTCAGCATGATCGTCGCCCAGCGCATCTACCAGGCCAACGCGCAGACCATCAAGGCGCAGGACCAGGTCCTGCAGACCATGGTCAACCTGCGCTGAGTGGCGCGGCGCGATTGGGCTGAACGGCGATGGACCGCCTCGTCTACCTCGCGATGGCCGGCGCCAAGGCCACGCTGCAGCGCCAGGAGGTGCTGGCGCACAACCTGGCCAACGCGTCGACGAACGGCTTCCGGGCCGAGCTGGCGGCCTTCCGCGCGGTCCCGGTGCGCGGCGACGGCGCCAGCACGCGCGTCTACGCGCTCGAGAGCACGGTCGGCCACGACCTGCAGCCGGGGCCGGTGCAGACCACCGGCCGGCCGCTCGACGTCGCCATGACGGGCAAGGCCTGGCTGGCGGTGCAGGCGCTCGACGGCACCGAGGCCTACACGCGCTCCGGTGCGCTCGCCGTCGATGCCGAGGGTCAGCTCGTCACCGCCGCCGGCCTGCCGGTGGCCGGCACCGGCGGGCCGATCACGGTGCCGCCCGGTGCGCGGGTGGCGATCGCAGCCGACGGCAGCGTGAGCGCCGCGGTCGGCGATGCGGCGCCCCAGGTCGTCGGCCGGATCAAGCTGGTGCTGCCCGAGGCGCCGCTGGCGCGAGGTGCCGACGGGCTGTTCCGCGCCGCCGATGGCGAGGACCTCCCGGCCGACCCCGGCGCGCGGCTGCAGGATGGCGCGCTGGAAGGCTCCAACGTCAGCCCGGTGCAGACCATGGTGGCGATGATCGCGGCCGCGCGCCAGTTCGAGCAGCAGATGAAGGCGCTGCGCATGGCCGAGCAGCGCGAGCAGCACGCGCAGCGGCTGCTGTCGCCGAACGGCATGTAGACCCGGCCGCCGGGCTGCCCGACCAAGCGCCGCCTGCGCGGCGCGCCCCGGATAAGCGCCGCCCCCGCGGCGCTTTTTGCTGGCTGCAAGCCCTTCAGCGCGGGCCATCATGGCCCATTCGAGCTGCGGAGCGCGACGGCCATGATTCGATCGCTGTGGATTGCCAAGACCGGCATGGAGGGCCAGCAGACCAAGCTGGACGCCGTGTCGAACAACCTCGCCAACGTCGCCACCAACGGCTTCAAGCGCGCCGGCGTCGTGTTCGAGGACCTGATGTACCAGTCGCTGCGCCAGGCCGGCGCCGCTGCTGGCGAACAAGGCCAGCTGCCGACCGGGCTGCAGCTCGGCCTGGGCGTGCGCGCGGTGGCGACCACGCGCAGCTTCGCGCAGGGCAACCTGACGCAGACCGGCAACGTCTACGACCTGGCGATCAAGGGCCAGGGCTTCTTCCAGATCCAGCTGCCCGACGGCGGCACGGGCTACACGCGCGACGGCGCCTTCCAGGTCGACGCCGAAGGCCAGCTCGTGACCTCGGGCGGGATGCCGGTGCAGCCGGGCATCGCGGTGCCGGCGACGGCGCAGACGGTGACCATCGCCGCCGACGGCACGGTCAGTGTCACGCTGCCGGGGCAGGCCGAACCGGCGGTGATCGGCCAGTTGCAGATCGCGAACTTCGTCAACCCGGCCGGGCTCGACCCGCGCGGGCAGAACCTGTTCGTCGAGACGGCGGCCTCGGGCGCGCCGCAGGTCGGCAACCCGGGTGCCGACGGCCTCGGCGCGCTCCAGCAGGGCATGGTCGAGGGCAGCAACGTCAACGTGGTCGAGGAACTGGTGACGATGATCGCCACCCAGCGCGCCTACGAGCTGAACTCGAAGGCGATCCAGACCTCGGACCAGATGCTGCAGAAGCTGGGCCAGCTCTGACCGCCATGAGCATCATCCGCCTCCTGCGCCCGCTGCGGGCGATCGCCGTCGCCGTGCTGGCGGCCGCGCTGCTGGCCGGCTGCAGCGCGACCCTGTTCCCGCGTGCCGAGGTGGCCGACACCGCGCCAGTCGAACCGGCCGGCGCCGAGCCGGCCGCGGCGCGCCCGACCGGTGCCATCTTCCAGGCCGCGAACTACCGCCCGCTGTTCGAGGACCACCGGGCGCGCCATGTCGGCGACACCTTGACGATCCGCATCGAGGAGCGTGTCGTCGCCAGCCAGAGCGCGACCAGCAAGATCGGCAAGTCGGGCCAGGTCGAGGCCGGCGTCAGCGCGCTGCCGGGCATCGCGCCGAACTCGTTCGCGCGCGCCGGCGCCAGCGGCCAGTCGTCGAACACCTTCGAGGGCAAGGGCAGCACCCAGGCCAGCAACGACTTCAGCGGCAGCATCACGGTGACGGTGGCGCGCGTGCTGGCCAACGGCCACCTCGTGATCACCGGCGAGAAGCAGCTCGGCGTCAACCACAACGTCGACGTGCTGCGCTTCTCGGGCCAGGTCGACCCGCGCACGATCCGCCCCGGCAACGTCGTTTCCAGCACGCAGGTCGCCAACGTACGGCTCGAGCAGCGCGGCCGCGGCGTCCAGCACGAGGCGCAAATGATCGGCTGGCTGGCGCGCGTGTTCCTCAGCGTGCTGCCGATCTGATGCGTGCCCACGCGATGAACCCGACCGAACACCCGACCGAGCGCTGGCTGCGTTGGACCGTGGTGCTGGCCTTCGTCGTCGCCAGCGCGGCGCTGTGGTGGCCGGCGCCGGCGGCGGCCCAGCGCATCAAGGAGGTCGCCAGCGTGCAGGGCGTGCGCGCCAACCAGCTGGTCGGCTACGGGCTGGTGGTCGGCCTGGACGGCACCGGCGAGCAGACCGCGGTCACCGCGCAGAGCCTGAGCGCGCTGCTGCAGTCGCTCGGCGTGACGCTGCCGCCGGGTGTGGTGCCGCAGGGGCGCAACGTCGCCGCGGTCATGGTCACCGCCGAGCTGCCGCCGTTCGCCCAGCCGGGGCAGGCCATCGACGTCGTCGTCTCGTCGATGGGCAGCGCCAAGAGCCTGCGCGGCGGCACGCTGGTGATGACGCCGCTGCGCGGTGCCGACGGCGCCGTCTACGCGCTCGCGCAGGGCAACCTGGTGGTCGGCGGCGCCGGCGCGTCGGCCGGCGGCTCGCGGGTGCAGATCAACCACCTGGCGGCCGGACGCATCCCGGCCGGGGCGAGCGTCGAGCGCAGCGTGCCGACGCCGCTGCACGAAGGCCAGACGGTGCAGCTCGACCTGCGCGCGGCCGACTTCCACACCGCACGCGCGGTGGCCGATGCGATCAACGCCGCCAAGGGTGCCGGACAGGCCTGGGCGGTCGACGGCCGCACGGTGCAGGTGCGCATGCCGGCCAGCGCGCCCGAGCGGGTCGCCTTTCTGGCCGACATCGAGAACCTGCCGCTGACCCTGGCCAGGCCGGCGGCGCGCGTCGTCATCAACGCGCGCACCGGCTCGATCGTGATGAACGAGGCGGTGACGCTGGGGGCCTGCGCGGTGGCGCACGGCAACCTGTCGGTGACGATCAGCTCGACGCCGGTGGTCAGCCAGCCGGCACCCTTCGGCCAGGGGCAGACGGTGGTCGGCGAGCAGGCCGACATCGCGGTCACCCAGCAGGGCGGCGCGCTGATCGAGATGCCGGCCGGCACCCGGCTGACCGACGTCGTCAAGGCGCTCAATGCGCTCGGCGCCACGCCGCAGGACCTGCTGGCGATCCTGCAGGCGATGAAGAGCGCCGGCGCGCTGGCGGCCGAGATCGAGGTCCTATGACGGCAGCGACCTCGCCCGCCACGGCGCTGATGGGCGGGCTGCCGCCGACCGCGCTCGCCGGTGACCTGCGCGGGCTGGACAGCTTGCGCGGCCGCGCGGCGCGCGACCCGCAGGCCGCGGTGCGCGAGACGGCGCGCCAGTTCGAGGCCTTGTTCATGCAGGAGCTGATGAAGAGCCTGCGCGCGACCGCGCCCGGCGACGCGCTGACCGGCGGCGGTGCCGGCGGCGAACTGGCGGGCTCGATGCTCGACCAGCAGTACGCGGCCCAGCTGACCGGCATGCGCGGGGGGTTGGCGGATGCGATCGCGCGCCAGCTCGAGCGCCAGATGGGGATCGCGCCCGGGTCGGCGGGTGCGCCGGGTTCGCCCGGCGCCGGACTCGCCCCACCTGGGCCAGGCCACTGGCCGTCCACGATCGGGCGCAGCGTTCCGGTGCCAGGGTCCGGCACCCCGCCGCGCATCCCAGACCGGGGTGCCGCCGCCTTCGTGCGCCAGCACATGGCCGCGGCGCGCCAGGCCGAGGCTGCCACCGGCATCCCGGCTGCCTTCATGGTCGGCCAGGCGGCGCACGAGTCCGGCTGGGGCCGGCGCGAGATCCTGCACGCCGACGGCTCGCCGTCGCACAACCTGTTCGGCATCAAGGCCGGGCCGGGCTGGGCCGGGCCGGTGGCCGAGGTGACGACGACCGAGTACGTCGACGGCCAGCCGCGCAAGGTCAAGGCGCGCTTCCGCGCCTACGCCAGCCATGCCGAGTCCTTCGCCGACTACGCGCGCCTGATGCGCGGCAGCCCGCGCTACCGGGGGGTGCTCGGTGCGGCACGCGCGGAGGACTTCGCCCATGGCTTGCAGCGTGCGGGCTACGCGACCGACCCGGCCTACGCCGACAAGCTGACCCGGGTCATCCACACCACGCTGCAACTGCAGCGCAGCCAGGGCTGACGAGGCCGCCAGGGCCGCATGGGCCGTGAGGGCCGGGAGGGCGACGCAACATGAGCGCTTCACCGCTGATGACGCTGGGCATGCGGGCGATGGCGGCCAACTACGCCGCGCTCCAGGTCACCGGCCACAACATCGCCAACGCCAACGTCAAGGGCTACTCGCGCCAGCGTGCCGAACTCGGCACCGCCCAGGGCCAGTTCAGCGGCGCCGGCTACTTCGGCAAGGGCTCGGACGTCCAGACGATCACGCGCACGCACAACGCCTTCCTGACGCGCGAGGCGCTGAAGACGAGTTCGCTGGCGAGCATGGACGCCGCGCGGCTGCAGCAGCTGCGCCAGCTGGAGAACGTCTTCGCGACCGGCGAACGCGGCCTGGGCTACGCCGCGATGCAGTTCATGAACGCGATGAGCGACCTCGCCAGCCGCCCGGGCGACACCTCGTCGCGCCAGGTCGCGCTGGCGCGCGCCGACGAGCTGGCGGCGCGCTTCGCCGACGCCCACGGGCAGGTCGCGACGCTGCAGCAGCTGCTGCGCGAGGACCTGAAGGTGACGGTGGCGACGGTCAACGAGCTGACGCGCAACATCGCGCTCGTCAACCAGCAGATCGCGGCCGTGCGCGGCCTCGGCCAGCCGCCGAACGACCTGCTCGACCGCCGTGACCAGCTGCTGGCCGAGCTGTCGACCCACATCAGCGTCAGCACCGTGATGGCCGACGACGGCACGCTCGGTGTCTTCGCGGGCGGCGGCCAGCGCCTGGTGCTGAGCAACGAGGCCCAGCCGCTGCAGGTCATCGCCAGCGACGGCGATCCGTCACGGGCGGCGATCGCGATCATGGACAACGGCATCCCGCTCAAGCTGCGGGACGACGCGCTGGGCGGTGGCCGCATCGCCGGGCTGCTGCGATTCCAGAACCAGGACCTGGTGCAGGCTCAGGTCCTGATCGGCCAGATGGCGGCCGCGATCACCGGCGCGATCAACGCCCAGCAGCGCCTGGGCGTCACGCTGCACGAGCCCGCGGGCGCCGTACCGCCGCTGGACTGGTTCAGGACCGGCGCGCCGCACGCGCAGCCGATGGCGTCCAATGCGAAGGACGCCGACGGGCGCTTCCTGGCCGAGGTCACGCTGACGATCACCCAGCCGTCCGAACTGCTGGCCAGCGAGTACGAACTGGTCGCCGATCCGGGCGGTGCGCCGGGCGTGTGGCTGCTCACGCGGCTGTCCGACGGCGTGGTGCGCAGCGTCGGCGACGGCGACGAGGTGGACGGCTTCCGCATCGCGATCGGCATGCCGGCGCCCGGTCCGAACGACAAGTTCCTGCTGCAGCCGGTGACGCGCGCCGCCGGCGGCATCGCGACCGGGTTGCGCGACCCGCGCGACATTGCCGCGGCGTCGGCCCTGACCGCAACCGTCGGTGCGGACAACACCGGCACCGCGGCCATCGCGTCGCTGACCATCACCAGCGACGCCGTGAACCCGCAGCACCGGGCCAGCATCGCCTTCACCGACGATGCCGGCAGTTACAGCTGGGAGCTGCGCGACCGCGACTCCGGTGTGCTGGTCGCCAGCGGCGCGGGCACCTGGGTGCCCGGGCAGCCGCTGCCGGCCAGCGCGGATCCGGCGATCAACGGCTTCGCGCTGCAGCTCAGCGGCGTGCCGCGTGCCGGCGACACGATCGAGGTCGACAAGACGGTGAACCCGGCCGCCAACAACGGCAACGCGCTGGCGATGGCCGCGCTGCGCGAAGCGCCGGTGGTCGGTCGCGTGCGCCTGTCCGACGGCACGCTCGCCGGTGGTGCGAGCGCGACCGACGCCTACGCCGCGGCGATGGCCGACATCGGCGTGCGGGTGCAGGGGGCCGACGCCATTGCCGGCATCTCCGGCGCGCTCGCGGTGCAGGCCGAGCAGACCCGCTCGTCGGACGCCGGCGTCAACCTCGACGAGGAGGCGGCGCGGCTGATCGAGTTCCAGCAGAGCTACCAGGCGGCGGCCAAGGTGCTGCAGATCGCGCAGCAGCTGTTCGAGACGCTGTTGCAGACCGCCGGCCGCTGATCCCGGACGCGAACCGACATCCCCCGGAGTCCACCATGCGCATCGCGACCCAGAATGCCTTCGACCGCGGGCTGAGCACGCTGCAGCGGCGCCAGACCGAGCTCGCCAACCTGCAGGAGCAGCTGACCAGCGGCAAGCGCGTGGCGCGCGCCAGCGACGACCCGGCGGCCGCCGCGCGCGCCGAGCGGGCGCTGGCGATGCAGATGCGCGTCGAAGCCGAGCAGCGTTCGCTGGATGCCAGCCGCAACATGCTGACGCTCGCCGAGAGCGCGCTCGCCGACGCCGGCGAGCTGCTGCAGCAGGCGCGCGAGCACGTCGTCGCGGCCGGCAACCCGACCTACTCGGACAAGGAGCGCGAAGGCCTCGCGGTGGCGCTGCGCGGCCTGCGCGCGCAGTTGCTGTCGATCGCCAACCGGGTTGACGGGGCCGGCGGCTGGCTGTTCGGCGGCCAGGATGCGGAGCAGCCGCCGTTCGTCGACGCGCCGGGCGGCGTCGCGTACCGCGGCAATGGCGGCGAGGCCCTGACGGCGGGCGGAGAGCCCCTGCCGCTGACGCTCGACGGCCGCACGACCTGGCTGCGCGCGAAGGACCCGGCCACCGACCAGCACGACCTCTCGGTGTTCGCCCTGCTCGACCGCCTGGCGACCGAGCTGGCCACGCCGGGCCGCGACGCCGACGCGATCGCCGACGGCGTGCGCCAGGGGCTGCGCCAGCTCGATGCCGCGCACGATCATCTGCTCGGCCAGCGCGCCCGTGTCGGCGAGTCGCTCAACCGTGCCGACACCGTCCAGACGCGGTTGTGGCAGCAGTCGGTGACGGCGCAGACCGCGCGCTCGGCGGCCGAAGATCTCGACATGGTGCAGGCGGTGTCGGACTTCCAGAACCGGCAAACCGGCTACGATGCGGCGCTGAAGGCCTATGCGATGGTCCAGCGCATGTCGCTCTTCCAGTACGTCGGTTGAACCCTTCGCACCCCGCGATGAAAGACCAAGCCGTCCTCGGCCAGCTGGTGCTTGCCCACAGCCCGATGCTCGATCGCGGGCGCAGCGTCGTCGCCACGCGGCTGACGGTGTTCCCCGACCGCCGCGACGCGGCCCCGGACGCTGGCGCGCTGCTGGCGGTGCTGGCCGGCGTCTGGCCGGCACCGGCGGCCGCCGCCGGCGTCACGCTGACGCTGCGCGAGGTGGCGCCGGCCCACGGTGCGGCGGACGGTGCCGCGCGGGCGGCGCCCGCCGGGCCGGGCGGATCGCCGACGGTGGCCACGCCGCTGTCGCTGAACATCGCCTCCGAGCCCTGGCTGCGCGCGCTGATGGCGGCCGCGCCGCCGCCGCACATCATGATCGAGGTGCCGGCCTTCATGGCCGGCGACCCGGCCAACGCCGACGCCATCCGGGCCCTGCACGCCGCCGGCAGCGTGCTGATCGTCAAGGGCCGGCCGGTGACCGAGCTGCCGCGCGAGCTGCTGCCGTGTTTCCGTCACTCGCTGATCGACGTCGGCGAGGAGCGGCGCGGCCACGGCGACGCGCCGCCGCCCGGCGTGGTGCGCCAGATCACGCACATCCAGACCGGCGTGCGCACGATCGCCGACGTCGACGCCGCCTTCGCGCGGGGTGCGGTCGCGGTGCTCGGCTGGCCGATCGAGGACGAGCTGGCGGCGCTGCCGATGGCGGGGCGCAAGGCCGGCGGCCCCGACCTGCAGGTCGTCATGCAGCTGATCCAGCGCGTCGACCGCGAGGAGCCGGTCGACCGCCTGGAGGCGGTGCTGAAGAACGACCCCCAGCTTGCCTTCAAGCTCATCCGCTACATGAACTCGGCCGCGTTCGGCCTGTCGGTCGAGATCACCTCGTTCCGCCACGCGCTGATGATGCTCGGCTACAAGAAGCTCAAGCGCTGGCTGGCGCTGCTGCTGGCGTCGTCCAACCCGGAGCCCTCGCTGCGCGCGGCGATGCACGCGGCGGTCCGGCGCGGCTTGCTGATGGAGGAACTGGTGCGCAGCAGCGCCGACGCCGACACGCGCGGCGAGATGTTCATCTGCGGCGTGTTCTCGCTGCTCGACCGCATGCTGGGCCAGCCGTTCGCGACCCTGTTCGACAGCGTGCCGGTGCCCGAGCGCGTGCGCCAGGCGCTGGTCGATGGCGCCGGGCCGTTCCTGCCCTACCTGCAGCTGGTGCGCGCGCTGGAGTCGGGCACGCGGGCCGACATCCGCGACGCCGCCGACCAGAGCTTCCTCGCCCTCGGCGAGGTCAACGCCGCGCTGCTGCGCGCGCTGCGCGCCGGGCGCGAGCTCGACGACGCGTGAACCTGCCGGGCCGCGCCGCGCCAGGCGGCGTCGCCGCACGCGACGCCGCGACCGGCACGCGCGAGAACGGACAGAAAGGGCAGGGCGGCCAGGGCGCGTCCCGGGCGCCGTCGGTGCTGCGTGCCGAGCGGCCGCTGCTGCCGCCGGCGCTGCCGGCGGCGGCGCGCGAGATGCTCGCGCTGATGTGGGGCACGCCCTTCCCGGCGCTGTTGCTCGACGAACACTTCCGCATCGTCGATGCGAACGAGGCTTTCGCGCGGCTGGCCGGGCGGCGGCGCGCGGCACTGCGCGGGCGCGACCTGGTCGACCTGCAGCCGCCGGCCGATCGTCCGGCCGAGCTCGAGGCGCGCCGCGGCTGGGCCCAGGCGCTGGTCGATGATGGCCGGCTGGAGCTGGGTGATCGGCGGCTGCTCGACGCCGACGGCCGCGAGCTCTGGGTCAGCGCGACGCTGACACGGCTCGCCGAAGCGGCGCCGCGAGTCGGTGGCAGCTGGATCGTCGCCATGCTGCAGGACACGACGGCCGAGCACGCTGCACGCGCGCAGGCCGAGCGCTCGCTGGGCGAGCTCGCGCAGTGGTTCGACCTCAGCCCCTCGGGCATGCTGGTCTACGACGGCGCCGGGCTGATCGTGCGGTCCAACCGCGCGTTCGAGGCCCTGATCGGGCTGGTGCCGGTGTTCCTGCCCGAGGCCGGGCCCGAGCTGCGTGCGCTGCTCGGCTGGCAGGACGGCGCCCCGCGGCCCGAGCTGGTGCCGGGTGCACCGGCGCTCGAGATCCAGGCCCTGCTGCCGACGCCCGAGGGGCGGCGGCGCCTGTCGGCACGGCTGTCGGCCTTCGCCACCGAACAGGGCCAGCGGCGCGTGATGGCGGTCGTCGAGGACCGCAGCGCGGAGGAGGAGCGCGATCTCGCGCAGCTCGAGATCGGTGCGCTGGTGGAGGCTGCCGGCATCGGCGTGGCCACCTACGACCCGCTGCGCGGCTGGATGCGCACGCCGGTGCCGGCACGCACCGAAGGCGCCGTGGCCGGGACCGGCGGGGCCTCGGGCACGTCGGGCACCCAGGTGGCGACGGCCTTGCAGGGCATCGCGCGCGACATCGTCGAGCCGGACTCGCTGGCGGAGTACGAGCGTCTGCAGGCCGCGCTGCGCGCGGGCATGCGCGCCGAGGTCCGCTACGCGGTGTGCCACCCGGAGCTCGGCCAGCGCTGGCTGCTCACGCGGGTCGAGCCGGGCGTGCTCGCCGGCGGGCGGCGGGCGACCTCGGTCGTGACGCTGGACGTGACCGAGCAGGAGCGCGCGCAGCGCCGCAACGAACAGCTGCTGCGCGAGCTGGGCCACATCCTCGAAGGGTCCAACGCCGGCATCGCCTACCTGCGCGGCCACGCGCTGGTGCGCTGCAACCTGCGCTTCGAGCGCATGCTGGGCCTGGCGCCCGGGGCCGCCGCCGGTGCCACCTGGACCGAGCTGTTCGCGCTCGACCCGCGTGCCTTGCCGGTGGTGCGCGACGCCGGCCGTGCGCTCGCAGCCGGCCAGGAGGTCGAGGCCGAACTGCCGTTCGCGGTCGCCGCGCAGCCGCGGCGCTGGTACGCCTTGTCGCTGCGGCCGGCGCCGTCGGGCGGCGGCGAGGGCGTCGTCGTGCTGAGCGACATCACGCGCCTGAAGACGCAGCAGGAGGAACTGCAGACGCTGCTGCGCGAGCGCGAGCTGATGTTCAACCTGTCCGAGGTCGGCGTCGTGTACCAGCGAGGGGCACGCATCGAGCGCGCCAACCAGGCGATGGCGGCGCTGACCGGCTGGTCGGCGCCGGAGCTGACGACGCTCGACGGGGCCGAGCTGTACCCCAGCGCGCGCGAGTGCGTCGCCTTCGAGGCCGCGCTGGCCGAGGCCATGCGCAAGGAGGGCCGCTTCGTCGGCGAGCGCCGCCTGCGGCGGCGCGACGGCCGCCTGCTGTGGGTGCAGGTCGGTGCGCGGCCGGTCGATGCCGCCGCACCCGACGCCGGGCTCGTGTGCTCCTTCGTCGACGTCGACGAGCGGCACCGGGCGCGCGAGACGCTGCAGCGGCAGGCCGAGCGCACGCGCGCCATCCTGGATTCGGTCCTGGTCGGCATCGTCACCGTCGGTGCGGGGGGCATCGAGTGGATGAACCGCTCGGCGCGGCGCATGTTCGGCGGCGAACTGGCGGACTTCGTCGGCGAGCCCATCCACACCGTGGCGACCCCGGAGCCGGAACACCCGCTGCGCCGTGGCGACTGGGTCGAGTGCCTCGGCGAGGGCCAGGCCGAGACCTTCGAGTGCCGATTGCGCGGCCGTGACGGGCGCGAGTTCTGGGTCGTCGGCAACGTCGTGCTGACGGCGCGCGACCAGACCGCGCCGCAGCTGACCTTCGCGCTGCTGGACATCGACAGCCGGCGCCAGGCCGAGGTGCGCATCGCGCGCGCCCAGGCCTCGTTGCAGCGGGTGATCGAGACCGCGCCGCTGGCGATCGCGCTGCTCGAGGGCGGCGTGGCGCCGACGGCCGCCCCGCTGCAGGGCAATCCGATCGCCACCGCGCTGCTGGCCGCGCCGCCGGCCGGGCTGGCCGCCGCGCTGGCCGAGGCTGGCGCCGCGCCAGGGGCACAGCCGGTGCGGGTCGAACTGCGCCAGGCGAGCGCCGACGGCGACACCGACGCCGCGGTCGAGCGGGTCTGGGACACGCGCATCGTCGCCCTGCCGGCGACCGCCGACGCGAAGCCGCAGTTGCTGCTGGTGGCCAGCGACGTCACCGAGCAGCGCGCCGCCGACCAAGCGCGGCTGCAGGCCGCGATCGCGCAGCGCGAGCTGCTGGTCAAGGAGGTCCACCACCGCATCAAGAACAACCTGCAGGGCGTCGCCGGGCTGCTGCAGCAGTTTGCCGCGCGCCACCCGGAGGTCGCACCCGCGCTCGGCGAGGCGGTCGGCCAGGTGCAGGCGATCGCCCAGGTGCACGGGCTGCAGGTCGGCAGCGCCGGGCCGATGACGCTGCCGGGTGTCGTGGCGGCGATCGCGCAGTCGGTGCAGCGCACCTTCGGCCGCACGATCGCGGTCGAGATCCGGCCGGCCGCGGCGGGCTTCGAGCTGCCGGAGGTCGAGGCGATCCCGGTCGCGCTGGCGTTCAACGAGCTGCTGACGAATGCGGTCAAGCACGGCCGGGGCGACCGGGTCGACTGCCGGGTCGATGCCGACGGCGATGCAGCGACGATCGAGCTGCGCAACCCCGGGCAGTTGCCGGCCGGCTTCGACCTCGCGCGATTCCCGGGCGGCGTGTCCGGCCTCGGCCTGGTGCGCGCGCTGCTGCCGCGGCGCAGTGCGCAGCTGACGCTGCGGCAGGACGGCCTGGAGGTCCGCACCCTGGTCCGGCTGGCGCCACCGAGCGTGCGGCGGGCGGCGACAATGGCGGCCGACATGGTCGAAGACGGCGATCAGCGCGTGCAAACCGGCGGGCCGGGGGTGGGGGCGTGACGGCGGCCGCCGGCAGCAAGGGCCGCATCCTGGTGGTCGACGACGACCGCCTGGTGCTGGCCACCCTGGTGCATGGCCTCGCCCAGGCCGGCTACGAGGTGCTGGACGCCGACAACGGCGACGACGCGATCCTGCTGGCGCGCGAGCACAAACCCGCGCTGGCGCTGCTGGACATCCGCATGGAGGGCAAGTCCGGCTTCGACGTCGCCGAGTACCTGCGCGACGTCGCGCACGTGCCCTTCATGTTCCTGTCGGCTTTCAGCGACGCCGCCACCCGGGCGCAGGTCGACGCGCTGGGTGCGCTGGCCTACCTGGTCAAGCCGCTCGACGTCGGCCAGATCGTGCCGACCGTCGATCGGGCGCTGGCCCGCCTGCGCGAGGCGGCCGCGC
>JRYF01005654.1_pt1 | contig 17421 bp, 10 predicted proteins | sample 235331 | NCBI WGS metagenome assembly JRYF01 (sample SAMN03074217, study PRJNA261475) | activated sludge metagenome | biome: Wastewater Treatment Plant; feature: Wastewater; material: Activated sludge; isolation source: activated biomass of a wastewater treatment plant treating hydrocarbon... ...
AGGGATTTCTACAGAGCAATTCAAGATTCAAGATTTGAGATTTGGATTGCGGATAGGAGGAGCCATCGAATGCGGTCGGCGGAATGGTGGACGTAGAGTATCTTGCGAGCAGCGCGGTGATAAGCAGATTGATCAGACTTCGAGGAGGGGGCCCTGCTGGTGGCGGGGGGCAAGCAGGACGGGGAGTTGTCGGCCGACACGGTTACGCGTGGTTTCGATGGCGAGGTCGGGCAGGTTGTTGTGCTCGCTGAGGTGGGCCACGGCGACCCATTTCATGCGGCGACCGACGCAACGGGCTGACAGATCGGCGGCTTCGAAGTTTGAGAGGTGGCCGTGGTCTCCGGCAATGCGTCGTTTCAAGTCTTCGGGATAGGAACCGGTTCGCAGCATTTCAGGATCGTAATTGCTTTCCAGGTAGGCGGCGTCGGCCTGTTCGAGGGCTTCGGCAAGGCCGAGAAACGGCGAGCCGAGGTCGGTAAGAATTCCGAGCCGCTTCTGATCGTGTTCGACGAGGAAGCAGACGGTGTCGATGCCGTCGTGCGGTGTGGGGATCGTCTGGATGGTGACGCTCCCGAAGGAGAGGCGTTCGCCGGGCACGTAGCGGATGACGTTCTTAAGCGTGCCGATCCTGGGACGGACGGCACGGTAGACGCGTTCGCTGATGTAGATCGGGATTCCGAACTTCCGCTGGAAGACGCCGGCGCCGCAGGTGTGGTCCGAATGATGATGAGAAATGATGAGTGCCTGAACGTCGCGCATCTTGCGGCCGTAGGCGGCCATGCGTGATTCGGCGAGCTTGCCGCTGATTCCGGCGTCAAAGAGCAGCCGGGTGTCATCGGCCTCGACATAGATCGAGTTCCCGTTGGAGCCGGATTGGAGGGAGAAGGTGCGCATGGCTTTCCGAAGTATAATACGAGGAAACGTCGAAACGTCGAAGCGTCGAAAGAGGAGGCGGGCTCGCTGCGCGAGCGGGAATCGATTTAGATTACGGATTCCGGATAGCGGATTGGGGCAGCAATTGAACGCGGAACTCGGATGGCGGAATCGAGGGCCGAGTGCGGGCGACTTGAGCGTAAAGGCGTGGGGCGGGAGACTTGGGGCGTGGGGCCTGGGACGTGGGATGTTGAACCGAGCAGGTGGAATGGAGTGAGTGGATGCTGAATGTTGTTCATGTGACGCATGAGGCGGTGCAGAAGATCGGCGGGATCGGGACGGTCCTGGAAGGGCTGATCACCAGTTCGGCGTATGCCGAGGCGGTGCATCGCACGGTGCTTCTTTGTCCGTTGTTTTCGACGGACGGGGGCGTCGATTCACGGCTGGGGCCGGAGGGCGAGGTGCTGTATTCGTCGATCGACGGCCGCACGAACCACGCGCTGGCCGAGGGGTTCCGGCATGTGCAGCAGAAGCATCACGTGGAGATTGTTTACGGCCGGCGGATGCTGCGTGATCCGCTGACGGGGGCGATCGAGCGGCCGGAAGTGGTGCTGATCGATGTCAGCCGCGCGGCACTCGAACCGGTGAACGTGCTGAAGTACCGATTTTACGAGCGCTACGGCATCGTTTCGGCGCGGTACGAAGGGAGCTGGGAGTACGAACAGTGGCTGCGGCTGGCGGAGCCGGGGCTGGCGGCGGTGCGGGTGATTCTTGGCAGCGGGCTGGGGCATCCGGGGTGCGTGGTGGTGGCGCATGAGTTCATGGGGCTGCCGACGGCGCTGGCGGCGAAGCTGCACCCGGAGTGGAACATGCGGACGGTGTATCACGCGCACGAGGTTCCGACGGTGCGGAAGATCGTGGAGGAGCATCCGGGCCACGACACGATGTTTTACAACGTGATGTCGCGTGCGAAGGCCTCGGGGAAGTACCTGGGGGACGTCTTCGGGGATTATTCGGGATACTTCCGGCATGCGCTGGTGGAGGCGAGCCGGCACCTGGACGTGACGCTGGCGGTGAGCGATCTCGTGGCGGAGGAGCTGCGGTTTCTCTCGCCGGAGATGTCGTCGTCGAACATTCGCGTGGCTTACAACGGCATCCCGGCTTATGAGAATGCGGGCGATGAAGCGGCGGCGAGCAAGGCACGGTTACAGGAGTATGCGCGGGTGCTGCTGGGCGAATCGCCGGACTATCTGTTCACGCATGTCACACGGATGACACCGAGCAAGGGGCTCTGGCGGGACTTGTCGGTGATGCAGAGCATCGAAGCGGCCTTTCGGAAGTGCGGTAAGACGGCGGTCTTGTTCGTGCTGTCGACGGAGATCGGCGGGCCGCGGCGGCGGGAAGACATCCTGCACATGGAGAAATGGTGGGACTGGCCGGTGGCTCACCGGGAGGGGATGCCGGACCTGACGGGGGGCGAGGCGGTTTTTTACAGCGGTGTGCAGGCGTTCAATGCGCGTTCGCGGAATTGCAAAGTCGTTTATCTGAATCAGTTCGGATTTGATCGGGAGACGTGCGGGGAACGGATGCCGCGGGAGATGCGGTTCTGGGATATCCGCAAGGGCAGCGATGTGGAGTTCGGTCAGTCGATCTATGAGCCGTTCGGCATCGCGCAGCTCGAGGCGCTGTCGTTCGGTTCGATCTGCGTGATGAGTTCGGCGTGCGGATGTGCCTGTTTTGTGCGGAAGGTGGCAGGTGCGGAGGGGACGCCGAACGTGATCGTTGCGGATTACACGCGGCATGAGGCGCGGCCGGATACGATCGAGAGTTATCAGCGGATCGGCCGGCAGGAGCGGGAGGCGCTGGATCAACGAGTGGGATTGGAAGCTGCGGAGGAAATTCTTCGACGGCTGCCGACGACTCGGGAGGAGAAGGCGGGCTATGTGCGTCGCGGTTATGAGCTTGCGGAACAAATGAGCTGGGATGCGGTGGCGCGGGAATACATCCTTCCGGCTTTTCGGGCGATCACGGAGGCGGCGCACGGACGGGCGGGGGGAGCGGCGTGAATAAACGTCGAAATGTCGAAAAGTCGAAACAGGAAGGGGCTCGCTGCGCGATCGGGCTCCTTTTAATTTTAGATTTTAGATTGAGGATTTCGGATTGAAGTATGTGGACCGAGAAATCGGCGTGTTCGGAATAGTTTGCGTGCCATCCGAAAAGGGCAGGTGGATTGATGGTTGAGATGCTCCTGGCGGCGGCGGAGCGGGGGGCTTCGAAGGCGGCGGTGGCGGACCCGTTCGTGTCGCTGGACTACGGGAATCTCGTGCGCTTCGCGGACGTGATGCGTCGGCAGGTGGAGAAGGCGACGAACAACCCGCACGTCGGGCTGCTGCTTCCATCGAGCTGTGCGTTTGCCGGGGCTTTTTACGGCGCGCTGTGGGCCGGACGGACGGCGGTGCCGCTGAACTTTCTGTTGCAGCCGACGGAGATCGCTGCCGTGGTGAAGGACGCCGGGCTGGACACGATTTTCGCGGTGAAACACTTCGCAGAGCTGACTGCACAACTGCCGGTGCGGACGATTTTCATGGAGGACCTGCCGGTCAAGCGGGAGATGGTGCTGGAGCGGCTGCGACGGACGCCGCCGGCACCGAAGGTCGATGCGGATGATACGGCGGTGCTGCTCTATACCAGCGGGACGAGCGGCGTGCCGAAGGGGGTCTGCCAGACCTATGGCAATCTCACGAGCGACATCAACGGGGCAATCCGTAAGGCGGAGCTGAAGACGGATCATCATTTTCTCGGTGTGCTGCCGCTGTTTCATAGTTTCGGGCTGACGGCGATGCTTCTCGTGCCGGTGGCGCTGGGATCAAGCGTGTATTACCTGCCGCGGTTCACGCCGGCGCAGGTGATTGAGACGATCCGGGAGCGTCAGGCGAGCGTGACGATGATGATCGCCAGCATGTATTCGGCACTGCTCAAGACGAAGAAAGGCGGCGCGGAAGAGTTGAAGTCGGTGCAATACGCCATCAGCGGCGGCGAGGGATTGCCGGACGCGGTGCATGCGGCGTTTCTTGAGCGGTTCGGCGTCAACATTCTTCAGGGCTACGGCATGACGGAGGCCTCGCCGGTCGTGAGCTTGAACGTGCCGTGGTCGAATCGCGTGGGGACGGTGGGGCAGGCGATACCCGGCGTGGAGGTGGCGGCTTTTGACGATGAGGGTCGGCGACTCGGGGCCGACGGTGTCGGCGAACTGCGTGTGCGCGGACCGATCGTGATGAAGGGATACTACAAGAAAGAGGCGGAGACGAAGGCGGCGATCAATGGGGAGGGATGGTATCTGACCGGCGACATGGGAAGGATTGACGCCGACGGATTCATCCGCATCACGGGACGGAAGAAGGAGATGATCATCGTCGGCGGGGAAAATGTGTATCCGCGAGAGATTGAATCGGTGCTGGAGACGCACGCGGCGGTGGCTGAAGTGGCGGTGATCGGTCAGCAGGATGCCTCGCGCGGCGAGGTGGTGGTGGCGTTTGTGACGCTTCAGGAGGGGGCGACGGCGACGGAGCTGGAGCTGCGTGATTACTGCCGGGATCGAATTGCGGGATACAAGGTGCCTCGGCGGGTGGTGATTGCGAGTGATCTTCCGCGCGGACCGACGGGGAAGATTTTGAAGCGGAAGCTGGTGGAGAGATTGTAGAAACGTCAGAAGGTCGAAAGGCCAGATAGTCAAAGGAGGAGGCGGGCTCGCTGCGCGAGCGGGACCATCTCAGATTTCAGATTTAAAATTTTGGTTTTTGGATCTGCGAAACATTCGAATGCGGAAGTCTGAATTGGGAATGCAGAATCGAACATGAGGCATTGGGCAGAAGGGCGAACGATCGGGAGGCGCGTACCACCTTGAGATGAACGTGCGGGAAGCGCGTACCACCCTGAGAAGAGAGTCTGACGTCCGAACCACCCTGATACGACGGGCCGGAACGCCCGTACCACCCGAAGGCGGGCAGGTGGAAAGCTCGCAGCACCCTGTTAAATGCGGATCGGGGCATAGAATGCAAGCCGTGGGGGCGGTTGGCCGATGCTTATTAGATGGGGATCTGTGAGTCCATCGAGGTCGGTCGGCATGGGGCAGAGAACGGCCGAATGGACGTGGCGTCGCAGCTTGAAGGATTAGCGGACGGCGACGCGGCGAGGGCGGTGGATCGACGCACCTATCGGCGGCTGGACATCCGGCTACCGGTGGAATGCCGGGTTCTTCGCGACGACACAACACACATCGTTCGGACGATCACACGGAACATCAGCACGGGCGGACTGTACCTGGAGCTGGACGCGCCGGATTTTGCTGAGGGGGACCGGCTGGACGTGGAGCTGGTGCTGCCGCCGTCGGAGGGGGTGTCGCCTTATCCGGGGCGGGCGAACTGCCGGGCGGAAGTGGTTCGGGTTCGGGAGATTGGTGCCACCACTGCGGCACGGTTCGGTATCGCGGCGCGTTTTCTGAGCCGCCTGCGCATGTCTTTTTAGGCAACCAGATCATAACCTCTGCACGAAAGCAGGCACGAGCTTTTGATGATCTCGACCCGCATCCAGCAGGTCGAGACGAATCCGCACGATTGGCTAGGGCCTGAGAAGGTGCCGGTGGCTGCACAGCATCTTATTGCTTCTGGCAGCGTGAGGATGAGCCGCATCCTACCGACGTGCGATATGCCCTTACCACCCATTCTGGATACCCGTACCACCCATTCTGTTAGAACGCCTTGAAATGCTATAGCATGGATTGTCATGCTGGTGCTGGAATCGACTCAATCCGTTGTGGAAGGAGCGGCGCACGTCTCGATCGACGAGTCGGCCATCGCGCGCTGGGCGGCGTCGGTTTCGCCGGAGATGCTGCGGCCGTCGGGCCACGGGCTGCTTGCGGAGCTTACGGGCAGCGCGGAGCGGCTGGCCAATCTCGTGCTGCTGATTGACGCGCTGAATTTCTGCTTCTGGTCGGCAGATCCACTGCGGATTGAGTGGCGCGGGCGGACCTATGAGCGATTTAATGCGATGTTCGTATCTCTGATGCTGGCGGCGCGGTATGAGCCGGGCTGGAGCGAGCCGCGCTTCTGGCTGGAGGCGCCTTCTGAGGAGATTCGTGCGGCGCTCGCGGGCAAGGGGGAACTGCTGCTCATGGAGGAGCGCGAGCGGATCATCCGGGAGACGGGGCGGATCCTGGTGGAGCGGTTTGACGGGCAGTTCATGAACGCGATCGAGTCGGTATCGCACCGGGCCTGGCCGCTGGCGGTGCTGCTAATGACGGAATTTGATTCTTTCCGCGACGTGGCGTTCTACAAGGGGCGGATCGTCTATTTCATGAAGCGGGCACAGATTGCGGCACTGGACCTCTCGGTCGCCTGGCAATCGAACGGGCACGCTCCGCTGGCGGGGCTGGAAGAATTGACAGCATTCGCGGATTACCGGGTACCGCAGGCACTGCGGCATCTGGGCATATTGCAGCTGGCCTCACCTTTCGCAGAGCGGATTGAGTCGGAAGAAGAGATGCCGGCCGGGAGTGAAGAAGAAGTTGAGCTTCGCGCGGCTACGATCCATGCGGTAGATCGGATGGTCCGTGCGCTGGCCATGCAGCAGGTGAAGTCGACGGCATGGGAGGTGGACTGGTATCTGTGGGAACTGTCGCACGCGGCGGAGGTTGGCGTGAAGCACCATCGGGTACGAACTATATATTACTAGAAACGTCGAAACGTCAAAACGTCGAAAGAGATGGCTTGTTGCGGGGGCCGCGCTGTATGTGAAATGCAGCGTGCAAAATAATGGAGTGCAGATGAAGAATCATATTCTGGGGCTTGTGGGCGGAACGGGGCGACAGATTGCGGTAGTCGTAATGGGGCTTGCTGCCGGCGCGTGGGGCGGGTGTGCGCGGCCGGATGTGCATGTAGAGATTCCGTCGGGGGTGGATGCGGAGTGGACCGAGCAGGGGTTTGCAGAGGTCGACGATGAACTGATGCACTGTCTGCAGCGCTCGCTGGATGCCGCACGGGAGCTTAAGACGTTTCGCGCGAACTTTCTCCGGCAGGAGCGGCTCGGGGCCTTCGTGCGGGAACTGCACCCGGTGGAGGATATTCTGGCGGAGTACCGGGATGAGCCGTTTTCGGTTCGGTTTTCGTGGCGCGGAGACGGCAGCGAGTATCGCCAGTGCGTTTATGTAGATGGTGCCAATGGGAACATGGTGCTTCTGTTGCCGCGAAAGGGCTTGTTCGGATTGCCGGCATCGGTGCAGAAGTATCCGGCGCAGTTTGCCGTGGAGTTTCACAAGGCGCGGAATCCGATCACGGATTTCGGTCCGCGGCGGATGATGGAGCGGATCATCGATCGGATTGAGAAGGCGAAGGCGCACGGACCGGTGCTGGTGCGGGAGGGACCGACGACGGAAGTGGGGCCGGCGCGGGAGCCGTGTCGTCATTTTGTGCTGCGGTATCCGAAGGGGGATGAGTTTGCATGCAAGTTGCAGGACCTTTACCTGCACAAGGACACGAACCTGCCGGTGGCGACTTATCTGTGGCTGACGGATGGACAGGAGCGTTCGCCGGCGACGCTGGACGGGATGTATGTGTATGCCGGTCTGGAGCCGAACGTGTCGCTGACGGACGAGAACTTTGAGATCACCGAGGCGGAAGCGAAGAAAGGTTCAGGCGGCAAGTCACCCAGCCGCCGGGCATCGAAATGAGGGTGAGCGTTGATTCAGCATCCGAGGAGGCCGTTCCATGATTCATGTCGGAACTCTGCTGCCATCGAGCGATGTGAATGATTGCAGCGGGAATGATCTGAGTTTGTTTTCCGGCCATGCGAGCGGCAGGAGCATGGGATGTCTTCGGGCTGCGCGAGCTGTTCTCGCGAAGGTGGGGGTGGTCTGTGTGCTGATGGTTGTCAGTACGGGATGTGATCCGGAGGATGCGGAGCGTGCGCGGCGCGAGGCGACTTCGCGAGCCGCGGAGGTGAAGGCGGCCACGACGCAGAAGGTGGATGAGCTATCCGATCGGGTCGAGCCATACGTTGAAAAGGGCAAGCAGAAGGCGCGGCAGGTCTATGAGGGCGGGAAGGCGAAGGCCGAGGAACTGACCGACGCGGCGGTGGAGAAGGCCGGAGAAATCAAGGAGGCGGTCGTGGAAAGGGCGGGAGAGATCCGCGCGGCGACGACGCAGAAGGCGGAAGAGATTCGGGCGGCGACGACGCAGAAGGTTGAGGAAATCCGCGAGCGGATTCACGACGCCACGTCGAAGCCGACGACGCAGGGCGGGGAATGAGACCGGGCGCGTCATCACAAGCGCCGAAAGCAGGCCTGCCTTGGGCTTTGATTATTCCAATCGAGTGTAGAAATGCGGTGGCATTGCTGGCATCGGCGCCGGGTCGGCAGGCCATGCGAGGATGCACGCCGCGGCTGACCGGTTACTCGCCGGGGCCGCCTGCGGGGTTCTGGTTTTTGTCGTTGGGGACTTCGCTGCGGGCCTTTTCGCGGCGATCCTTTCGGATGTGGTCGCGGATTTTGGCCTGGGCCTGCTGTGACTGCTCATCGTTGAGCGCGGCGAAGACATCCTGACCGAGGGTGCGCTCGAGTGTCGCTTTTGTGGCATCATCGAGGTCGGGCTTTCGCGCTTCCTCGCGGTAGGCACGGAAGGCCTGATCGATCTCGCGCTTCTGGTCGGCGGAAAGGCCGCTGAGTTCGTCGACGATGCTCTTGAGGATTCGTGGATCGACCCGCTGGATGCGGGGCCGGGGCTTGCCTTCAAATTCCTCTTCCCAGATTCGCTTGAAGCGGGCTTTCTGGTCTTCGCGAAGGATGGGCAGCATCTGGTCGTGAAGCTGCTTCTGGGCGGCCTGGACCTGCTGGCGAATGGGTTCCATCATCCGGTCGCGTTCTTCGCGCATGGTGCGCATCCTGCCGAGGATCTCCTGCATTTTCTCCTGGTCGTTGGCCTCGCGTGCGGCCTGAATCTCCTCGCGCATGGCTCGGTATTTGTCTGCCTCGTCGGGCGATCGAGGGGCGGAATCGCGGAGGGCGTGGACGCTGGACGCGAACTCGGCGAAGAGGGGCTGTGCCCGCTGGTACTGGTCGTCGTCGAGCTTGAGTTCCTGCTTCATGCGTTCGAGCGTGCGTTGGGGCTGAGCCGGGCCGAAGTCGCGGACGCGGCGGGCACCGTCGCGGTCGCGCCCGGGGCGTTCGGGTCGGGAAGGTTGTGCCATAGCAATGGCACTCGAGAGCAGGACCAAGACGAGTGAAAGCGACAGGTAGCGCCGGGACATGGGTGTTCTCCTGGTTGCGAGCGACTGGTTCACGAAAGCTGTTCTGCTGATCTCCTTCGCGGCATGCGGCGACCCGGAAGGGGGCGGCGCGAGCGGCGATTCAATGCTCCTGCATGCAAGATCGAAGGATTGTACCGCTGCCGGGTCAAACGGTTGAGGCGGCCTCCCTCATTTTCTCATTGCTAAACGCAGCAACCGTTGTGATATTACGGAAAAGGGTGGTGCGTCGTAAGGGGAAACGTGAAGCGGCGCAAAATGTAATTCATGCGACATGTATTCAGAACATACGAATCTGCATAAGGTTACGGGATATGGATTGCTCCATTTTTTCTCAGAGTGGATTCATGAGTTCGGTAGGAAATATGGTGCGATCCAGGATAGAAACTGTTTGTTGTTAGCGTCAGAAAATGCGCTTGTCAATTGGCGGGTCATGGTTTATCTTTCCTGATGCCTGAGGCAAAACTGCTCAGGTTGTCTGACAAGCCGTGGCGGATGGTTGGGGCTCGGTTATCCGTTTTGCGCGGCTCTACCTCGCAAAGGAAGTACGTGTACGTGTCGCAGGGAGCGATGCCACCGAACATAGCCAAGGAAGGTCGTGCGCGGCGATCCCGCCAGTGGGAGAAGCCGCGCTCGTGTTGTCCCGAATGCGGACTTCGGATGTCGCAAGGCATTTATCTGTGATGCGGGTCTGTGGCAGAAAAGTCGCACGCAGACTCGACGAGTATCTTCAGAAGCGGCGCGACGCACGGTAGCGCCGGGAAAGACAAAGGGAATCATGAAAACGAGACGAAGCAACTGGCAGGGTTTTCTGTTATCGGCGGTGCTGCTGCTGACGACGAACGGTGGGCTTCAGGCCGCGACAATCAACGTGCCGGGTGGTGGAGACATTCAGGCAGCGATTGATTCAGCAGCTCCGGGCGACACGATCCTGGTGGCGCCGGGCATCTTCACGGTTGCGATGTCTTTGAACATTAACAAGGCGAACCTGATCGTTCAGTCGACGGGCGGGGCGGGGGTGACGCGGATCGAACTGAACGACGCGACGATGCCGGTGGTGAAGATCACGGCGCCGGGCTGCACGCTCAATGGTTTCTGGATCCGGCAGTTGGATGACGGCGTCCAGGCGGGTCACTCGGGCGGCTGCGTACGGATCGAGCCGGATGGCGTGAGCCCGACGCAGTTTACACCGGGCACGCCGCGGCCGATCACGACGGTGCAGAACTGCGTGATCAGCGGCGATGAGACGGGCGAGGGTATCGTGACGTATTCGGCGGGCAGCAGCGCGCTGAGCTATGTGCATCTGCGGATTCTGAACAACCAGTTCGTCCAGCACGGGGCGGGCATGTTTTCGTTCCAGGATGCGATTCATCTTCACTTCAGCGATCTGTACGGATCGGGCGACAACATCAGCGCGGGGGACTGCCTGATCGAGATTTTCGGGAATTCGACGCAGGCGGTGGATCGCTCGTCGGTCTATGTTCACGGCCAGTTGTGGTCGTCGAAGATGGACATGGGGAACAACCAGTTCAACCAGCCGGGCAGCGACTACGGCATTTACTTCAGCGATTCCATCAACGTGGCGAGCAGCGTGAACATCGTGGAGACGACGATCGACGGCGCTTCGTACCCGGTGTACACCGGCAACTACGTCTATAACCTGTCGAGTGTGAAGATCATGGACTGTACGTTCACGGATTTTGATTCGAACGGCGTGTACATCTATGCCTATTACGGCTGCAGCATCGTGATCGACCCGACGACGATGACGGGCAACGGCATGGCGATGTACGGTATCTATGCGGGCGCGGAATACGATTCGGAATTGACGATTGACCAGGTGACGATCAGCGGGCTGGCGGACGGTGGTTACGGCATCTATTCGTATGCCTACTACAATTCGCGGCAGTGGATCACGAACAATAACCTGGATGGTGAGGATGTTGCGGACTACGGAATCTATACCGACACCGGCGGATATTCGACGGCGGTGGTCAACGACAATCGTGTGGCGGGCTTCGACAGGTACGGCATTACCGAGGACGATCTGGGGCCTTCGGTGACGATGCAAGTGCTGCGCAACACGGTCGAAGGGCCGGCCGGGGGCATGTACTGCGGCATCTACATGTATGGACCGTATGACAGATCCACCCTTGAAGCTGCCGGGAACGTGGTGACGAACTATGACTCGTACGGCTACTACGGTGAATACGTCGAAGGCAATTCCTCGTGCGTGGTCCGAGATAATCGCTTCCACGGACTTTCGGGTTCGGGAAATGCCTACGGGATCTATCAGAGTGAAGTCTACGATAACAGCCGGATGACGATCGAATCGAACCTGGTCACCGGGTTCGATTACTTCGGAGTTTACGTCTACTACGTGTATTACATTTCCAGTGTGCTGGTTCAGAACAACACGGTTGCCGGTGCGAGCACCGGCTCGGACTACGGCATCGGCGTGGATGACGTTTATTACTACGCCGATGTGACGTTTGCGAACAACGTGGTCTCGAACGTCAGCTATAACGCTTTCTACATTGACGAATGCTATTACTTTGCCATCCTGAACGTCGTGAACAACACGATGACGTCGATCGAGACGGGCATGGACTACGGCGTGTATTGCTACGGTTTCTACAACGGCGCCGTCGGCACTTTCAGCGGGAACGACGTTCGCGGCTACACGGTGTACGGACATTACAACGAGTACATCGAAGAGGGCAGCGTACAGAGCGTGGACAACAGCAATTATCAGGCCCACGTCGACGGGGCCATGTTCGGCTTTTTCCAGTCGCGCTACCCTGAGTACGGGTCGCTGACCAACATCCGCAACACGACCTTCCGCGGCTACGGCAACATGGGCGGCGGAGAGTACGGCGTTTACTTCGATAATTACTTCAACGAGGGCGCGAACCTGGTGATGCAGGACAACATCCTCGAAGGTCATGAGATGGGCGCCGAGGGCGGCCTCTACGTTGATGGTCTTTATGAGGGCTGCACGCACATCATCACCGGCAATACGATTACGAACTACACGTATGCGGGTATCTGGTACGACACGAACGACTTCGCGTACGGGTGCATCGTTCAGGTTCTGAACAATGTCCTCAACGCGCTGCCGGGCGGATCCGATTACGGGATGAGTTTCGACGATGAAATATACGAGGGATGTGTGCTCGACATCATTGGCAACGAGGTGACGCGCTTCACAGACACTGGTATTTATCTGTATTACCTCTACTACGGCGAGAAGGTCCGGGTGAACAACAACCGGCTGATCGGCGAGGCCGACGGTGCGTATTACGGTGTCTACGTGGACAATGAAGTGGACTACGGCTCGCTGATGGAGGTCAATCAGAATTACATCGCCAACATCAAGGATGGTTCGGCCTTGTACTTTAATGACTACATCGAGTACGGGTCGAAGGTATGGATCAACGACAACGTGCTGCGTGGTTTCGGAGATCCCGCAAACTACGGCATCACGATCTATTATGGCGTCTACGGCGGGGCCACGCTGGAGATCGCCCGAAACGACATCGATGGCTTTACCACGAGCTCGATCTGGTTTGATTACCCGATCGAACAGGGCGCGGTCGTCGATATCTTTGACAATCAGTTGATGAACGGCGAGTTCGGAATCGACATGAACGGCTACGAGATTCAGTACGGCGCCGCCATGAATATCCTGCGGAACCGGATCATCGGTTTCACGGAGTACGGCCTGCACTTGTACGACGTCTTCGGCGGCTGGCTGAACATCAACGGGAACCAGATCGTGGGTGGCGGGACGGTCGCCGCGATCGAGCTGAACGACGTGTATGGTGCGAGCCGCGTTGGAATCGAAGACAACTGCATTGACGACGTGCCCCAGGGCGTGATTGTCAACTCGGTGCTGGATTCCTCACAGGTGACGATGCGGAACAACGATTTCTCCGGCGTCACGGGCATCAGCGTTACAAACACGGCCGGTGCGGCGACGAATCCGGTCGATGCACGCGAAAACTTCTTCGGCGATCCCAACCCCGCACCGACAGCGGTTGCGGCCGGTGAGGTGCTGATCACGCCGCAGCTTGCGGCGGCACCGGATTCGGACGGCGACGGCGTTCCGAACTGCGCGGATGCCTGTCCGGGCACGCCTGCCGGCGCTGAGGTGGATGCAAGCGGCTGTCCGACGGGTGGTGGTGGTCCTCCGCCGCCTCCGCCGCCCCCGCCGTGCGGTATCTGCGGCATCGGTGTCGGCGGCATGATGCCGCTGTGGGTTGTCGGTCTGATTGTGTTGCGGCGTTCGAATGCGCGGCGGCGCGCGTGCCGATAGACTCCTGCGGACGGCCCTATGGAGTGGTTCTAAGTTGAAACTAGGCGGGCTTGCCCTCGCACGAGTGTGGGCCCGATTTCTATGGGTTGCATCCTCGCGCGGAGTCCAGTACGCTCCCGCGCGAGCACGACGGTGCAGAAAGGATGCTGCAAAAATTGCATACGATCCACTGCAAACCAACGGATCTTCACATTGGCGCAACGGAAGGTCGCGCCGGGAAGGACAATGGAATCATGAAAACGAGACGAAGCAACTGGCAGGGTTTTCTGTTCTCGGCGGTGCTGCTGCTGACGACGGGCGGGGTGCTCAAGGGCGCGATCATCAACGTGCCGGCAGGCGGGAATATCCAAGCGGCGATCGACGGGGCGGCTGCGGGCGACACGATCCTGGTGGCGCCGGGCATCTTCACGGTCGCGATGTCATTGAACATTAACAAGGCGAACCTGATCGTTCAGTCGACGGGCGGGGCGGGGGTGACGCGGATCGAACTGAACGACGCGACGATGCCGGTGGTGAAGATCACGGCGCCGGGCTGCACGCTCAATGGTTTCTGGATCCGGCAGTTGGATGACGGCGTCCAGGCGGGTCACTCGGGCGGCTGCGTACGGATCGAGCCGGATGGCGTGAGCCCGCCGCTGGGGACGGGCCCGACGACGATGCCGACGCGTCCGATCACGACGGTGCAGAACTGCATCATCAGCGGAGATGAGACGGGCGAGGGCATCGTGACCTATTCGGCGGGCAGCAGCGCGCTGGTGTATGCACACGTCCGGATTCTGAACAACCAGTTCGTGAAGCACGGGGCGGGCATGTACTCCTTCCTGGATGCGATTCACTTCCACTTTTCGGATCCTGATGGTGCCGGCCCGATCGGCAGCGTGAGCGCGTCTGACAGTTTGATCGAGATCTTCGGCAACACGGTCCAGATGGCCGATCGCAGCGCGGTCTATGTCCACGACGACATTTCGCGCACGAAGCTGGACATGGGTGACAACGTCTTCAACATGAACACCGGCGCCGATTACGGCGTGTATTTTTCTGGCTATGTCTATCAGGGCAGCAGCTTCAACATCGTCAACACGTCGATCTCGAATGTGGGTTACGGCATCTACGTTGATGCTGAGTACGGCTCGAGCGTCCAGATCATCGACTGCTCAATTACGAATTTCGCTGACTACGGCATCTACGCCTATCTCTACGGTAACTCTCATCTGCTGATCGACCCGACGATCCTGAGCGGCAATGGCACGGCCGACTACGGCATCTATCTCGACATGTACTACGGCTGCACGGCGACGATCGACCAGGTCTCGATCGATAACGTGGACTACGCCGGTATTTATGCTACTCGGGTGGAGTCGGGCAGCACGCTCAACGTCACCAACAACATCATCGTGGGCGCTACGAATTGCGACTACGGCGTCTACTCCTACACCGAGTACGGCTCACACACGAACGTTTCGAATAACAACATCTCCGGATTCGATTACGCCGGCCTCTACGAGGACTATCCCTACGCCGGCTCGAGCTACACGGCGATGAACAACCGGCTGATCGCCCCGGTGGCGACCGGTGCTGACTACGGCATCTACGTTTATGGTCCGGAGTATAACGGCACGGCCGATCTCAGCGGGAATACGATTCAGAACTTCACGGATTACGGCATTTACGTGGACTACATTTATTACCACGGCTGGCTGAACATCAGTAACAACAATCTGTCCGCCCTGGCCGGCTTCGGTTCCTACGGCATTTACCTGTACGAGATCTATCAAAACGGATGGGCTCAGGTGTTGAACAACCTGGTCAGCAGTTTCGACTACGCCGGATTCTACAACGACTATGTGTACGACGACTCCAGTCTGATTGTGGATGGCAATACTTTTGCCGCTGCGAGCACCGGTGCGGACTACGGCATTTACGTTGACGAGGTGTATGAACTTTCGGATGCGACGATCAGCAATAACATATGCACCAATTATGATTACATCGGATTTTACCATTACGGGACGTACTACAACTCGCTCCTCAATGTGGTGAACAACGTGTTTACAGCTGTTCCGGTGACCGGCGCCACCTACGGCCTTTATATGGATTACCCAGGGTATGAAGGTGGTATTGTGACGGTCAGCGGGAACACGTTCTCCAACATCAATGACACGATGTGTTATCTCTACGACATGGAGTATGGTGCACTGGTCTATCTGGACAACAACGCCTTCAGCGCCATTGCGGACGGCTGCAATTACGGTCTGTATTTCGAGTACGTTTATTACGGCTCGGCGTTCTGGATGCGGAACAACACGTTCACCGGCTTCGGCAACATGGGCGGCGGTGAGTACGGCGTTTACCACAGCGACGAGATTTACGAGGGCTCGACCTGGATCATGGATAACTGCCAGTTCATCTCCCACGAGATGGGCAGCGAGTACGGCTTGTATTCCGATGACGGCTTTGATTACGGCTGTTACGGCAGCTTCACCAACAGCACGTTCACCGGTTTCACCAACTACGGATTTGAAATCTACTACACCGAAGACGGCAGCAAGGTCACCGTGGACAACTGCGTCTTTGAGGGGCTGCCGGGTGGGGCGAACTACGGCATCTCGTTCGACGATGGTGCGGCTTACGGCAGCGATATCGTCTGCACGAACAACCGGGTGACTCGCTTCACAGAGGCGGGCATCTGGTGTTACGAGCTCTACGAAGGGTCGCGCGGCATCTTCAACAACAACGTGCTGATCGGCGAGGCCGACGGCGCGACGTACGGTTTCTACATGGACGAAGAAGTCGAGGACGGCTCGTACTGCGAAGTGATCGGCAATCAGATCAGCAACATCAAGTACAACGGCACGGATGCCGCGGGCATCTACTTCGACTACAACATGTATGACGGCAGCACCGGCATCATCGCGAACAATATCATCCGGTGTGCGTCCGATCCCGGCGGTGACAGCCACGGTATCTGGATGTTTTACGTTGCGGAGTATGGATCGAAATTGTCGATTCTGAATAACGACATCGAAGGACACAGCGGGGCAGGTATTTACCTGAACGATGATGTTTCTGAAGCATCGCAACTCTATGTGAACGGCAATCGCATCGTCGGAGGCATGTACGGCATCTTTACCGACGGTTACGGAGTTACCCAAGGATCGATGAGCGAGATGGCGCGCAACAGCATTACCGACTTCACCGAAGTCGGCATCATGCACGCCTACGTTGATGCGAGCGATCTGACCATCCGCGAGAACAACATCGTCGGCGGTGGGACGACTCACGGCATCGCGTTTGATGACTACATCGGCGCGGGCGCTCGTGTGCTGATCGAGGGCAACTGCATTGCGAACGTGCCGACGGGTCTGCTCGCGGACACGATTCTCGATTCCTCGCAGCTCAAGGCGATTAACAACGACTTCTCCGGAGCGACCACGGTCGGCGTTGACGGTGGCAGTTCGACAGCGCTCAACCCGGTTGACGCTCGCGAAAACTTCTTTGGTGCCCTGGCCACGCCGGCGACGGGCGAGGTGCTGACGACGCCGCAGCTTGCGGCGGCACCGGATACGGACGGCGACGGCGTTCCGAACTGCGCGGATGCCTGTCCGGGCACGCCTGCCGGCGCTGAGGTGGATGCAAGCGGCTGTCCGACGGGTGGTGGTGGTCCTCCGCCGCCTCCGCCGCCCCCGCCGTGCGGTATCTGCGGCATCGGTGTCGGCGGAATGATGCCGCTGTCGCTGCTCGGCCTGGTCTGGATGCGGCGAATGTCGCGTCGTCGCCGGGTCATGTAACCTGCGACGCCTCGTCAGGCCATGCCGGCCTGAGGCAAGATCGCATGTACGCGTAAGATCATGAGGCCCGCCATGGGATACGCTCCTCTGGCGGGCCTCTTTCCATGCGCGACGCGCAATTCTCAAGTATTCGTCCGGCCAACCCCG
>JRYF01004140.1_pt1 | contig 17418 bp, 17 predicted proteins | sample 235331 | NCBI WGS metagenome assembly JRYF01 (sample SAMN03074217, study PRJNA261475) | activated sludge metagenome | biome: Wastewater Treatment Plant; feature: Wastewater; material: Activated sludge; isolation source: activated biomass of a wastewater treatment plant treating hydrocarbon... ...
GCTTGACCTGAACAGTTACCAATTATGTTGTCTCCGTGTATTCTGAAAATTTTGTTTTCCATTGAATAAGATTTTGATACTATTTAGGTTGTTGAAAAACGATTAGAGAGATTTTGCCATCGAATTTGTTTCTGAGTTCTTTGAAAGGATTGAGTAGTTGTTTTCTCATTAATTCCCCGTGCGGATGTCGGGCGTCTCGTCGAGCGGTATCGTCGGCACGGCGATGCCGAAATGCTGTTCGAGCAGGCGGTTGCATTGGTGCTCGGTGAGCCAGAGGGCGGTCTGCGCTATCAGGGCGCTCACGGGCTTGATTTCCAGCCCGTGGAACTGCGTCAGCCACACGTTTTTCAGCATATCGGTGTTCGTGACCAATTGCCCGGTGCGCAGGCGGATGGCCCGCACCACTTCGAGGTCGAGCAGGCGCAGTTCCCGGTAGGTTACAACGAGGAAATTCCCGCAGCCGCAGGCCGGGTCGAGGAAGCGCAGCTTGTGCAGCTTGCCCCGGAAGGCCGCCAGCTTCTTTTCGTTCTTCCGCACCGCCTTGAACTCCTCCCGCAGCTCGTCCAGGAACAGGGGTTCGATGAGGCGCAGGATGTTCTTTTCGGAGGTATAGTGGGCGCCGAGGCTTCGCCGCTCGGTGGCGGTCAGCACCTCCTGGAACAGCGAGCCGAAAATTTCGGGGCTGATGCTGGCCCAGTCGAACTTGCCCCGGCGGTTGTCGCTGCGCTTGGCCCGTGCCTCGTGGCGGGCAAACTGTCGGCGTCGGATGTTGAAGATTTGCAGGAACTCGTCCCAGAAGGAATGGGCCTCGCCTTTCTCGTCCACCTCGTGCGCCCATTCGGCGGCGAAGCGGGAAGCATTGTCGGTGAGGTGCTGCCATGGGTCGGCGGCGGTAGCGTTATTTGTTTCCTTGAATGGGAGGTTTGCGGGTAGCATCTGCTTGGTTGTTTTGTTCGGTGTGAAAGTATTTAATCTTTATCTTTCCGACAAGCATGATGGAAAATTTTTATACCGGTCAACGGCATAAGGTGGGCGGAAGGCAATACACGGACTGCCAATATTTTAATTTGGGCATGGCGGCAAAAATCATCTTTGCCCCGGGGTATCCCTGCTACGACTTTATTGTAGTCGGGCTACCACGACTTAATTGAAGTTTGGTACCACGACTTAATTATATTCCACACGTCGCAATCCCTTAGGATGTACACCTTATTGGTGCCTCGTCCCCAAACAGCATATCCTTTGCCCGTAAAAACTCACCATGCAATCCAGCCCGAATTTCAATCAAGTTCCCGGATAGGGGATGTTCGAAGCGCAATTCCCATGCGTGCAGCAGCATGTTGGTCATGCCGAAATGTACCTTCCAAAGTTTGTTTTGTTTGTTGCAGCCATGCGGGCGGTCGCCGATGATGGGGTGAAAGATATGAGCCATGTGCCGGCGCAGTTGATGAAACCGGCCCGATTGGGGCATGAGTTTCACCAGCGCGTATCTCGAAGTGGGGTGCCTGGCGGATGGGATGGGAATTTCCGCCCTGGCCAGCGTGGTGAAATGGGTGACAGATTCCAACATGGTTCCGTCTTCTCGCTTCAGTGGATAGTCAATCACGCCATTGTCGGGCGTGTGGCCCCGCACGATGGCAAGGTAGGTTTTTTCGACCTTGCGATCTGCAAAGTGTTGTTGCATCAGGGTGTTCATTTCGGGGTCGAGGGCAAAGAGGAGCACGCCACCCGTCTTGCGGTCGAGGCGGTGGACGGGATAGACCATGCGCCCTATCTGATCCCGCAGTAGCTGCACGGCGAATTCATTCGCATCGGCAGCCAAAAAGGATTTATGAACCAGCAAACCATGCGGTTTATTGATGGCCACGAGGCGCTCGTCCGAGTAGATGATTTCCAGCATGAGCTTTGATACGGGATTGGCAGTCATTCTTTGACATAAAAATAGGACAACTTTTTCTCCACGTCGTCGAAGGTGAGAATGGTGCCGAGGTGGCGGTTTTTTTCATAAAAAGCCAGCATGGCGAAATCACCGGCGCAGGCCCCTGTATGAAAAAACAAGATGCCGAGCAGCACCCATTTCAGCGCATCGCCCGCGATGAAAAGCCCACCAATGGCCAAGGCCGAAATCACCACAAACGGCGCAAGGGCAACCAGGAGAAAATCGTTTCGCCCGATGACGAACTTGTCGGCCACCGCATAGAAATAAAACTTACGCCAACTGACCCCGAAGGATACACGGGGCGCTCCCGCCAGTTTGTAGGCGATGCCGTGAATCCCTTCGTGGGCGGCTATCAAAACGGTGAAAACGGCAAATATGCCCAAACCGAAGCCTCCGAGGATGCCATCCCAACTGTATGTGCCGGATTGTACGTCTTTTATGGCAAAATAGACCAGGCTCAAAAGAATGACCACATTCAGGGCGATGTAAAGGCGCATGGTGTTGGAGCGCCCGGACAGTTGGTCTTGCAGGAAAGGCAAGAGGTCATCGTGCGGCAGCATGAGCAGGAGATGGTAGGATGGGTCCTGTTGCAGTTGTTCAGTTGTCATAACATTCAACGATAATTTTGTCGAGTCCGCTCGTTCGTTAACGGTATTGTCTTCCACACTTCCAGCAGCATGAGAACGTTTAGGCTGCAAATTAAGTAAAAACCACCTTGCATGAAAAAATGCCTGCTCCTGTGCATGTTCATTCCTGTCCTCTTTCAAGCCAATGGACAATGGGGCTTGACGGCCGTTTCCACCATCGGCTCGACGCAGGAGTGGCAGGTGGTGGCCGAAAATTACATCACCCGCAGGCATACCGAGTTCATGCGTTTCGGCACGGCGGCAGCGTTGGACTATACCATCCCGCTAAAGAACGAGGCGCTTCGCATCCAACCCGCATTGCAATTCGTGCGCTCCTCCTGGAATTTTCACCCGCATTATTTTGAAGTGTATGCCCTGGGTTTTCAATGCAACATGAATTTTGCGTTGCTGCCTGCCTCCAACCACGAGGGCAAACCCGCTCCCTTCAGGCCCTGGCTCCAGGTATTTCCCGGCCTGGGTTATGTGAGGAAAAAATACGACCAGCCGGTCGGGGATGGAGGCCCTAACGAAAACCCGCTCATCAAACACACCGACAGCAGCCTTGCTTTCAACGCCGGTGCCAACCTCCTGCTCGAATTCCGCCTTACAGAACTGCTGACCGTCTCACCTCTCTTTGGCGTGCGCCTGTTTCCTGGCCTTCGTTGGAAAAACTTCACGGAAATCGTCTCCGATGGCAACATGAGCGGTACTTTCGACCGCACCCATTGGCGCCAAATGCACTTCGGCTTGCGTGTTGGACTGGATCTGTAGTGTGGTCTTCTGGAGTAACACTGCCTGCTGCTGAGTGATTTGTTTTATTTCGTTTAACAGGGTTTCCTGCCCCAACTATTTCAAGATTCCAAGATGTCTATCTGAAAAGTTGAAACAATCCAATCACCTGACCAAGAAGCTGTTTAAATTCTCTTTGCGGGGCTATAAAAGGCCATTTTTTGTCCTGCGGCGAAAAATTTAAACAGCTTCTAAAATTTTTCACCATGAAATTGATACAATGTGTATTTAGGGCCATGCTCTTTGTTGCAGCGCTGGCATCTTGCAAAAAAGAAGACGCAAAAAAAGGTTACGAAGCAGAGTTTGATGCAATTCCTGCCAAGAAGTATTCCGATACGGATGCTTTTCAGGATGGCAATTTGAAAATTTATGGCACTTGGAAAATATTTGGCACATCGGGCGGTATTCACGGTGGCGGATACCCGATTGACTTTGATTTTCTGCTCGTGAAGCCCAACCAGATATTTGGCATTGTACGGAATGACAGCCTAATGACGCATGGGGAAGTCAAATTGCTGCCTGACCCTGTTTACGATTGGCTGGTGGAATTTGATTCTGAAAAAGACCCCTCAGAGGCTAACGTCCAACTGATACACGATCCAGTAAAATTTATACAGATGCAAGGCGATACGTTGTATCTGTTTTCACTGTGTTGCGATCGGTTCGATACACACTTGATCAAGGTGAAATAATCTACTGTTTGCTTCTCGCCAATTCCCAGGCCCACGCCGTGCGCATGATTTCGTCTATGCCCCGTTGTGGTCGCCAGCCGAGCCTGTTCTTTGCTTTGTGGATATTGGCATATATGGCCATCACGTCGCCGGCACGTCGAGGGCCGAGGAGGTAGTTCAGCTTTTGGCCGGTCACCTTTTCAAAGGCATGGACGGCTTCCAGCACCGTTACGCCCTCGCCGATGCCCACGTTGAAAACCTCGCAGGCTTCGGTGTTTTTGTTATTCATCAAATAAAGGAGGCACGCCGTGTGGGCTTGTGCCAAGTCCATCACGTGGACGTAGTCCCGGACGCAACTCCCGTCCCGGGTGTCGTAGTCCGTTCCGAACACGGTCATGGAAGGCCGTTTGCCGATGGCGGTTTCGGTGATGACGGGCACGAGGTTGGTGGCTTTGTTGCGGGGCGATTCACCGATGAGGGCGCTTTCGTGTGCCCCGGCAGGATTGAAATAGCGCAGCAGTACGGCCTTCACCGCTGGGGTGATTTTGGTGAAATCCGCTATCATCTTTTCCCCCATTTGTTTCGTGCGGGCATAAGGGCACTCAGCCTCCTTGAACGGGGTCGCTTCCGTGACCGGAAGTTCGTCCGCATTGCCGTAAACGGAGCAACTGGAGGAAAATATGAAATGCGGCACGCCGAACTCCTCCGCACAGGCCAGGATGTTGACAAGGCTTTCGTTGTTGTTGTGGAAATAACGCAACGGCTGGAACACCGACTCCTCCACGCTTTTCAGTGCAGCAAAATGGATAATGCCCGCAATGCCTGGATTTTTTTCAAAAACAGCCCTCGTTTTTTTTAGGTCGCAAAGGTCAACCTTGTAATTTCGCACCCGTTTTCCGGTGATCTTGCGGATGCTTTGAAGCGGTGTTTCATCCGAATTGGAAAGGTTGTCTATTGAAATGACATCAAAGCCGTGATCGATCAGATCAACGAGGGTGTGGCTGCCGATATAACCGCAACCACCGGTGACGAGGACTTTTTGCATAATTTGATTTTTTGTCAAGCCGCAAAAATAGCCGCATTTATCACACATCAAAAAAATACCTCCACGTGCAGCCTATTGCCCTGTTGCCCGAACTCCTGAAAATCGCCCGCCGTGCCGGCGATGCCATTCTCGACATTTACCGAAAGGAAGATGACTTTGCCATAGAAAACAAAGCAGACAAATCCCCGCTGACCAAAGCTGACCGGGCCGCCAACGAAATCATCTGCCGGGGCCTGGAAAACCTGCCCGTACAGTATCCCATCATTTCGGAAGAAAACAAAATGCTGCCCTGGGACGAGCGGAAGAACTGGAAACATTGCTGGCTGGTGGACCCGCTCGACGGCACGAAGGAATTTATCAAACGCAATGGTGACTTCACCGTCAACATTGCCCTGGTGGAAGAGGGCCGCCCGGTGTTGGGCATCGTACTCGTCCCCGTACACAACGAACTTTGCTGGGCCGTGATGGGCGAGGGGGCTTTTTTGATAAAAAACGGCATTCAGCAAGCCCTTGCGGCAGCCCGTTTCAAGGAAAGCGACCCCGGTCTTGCGGTCGTCTGCTCCCGCTCGCACCTCACCCAAGCAACCGAAGATTTCATCGCCAAGTACCGGGAACCCAACCTGGTGTCGAGGGGAAGTGCCCTGAAATTCCTGCTTTTGGCAAAAGGCGAGGCGCATGTCTATCCCCGCATCGCTCCCACGATGGAATGGGACACCGCCGCCGCACAGATCATTCTCGAAGAAGCGGGCGGGAAAGTGCTGCTGTTCGACACCGGCGAGCCGATGCGTTACAACCGTGAAGACCTCCTCAATCCGCCCTTTGTGGCTTATGGTGAGTTGATAAAGGAAAATTAAAGCAATGCAGTTCTATTCCTAAGGCAGTGATCGGCCAAAACGAGCGCTGCCATGGCCTCGACGATGGGCACGGCACGGGGCACTACGCAGGGGTCGTGCCTTCCTTTCCCTTCTACTTTAACGGGTTCTCCGGCCTCGTTCACTGAATCCTGTTCCCGCACAATGGTGGCAACGGGTTTGAACGCCGCCCGGAAATAGATGTCCATGCCGTTGGAGATGCCGCCCTGAATGCCACCGGAATGATTGGTGCGGGTGCGGATATGATCATTTTCCACAAAAAAAAGATCGTTGTGCGCCGAGCCGCGCATGGCCGAGCCGCCGAAGCCCGAACCGATTTCAAATCCCTTGCAGGCGTTGATGCTCAGAATGGCCTTGCCGAGGTCGGCGTGGAGGCGGTCGAATACCGGTTCGCCGAGGCCCGCCGGGCATCCTTTGACTACACAGGTTATCGTGCCGCCGACGGAATCTCCTTCCTTGCGCACTTGCCGCACGAGCGCTTCCATTTGCTCCGCAACAACAGGGTCAGGGCAACGGACGGGATTGTTTTCTGTCATTGACAAATCAAGTTCCATATAGCTTTGTTCCATGACCACCTCCCCGATGCTGCTCACATAAGCCTGCACCGAGATGCCTTGTTTCATCAAAAACAACTTGGCAACGGCACCTGCCGCCACGCGGGCAGCCGTCTCCCGTGCGGATGAGCGACCGCCGCCCCGGTAGTCCCGCAGTCCATATTTTTGTTGGTAGGTAAAATCGGCGTGGGAGGGCCTGTAAGTATCGGCGATATGGGCATAGTCCTTCGGGCGGGCATCTTCGTTGCGGATGAGCAGGGCAATGGGCGCTCCGGTGGTTTTTCCCTCAAAAATGCCCGAAAGAACTTCCACCAGGTCAGTTTCCTTGCGTTGGGTGACAAGGGCCGATTGGCCTGGCCGCCGGCGGTCGAGTTCCATTTGGATAAAACGCAGGTCCCATTCCAACCCCGCCGGGCAGCCGTCCACGACAGCCCCGATGGCTGCACCGTGCGATTCACCGAACGTGGTGACCCGGAATAGGAGTCCGATTGTGTTGCCCGCCATTGGATTTAGCGTGTGCAGCACTGCACGAGCCGGTCGTAGTTGGGCCTTTGTGCAGCGTATTGGTGGATGAAACTTTCCTTGATTTGGCCGTCCTGCAAAACGAAAACGCCGGGCATTTGGGTGGAGTCGCCCAGTTTTTGGGCAAGTTCGAGTTGATAACCTTTTTGGGCTTTCAACCTGAAGCCCCGCATCCAGGTATGCAGGCCATATAATTGGGAAAAAGTGCCCCGGTGCAGGCCGAAAGCAGTATAGTAACGCTGTGCGGGGTCGCTGATGAAGGTTACGCCGTCGAGGTTGAATCTGGAGAAATAGTCTTTGGCTGTTTCGTCGTCCGCCATGTGAACGAAGACGAGTTGAATACCAGCTTTCTCCAAATCCCGGCGGCGGGCAGAAAGGTCGTCGAGAGCCTCTTTGCAGAACACGCAACCGAAGTGGCGCAGAAAAATCAGCAGAACGGGGTTGCGGTAGGTGACTGTGAGGAGTTGTTCACCCGTATTGGTGATCATCTCCTCAAGGATTTCAAGATCGTTGTCCAACATCGCTGCCTGCATGTATGAATTTTTGATAGAAAACAGCTTTGTTTGCAAAGGGTTTAAATGTTGTTGGAGGGGATGCCAACAACGGCAAAAATCTCGATCTTTTGGCTGAACTAAATAACAAAACCCCCGGCACTAACGTACCGAGGGTTTTTTTTGTGCCGAAAGTGGGACTCGAACCCACACGCCATCGCTGACACACGCCCCTGAAACGTGCGCGTCTACCAATTCCGCCATTTCGGCTTTGTTGGGATGTGTTGAACTTTCACTGCGATTTTTTTTCCCATCCACTATTTCGTACCGAAGGTGGGACTCGAACCCACACGATGTTGCCATCACTGGATTTTGAGTCCAGCGCGTCTACCATTCCGCCACTTCGGCTTGCTGCAGGGAAGTTGATTTTATGTTTAACACGCTGGCTATTAGGTATCTGTGCTTCGTTGCGCAGCAAAAAAGTCGCCTGTGTGTTCACGCCTCCTTTGAAGCGGGTGCAAATTTATCCAAATTTTCCAAAATTCTCAAAATGTATCTTTTCTTCAAAAAAAAATCTCTTACCGCTTCCAGTTCCTTTGCATCCCCGTTTTTTTCGTTCCAATTTTCCAGTATAGGTTTCACTGCTGCGAGCAGTTCTTCTTCCAATGTGTTGGCCTTTTCTTTGGCCGCTCGCCATGAGTTTTCATCGAAATCAAACTCCAGTTCCATGAGGGCTTCGTTGATTTCCATCATGTCCATCAAAAAGTCCTGGGGGATTTCGTTTTTTCCTTCTTCCTGCAGTGTGCCTGTTTGTTCCAGGATGTATTTCATGCGCTGGTCAAAGTCGGCGAGGGTGCGATATGCCAGGTTGTTCAGCGTGGAAAGTTCCAGTATTTCCGCCTGTTTGTCTTCGCTTTCGAGGGTGTGGAAATCCGGGTGGTATTTTTTGCTGTTTTGCAAAAAACGCTGCCGGAGTGCTTCTTCATCGAGGATGAAAGCGGCGGGCAACCCAAAAAAAGCAAAATACTCCATGCCGTTTGGTCAGGTTAAAACAGCCTTGAAATGTCAAGCCCAAGCGCAAAGACCATGATGGAGATGAGGATGACGAACCCCACCATCGTGGAAATTTCCATGAACCGGTCGCTCGGTTTTTTGCCTGTGAGCACCTCGAAAATGAGGAAGACCACATGCCCGCCATCGAGTGCCGGAATGGGCAGCAGGTTGATGAAGGCCAGGATGAGGGAGAGCATGGCCGTCATTTGCCAGAAGGTTTCCCATTCCCAAGTGCTGGGGAACATGGAGCCGATGGTGATGAAACTGCCGAGGCTGTCCTGCGGCTTGATGTTGCCCCTGAACATTTGGCCAAAGGCCTTGATCTGCGTTGATAGGAAGCTCATGCCTTTGGACACACCGGCAGGCAAGGCTTCTGCCAGGGTGTAGGGCCTGCGCAGGGTCTCCAGCGGTGCCGGGCCAGCCCCGATCTTGCCGTGTTTGTCGGTCATCACGGCGATGGACAGCGTGGCGCTTCCCCGCAGCAAACCCACCTTTACTTCCGTTTCAGGCTTTGGGTTTTTCGCAACGATTTCAAAAAAGTCATTGAAAAATGGGGTAGGGGTACCATCGAGGGAAATGATACGATCACCCTTTTGGATGCCCGCCGTTTCGGCAGGACTTTTCTTGGGGAAATTGTCCACGACGAAAGGCACCCTGGGGCTGTAGAGGTTGAAGTTTTTGTTTTGGTACTTGGAGAGTGCTTTTGCAATGTCCTCATTGACAGTCAGTTGGACTTGTTGCCCGTTCCTGTCAACGGTGATGTTCCTGGCATCGTGGATGATGATTTCGGCGCGTACCATGTTCGGGTTGTAGCGTTCCACCGGCTTGCTGCCAACGGCGATGATGTTGTCGCCGGGCAGGATGCCCATTTGCAGGCCGATGGAGTCGGGCTGCACGCCATAGGTCAGGTTCTTGACGGGGATGTATTCCTCGCCCCAGGTCCAGAGTATCATACCATATATAAAGAAGCCGAGCAGGAAATTGACGGTCACACCGCCCAGCATGATGATGAGGCGCTGCCAGGCTGGCTTGGATCGGAACTCCCAGGGTTGCGGCTCCTCCTTCATTTGTTCGGTGTCGAAACTTTCGTCAATCATCCCTGCAATTTTCACATAACCGCCCAATGGCAGCCATCCGATGCCGTATTCCGTTTCGCCGATTTTCTTTTTGAAAAGCTCGAACCAGGGATCGAAAAAGAGGTAAAACTTCTCGACTTTCGTTTTGAACCATTTGGCAGGGAGGAAATGCCCCATCTCGTGAAGGACGATGAGGATGGAGAGACTAAGGACGAGTTGCCCTACCTTGATGAGAATATCCATTATTGCTGTATGTTAGATGGCTGACGGTTGTTCCAGATTCGTTTCACAACTCCCCAACTATCAAGTGTTTATCCGTATTTTTCAAAAAAAGTTCAATTGCCGTGAAACCGGCTGCCCTTTCCCTTTTGAAGGCTAAACGTGGAGCCTTCCGGTCAAGGGCGGGCAAAAGTAAAGCGAATTGCGCTTATGGCCGTCATTTTTTGTGCGGTAGAACGCCCGTTGTTTTCAAAAGTTTACCCTGCGCTGCCGAAACGCCGCTGCATTCGTACAAAAAAATCTTAAATCGTTTTTCTTAAATCAAAAAACTGTCAACCGACAAATGAAGCATCGCCGATTTTTGTTTTTTTTGTTCGGGTCACACTATTACAGTAAAAATTTGGCAAATAGGTAATAAGAAACTCCGGTTTCTAATCCATCAAAGGAAAATCCAAATCGAACAATTCCTTAGGATGGACACCAAGCGCATCAGCAATTTGGAGTATCTGGCTGATACTCGTATTGATGACACCACGCTCGATACGGCTGATCTGGCTGAGTTCCAGGTCTGAATCAAAAGCCAGTTGCTCCTGCGTCAGTCCTTTTGATTTTCTGACCTCACGCAGGTGCAGCCCGAAGGCTTTTAATGCCGTTTCATGCCTCGTGTATTTCACGAGGGCAACATGAGGAGAGTGTGAAAAAGTTAATTAGGCAAATTTGCCTAATTTTTAAGACTATCCCTTATCTTGCCGCCATTCTTTCACTATTTCTTGATGTTGCTCTTTGTTTAGTTAAATTTGAAACTGAAAATTGGCAGCTCTGGAAAACTAATCTCACTCTTACCATGAAATTTTTATTTCTTTTCAGCAAAGTTCCAATGCTGGTCGTTCTGATTTGCCTACTGACTGTGGGAAATCTTTATTCTCAGTTTGTGCCGAAAGCGGTACGGACAGATAATACGGTTATTCAAGAATTGGCCACGTTGGTGGAACCGCATGGGTGGCTTCATTTCGATGAAACATCCAACATTGACCCTGACAGCTTTTTTAACAATTATGCTTCGGCGATGGGCCTGTGCGAAAATGACGAAATGGTAAAAACCGACAGATGGGATGGCGAAGGACAAACACATTTCAGGTTCAAACAGCACCACAAGTCCATCCCTGTGAAGTATGGGGACTACATCCTCCATGCAAAGAACTGTAAAGTAATTTTAGCTCACGGGAAATTGGTCGAAAACCTGGACATTGTCCTGCCAGCTACCGTGAGCGAGGCAACCGCCCTCCAGAATGCACTGGATGCCATAGGTGCTGACAAGTATGCCTGGGAAGATACTGATTGGGAGTATCAGGCTCAAGAAGATATGGATGACCCCCATGCCACTTGGTACCCGAATGGGGAACTTGAAATCTATGGGGAACCGGATGTTGACATGACGGACGACAATTTCAACCTGGCATACCGGTTTGAAATACGATCCATTGACCCTTTTGAAACCCGCATTGTATATGTGGATGCTCACAACGGCCAAATACTATCCAATCTGGATGGTCACGCTCATGCAACAGGCACCTGCTCCACGCTGTATTATGGCACTCGTACCTTTGAAACGGAACAGAGGGGCTGTGGCCCAACAACGATTTCATCCTGAAAGACAAAACAAGGGGGGATAAAATCTGGACAAAAAAGTTCAATGCAGCAACTAGCCCATGGTGGGTGATACCAAATGTCACCGATGACAACAATTCCTGGGGAACTCCCAATGCCCCTTCAACCACTGCGCACTGGGCAGCACAGATGGCATGGGATTACTTTTTAGAAAAATGGAATTGGGAAGGCTGTAATGGAAAAGGGAGGCAACTTCGTTTACTTGTTGAATTTAATGAGACGTTTTACGATGCGAGGGGAAGACTGGACTTTATAGGAATAAATGCCAATGGAGGAAACCATGATGCTACTTTAGACAGAATTGGGCATGAATTTACACATGGGGTGGCGCACCACAAAGCAAAATTACCTTGGAACACACCTGGTGAAGCAGCAGCCTTAATGGAATCCTTTTGTGACATATTCGGTGAAGCGATAGAGAGAAATGTTTTGGGCGAGAACGATTGGTTTGTTGGTGCTGACAATGGAGCAATAAGGAATTTAGCCGTGCCAACAAATTTTGGCCACCCCAATACTTATCTTCAGTCTGGGTTTTGGAGCACGACAGGAGACCCACATACCAACGCAGGAGTCCAAAACAGGTGGTTCAATTTGTTAGCAGTCGGTGGTACACAAAACGGCATCACCGTCGAGGGCATTGGTTTTGACAGAGCGATCCGGATTGCAAAAGGAAACCTATTCAACTTTATGACACCCGGCTCCAACTATGCCGATGCCAGGACAGGGGCTATATCCACTTCTACATCAATCTTTGGGAAATGTTCAAACGAAACCATCCAAACAACAAATGCTTGGGCAGCATGTGGGGTGGGTGCTGTCTTTGCGGGGTGCCAGTTCAACATCACTGGCCCTTATGCTATGTGTGCCAATTACCCCAATGCCGAAACCTGGTTGGCGAACGTGCTACCCGGTGTAACGGTAACATGGACTTACCCAAGTTGGTGGGATGTCAGCATAAGCGGAGACACCAAGGGGCTTTCTTTGAATGGCTTCTTTACCTTGCCAACCTTGCCCGTTTCTGTAACGCTGACGGCGACATCTTCTTCCAACTTGTCGGCTTCCTATTCTGTGCTTGTGGAAGAATGTATTGCTCCCCCCTTCAATTGTGGCGGCGGACAGTATTTATTCGCCCCACCCTCGAACATGTTCCCGTTCAAAGAACATTTGGCAAGCAAAACAACCGTTTTCCCCAATCCCGCCACTGGGCGAATTACTTGTGTGAACGAAACCCTGGCCGACGTTGCATATATAGTCGAAGTAGTAAACTTGTTTGGTAGCGTACTTATGGAAATACAGGCAAATGGTTCAGTTTTTGAAATCAATATCGAGTCTTTGTCTCCGGGACTTTATTTTTTGAAAATAAATTATCCTGACAGCATTGAGACCACCAGTTTTGTAAAGAATTAAATAAACCTTTGCATAACGTAAAAGACAGGGCTGCATGGCCCTGTCTTTCCTTTAAAATATTAAGCATGATAAAGACGCTGTTACTGATCCTGATGATTTTTCCCATACTTTTATCAGGTCAGGAATATTCGAACCTGATAAAGAAAAACAAGTATAATTTGATTCAAACAAAGTACCGGATTGATTACTTCAAAGGCTATGAACCAAGCATGTTTGCGGGTCTTTTTTATCCTTCCGTATCATACAGGCATTTTTTAAAAAAGCGGCAAATCTTTTTTGAGTTTGGGATGGATTTACTTAGTATATTATACTCAAACCCTGACATGGGTTTTTCAGATCTTGGAAAAGTGATATACAGGGAGCAAGGGGTATTAAAACCCAAGATAGGCAGCTATTTGACTGTAACCCCTCGACTTGATATTATGGTAAATGGAGGATTGGCATATAGACATGGACAGGAAAATATAATTGTCACTGTATTTTATCGGCCGAATGGTACTTACCATGCAGTGACGGCACCATTTCGGTATAATGATTTTGGACTGAGTGCTTCTGTTGAATTATTATACCGTTACGGCAAACGCTGGCACCTGTCATTGGATGCAGGCGGTGAGCGTTATTTGATAAGGAAAATAACAACAAAAGAGCAATTGTTTGCCAGCATTGGCATCGGCTATGCTTTTTAATTTCAGTGAAAAATTGATTCCCCTCAAAATTCGTAAATTGAAAATGGAGAATAATCCGAGGCCCCTTTGTCATCCTGTAAGGAACCGTCCACGCCACGCTGGCCGCCACGCTGGACTGGGCATGCCCACACGACTTTCCCCCGTGACGTGGACGGTTCCTTTCAGGATGACAAAGAGGCGCAGCGAGCGGGGAAGCAGAACAAAGGATTTGTCATGGCCGAATTGCTCTTTTTGATTTTTTTCATTTTGCGAATCGGGCCTTGAAACCCCTTGTTTTTGTTACCCAAGTCAGGAGTTCTGAATTTCCGATGTCATACCTTTGCCCCATGTTTTTGTTTTTTACCAATGAAATCACGGGCGAAGAGGCCCACTTTGGGGAAGAAGAAGCCCGGCACTGCCTGCAAGTCCTGCGCAAAAATGCGGGTGACTCCCTTTTTTTTACCGACGGGGCCGGGGGATGGTACGAGGGCGTTGTCGCAACGGTGGGCAAACGGCATTTCACCGCAAAAATAACCGCCCGGCAGGAAGGCTTCGGCAAGCGGGATTTCCGGCTGCACATTGCGATAGCACCCCCCAAAAACATGGACAGGCTGGAGTGGTTCCTCGAAAAGGCTACGGAGTTGGGTATTGACGAAATCACCCCGTTGTTGACTGCCCGTTCGGAGCGGCCAAAAATCAGGGTGGAACGTTTGGAGAAAATCATGCTTTCGGCCATGAAACAGTCCCTGCGGGCCTACCTGCCACGTTTGAACGAAATGACCGGATTTGCCCAGTTTCTGCGGCAGGGTGCAACCGGGCCGGGAGTTGCACGTTTTATTGCACACTGCCGGCAGGAAGATTTGCCCCACCTCAAGGACAACTGCCCCAAAGGCGGGAGCGTTACCATCCTGATAGGGCCGGAGGGTGATTTTACGATGGAAGAAATCGCCCTTGCCGAACAGTCGGGCTACCAACCCGTGGGTTTGGGGAAAGCGAGGCTCCGCACGGAAACCGCCGGCTTGGCTGCTTGCCACATCGTTAACTTAATCAATGATTGAACATGCGTTTGTTGTTGCTTGTCGTTTTGGCTTTTCTTTTTCAAAAACAAGACCCTGCTCCCCTTAAACTGGCACTGCTGAAATACAGCGGCGGCGGCGACTGGTACGCCAACCCCACTTCCTTGCCCAACCTGGCGAGGTTCTGCAACGAACAATTGGGAACCAACTTTGACCCGGATTATGCGACCGTGGAAGTGGGCAGTGCCGAAATTTTCAACTATCCCTTCGTCCACATGACGGGGCATGGCAATGTCGTCTTCTCGGATGCCGATGCCCGCAACCTGCGCAACTACCTGATTGGAGGTGGTTTCCTGCACATTGACGACAACTATGGCATGGATCCTTTCGTCCGGCCCGCCATGAAAAAGGTGTTCCCGGAACTGGATTTAATCGAACTCCCATTCCAGCACCCGATTTATCACCAAAAATTTGTTTTCAAAAACGGGCTGCCCAAAATCCACAAACACGACGACAAACCGCCGCAGGGATTCGGGTTGATATGGGAAGGCCGGCTCGTTTGTTTTTATTCTTACGAAACCGACCTCGGCGACGGTTGGGAAGACGAGGCCGTTCACAACGACCCGCCAGAAAAACGCTTGGAAGCCCTTCGCATGGGGGCGAACATCGTGCAGTTTGTTTTCCAACAGTAGCACGGCTCTCCAGCCCCGGTTGTTTCTACCTCCTCCTCGGCACCGGATCATCTCCCCCTTCCGACCACGGGTGGCAGCTCAGGAACCTTTTCAAACCCAGCCAAAATCCTTTGAGGATACCCCATTCCTGAACGGCCTCTATCATGTATTGCGAACAAGTGGGGCGAAAGCGACAGGAAGGCGGCAGCAACGGCGATATGAATTTTTGGTAAAACCGGACAGGCAGGATTATCAGCAGTTTCAGTATTTCGACCATGATGATGTGGTATGGTTGGATGGTTGGATGGTTGAGATGGTTGGATGGTTGGATGGTTGGATGGTTGAGGGTCGCATTCTCAACCATCCAACCATCTAACCATCTAAACCATCTAAACCGTCAATTTTGGTAGTATAACAACTCGTTGCATGTTCTTCGACGATGATTAACAGGGGCTAAGGGTGCAAGTTCAATAAATTTGCTGGCCGATACCAGCGAACATGCAGGGTATTTTTTCGTAAAACCTTACCGTTTTGTTGGATTCTGCTACTTTTGCTGCCTGCTGCAAAAAAATGCAATCACGTTCATAATCAAACAAATAAGCGGATATGACCATTTTCGACTTAGTTTTTCGCATTGCCGTAGTGGCCCTGCTGATAACGGCCCTCACAGGGTTCGTCCTCAAAAGCCACAAAAGCTGGCTGATGACATTTCTCCAGCATTTTTGCGGATCGCTCTTCATTTTTTCCGGCTACGTGAAAGCCGTTGACCCCATGGGTACGGCTTTTAAAATGGAGCAATATTTTGCCGAATTTTTCTTCACTTTCAAGGACACGGCTTTGTCCTTCATGGCACCCATGTTCACGTGGTTTTCCGGCCATTCGGTCACGTTTTCGATTGTGATGATTGTTTTTGAAATCGTGCTTGGAGTCATGCTGCTCTTAGGCTCGAAGGCCAAGTTGACGGCGTGGCTGTTTCTCTTGCTGGTCGCTTTTTTCACGGCACTCACTGGTTTCACCTACCTCACGGGCTATGTGCCTCCCGGTGCCAATTTTTTCGAGTTTGGGAAATGGGGGCCTTACGTGGAGACCAACATGCGGGTTACCGACTGCGGTTGTTTTGGTGATTTCATCAAACTGAAACCTCAGGTCAGCTTTTACAAAGATGTTTTCCTGCTCGTGCCTGCCCTCATTTTTGTGTTCAAACACAAGGACATGCACCGGCTTTTCACAGAGCGCATCCGTTATATCATTGTCGGTTTGACGACGGCAGCGTTCATCGTTTTTTGCCTTTACAACACTTTCTGGGACGAGCCGGTGGCCGATTTCCGCCCATTCAAGGCCGGTGCCGATGTGCGGACAAAGAAGGAAGCAGAAGCCGAAGCGCAGGCCAATGTCAAGGTTACGCACTACAAAATGACCAACAAGGCATCAGGTCAGGTGGTGACCATACCCCTTGAACAGTACATGAAGGAATTTAAAAACTATCCCAAGGAAGAATGGGATTTGGAGCAAATAAAGACTGTGCCCGAAATCGAGCCTACCAAGATCAGTGATTTTGAAATCAGCGACCGGGAGGGTGCCAATGTTACGGAAGAAATATTGGGCAACCCCGAATACAGTTTCATGGTAACGGCCTATAAAATAAGGCAGGCCGGTGCCAAAAAATCTGTCACAACGACCGTGGTGGATACGCTTTTCGTGGTGGACACAGTCCGTTTCGACGGCACGGATTCGGTGGTGCTGGTGAAAAGGGCCGACAAAGTGGTGCCCAGGGAAGTGAAATCGGAAGTTGCTGTTTTCGATGCAGGTTACGAAGCCCTGTTCCGCAACAAGATAAACCCTGTGGTGGATGCAGCGCAGGCGGCGGGTTATCAGGTGTTTGCGGTTACGGCCCCCAACGACCCGGCTGTTGTGGAAGACTTCCGGCACAGCACACAGAGTGCCTATCCGTTCCACACGGCAGATGATTTGCTGCTGAAAACTATTCAGCGTTCCAATCCGGGCATCGTGCTTTGGAAGGACGGCAAGATCGTCGCAAAGTGGCACCACAGGAAACTTCCCTCGTTCGAGAAAATCAGGGACGAGTTTATGAAATAATGTTGTTCCTCAGCATAGAGAGAGGAAGAAGAAAAAA
>JRYF01005356.1_pt1 | contig 17411 bp, 17 predicted proteins | sample 235331 | NCBI WGS metagenome assembly JRYF01 (sample SAMN03074217, study PRJNA261475) | activated sludge metagenome | biome: Wastewater Treatment Plant; feature: Wastewater; material: Activated sludge; isolation source: activated biomass of a wastewater treatment plant treating hydrocarbon... ...
GGTTGAACGATTTCATTGGGCGGCCTGCTGCGCTTCGGCGTTACGCGCGGCCCCGGGAAGCGCGACCCGTAAGCCTGGCGCCATCTTTTGCACGCCGGCGGTGACGACGAGCTCACCGGCCGGTGGTCCCGACACGAGCACCTCATCGTTGCGATACTCGTGCACCGAGACGTTGATCAGATCGACGGTTGCGACCGGCTCGGACCCCACGCGACGAACGACCCAGACCGCGGGCTGGCCGTTGTTCTGGGTGATCGCCGAGGCAGGGATTACGGCAGCCGGTGCTTCGCCCATCTGCCGTTCGACGACGAGCGTGGCGGTCGCGCCCAGCGGCAGCGGCCGCGGCGTGACCGGCTTCAGGCGCGCGCGAAAGGTTCGCGTTTGCGCCGCCGCCTGGGGCGAAAGTTCGCGCAGCGCGACCTCGAATGTTTGCTCGGGCGCGCTGGCCAGCCACGCCTGGTACCGTGACATCTTGAATATCGCCAAGTGATCCTCCGGCACGTCGACGACGATCTCCGGCTCGCCTTCGTTGGCGATCGAGACGACCGGCTGGCCCTCGGCGACGACCTGCCCAACCTCGAAGGGCACGGTGGTGACGACGCCACCGCGCGACGCGCGCAGCACGGTGTACTTCAGCCGATTGCGCGCCAACTCGAGCTGCCGGGCCGCGGCCTCCGCCGTCGCCGTCGCCGTTTGGTGCGCCGTCCGCGCCTTCTCGTCGTCCGACGCACTCACCGAGCCGTCGGTCTTCAACGCGTCGAGCCGTTTGCGGTCCGACGCGGCCTGCTTCGCCTGCGCGGTGGCGGCGACGAGCTGCTGCCGCGCCGCTTCCTCGGCGTGGCGGTAATCGGTGTCGTCGAGCACCGCCAGCACGTCGCCCTGGCGCACTTTCTGGCCGACGTCGACCTTGCGCTGGACGATCTTGCCGCCGACGCGAAAGGCTTCGTTCACCTCGTGCCGCGATTGCACGGTGCCGACGTAGCGATTAGTCTCTTGGGCCTTGTCGTAGCGAATCTCGGCCGTGCGAACGGCTCGAAGCGCTTCGGCTGTCGGCGTGTTCGGTTTGCACGCGGACAGCCCCGCAGCAATCGCTACGGAGAGAAAGGCCACGGCGATAGATGTTTTCACGATGGGTTCCTCGTGGCGGGTGACAGGTTTCAGGAATGCGGCGAACGCGCGACAGTGGTTGCGGCAGGCTGGCGGTCGGGTTCGAAGACCTGCCACCCTCCGCCGAGCGCCTTGTAGAGCCGCACGCTGTCGAGCAGCAGTTGCGTGTGGCTGTCGTTGGCGCTGACGCGGACGACCAGCCGCTGGCGCTGCGCGTCGAGCAGGGGCAGGAGGTCGATCTGGCCGCGGTTGTAAAGCGACTGCGCGCGGCCGAAGGCCGCCTCGGCCGAGGCGGCGGCGGCGGCCAGCGTGTCGGCGCGTTGCCGCTCGTTGCCGACCGCAGCCAGGGCGTTCTCGACGTCCTCGAGCGCCCGCACGATGGCGTCTTCATAGCGCAGCACGGCTTCGGACTGGCCGGCCTCGGCGATCTCGTTGATCGCCCGCGTCCGCCCCGCATTGAAGATCGGCATCGCCAGCAGCGCCGCGGCGTTTGTATAACGCGCGGCGCCCAGGCTGAAGTCGTTGACCTCGGCACTGCCGCGACCGAACAGCGCCCCCAAGAACAGCCGCGGGAACCATTCCGCATGGGCCTGCTGCCGGCGCGCATTGGCGGCGTCGAGCTGCGCCCTGGCGGCGAGCAGATCGGGCCTGCGCTCGAGCAGCGCGGCGGGCTGGCCCGCGCGCGCCGGCGGCGCGACCGGCTCGCCGCTCGACGGGGTGATGCCGGCGGCGTTGAACGCCTGGTCGCCGATCAGCACCGCGATGCGGTGGCGCGAAACGGCGACCGCCGTCTCGAGCGGCGGGATGGCCGCGCGTGCTTGCGACGCTTCGGTCTGCGCGCGTTCGACGTCGAACGGCGTGGCGAGTCCGACGCGTTGTCGGGCCGTGACGAGGCGCAGCGTCTCGTCCTGCGCCGCCGAGATCGCGCGCACGGTGTCGAGTTGGCGCGAGGCGCCGACCAGCGTGAAGTAATGGGTCGCGACGTCGGTCAGCACCAGCAGGCGCACGCCGCGCGCGCCATGCTCGACGGCAAGGGCATCGGCCTCGGCCGCCGTCGCGCCCGCCCGCAGGCGGCCGGACAGATCGATTTCCCAGGAGACGCCGATGCCGCCCACGGCAACGTCGATATCGGGAAATGCCTGCCGCTTGATCGCGTCGTACCCCGTGCTTTGATGAAATCCGCCACCCACGGCGCTGATGCTGGGAAAGAGCCAGGAGCGGCTGATCGTGGCGCCCGCGCGCGCGGCGCGCACGCGTTCGGCGGCGATCTTGACGTCGCGGTTCTCGCGCGCGGCGCGGCGAATCAGGTCGGTCAGCACCGGATCGTTGTAGCTCTCCCACCAAGCGACCTCAGGGTCGGCGTCGACGGTGGAATCAGCCGCCGCGAACCGAGCGGGCACATCGACGGCGGGCTGAAGAACGGGCGTGGCACACCCCGTCAGGGCGAGCGCGACGGACGCCGCGAACGTGATCGCGACGACGCGCGCTGATACTTCAGCGCAGCGAACAGATTCCAGCCTTGCCAGGCGGGATCTCTGAGTAACGGGTGCAAACAGCGACATGGGTATCCTTCGTCATCGGAAACTTAAGGTGGGATCAGCGTAGCGGAAGGCCCGCGGGGAGTCGTCAGCGAAGCGTCGGCTTTCGGTCGGAATTGGGTGAGCTTCGGCGGCGCCAGCCCTTTCGCGCGCCGCACGATCCCCGCATGACGCCAGGTGACTACAATTTCGTGCGCATCGATTTGAGCTCCGCGCGGCAAGCCTCTCCGAACGCCTTCAGCGGATCGGCATCCTCCAAACTCGCCAGTTCGCGCATCTCTTCCACGGTCAAGTTGTTCGAGAAGTACTGCTCCGTGATGCGCCTCAACAACTGTTCCGCCTCCGTGAGAACCGCCTTGGAGCTGGAAAGCCGGATGCGGTTGATGAGTTCGTAGGCGGGCAGCAAGGTCTCGGGCTTGTCCAGCGTATGCGTGAACGCGTCCACGAGGAGTTTCGCGCACACGCCGATGAAGTCCCCGTAGAGTTCCTCGCGCTTGTGGATCTCCTCCCGAATCAGCTCGCGCCTGTTGAGCGTCTTTTGAACGATCCAGGTGGTCGTGGCCGTCACGGAGCCGCCCACGAGCGACCCCAGTACGCTGGACAATGCGATCACCGCCGGAGTATCCATTGTTTTCCCTCAAGCGCGCGGAGCGACCCGGCATGAGAACAGATGGCGAGATGCCGATCCGCCAACGACGGCGGGAGCCGGCCGCGCGTACCCGCGCGCGCTCTGGTAGCCTCCGAGCGCGCTTCCCGGCGTCGGCGCGGCGATGCCATTCGGCCTTGGTGCGAACCGCCGCATGCCGCGGCTATCGCCTGTGCGTGATGAAGGCATCGATCACTTTCCCGTTGCATCGCCCGACGGCTCGTCGGTGCTCGCCTGGAGATCGCTGGCAATGGAGTCAAGTAGCTCGCGGCTGGATGCGAACTCGCGCTGCCGGCCGGTGATCAGGTTCTCGAGACGGCCGGCGAGCACGTCGGGCTTGGCGTCGCCGCGCAATTTCAGAACGTACGCCCGCCGGTTGGGATATTTGGGTTCGCGGTTGAGAGTCATCACACGTATCGACAAAGAAACGGAAGGGCAGCGTGGTCGGGTCCGCTGGTGGAGTCCTATACCCAGGGGTCGACACGCGCGGAGGCGCGGTCGCCGAAGTCGATTGCGGACGAGCCTCCTACTCGTCCCGCAATGGCACCCAGGCCCTCAGCTCCTGTCCTTTATGGATGAACCCGTCGATCCGTATGGCGAGCGCTTCGGCCTGCCTGTGCGTCATTTCCATCGCAATGATCGCGACCGGCGTGCTGCCCTCCTTGATCAGCGTGATCTTCTCGATTGGAGCGAACGGACTCAGTGCCTCCCGAATCTCGTCTTCGGACACATCCTGGCGCAGGTTTTCGATCACGATTCGCATTGATTCATCCTCACGTTGTTGCTACTGGTTCCTCAGATGATTATGAAATTCCCTGCCTTCCGCACAGGGCAAGGCTGGTGGTTGCACGCCGCCCCCAGCCGGGCGACCACCCGGGTCGCCCCGATATCGTTCGGGTCCGCCCCCGCACCTTCACGCCATGATGTTGACGCCGCCGTCCACGTACACCGTGCTGCCGGTCAGGCGCCGGGCGTAGGGCGTGGCCAGGAAGGCGCAGGTGAAGCCGACGTCCAGGATGTCCACCAGTTCGCCGATCGGCGCCCGCTCCACCGCCTCGTTGAGCAGCAGATCGAAATCTTTCAATCCCGAGGCGGCGCGGGTTTTCAGCGGTCCCGGCGAGATGGCGTGGACCCGGATGCCTTGCCGGCCCAGTTCGTAGGCCAGGTAGCGGCAGCACGACTCCAGCGCGGCCTTGACCGGCCCCATGACGTTGTAGTTCGGCACCACCGCCGCCGCGCCGTGGTAGCTCATGGCGAACAGCGTGCCGCCTTCGCTCATCAGCGGCGCCGCCAGCCGGGCCATGCGAATGAAGGAATGACAAGAGATGTCCATCGCCTTGGCGAACCCTTCCGCCGAGCAATTGAGTATTCCACCCTGCAAGTCCGCCTTGGGGGCGAAGGCGATGGCGTGGACCAGGATGTCGAGCCGGCCCCATTGCCGGGTGATTTCCTCGAACAGCGCTTCGAGTTGGCCCGGCTGAGTCACGTCCAGGGGCATGAAGATCGGCGCTTCCAGCGCCTGCGCCAGCGGTTCGACGTATTGTTTCGATTTGTCGTTGAGGTAGGTGATGGCCAGGTCGGCTTCCAGTTCGCGGAACGCCTTGGCGCACCCGTAGGCGATCGAGTGCTCGTTGGCGATGCCGGCGACCAGCGCTTTTTTGCCCTTGAGCGGAGGACGGGGGATTTCAACGGCCATGGTGGTGTGCTCCTTAAGCGACGGGGTTGAGGAGGCGCCGGGTCTGCCGGGCGATCATCAGTTCTTCGTTGGTGGGAATGACCCAGACCGCAACCCGGCTGGTCGCCGTGCTGATCCGGGGACCATCGGCCGCGTTGGCGGCGGGGTCGAGCACCACCCCGAGCCAGGCGGCGTGTTGGCAGACCCGCTCCCGAATCGCCACGGCGTGCTCGCCGATGCCGCCGGTGAACGCGATCGCATCAAGTCCGCCCAGCGCGGCGGCCAGCGAACCCAGTTCCCGGCCGATGCGGTAAACGAACAACTCCACCGCGAATTGCGCCCGTGGTTCGTCGGACGCGAGCAAGGTGCGCATGTCGCTGGAAATGCCGGAGACGCCGAGCAGGCCCGATTGCTGGTAGAGCAGCTTCTCGATGGCGCGGGGGTCCATCTTGAGTTCGTCCATGAGATAGAGGACGACGCCGGGATCGAGACTGCCGCTGCGGGTGCCCATCGGCAGCCCGTCCACGGCGGTGAACCCCATGGTGCTGGCGACGCTGTTACCGTTGTGGAGGGCGCACAGACTGGCGCCGTTGCCCAGGTGCAGCACCACGGTACGGCCCTGGGCGGCGCGGGAGTCAATCTGGGGCAGCACGGAGGCGATGTACTCGTAGGACAGGCCATGGAAGCCGTAGCGGCGCACGCCCCGCTCGGTGATCGCGGACGGCAGGGCGAACGCCTGGGCCACCTCCGGCTGGCGGCGATGGAAGGCGGTGTCGAAACAGGCCACCTGGGGCAGTTCCGGCCGGTTGGCCAGCAACCGGCGGATCGGTTTGAGGTTGTGAGGCTGGTGCAGGGGCGCCAGCGGAATGAAGCGCTCCAGATGGCCCACGATCTCGGCGGTCAGTCGGACCGGCGCGGCGTAATCGAGCCCACCGTGCACCACCCGATGGCCGACGGCGGCGAGTCGGTGCGCGCCGAGTTGCTCGCGCAGGAAGTCGGCCAGATAGGTGATGGCGCCGTCGTGGCCGAGCGCTTCCCCCGCCGACCACTGCCGCTCGCCGATCGCGGCGCCCGTCGCGTCCCGGGCCTTGAAGCGGGGTGCGGTGTAGAGCCCTTCGATTTGCCCGCCCAGCAGCAGGTCGAGCGCGTCGCCCCGTGCCAGGAACACCGAGAACTTGATGCTGGACGAGCCGGCGTTGACCACCAGGATGGCATCGCTCATGACGCCACCGCCTTCTTCGCCTCTTCCTTTCGCCGCGCCTGGGCGACCAGGGCCGCCACCGCGCAGGAGGCCAGCCGGGTCGTCACCGAGTCGGCGCGGCTGGTGAGGACGATCGGGACCCGGGCGCCGAGCACGATGCCGGCGGCGTCGGCGTCGGCCAGGAAGCTCAGGCTCTTGGCCAGCATGTTGCCGGCTTCCAAATCCGGCACCACCAGGATGTCGGCCAGGCCAGCGACCGGCGAGTCGATGTGCTTGATCTGGGCCGCCGTCAGGTTAATCGCATTGTCCAGCGCCAGGGGGCCGTCCAGAATGCCGCCGGCGATCTGGCCCCGGTCGGCCATCTTGCACAGGGCGGCGGCTTCCACGGTGGACGGCACCTTGGGGTTGACCGTTTCCATGGCCGAGAGGATCGCCACTTTCGGTTGGGGGTATCCCAGGGCGTGCGCCAGGTCGATGGCGTTCTGGACGATGTGAATCTTGTCTTCCAGGGTCGGGAAGATGTTGATCGCCGCGTCGGTGACGAAGATCGCCCGATCCAGACTCGGCACGTCCATGATGAAGGCGTGGCTGATGCGGCGCTCGGTGCGCAGGCCGGTCGCGGTCCGCACCACCGCGCCCATCAACTCGTCGGTGTGCAGGCTGCCCTTCATCAGCATCTCGGCCCTGCCCTCGCGGGCCAGCCGCACCGCTTCATCGGCGGCGGCGTGGCTGTGTGGCGCGTCCGCGATCTCATAGCCGGAAATGTCGAGCTGGAACTGCGCCGCCACGGCTTCGATCTTGGTTTTTGGCCCCACCAGGATCGGTTGCAAAATACCCAGCTCGGCCGCTTCCACCGCACCCCGGAGCGAGCTTTCGTCGCAGGGATGGGCGACGGCGGTCGGCACCGGGGTCAGGGCCTGGCACCGGGCGATCAACCGTTCGTATTTCTCGTGCTTGCGTTCCATGAAATTCAGTCCTCAATTTTTTCAGTATCGATCGGCGGTAGGGTACGCATGGCGTACCCCACCCCTCCGTAGCGATCAACCACCTTGGCCCGCGCCCGGCGCGGCCGACTCGCCGGCCTGGAACAGCGTCTCGATCCGCGCCAACCGCTCGGCCCGTTCGCCGGTGGGCTCGCCGACGGCCGTGACGACCCGCCGGATCTTGTCGAGCGCCTCTTTCCGCGCCGCCGCGTCGGCGGGCAGCATCTGGGGAATCGCGGCCAGCGCGCCGTCCCGGTCGAGCAGCAACGCGAAGAACTGCTCGCGCAGCGTCTGTTTGAATTCCTCCAGAGTCAGGCCGCTGTGTTCGTCGCGCATCTGACGCAACGCCTCGAAGGCGCGCTCGTCCACCCCCGGTCCCGCCAGACCGATGTAAACCAGACTGCGAAGGGCCGCCTCGCGCCAGCCGCCCTCGGCGAGGCGGGCCTTGAGTTCGGCGATGCGCTGCTGGATGAAGGCGAGCCGTTCCGGTTCCAGACCCGGCCGCCGCCGCGGCGGCTCGTCCGTGGCCCGCAGGCCCACCAGCGCTTGCAGCAGCGGGGCGCTGTAGAGCGCCAGGAAGATCTGCTCCACGCTGCGATCCCGCAGATCGCGGAAGCCGTCGAGCGCGGCGATGATCCCGTCCGAGATCATGGCCTGCACGTGCAGCAGGGGATTGTCGGGCGCGGTGGGCTGGCGCTGTTGGCGGATTTGCTCGGCCAGTTGGGCGATCTGTTGCATCAGCGGGTTGCGGTCCGAAAACAGTTCGAGAGGCAGTTCGGACGGATTCAGCTTGTGCAGCCACTCGGCGGTCTGGGTATTGGCGAAGGCCTGGACGAAGGGCTGGAACAGAGTGCGGTACAGGCCGAGGTTGATTTCCGACACCCGCCGGGCGGTGGCGAAGCGCATTTCATTCTCGAGACTGGGCCGGACGATGGCCCGGACGTCGGCCAGCGTGCGCGGTTCGAAGCGCACGATCCAGTCGCCGCCGACCAGTTCCGGGTGGGCGGCCTCGGCGGTCTTGGGGGTCATGACCGCTTCGTAAAGGCCCGGCGGCAGCACGTCGATCAGGTCGATGTTGGAGGCGAACTCACTGATGCTCCTTCCGGGCGACGCCGCCGGAGACGAAGATGCCGAGGTGGCCGATGCTTTCGTGGATGGCGTAGACGATCGTCTGGCCGGCGGCGTGGAGGTCGTCGTCCTTCCGGTACAGGTCGACGATCCAGCCCAGCGCCTGCTGCGGCGGGGTGATGTTGTCGCCCCTGGAGCAGAAGCACAGGATCGGCGAGCGGATGTTGCGCAGGTCGATGCGCACGCCGTCGCGGGTGACGATTTCGGCGGTGGCCAGCCGGTTGCCGACGAACAGTTGATCGACGATCCACTGCATTTCCTCGGCGTTGAGGTTGACGTGGCCGCCCCACCATTTCTCGAATTCCAGGAAGCGCGAGCCCTCGGTGTCGACTTTCGTCCAGAGGTCGTAGTTCTTGCCCCACAACGTGTTGGCAGGATTGAGATTCTCGAAGTTTTGCACCAGATGTCCGCCGTCGAACTGGCCGCCGCCGAGGTCGCTCATCAGCGCGGTCAGCCAACTGCCGCCCAGCACGCCGCCGGTGTAGCGCATCGGGTTTTCCCCCTCGACCCCGGCCCAGTAGGATAGCGGCGAGCCGGGGATGATGAGCGGGCCGAACAGTTCCGGCCGGGTGGCGGCCACCATCAGCACCGCCCAGCCGGCCTGGCAGTTGCCGATCACGCAGGGTTTGCCGTCGGCCTGGGGGTGCAGTTCGATGACCTTTTCCAGGAACACCGCCTCGGCTTGCATGATGTCTTCGATGGTCTGCCCCGGCATCGGCTCGGGGGTAAAGCCGACGAAATAGGCGGGATGGCCGGCGCGCAGCGCCACGCCCAGTTCGCTGTCGGCCTTGAAGCCGCCGATGCCCGGTCCGTGGCCGGCGCGCGGATCGACCACCACGAACGGGCGTTTCAGCGGATCGATGATCACGCCCGCCGGCGGCTGGACCCGCACCAGGCCGTAGTTGACCGGCCGCTCGAAGCTCCGCCCGTCGAGCACCAGCTCGTGCGTCGAACCTCAGCACGTGCGGCACCGCCTTGGCCTTCTGCGCGTAGTATTGGTCGCTGCGCTGGCGCAGCACGTCCCAGAACAGGAGGGTGCGCTGCCAGCCGTCGATCCAGTACTCGACCGCTTGTTGGGCAGGCGCGGGCAGGCTGGATGGCGGGGAGAGCGGGGTCAGGGCTTGGGATGGGTCGGTCATCGGTGAAATTCCTCACGGATTCGGGGTGGCTCGGGGTTGAGGGCGGCGGGGAGTCCCTGGGTAACCAGCCGCTGGCGGACGCGCCCGACCGTGCAGAGGCCGACGCGCAAGGCGGCGATGACCTCCTCGTCGGAACGTTCCGCTCCCGCGGCGGTATCCGCCAACCAGAGAATGCGGGCATGAGCGAGCTTGCGGGCTGCGCCTTTGCCGACTGAAACCAGGCGTTCCAATTCGGTCCGCTCCTCAGCGGTTAAGGTGACTCGATACTTGTTCGTCGCGGCACTCCGTAACTTCAGCCTGAAAGTTGCGGACCAAGCAAATTGCTTGTCAATCGAAGATGGGTGGGATAGTAGCCGCGTCCGACCGCGGAGTCGTCAGCGAAACGTCGATGTTTGGTCTGAATGGGGTGGGCATGGCCACGCCCGTTGTCACGGTGCGCGGCCTCGGAGGCCACCTCGCCGCGGCGTGCCGCGCCGATGCGAGCGGTTTCAGGCGGGCTTGGCCCTGTCGAGCAGCGCTTGCGCTTTGGTGAGGGTGGTTGTACCGATCGCTTCGGGAAGTCGATCGACGAGTGCGGCCAGCGCCTGTCGATCTTCGGCCGTTGCACCGTCGCGATCGCAGAGTTCGACCAGCGCCAGCAGCTCGAGCCAGGGGGCCTCCTGCGCCCGCGCCTCGTCGACGGCGCGCCGGACCGCGGCCCCGGCAGCGTCGGACTCGCCGCGCGCGCGGCAGACCGCTGCCTCGAGCAGGAACAGTTGCGGCAGATACACGCGCTCCTCGCGGGCGCGCGCGATTTGCAGCGCTTCCTCGAGTTGGTGTTGGGCCGTATCCCAGTCGCCGGCGAGCATCGCCGCCTCGGCAGCGTACGCCAGCGTCTCGCTCCCGCCCGCCAGCATCCCGAGCCGCGCGTTGTCCTCGTAAGCTTCGAGAATCCGGCGATAGCCCTCGCGCGGTTCTCCCATGCAGGCAATCGCCCAGCCGCGAAACCAGCGACTCGCCGTTCGACCGTGCGCGAGCGCGAACTCGTCGACGAGCGCCTGCATCTCGTCGGCGAGCGCGGCCACGCGCTCAGCGTGGCCGAGCCGCACCTCGAACATCGCGTCGAACCAGATGGCGACCATCCGCGCCATCGGCTGACCCGCGTCGCGCGCCCGAGCATGCGCCTGGACCAGGCGCGCGCGCGCCTGATCGACCAGGCCGAGGTGCAGCAGGTGGATGGCCAGCAGTCCCAGCAAGGTGACCGGCGGGTCGGCGACGAAACTTACCCCCGCGCCGGCGGCCGGCGACTCCATCGTCGGAAGTGTGCGCTCGATCCAGCTCCGGCCGGCGCGCGGCCGACCCTGCAGCAGGTGTACCTCCGCCTGCACGGTGCAAGCGGCGAGCAGAAGCGCCGGATCGTTCGCGGCGGATGCCCACGCTTCGGCTCGCTCCGCCACGGCCAGCGCTTCCCCGTACTCGGCGCGCAGGCTCAGGACGAAGCCGAAGCCGTACAGCAGCAGCCCGCGCAGCGGATGTTGCGGAATGTCGGCGAGCAGCCCGTAGGCGCGCTGGAACGCGCCCTTCGCTTCCGCTCCGACACCGAGCACGTTGAAATCGGCCATGCCGCAAAGCGTCGCCAGCGCGATTTCCAGCGCGTTGCGCTCCGTCCCCTCCGGCGCCCGTCCGAGCAGGCTCAACCCGTGCTCGCTCAGGTCCTTGCACTCGGCCGGGCTCAGGTTGGCGAGCGCCGTCCCGGCGGCCTCCGCGTAGTAGCGCAGCGCGGTCATCGGCTCGCGGCCGCGTTCGAAGTGCATGGCAAGTTCGGCGGCGGTGACCGGTGCGCCTGCCGAGCGCTCCCGTTCGAGCGCGGCGCCGACCTTGCCGTGCAACCGCGCGCGCGCCAACGGCGCCGTGCGCTCGTACATTACCTGCCGGAACAGGGCATGCCTGAACAAATACGCCGGCTCGGTCGACTGCCGGCCCGGCCCGGCCCCCAGCGCGGTCAACCACAACCGCTGCCGGGCCAGACCCTCGCAGTGCTGCTCGACCCACGCGGCGTCGCGCGCGAGCACGGTCGCGACCGTCGCCACACGGAACTCGACCCCGCAAACGGCTGCGGCGGCGAGCAACTCGCGCTGCTCGCCGCCGAGTTTGGCCATGTAGTGCTCGATGATGGCGGCCAGTCTTTCCGGCACCGCCAAACGGGCGGGCCGCGCCCCAACCCCAGCATCTTCGTCGCCTTGCTCGGCGCCGGCGGTGACGTCGCTCAACACGGAGGCCACGAACAGCGGGACCCCGTCGGTTCGCTCGTGCAAGGCACGCACGAACGCTTCGTCGCCGGCCAGCGATGGCGCCTGTTGTGCCACGAAGTCGGCAACCTCCGTTTCCGAGAACGGATCGAGTACGATCTCCTCGCACAGCCCGTGCAGCCGCAATTCGTGCCGGATCGAATTGAGCGGATGCTCCAGCGCGACCACCTCGGCGAGACGGAAGCTCGCCAGCCACAGGAGGCGCGCGCTGCCACGCCGTCGCACGATATAGTCGATGAGTTGAATCGTCGAACGGTCGCTCCAATGCAAGTCCTCGGTCACCAACAAGAGCGGCCGGTGTTCGGTATAGCGATCGAACACCTCGCCCATCTCGCGGAGCATGCGCTCCGGGCTGACACCCGCGAGATCTCTGCGCAGGGCGTCACGCTCCTCGACCGTGCTGAGCCACGGCAACTGCAACAACCAGGTCGGCGCCACGGAACGGAGCAACGCCGGGACGTTGCCATCGCGACGACACAGCTCGGCCAAGGCTTCGAGCACCGGCAGATAAGGCTCGCCGACGCCGAAGTGCTCCACGCACTGGCCGCGCGCGCAGGCGACGTCGCCGAGGCCGGCAACGAAATGCTCGATCAGCGTCGTCTTGCCGATGCCCGGCTCGCCGGCCACCCAGGCCACAGTACGCTTGCCGCTGCACGCCGAATCCCAGGCACTGCGAAGCCGCGCGAGCGCGTCCGCGCGACCGACGAACGATGCCGGCCGCGACGGGGCGGTCGGCGAAACGCCGGCTAGGGGCGATGGCGCGGCGGATATCGCAACGGTGGCGGCGATGAAGCGATAGCCGCGCCGCGACACCGTTTCGATGAAGCGCGGTTGCCGGGCATCGTCGCCCAGGGCCATCCGGATCTCGCTGATCGTGGTCTTCAAGACCGATTCGCTGACGAACCGGTGGCCCCACACCTCGTCGAGCAACGCGTTCTTGGTGAGCAGCGACCCCGGTTGCCGCACGAGGGCGCACAGTACCGCGAATGGCGTTGGCGCGAGAGGGACGGGCTTTCCCTCGCGGAGCAACGATGCATTCGTCTCATCCAACTCGAATGTGTCGAAGCGCACTCTCATGACGTCAGTGGAATTTGGTAATTTTACCGCCACATACGCTGGCCGCCCGGCTGTTTTAACCGGCTTCCACCCAGTTTTCCAGCCGCAAATTCGGCACCCGACTGAACTCCCGCAGGTTATTCGTCACCAGCACGGCGTTTTCCGCCAGCGCATGAGCCGCGATCATCAGGTCCATGCTACCGATAGGGGTTCCCTGACGTTCCAGGAAAGCCCGTAACTGGCTGTACTCTTCGGCGGCCCGAGCGCTCCAGGGCATGACCGCCAATCGGTTGACCATATCGTCGATATCCTGGCGAATTTCCAGACCTTTTACGGGATAGCGCGCCGCGCCGAACAACAACTCCGCCAATACGACGGTCGAAATCGCCAGATGATCGGGACCCACCTGATCGAAGCGGGCTTTGACCGCCAAGGGATGGCGGCGCAATACATAACTGCATGTGTTGGTATCAAGCATCCACATGATGAAACCACTCCCGATCCTGTGGTGGCTCATCACGACGATCCGCCAAAAAATCATCGGGGACGCGCGAGGGACGCGCGAAGAAATCCTCCCACCCCCGAGGCTTGGGCCGCAGCACGACGCCATCCCCCTGCCGTTCGATAAAGACCTCCTTGCAGTTGAAACGGAACTCCGCCGGCAGGCGCACCGCCTGGCTGCGGCCGTTCATGAAAATCTTAGCGGTTTTCGGCATGGCATCCTCCAGAATTCAGCAAATATAGATCGCTGTAGTATATCGCCCTGCTCCGGTTGATAAACCTGGTTATCCTCCGTTGATGCGCTAAAATCCCCCAATTCCCAGATTTAAAGAACGAAAAATTTCCCGTCCCTGACCCTTCCGTCTCCACGAGGTTCGTCCATGAATGCCCTGGTCCACACCCAGGCCACCAGTCGCCATCTGCTCTCCGGCAACGAAGCGGTGGCGCGCGCCGCCTGGGAAGCCGGCGTCCGAGTCGCCGCCGCCTACCCTGGCACTCCCGCGACTGAAATCCTGGAATACATCGCCGGCTATCCCGACATCTACTCCGAATGGTCGGTCAACGAAAAGGTCGCGGTGGAAGTCGCCATCGGCGCTTCCCTGGCCGGCTCGCGCGCCCTGGCTGCCATGAAACATGTCGGCATGAACGTTGCCTCCGACGCCTTCATGACCCAGTCCCTGGCCGGGGTGATCGGCGGCCTGGTCATCGTTGTGGCCGACGACGTCGGACTCTCCTCCTCGCAGAACGAGCAGGACTCCCGTTACTGGGGCCGCTTCGGCCACTTGCCGATCCTGGAGCCCGCCGATTCGCAGGAAGCCTACGAAATGGTCCAGCGGGCCTTCGATCTCTCCGAGGAATACGAAGTCCCGGTCATCGTCCGCATGACCACCCGCGTCTGTCACGTCAAGGCCATGGTGACGTTCGCCGGTGAACGGGTCGAGCGCCCCGCCGCCGGATTCCAGAAAAATCCCCAGCGCTGGGTGATGACCCCCGCCAATGCCAAGCCGCGCCTGCCTCTGATGCACGAGCGCGACCAGCAATTGCGGGAACTGGCCGAAACCATCGACTTGAATCTCACCGTCGTCGGCAGCGACCGCCGGGTCGGCTTCGTCACCTCCGGCCCCGCCTTCATGCACGTCCGCGAGACGTTCCCCAGCGCCCCGGTACTCAAGCTCGGTTTCACTTGTCCTCCGCCGCTGGAAAAAATCCGCGCCTTCGCCGGCCAAGTTGACACGTTAGTAGTGGTCGAGGAAACCGAGCCGTTACTGGAAACCGAAATCCGCGCCGCCGGCCTTAAAGTGCGCGGCAAGGACCTCCTGCCGCGCTTCGGCGAACTGGCCCCCAGCGTGTTGCGCCCCGCCATCAAGCGGTTGCTGGGCGAGCCTTACGAAGTGCCTCATCGTCCCCAGGCCGACGTGTTTCCCCGGCCGCCGACCATGTGCGCCTCCTGCCCGCACCTCGGCCCCTACTTCGCCCTTTCTCATATTCGCAATCTCAACATCATCGGCGACATCGGCTGCTACACGCTCGGCGCCGGCCATCCCTGGAACGCTCTGGACACCTGCACCTGCATGGGCGCCTCGTTGAGCATGGCCCACGGCATGGACAAGGGGCGCGGCGAGTCTGATGAAAAGAAAAACATCGTCGCGGTGATCGGCGACTCCACCTTCCTGCACATGGGGATGCAGGGCCTGCTGAACATGATCTACAACCGGGGCAACGTCACCGTGCTACTGCTGGACAATCGCTCGGTCGGCATGACCGGCGGCCAGGAGAACCCCGGCACCGGCCAGGATTTGCACGGCCTGCCGGCTCCACGGGTCGATTTCGCCAAACTGGCCGAAGCCTTGGGCGTCCGTCCCGAACGCATTCGCATGGTCGATCCCTACGAACTGCCGACCATCGTCAAGCTGGTGCGGGAAGAAACCAAGATGGAAGAGCCGTCGGTCATCATCACCAACCGGCCCTGCTCGCTCACCGACCGCTTCGAGCGCCTGAGCCCCTACGCCGTCATCGACGACAAATGCACCGGCTGCGGCAACTGCATCGACCTCGGCTGCCCGGCGATCTCCGTCGCCCGTCGCGAAACCACGACGACCAAGAGCGGCAAGAGCAAGGAACTGGTATTCGCTCGCATCGACGCCAATACCTGCACCGGTTGTCACATGTGCGTCGAAACTTGCGCTCCCGAAGCCATCATCCAACCGCAAAATCGCGTGATCCGGATTCATCCCCATGGTTGACGGCATCACCAACATCCTCGTGGTCGGCATCGGCGGCCAGGGCGTGATGACCGCCGCTGAAATGCTGGCCCGCACCGTCCTGAGCCAAGGCTACGATGTCAAGAAAACCGAAGTCGCCGGCATGGCTCAACGCGGGGGCGTGGTGTCCTCGCACGTCCGCTTCGGTCCCAAGGTCTACTCGCCACAAATCGATCCGGGCGAAGCCGATTTCCTGATCGGCTTCGAAGCCGCCGAGGCGCTCCGATGGTTGCCGCACCTGCGCCCGACTGGTGTGGCCATGGTCAACACCCTGCGCCTCGCTCCACCGATCGTGTCGGCGGGCCTGTACGACTATCCCACCGATCCTATCGGCGAACTAACGGCGGCCGGTATCGAGGTTCACGCCTTCGATGCTGGCGCCATCGCCGAGGAACTGGGCAATCCCAGGCTGGTGAACACCATCATGTTGGGCGCCATCAGCGATTACCTGCCCTTCCCCGCCACCGCCCTGGAGGCATGCATCGTCGAAGGCTTTCGCGCCTATAAGCCTCAATTGGCCGAGATCAATGCACGGGCATTCGCGGCCGGTCGGGCGGCCGGTCGTCGCTAACCCCTTACCAACCAACCCGTGAGGAAAACAACAATGAACGGTGGATTGCGCAAAACCCTTCTCGTCCTGTCCCTGCTGGCGGGCCTCAGCCTGGCCCACGCCGCCGAACCGATCAAGATCGGCTCGTTTCTGACCGTCACCGGCCCGGCTTCTTTCTTGGGTGATCCCGAACTGCGGACCTTGCAAATGGTCGTGGAGGAAGTCAACGCCAAGGGCGGTGTGCTGGACCGTCCGGTGCAACTGATTCATTACGACACCAGCGGCAACGCCCGCGATGCATTGAATTATGTCAAGCGCCTGATTCGCAGCGACAAAGTCGATATCATCGTCGGCGGCACCACCTCGGGGGACACCCTGGCGGTGATTCCAGAAGTGGAAAAGGAAGGTATGCCGCTGATTTCGCTGGCGGGCGCGATCGAGATCATCGAACCCGTCAAAAAATGGGTGTTCAAGGTCGCTCACACCGACCGCATGGCCGCCGCCAAGATCTATGAGGATCTGCGCGCGCGCGGCTTGACCAAGGTCGCGTTCATCACCGGCGACGGCGGTTTCGACAAATCCGGCCGCGAGCAACTGCGCCAACTGGCGCCCGAATACGGGATTCAGATCGTCGCCGACGAATCCTACGGCAACAAGGATACCGACATGACCACCCAGTTGACCAAGATCCGCGCTTCGGACGCGCAGGCGCTCATCAACTTCGGCTTCGGTCAAGCACCAGCCATCGTGACCCGCAATGTCAAACAACTGGGCATCGATCTGCCGCTCTATCAATCCCACGGTGTTGCCTCCAAGACCTTCATCGATCTGGCGGGTCCCGCCGCCGAGGGCGTGCGCCTGCCGGCCGCGGCGCTGGTGGTCGCCGAGCAACTCCCCGACACCGATCCGCAAAAGCCGGTGTTGTTGGCCTATAAAAACCAGTACGAGGCCAAGCACGGGCCGGTATCGACCTTCGGCGGTCACGCCTACGACGGTATCCTGATCGCCTTGGCCGCCATCGAGCGGGCGGGTGGGACCGACAAGGCCAAGGTGCGGGATGAAATCGAGAAAACTCAAGGGTTCATCGGCACCTCCGGCGTCTTCAACATGAGCCCCGACGACCACATGGGCCTAACCCTGGACGCCTTCAAGATGGTCGAGGTTCGTGACGGCGCCTGGACCCTCATGGAAGCCGAGGAATAACCCCCGCCGATGCCCGAACAGATCTTCCAATTCCTGGTCACTGGCATCACGGTCGGTTCTCTCTATGCCCTGGTGGGACTGGGCTTTGCCCTGATCTACAACGCCTCCGATGTAGTGAACTTCGCCCAGGGCGAG